>JAABUK010007587.1_pt1 | contig 15603 bp, 29 predicted proteins | sample 5559141 | NCBI WGS metagenome assembly JAABUK01 (sample SAMN10711869, study PRJNA513367) | rock metagenome | isolation source: Antarctica rocks | place: Antarctica: Victoria Land, Pudding Butte nord | collected 2016-01-03
GGGACAACGTGACGATTGGTGGGGAGTTGATCTCTCCGATTGCGATGGAAGAGGGGTTGCGGTTTGCGATCCGCGAGGGCGGCCACACGGTCGGTGCGGGCGTCGTTACCAAAATTATCGCTTAGTCCATTTCAGCCTTGAGGGGCGTGAATTATTCACGCCCCTCGCTTTTGTGCCGGGAGCACCACTCTATTATGCGTCGTGATAAAGTCCGTATCCGCCTTCGTGCGTTTGACCACCGCGTTCTTGACCAGAGCGCCGAGAAAATTGTTGACACCGTAAAGCGCACCGGGGCGCGTATCTCCGGGCCGGTTTTGCTGCCGACCGAGAAGAACATCCTGCCGATGCAGCGCAGCACGTTTGTGGACAAAGAGTCCTTTGAGCATTTCGAGATGCGGACGCACAAGCGCCTGATCGACATTCTCGATCCCGGCCCCAAGACCATTGATGCCCTGATGCGGCTTGACCTGCCCTCGGGCGTGGACATCGAAATCAAGCTGTAAAGCCATAAGCCATGAAGTTTACGGGCGATGCATACCATGACGCTGCATTAGAGCATCTGGATACAGCCCGTGAGTTGCTGAACTTGCAGCGGTATGCTCTGGCGAACTATGCAGCCGGAGTGGCTGTTGAGTGCATTTTCCGTGCTTACAGCTATCGCTATGACAAGAACTTTGATTGTCGGCATGATCTGCGCGTCTGGTATGATGCCGCACGATTTGACAACATCGTTCCTGAGCCGAAACGGACTGATGTTGCCGTTGCACTGAGCGTCATTACAACGCACTGGTCTAATAGCCAAAGGTACTGTTCGGTAAAGTCACTTCGGGCTTATTTTAAGTTTGCACAGCTTGATCGCGGTTTACGCGGCGACTTTGTCAAAGAGCTTTGCCGTAGGACTGTAGACGCCGCTTTTGAGATTGTAACGCTGGGAGATCGCCAATGGAACAAACCATTCAAAAAGTGAATGCGATTCTTGAGGAGCAATTTCCCGGTGTACAAGTAGCAATCGCAACGCGAAAAGGTGTCAAAAGAGCAACCGGGTTTATAATCTGGTCTGGATTTGTTGGCAAGTCCCAGATTGACCGCCAGACGCTGCTCTGGAATACGCTTGAAGCCCATCTCACGAGAGGTGAGCAGCTAAATTTGGGCACGATTCTTACGATAACGCCCCAAGAAGTTGCCGCGATGGACGAAGTCCTGGCAGCCGCCTAGCTCTTAGAGCAAAGCACGACCGAGATAAACAACGAAAACCGCGTCACGTAGCAAGACCCACTCTTGTGAGGTGCGCCGTGGAGGAAACCAATGCCAAGTTCAATCTTGGGCAAGAAGCTGGGCATGACCCAGATCTTCGAAGAGAACGGTCGGGTCACGCCTGTCACCGTAATCGCCGCCGGTCCCTGTGTTATCACACAACTGAAAACTGTCACCAAAGACGGCTATTCCGCCGCGCAGATTGGCTTTGAGGATGTCAAGGAACACCGCCTGACGATGCCTCTCAAGGGCCATTTTGTCGCGCATGAAGTCAAGCCGAAGCGCACCCTGCGCGAAATTCCGCTGGATGAAGGCGAGACTCTGGCCGAAGGCTATGAGTTCCAGGCCGACATCTTTGCCGCCGGCGACAAAGTCGCCGTCACGGGTATTTCCAAAGGTAAGGGCTTCGCGGGCGTTATGAAGCGGTACGGCTGGCGCGGCAACAAAGCCACGCATGGTGCGTCGACTTCTCACCGCAAGCCAGCTTCCGGCGGTGGAACCGACGCCGCCCGCACCTTCAAAGGCTCGGGCAAGCCGGGTCACATGGGCGATGTCCAGGTGACACAGCAAGGTCTGCGCGTGGTACGCGTCGACACCGAAAAAAACCTGCTGCTGGTCAAAGGGGCCGTCCCCGGCTCGATTGGCGGCCTGGTCATGATCAAGAAATTCAAACGCTAGGAGGAACATTACCCATGCCAGAAACCACACTCCGAAAAGCGGACGGCTCCAATGGGGGAAATGTCTCCCTCAGCGAAAAGCTTTTTTCCGCAAAAATTAATCCGGGCCTGATGCATCAGGCGGTCGTCAATGAGGCGACCAATTCCCGGCAGGACACCCGAGATACCAAGACTCGCGCCGAAGTCGCCGGTGGTGGCCGCAAGCCGTATCGTCAGAAGGGCACGGGCCGGGCGCGTCAGGGAACCATCTCGGCCCCACACTACCGCCACGGCGGTATTGTCTTTGGTCCGCACCCCCGCGATTTGTCGGCCAAGCTGCCCAAGAAGGCACGCCGGGCGGCCCTCGCGTCGGCGCTGACCACGAAAGCCGATGACGGCGTGATCGTTGTTCTGGACGCGCTCCAGATGGAGACGCATTCCACCAAGACGGCGGCGGCTCTGCTGACGACGCTGGGCATTACCGGCAAGGCACTGATTGTGCTGGCCGAAACCAATTTGACGATCTACAAGTCGTTCCGCAACATTCCGGGCATCACTGTCCGGGTCGCCCCCGCCTTCTCGGTGCGGGACGTGCTGGACGCGAACCAGATTGTGATGACACAGGCCGCGCTGGACAAGCTGGATGCCGTTTACGGCAAGGCAGCTCCCGAAAGCACGGCGACGGAGGCGACGGTTTAACATGAGCGTCAGCACAAAAAGCCCGTATCAGATTATTGTGCGGCCCGTAGTCACGGAAAAAAGCGTGGCGGGCGGCAGCCTGGGGCAGTACACGTTTGTCGTGGCCCGCGATGCCAACAAGTATGAGATCGCGGAAGCCATTCAGCAGATTGAGGCCGAGGCCAAGAATGTCGTCAACGTCGTTTCGGTCAACACCATGGTCGTCAAAGGCAAGACCCGCTCGGGCCGCTTCTTCAAGCGCTCCAACAAGGGCCGCACTTCCGATTGGAAGAAAGCGATTGTCACCCTGCAAGCCGGCCAGTCCATTGAGATGGTGGAGGGAGTTTAAGCACCATGGGAATTAAGCGTTACAAACCCACAACGCCTTCGCAGCGGTTTCGTACCGCCTCGGATTATTCCGAGCTGACGGCCTCCAAGCCCGAAAAGTCGCTCCTGCGCCCGAACAAGCACAGCGGCGGACGCAACAACAAGGGCCGCCGCACGGCGGTCAATGTCGCGGGCGGCAACAAGACGATGTACCGGATCATCGACTTCAAGCGCGACAAGATCGGCGTCCCCGGCAAAGTGGCGACGATTGAATACGATCCCAACCGCTCGGCCCGCATCGCTCTGGTACATTATGCCGACGGTGAAAAGCGCTATATGCTGTGGCCGGTTGGCACTAAAGTCGGCGACATGGTTGTGTCGAGCGACACCGCCGACATCAAGCCCGGAAACGCGCTGCCGCTGCGGGCGATCCCCGTCGGTACGCTCGTGCATAACATCGAGATGATCCCAGGCAAGGGCGGGCAGATGACCCGCACCGCTGGCAATTCCGCACAGCTTATGGCGAAGGAAGGCAAGTATGCCACTCTGCGCCTGGCATCGGGCGAAACCCGGCTGATTTTGCAGGAATGCCGCGCTACTATCGGGCAGATCGGCAATGTCGATCACGAGAACATCAAGCATGGCAAGGCTGGTAAGAAGCGCTGGCTCGGCGTCTATATGCACACCCGTGGCGTCGTTATGTCCCCGCGTGACCATCCGCACGGCGGCGGCGAAGCGAAGTCTCCGGTCGGACGCAAAAAAGGCCCGGTTTCGGCGACTGGCGTGCGAGCCAATGGCTTCCGCACCCGCCGCAACAAGAGCACGCAGAAATTCATTGTGCGCCGACGCGGCAGCAAGTAAGGGAAAAATACACTTATGGGACGCTCACTCAAAAAGGGTCCGTATGCGGAACCCAAGCTGCTCAAGCGCATTGAAGACATGAATGCGCGTAACGAGAAGCGGATTATCAAAACCTGGTCGCGCCGGTCCACCATCTTCCCGCAGATGATCGGCCACACGCTGGCCGTCCACGACGGACGTAAGCACATCCCCGTCTTTGTGACGGAGAACATGGTCGGTCACAAGCTCGGCGAATTCGCGCTGACCCGGACGTTCAAGGGCCATGCCGGCTCGAAGGATACCCGGACGACGCGGGGCCGTTAAGGAAATTACTCAATGAACACAGCCGCGAGAGACCGCGCCCTGCTGCCCACCGTGAAAAACGTGCTGGGCCGGACGCCGGTTTCCAAACTGAAACTGACAAAAGAAAAAGACGGCAGCCTCAAAGTTTTGCTGCACACCAGCCGCCCGAACAACGTGCGGATGGAAAGCGAAACGCTGACCGACTCGCTGAAACAGAAAATCGGCGGGCGGGACGTGCAGGTGGAAGTGGTCGCCGAGGCCCGTGCCGTCGCCAAATATGTGCGCGTTTCGGCCCGCAAAGCCCGCCTGGTGATTGATGTCATCAAGGGCAAGCGTGTCTCCGAAGCCCTCGGTATGCTGCGGTTTATCCCGAACCATGCCGCTGAGCTGATCTCCAAAGTGCTGATCTCCGCCGCTGCCAACGCGCAGGACGGGTGGGGTGCGGGCGTGGATGAGCTGCAAGTGCACAACATTTTGGCTGACGTCGGCCCGTCGCTGAAGCGGGTTCGCGCCCGCGCTCAGGGACGTGCTTACCGCATCCTGAAGCGCACCAGCCATCTGACCGTGATCCTGACGGAAGCCCCAGCTCTCGTCGCCAAGCCTAAACGGACCGCTGTGCCCGCAAGGCCGACGGCTGTGGCGGCTCCCGCCGCGCCGAAGACTGAGAATGTTGCCCTTGCCAATCAGACGGTGACGGAGCAATCCGGCCAGGAAGCTGATCTGGATATGCCGGTTGCGCCGCCCGCCGAAGAGAACCGCCAGGTTCCCGGCGCGGAGCAGGGCGAGGGCGGCACGGGCGACTCGGCGAACACGCCGGATGCCGGGCAGAGTCCCAAGCTGTCCGCTGACACGGCGGAAACGCCGGAGACGCCCACAGGGGTCACGCCAGCCACGGCCTCGGACGCGCCGGAAATCGACACATCTGACCCCGAGCCGGACACAAGCGCCGGTGCGGACCAGTTACGGGAAGCAGGAGAATAACTCATGGGACAGAAAATCCATCCCGTCGGGTTCCGCGTGGGCGTGAACCGCGACTGGGAAAGCAAATGGTATCTGGATAAAGGCTACGCGCAGGCGCTGGTGGAAGACTTCCACATCCGCGAGTACATCAAGGACCGCCGCGAGCTGGCAAACGCCTCCATTGCGCGGGTCGAGATTGAGCGTGCCGCGAACCGTGTCAAAGTGACTTTGCATACAGCCAAGCCCGGCATCATTATCGGGCGCGGCGGCAAGGGCGTGGATGACCTGCGGGCATTGCTGGAAGGCAAGTTCAAGAAGTCGTTCCAGGCCAATGTCAACGAAATCCGGCACCCGGAACTCGACGCACAGCTTGTGTCGGAGAGCATCGCGCAGCAGATTTCCAAGCGCGTCTCCTACAAGCGTGCCATGCGGCAGGCCGTGACCCGCGCCATGAAGCTGGGTGCGAAGGGAATTCGCATCCTCTGCTCGGGCCGTCTGAACGGCAGCGAAATGGCTCGCAAAGAAGGCGACCGACTGGGCAAAATCCCCCTGCACACGCTGCGGGCGGATATTGACTACGGTTTCTCGGAAGCACCGACGACCTATGGCAACATCGGCGTCAAGGTCTGGATTTACAAGGGCGACATCCTGCCCGGCCAGAAGCGGCTGACGACGGCGGACATCGCCTTGCAGCAGCAGCAGCAGCGGCGGCTCAACGCCGACGAAGGCTTCGGTGATCGTGGTCCGTCTGGCGGACGCGGTGGCCGTGGTGGTGCTGGCGGCGGACGTAGCGGCGGCGGTGGTCGCGGCGGAGCCGGTGGCGGACGCGGCGGCGGCTTCGGCGGCGGCGGTGGTCGCGGCGGCGGCGGCGGTGGCTTCGGTGGTGGCGGCGGTGGTCGTCCTGGGGGCGGCGGCGGTGGCTACGGCGGCGGCGGTGGTCGTCCCGGCGGCGGTGGTGGCGGCGGTGGTCGCTAAAGGAAACCTTTAAATTATGTTGATGCCAAAGAAAGTCAAGCGCCGCCGCGTTCATCGCGGTCGGCGCACGGGAGTCGCTTCAGGCGGCAACCATGTGGATTTCGGTGAGTTCGCGCTGCAAGCCCTGGAAGCCTGCTGGATGTCCAACCGGCAGATCGAAGCAGCCCGTATCGCTATGACGCGCAAAATCAAGCGCGGTGGAAAAATCTGGATTCGGGTGTTTCCCGACAAGCCGTTCACCAAGAAGCCTGCCGAAACCCGTATGGGTAAGGGCAAGGGCGCACCGGAAGGCTGGGTTGCTGTTGTGAAGCCGGGCCGCGTGCTGTTTGAGATGTCGGGCGTGCCGGAAGAGCTGGCAAAGGAAGCCATGCGGCTCGCCCAGCACAAGCTGCCGATTGCGACCAAGTTCATTACTCGGCACGAAACCGCGCTGCAAATCGCCGCGCATGGTATGTCTGAAGAGCCAGTCGGCGCTGAAGACATGGGCAAGACAAACGACGATTTAGGAAAGACGGTGAATTCCGATGGCGACTAAAACCAAAGACCGCCGCGAAGAGCTGCGCGGGATGGCCGAGGCGGATATGAATGCCGTGATCGCCGACGCGCACAAAAGCATCTATCAGTTCCGTAAGGACCGCCTGAGCAAGCCGCAGGAAAACGTCAAAGTGGTCAAGGCCGCTCGTAAAGAGATCGCCCGCATTCTGACGTTCAAGCGGCAGCGGGAACTGAGCGGGGAGACCCAGGGGTAAGCAATGGCAGAAACAACTGAAGAAACAACTGAACTGGTCCGCACCCGCCGCAAAGTCCGCGTCGGAGTCGTGTCCAGCGACAAAATGCAGAAAACCATCGTGGTGACGATCAGCAACCTGGTCCGTCACCCGGTGTATGGCCGCTTCCAGAAGCAGGCTAAAAAGTTCAAGGCGCACGACGAGATGAACGACGCGCATATCGGGGACACCGTGGAGATCATGGAAACCCGGCCTCTGAGCAAAGACAAAAACTGGCGTCTCACTCGGGTCATCGAGCGGGCCAAGTAATACCAAGACACTCGCATTGCGGGTTTGCTAGGGCCGGTCACAAAGCCGGGCGGTCTTTTCTAAGATTGCTCGGACCTGGACCGGCAGCGCAAAAGGAAAACGAATGATTCAAGATTATAGCCGCCTTCGGGCGGCGGACAACAGCGGGGCACGCGAGCTGCTCACGATCCGCGTCCTGAAAGGCTCCAATGCCAAGTACGCGCACATCGGGGACATCATTGTGTGCGCCGTGAAGTCAGCGACGCCGGGCGCGGCGGTGAAGAAGGGCGACGTGGTCAAAGCCGTCGTCGTTCGCACCAAGCAGGCTATTCGGCGGCAGGACGGCTCCGTTCTGCGCTTTGATGAGAACGCGGCGGTCGTACTGACCAACGCGCTTGCCCCACGCGGAACCCGCGTGTTCGGACCCGTGGCCCGCGAGCTGCGCGAGTCCAAGTTTGACGGCGCGATGAAGATCATCTCGCTCGCCCCGGAGGTGCTCTAAATGTACAAACCGCCAAGTAAAAAAGGGCCGCGCCGCAACGTGCCTCAGTTCACCGGTAAAATCCGGCTTCTCAAAGGTGACACCGTGCGCGTGCTGGCTGGCAAAGACAAAGGCAAAGAAGGCACGATCACCGAAGTGCGCCGTGCTGAAGGCAAAGTGATGGTCGAAGGCGTCAACATCGTCATCAAGCATCAAAAACCCCGTCAGGCAGGAGCGCCCGGCGCGAATGGGCAGGGCGGGCGCATTGAGCAGACGATGCCGATGCCGATTTCCAAAGTGCAGCTTGTGGACCCGGCGGACGGCAAGACCGCCACGCGCGTCGGCATACGCACTGATGAGAATGGGGAGCGCGTGCGCTTTGCCAAGAAGTCCGGGGGGGTGATTACCAATGGCTAACGAGACCACACAGCCGACATTGAAGAAAAAATACCAGGACGAGATCATTCCCGTCCTGCAAAAAGAGTTCGGCTACAAGAACATCATGCAGGTCCCGCGTATTGAAAAGGTCGTCCTGAACATGGGCGTCGGCGCGGCGGGGCAGACCGGTGGCGATGCCAAGCAGCTTGACGGCGCGGTCTCGGACCTGTCCACGATCACGGGGCAGAAACCGGCGGTGACGCGGGCGAAAAAGTCTATCGCTAATTTCCGCCTGCGCGAAGGCGCACGGATTGGCGCGAAAGTGACCCTGCGCGGCGCACGGATGTATGAGTTCCTAGACCGCCTTCTGAACATTGCGCTCCCCCGCGTTCGTGACTTCAGCGGCATCAACCCTAATTCGTTCGACGGGCGCGGCAACTTTGCGATGGGCCTCAAAGAGCAGCTCACGTTCCCCGAGATCGTCTACGACAAGGTGGACAAAGTGCGCGGTATGGACATTATTATTGTGACCACCGCCAACACCGATGCTGAGGCCCGGTCGCTTCTCAAAGCGGTCGGCGTTCCCTTCCGGGGCGAAAAGCAGGGCGAGCGTCTGCTGTAAAAATGACCCCCGGCACGTATTGTGCCGGGGATTTTTACCCGCCGCATCAAAACAGAGCAAAGGTAGGGTATACTATTCCCTGTGTCCGTGCCCAAGCCGGACTTTTTGCTTTGTGAATTTTGTTTTTGATTAACTAAGGAACCTACATGGCTAAAGAGTGCCTGATTCAGAAAGCCAAGCTGAAGCCAAAATTCAGCGTTCGTGGCTACAACCGCTGCCAGCTCTGCGGACGGGCGCATGGGTATATGCGTAAGTTCAGCATCTGCCGTATCTGCTTCCGAGAGCTTGCTCACCAGGGAATGATCCCCGGCGTGACCAAGTCGAGCTGGTAAGCAGCACCAATTTATACACAGCCATATCGGGACCATTTGGCCCGTCTGATGGGAGAAATTTATGCCAGTCTCTGACCCGGTTGCCGACCTGCTGACGCGCATTCGCAACGCCAACAGCGCCAACCACGAATCGCTTGAAATCGACTCTTCGAAGCTCAAAATCGAAGTGACCCGCATCCTGCACGAAGAAGGCTACTTGAAGTCCTACGAAGTGATCAAGCAGCCCGTGCAGGACAAAATCAAGATCACCCTCAAGTACGGCGCACGGAACCGCGAAAAGGTGATTACCAACCTGAAGCGCGTGTCCAAGCCCGGCCTCCGCATTTATCGTTCTCACGACAAGCTGCCGACCGTTTTGCGCGGTCTCGGCATCGCCATCGTCAGCACCTCACAGGGCGTGATGACTGCCAAGAAAGCCCGCAAGCTGGGCATTGGCGGCGAAGTCCTGGCCTTTGTCTATTAAGGAGTTCCCCCATGTCTCGTATCGGAAAACTCCCGATTCCGCTGCCGCAGGGCGTGGAAGTCAAAGCCGCCGCCGATGGCACGCTGACCATCAAAGGCCCCAAAGGCACGCTGGTTCGCCGAATCCACCCTCGTATGAGCGTGGAGCAAGATGACAGCACTCTGACGGTCATGCGGCCCACCGACAGCCAGGGCGACCGTGCTCTGCACGGCTTGACCCGCTCGCTGGTCAACAACATGGTCGTCGGCGTGTCTGCTGGCTACCGCCGCGTGCTGGAAATTGAAGGTGTCGGCTACCGCGCCACTAAAGACGGCAAACGGCTGGTTTTGAGCCTCGGCTTCTCGCATCAGGTCCCCGTCGAGCCGCTGGACGGCATTGACTTTGAAGTCGGGCAGGATGCAGCGACGCGCCGCCCGTTCATCACGGTCATCGGCATTGACAAAGAGTCCGTCGGTCAGCAGGCCGCCGTTATTCGCAAGCTGAAGCCGCCGGAGCCTTACAAGGGCAAGGGCATCCGCTATCAGGGCGAAATTGTCCGCCGCAAGGCTGGCAAGAGCGGCAAGGCAGGCGGCAAGGGCGCGAAGAAGAAGTAAGCACCCGGCACTAAGCCGACACTCAGAAACCTGGTTCGCCGCGCGGACGCTGCTTACGTCCGCGTCAGGGTGGGCCAAGAGGAAACTCGCAGAATTATGCCACAGATTAACAAAAACGAAAACCGCCAAAAGCGGCACACCCGCGTCCGCAAGCGTGTTCACGGCCTGCCCGAGCGGCCCCGGCTGAACGTCTACCGGTCGTCCAACAACATCTACGCACAGATCATTGATGATCAGGCAGGTCACACACTGGCCTCGGCGTCCTCGCTGGATGCCTCCCTGCGCGATGCCGGCAAAGCGGCCAAAAGCTCAGGCGGCAACATTGAATCGGCCAAAGCCGTCGGCGCACTGATTGCCGAGCGGGCCAAAACCGCTGGATTGTCCAAAGTGGTCTTTGATCGCGGCGGCTACCTTTATCACGGGCGGGTGCAGGCTCTGGCTGACGCGGCACGCGAGAATGGACTGGATTTCTAACTCATGGCATTGATCAACCCGGACACGCTCAACCTGGAAGAGCGCGTCATTCAAACAAATAAAGTCCAGAAAACCCACAAGGGCGGACGCACCATGTCCTGGAGCATTCTGGTCGTGGTCGGCGACGGCAACGGCTATGTGGGTGCGGGCATCGGCAAGGCGCGGGCCATTCCCGACGCCATCCGTAAGGGCGTGGAAGCGGCTCGCAACAGCCTGGTCCATGTGCCTCTGGTCGGCTCAACGATCCCGCATGACGTTCTTCTGCGGAAGGGCGGCGCAGAAGTGCTGATCAAGCCTGCCGGTCCCGGTACGGGCGTCGTGGCGGGCGGCTCGGTCCGCGCCATTCTGGAAGCGGCGGGCGTCAAGGACGTTCTTGCCAAATCGCTCGGCTCGTCCAACAAAGTCAACACCGCCTGGGCGACGATTGCCGCTCTGAAGCAGCTCAAGCGGGCCACCGATGTCGCCCGGCTGCGCGGCCTGAACGTCAACGACCTGGTTTCCAAAGCCACCGCTGATGCGGCCCGCGACGCGGAGCAGGTGGACTCGGCGGCAGGCATCGCGTCTGTTGTGTCCGATGAGCCGGTTATGGCCGCTCCCGAGCTGGCAGCCCCCGTCGAAGCCACCGCGCCGATTGCCTCAGTGGATGCCGCCGATGTCACGCAGACAGAGACGACCTCCACGGGAAACCCCACAACTGAGGGAGGAGCCTAACCCATGGCCGACCTGAAAATTACTCTGACACGCAGTCTGATTGGCTATGATCAGAGCCAGCGCCTGACGGCGCGTGCGCTGGGCCTCGGCAAAATTGGCTCGAGCGTCACGCAGGCAGACACCGCCCCGATTCGGGGCATGATCAAAAAAATCACGCACGTTCTCACTGTTGAGACGGCGGACGGCCAGCTTGTGTCCAAACCGGCTCCCAAAATTGGCCGCAAAAAGCACTATGGCCCGCATGAAGGTATTGGAGTGGGGCAATGAACTTAGCTGAACTGAAACCAAACGAGGGCGCACGCAAGCCCCGTAAACGCATCGGGCGCGGTCCCGGCTCCGGCACAGGCAAAACGTCCGGCGGCGGTCATAAGGGCGACAAGGCACGCGGCAATACCAAGCCCGGCTTTGAAGGCGGTCAAACACCGCTGCATCGCCGTCTGCCGCAGCGGCGTGGCTTCACCGCCATTGATAAGACGGTTTATGCCGTCGTCAACCTGAGCGCCTTGGAGCGATTTGACAACGATGCCATTGTGACGATTGAAACTCTGGTAGACACTGGCCTTGTCGGAAGCGTCAAAGACGGCGTCAAGATTTTAGGCAGTGGCGAGTTGACCAAGAAGCTAACCGTCCGTGCGACACAATTCTCCAAGAGTGCGGAAGAGAAAATCACGGCGCTCGGCGGAACCGTCGAAATCGTCTAAGCAACTGTCCGAAGAGCAACTGTTCAAGTAGAGGCATAGTGCATGGCTGTCAACCGACCTTCCGCGAATTTGCCTGCCGCCCGTGGCGGCGGGGGCCGAAACCGCCCGGCGGCGACTCAGCGCTCCTCCAATGCGCCTCTGGTAGAGGCGCTGGCGGCGGCCTGGTCGATCCCTGAGCTGCGGCGTCGGCTGATATTTGTGTTTTATATGTTTGCCGTCTATGTGGTCGGCTTGCATATCCCCGTGCCGGAAGTCAACCACACGGCGCTGGCGGCTTACTTCAAGAGCAACGGCGGCGGGGGCATTCTGAACCTGGTCGATGTGTTCTCCGGCGGGGCGCTCAAACAGTTCACTGTGTTTGCGATGGGCATTGTGCCCTACATCAACGCATCCATCATCATGCAGCTTTTGACGTTCGCTATTCCTTCGTGGCAGGAAATGTCGCGGGAAGGCGAATCAGGTCGCAAGCGGATCGCACAGTTTACGCGATATCTGACCTTTGGCCTGGCGCTGGTGCAGGCTACGGGAATGACATTGCTTTTACGGCGTGAGAACGTGCTTGGAACCAGCCCACTGCTGGCGGTTGGCGTGGTGATCACGCTGACGGCAGGCACGGCGTTTTTGATGTGGGTGGGCGAGCAGATCACCGACAAGGGCATCGGCAACGGTATTTCGCTGATTATCTTCTGCGGCATTATGGTCCGGCTGCCGACGCAGCTTTTCCAGGTGGGGCAGTTGGTAGCGGCGGGGTCGGTTCGTCCCTGGCAGGTGCTGCTGCTGATTGTGGTGTTCTTTGCTACGGTGATTGGCATTGTCTTTGTGACTTTGGGGCAGCGCAAAATCCCCATTCAGCACGTTCGCAAAATTGTCGGCAACAAGATGTCACAGGGCGGCACGTCTTACCTGCCCTTCGGCGTGGCGACGGCGGGTGTTATCCCGATCATCTTCGCGCTGTCTATCCAGCTTTTGCCGGCGACCTTTGGGGCGCTTGTGTCGAAGACGACGCCGCTGGGGCATTTTCTTTCCAATGCCAATGAATTCCTGTCGCCTGGCCGCAACCCGCTGACCGGACTGGCCTATGCAGCGATCATTGTGTTCTTCACGTATTTCTATACGGCGGTCACAATGAACGTGGAGCAAATGGCCGACGACCTCAAAAAGTACGGCTCGTATGTGCCCGGCATTCGGCCCGGCAAGCCAACGATGGAGTACCTGGACAAAGTGATGACGCGCATCACGCTGGCCGGGGCGCTATTCCTAGCCTTTGTGGCGCTCCTGAACTACTGGGTTCCGGCGCTGACTGGTACGGCGGGTGCATTTACGCTGGTTGGTGGAACCTCGCTGCTGATTGTTGTCAGCGTCGCGCTGGACACGATGCGGGCGATTGAAGCGCAGCTCTTGATGCGTAATTACGAAGGCTTCATCCGCTAATGAGGCTTCTTCTGCTGGGGCCTCCCGGCGCGGGCAAGGGGACACTGGGGCGGACGCTGTCGCGCCGCTTTGGTATTCCCCATGTGGCGGCAGGGGACATCATTCGGATTCACATTGCGCGAAGGACGGAATTCGGGCGCAGCGTGGAAGCGCAAATCGCGCACGGGAACTTTGCGTCCGACGCGGACATTCTCTATTGGGTGTCGCGGCGTTTAGAAGAGCTGGACACAGCGGATGGGTATGTGCTGGACGGCTTCCCGCGTGCTGTATCGCAGGCCGTGGCGTTTGAAGGCATATTGGACGCTGTGCTGTGGCTGAACATCGATGAAGCCGAACGTCAGAAGCGACTGGCCGGCCGACTAACTTGCCCGGAGTGCGGGTCGATCTATCACCGGTCCGCACTGCCGCCGATACGGCGCTGGATGTGCGATTTAGATGGGACAGAGCTGATCCGGCGGCCGGAAGACGATCAGGATGAACGGCGGCAGCGCATTTACCGGGAAGTCACCGCGCCGCTGGAGAGTTATTATGCCGCACGCGGTCTGGTGGTGCCGATAAATGCGGCGGGCAGCCCGGAACAGGTGACAGCGCAGGCGATGCAGGCGCTGTCAGGTAGGCGGCTTGCAATCGCTAGATTTTAAGGGTATACTACGCGGATGATTCGGCTGAAGAGTGCGGAAGAGATTGAAATGATGCGCCGTGCTGGCCGTGCTGTCGCGGAAGCCCTGGCGGCGATGCGGGATGCCATCGTGCCGGGCGAGACGACGACGCTGGATTTGGACGAAGTCGCCGCCGAAGTTTTAAAGAAGCGTGGGGCGAAACCGGCCCTGCTGGGCTACAAGCCGAGCTTCAGCCGCGTGCCGTATCAACACAATACCTGCATTTCGGTCAACAATGAAGTTGTCCACGGAGTGCCAAGCAAGAAGCGCATTTTGCAGGAAGGCGACATTGTCAGCCTGGATTTAGATGCCGCGATTGACGGCTGGTGCGCGGATGCCGCGCTGACGGTTCCTGTGGGAACAGTCTCGGCGTCCGCGAAAAACCTGCTGACCGTTTCGCGGGAGGCACTGTTCAAGGGCATCGCACAGGCGCGGGTTGGCAACAGCGTCGAAGACATCAGCGCGGCCATTCAGCGTCACGTGGAACGAAACCGCTACAATGTCGTCCGGGATTTGGTCGGACATGGCATCGGGCAGACGCCACATGAGGACCCGCAGGTTGCTAACTACGGCAAGCCGGGGCGCGGCGACCGGCTTCGGGCGGGCATGACGATTTGCATTGAGCCGATGGTCAACATTGGTAAGCATCATGTCGGGCATCGCAAAGGCGATGTCTGGACGATTTTCACATCGGACGACTCACTGTCCGCGCATTTTGAGCATACAGTGGCAATTACCGAGGACGGGCCGGATATTTTGACGCTCCCGCCCTCACACGAGAAGTAAGGCAGGAGAAATAAGTTATGGCTCGCAGGCCAAGAAAACAGCACGTCGCACGCGACGAGCGCCGTGTCGAAGAGGCAGAAACTTACGCGAAAGAGAAAGCCATTGAAGTGGAGGGGGCCATTGTAGAGACCCTCCCTAATGCCATGTTCCGGGTCGGGATTGAAGGCGGGCATCAGGTGCTGGCACAGGTCAGTGGCAAAATCCGCATGAACTTCATCAAGATTTTGCCGGGCGATCGGGTGAAAGTCGAGCTTTCCCCGTATGACCCGACACGCGGGCGCATCTTGTATCGCTATAAGTAGGAGAGTTACTATGAAAGTTCGACCGTCAGTCAAGAAAATTTGTGACAAGTGCAAGGTGATCAAGCGCGACGGTGTCGTGCGTGTGATCTGCGTCATCAAGAAGCACAAACAGCGTCAGGGCTAGGCCCTTCACTTTTCTCAGTACCATTCAGGAGGCATCTTTTGGCACGTATTGCAGGCGTCGATCTGCCACGCGACAAGCGGGTGGAGTACGCGCTCCTTTCCATCTTCGGGATAGGGCTGACCAGCAGCCGGGACATCCTGGAAAAAAACGGCGTCAGCCTGGACACTCGTGTCCGTGATCTGACCGAAAACGAAGTCAGCAAGTTGCGCGAAACCATTGAGCGCGAATTCCGCGTCGAGGGCGACCTCAAGCGTCAGATTCAGATCAACATCCGGCGCTTGTCGGAAATTGGCTGCTACCGGGGCATCCGGCATCGCCGGGGGCTTCCTGTGCGCGGTCAGAAGACCAAGAGCAATGCCCGCGCTCGCCGTGGCCCGCGCCGCGCCGTGGCCGGCAAGAAAAAGGTCAAGAAATGAACTACGTCGCAGCAAGCTGCGAGGTATCGCACGTTTCACGCAGGCTTGTCCTGCGGCAACGGGGTCAAAATAGCTCCATCTGTTGGGAGTGCAAGCGCACGTACTCTTTCTCTGTGCCCTG
>JAABUK010007588.1_pt1 | contig 15603 bp, 16 predicted proteins | sample 5559141 | NCBI WGS metagenome assembly JAABUK01 (sample SAMN10711869, study PRJNA513367) | rock metagenome | isolation source: Antarctica rocks | place: Antarctica: Victoria Land, Pudding Butte nord | collected 2016-01-03
AGTTGGCAACCAATGTCGCATGAAAAAGGCGCCCCGAAGGACGCCTAAAACCTGAATATGGAGCGACAACAATTGGCTGCCCTTCCTGAACACATACAGAACTATGTGCACTGCTCCGGACTCGAGCTTTCTGCGCCTTCTGGAAGGGATTGGCCCGACGAGCTTTGCTGCTTGGGCGCCCACCTCGTTGTAAGCCAGCAACAACTGATGAGAAGCTGAAGCTGAGGTTAGATGCTTGATATTTTATGCGACAGATCGTTCCAACCGCCAAATATCGAATCTAGGGGAGCAAAAACAGATCTTGCATCTTGCTGAAACTTCGTCAGATTACTGAGGATCGCAGCTTGGCCACGATACGCGAGGCCTAGGTTAATATCCCACTCGTCACCATTGTGGAAGTCAGACACCTCGGTCAGGCTGACTACATTCCCATCAAGAACTGCGCTGCATTGCATGGTCGGCGGACGGACGCAAAATCCACCGCCAGGGCACCCACGTGGGATGTGCCAGGAGTCATCCGGGCGCGAAGGTTGGCAAGTTACAGGGCCTAAACGTTTCTCAGGAGACAGCGACGCTATGTACTTCTGCGCAGTTTCTCGAACGTACCTTGCGTAAGACTGCAAATCATTGCCGTATTGCTTCAGGATAGTATCGTTGTGCTCCCGGTCGGAAATCGCTTTCATTATAAAAGCACGTTGCGAAACAGCAATTATATAGGTAGGAAGTCCACCCTCTAACAAACTCTCAGAGAGCGAAATGGCAGCCACGTTGTTATCATATGCGCTCTGCAGTACAATAGTGGCCCCAATTTTGGAATAATCTCTCAGCGCGAGGTCAACCGCTTTGCACTGCGACTGAACTAATCTGATTTGTCCTTCAATTACAGCCTGCCTTGTCTGGGTGTAAATATATCGCTTCAGTTCAAGAACTGCAGAGTCGATTGCGGATATGATATCTTCTGTCGTTACGCCGCCTAACGCCGACGAAAGTGCTTTTCCAACTATGAAACTTGCGGCTGATTTGATAACTAATAACGCCACCTCGGCCCATTCGATCCCTTGCGCTTGGCAAGGCGACGAGACGGTCGCAAAGGCTAGTCCTGTGGAAAGAAACAATCGACGGGTGAGAGGAATTGTCACAAATTGCTCCAAAGTCCGCTGGATTGAGTACGCGTAAAGACGTCTACCCAAAATGTTTACAGAGCTTCGGCGTGCCTCTTTGGCTGCCCCTCGCGAGGTGTGATGCACTCATAGATGGCTATAGCGCAAGGCCGTTAGGTGCTGAAGCTCCGTCAGCGACGTGCCCACCGCCACGCAGAGCGGCGTCAATATGCGCATAAGCCGCTTCTCCGCAGCAGCTGTTTCATAATGCTTGACGACCAATTCCGACTCGTGCGTATAGTGTGTCATAAACACGGGACGGGAGAAACCGGCATGTCGGGGGAGAAGTTCGGCGAGTTCGTCCGCCGCGCGCGCGAGGCGAAGGACATCGGCTTGCGCGAAATGGCGAAGATGATCGGGGTGAGCCCGACCTATCTGTCGAAGGTGGAGCGGGACGAGTTCGCGCCACCGGCCGAGGACAAGGTCAAGGCGATTGCGCAGGTTATCGGCTGCGACGTGGACGAGCTGCTGGCGCGGGCGGGCCGCGTGGCGAGCGACCTGTCGGACATCATCAAGCGCCATCCGGTGGAAGTGGCGGCGCTGCTGCGGACCACGAAGGGATTGAACATCGAAGATATCGCCCGACTGGCCCGCAACGCGCAGAAGGCGAAGGACAAGTGAGCGCCTGATCGGGCGATGACGGTTTCAAAGATGCAGATGGGGATCGGCGATCAATGACCAAGTTTGTTTCCTATGTGCCCGACGAGGCGATCGAAAAGGACACGCAGGCGCTTCTTGCCGAATATGCCCATGCGCGCGGCGTCCCGATCGAGGCGCCCATCGCGATCGACGACATCATCGAGAAGCACCTGAAGGTTCGCATCGAGTTTGACGACACGCACCGGCTGTTCGGCGTGCCGCGTTCGGGAATCGGCTTCGATCCCGATATCCTCGGCGCCATCTTCTTCGAGCAAAAGCGGATCGTGATCGACGAAAGCCTCGACCCGGACGAGAACCCGGCCAAGGAAGGGCGCTATCGCTACACAGCGGCGCACGAGGTCGGCCACTGGCGTCTGCATCGTCACCTGTTCGGCAAAGACCCGGCGCAAACCTCGCTCCTCGATCCAAACGCGCCGCCGAGCGTGATCTGCCGAACCAGCCAGGCCAAGGCGCGGATCGAATTGCAGGCCGACCTCTATGCCTCCTGCGTGCTGATGCCGCGCAAGCTGGTCTTCGCCGCCTGGGACGAAGCATTCCCCGATCGCAAGCAGCGGGTGCTTCAGCCGTCCGAACCGATCGACCACCCCTTTGTCGAGATCGCGCGCTTCGAGAGCCGAATTCCCGGCGCTCCCTTCACCGAAAGCGACGATCAGGCGCTCGAAAGTTTCTCGAGACCCTTCGCCGAGAAGTTCCTGGTTTCGCCGATCGCCATGCGCATCCGGCTCGAAAAGCTCGGGCTCTTGCACCGCACGGTGCCGCTTCAGCGGCTTCTGTCCGACGGCGCGTAAACCCTTTTTTGAGGAAATCGTCAAGTGTCAACTGAACGAACGATGCAACAGCCGAGCCAGGCGGACGCCGCGTTCGAGACGCGCGATTTCTATCTCGCCTGCTTCCTGCGCTACGCCGGCTACGAGCTTGTGAACCTGCGCGACGAGGGCCGGCGCAAGGTGTTCGTCTTTCGGGATCGCGCCACGCGGCGCGCCGACGTGATGGCCTTCTATGGCGACGCGACCAGTGTTCGGCCGCTGGCCTTCGCCGCCACCATCAGGGACATGAAGGGATTGCTGCACAATGGCTGAACCGCACGACACTCCGCCGTTCCAGCGCGTCGAGAGCAGGCAGGTCCGCGAAGCCCTCGATCGGCTCGAAGGGCTCGTCGTCGATGGCCTGAAGCACGGCTTCTTCGACTATTCGATCGCCTGCGAGATCGCCAGCGGCGGCAAGCGTCAGCTCGTGATCCGGGCAGGCAAGAGCCACAAGTTCACCATTCCCGAGAACGAGGTGCCGCGCTGAAGCGGCCTAGGACATGAGAGTGACCGGCGATCCCTGAGACGGGGACGCCTGAAGATGCAAATCCTTGTTGGGTCCAGTGTCATCGGTGGGATTCCGAGACCGGAGGCCAGGAGCACGGAGCGGCGGACCCGCCCGTGAGGTCTTCGATGAAAAGTCTCGACGCTGTTAACGACAATGACGCGGGCAACCAGATGGCCCGCACAAGGCAAATCTGGCAACCCCGCATGGGACGTGACCTCACCGACGAGAACGCCCGCGAGATCATGCAGAATGTTAGCGGCTTCTTCGGCGTGCTCGCCGAATGGTCGCGCGCGGAAAGGCTTGCCGCCGCCAAAGACTCGGCTGCGCCCGCCAAGCCGAACGATGGCGAGGTGCGCCATGACCGCTGAAACCATCGCCAGGTCGCTTGGGGGGCACCGCGCGGGTGCAACATGGATGGCCCGCTGCCCAGTGCATGAGGATCGGAGCCCGAGCCTTTCGATCAGTGCCAGCAAGGACGGCAAGGTGCTTGTGCGCTGCCATGCCGGCTGCGACCAGCGTGACCTGATCGCCGCCCTTCAAGAGCGCGGCCTGTGGCCAACGACCGGGCGGGCTCTGGGCATCACCCGCGATCATCGGCGGCGGATCGCCGAGGAACCCGACGCTGAGGCCCTTCAGCGTAGCGCGGCGGCGCTGGCGATCTGGCAGGCATCGCACGCGGCCGAGGGAACGGCCGTCGCAACCTACCTGCATTCGCGCGGGCTCGACCTTCCGGCTTCGCCGGCCCTGCGCTTCCACGCCGGCCTGAAACATCCCTCGGGCGGCGTCTGGCCCGCGATGGTGGCGCTCGTGACGCATGGTGCCACCGGATCGCCAATCGCCGTTCACCGCACCTTTCTCGCACGCGACGGCAACGGCAAGGCTCCGATCGATCCGGCAAAGATGATGCTCGGACCTTGTCGCGGCGGTGCAGTCCGCCTGGGCGAGCCCGGCGCCGTTTTGATGGTCGGCGAAGGGATCGAGACCTGCCTTGCGGCCATGCAGGCGACGGGAAACGCCGCCTGGGCGGCGCTTTCAACCTCGGGCCTCCGGTCGCTCGATCTGCCACGCGACGTTCGCGACGTGATCGTGCTCGCCGATGGTGACGAACCCGGCGAAGCGGCAGCGCTGGATTGCGCGCGACGCTGGCAACGCGAAGGGCGGTGCGTTCTTATCGCCCGCCCGCCGCACGGCCTGGATTTCAACGATCTGCTGGTGAGCCGCAATCCCTCTTTCACGGAGGGCGCGCGATGAGCACAGGCGCCATCCTTGAACCTGAAAGCCTCATCCTTGATGCGATCGAAGCTGCCGAAGCCATCTCTGATCCGCTGGCGGGATTGGTGGAACGGACGGCAGCCGATTCTGGCGCGCCCTTCATGCCCGAAGCGCTGGAGGCGTTGGCTTCGCTAAAGTCAGAAAACCGCGCCGCCTTCGAGACGCTGCGCTCGCAGCTCAAGAAAGCCGGATGCCGGGTGACGGCGCTCGATGACGCCATCGCCGAAGAAAATGGCGATACGGGCGGGCGCGGGCCGACACAGGCCGACATCCTGATCGGCCTCACCCAAACCGCCGAACTTTTCCACGCCCCGGACAGCGCCGGCTTCGCCGACCTCGATATCGGCGGCCATCGCGAAACCTGGCCGATCCGCGCCAAAGGTTTCCGCCGCTGGCTCGCCCGCCGTTTCTTCGAGGAGACAGGCGGCGCGCCGAGCTCGGAAGCCCTGCAATCGGCGTTGAACGTCATCGAGGCCAAGGCGCATTTCGATGCGCCGGAACGGCAGGTCCATATCCGCGTCGGCGGGCTCGACGGCCGACTCTATCTCGACCTCGGCGATGAAACATGGCGCGCCGTGGAGATCGACGCCACCGGCTGGCGGGTCATCGACAACCCGCCCGTACGTTTCCGACGCGCTTCCGGCATGAAGCTAATCCCGATCCCGATGCGCGGCGGATCGGTCGCCACGCTGCGCTCGTTCCTCAACGTGCAGACCGACCAAGATTTCGTGCTCGTGGTCGCATGGGTGCTCGCCTGCCTGCGCAATCGTGGTCCCTATCCGGTGCTCGTGCTTTCGGGCGAGCAGGGATCGGCGAAGTCCACCTTCTCGGCGATGCTGCGGGCGCTGCTCGATCCCAACACCGCACCGCTTCGGGCCTTGCCGCGCGAGGACCGCGATCTATTCATCGCCGCCAGCAACGGCCATGTGCTCGCCTTCGACAATGTTTCCGGCCTGCCCGCCTGGATATCGGACACGCTTTGCCGCCTCGCAACAGGCGGCGGCTTCGCGGTTCGCCAGCTCTATTCCGATCAAGACGAAGTGCTGTTCGACGCCGCCCGGCCGGTCATCCTGAACGGGATCGAGGATATCGTCACGCGGCCCGATCTGGCCGACCGCGCCGTGTTCCTCACGCTCGAACCGATTCCCGAGGAACGCCGCCGTCCGGAACAGGAACTGTGGGTGACGTTCGAAGCCGAACGCCCGCGCATCCTCGGCGTGCTGCTCGACGCGGTGGCGAAGGGTCTTGCGATGCTGCCGCAGACACGGCTCGACAAGCTGCCGCGCATGGCGGACTTCGCCTTGTGGGTGACAGCCTGCGAAACCGCACTCTGGCCCTCGGGCACGTTCTGGTCGGCCTATTGCGGCAATCGCGACGAGGCGGTGGAAGGCGTGATCGACGCCGATCCGATCGCCGCCGCCGTGCGCGCCGTCATGACCACGCGGACGGAATGGACGGGAACCGCCTCGGAGCTTCTGGGCGCCCTTGCCGAAATGGCGGGCGAGCGTGTAGCCAAGGCTAAGACCTGGCCCGATAGCCCTCGGGCGCTGGCGGGCCGCCTGCGCCGCGCGGCGACCTTCCTGCGCAAGATCGGCATCGACATCGGCTTCGAGCGCGAAGGCCGGGCGCGGACGCGCATGATCCGCATCGTCACGACCGGCAAACCCGCCTCGCCAGAAACCGGAGGGGCGCAACCGTCCGCTTCGTCCGCACCGCCCGCCGATCGGCCGAAGCCCATTCCTGCCAACGGCTTCGCCGCCGCCGATTTGCGGACGGTCGGCGATGGTGCGGACGGCTCGAAGAATGCCGATGGTTCGACTGTCCGCGCCAACCCGTTGAAAATTAACCGTGAGACCCATGCGGACGGTGCGGACGCAAAGCTTCCGCTTCGATCCGCGCCAGAAAATACGGGCTGGAGGGCGCGGCTGTGAGCGCCGTGCAAGCCCTGAAGGCGGCGCGCGATGCCGGAATAGACCTCACGCTTGATGGCGATGAGATCGTGCTGGCGGCGGCCACCGCACCGCCGCCTGCCGTGCTCGATCTGCTGGCGAGTCACAAGGCCTGGATTGTCGCGCTGCTGCGACCTGCGAACGACGGCTGGTCGGGCGAGGACTGGCTGGCGTTCTTTGATGAGCGCGCCGGCATCGCCGAGTTCGATGGGCTGTCGCCTCGGTCCGCCGAGGCCCGCGCCTTTGCCTGCTGCATCACCGAATGGCTCAATCGCAATCCGGTGCGCTCGCCGGCCGGCCGTTGCCACGGCTGCGGTGGAAGCGAACACGCCCACGACCCGCTGCTGCCGTTCGGCACCGAACCGACTGGCCATGCCTGGCTGCATTCGCGCTGCTGGGAAGCATGGCGGGCAAGCCGGAAGGCCGAAGCGGTTGCTGCGCTAGCGGCATTTGAAATCAACCCGACGAGGACACTGCCATGACCAGCAAAAAAGCGACGAATGCCGCGGAGGCGACAACCATCGTCGCCGACGATCCCGACGATCGCAAGGGACGGCTCAAAAGCCTCGGAGGATCGCAATCGGATCGCTGGAACAACGTTCTCGCCAATCAGGCTATGCAGTCGCTCTGGGTGAAGAACTCAAGCTCGGAAGAACGCGACAAGCAGTTGAGCGCCACGGTCGCCGCGCTGATCGGCATCGCGCCGAAGGACGAACTGGAAGGCATGATGGCGGCGCAACTAGTCGCCGCCCACAACGCCGCGATGGAATGCTACCGCCGCGCCATGATCGGCGATCAGACCTTCGACGGCCGGCGCGAGAACCTCGCCCAAGCCAACAAGCTTTCGCGCACCTATGCCGCCCTGATCGAAGCTCTCAACCGTCATCGTGGTAAGGGTCAGCAGAAAGTCACGGTGGAACACGTCCACGTCTACGCTGGTGGGCAGGCCGTGGTCGGCATGATCGCAGCGTCCGATCAGCCGGGGGGGGATCGCAGCGATTTGGAGGAACAACCCCATGCAAAGCAGCTTGCCCATGCACCTCAGCACCCGCTGCCTTGCCCGGACGCGGGCCGGGACGCCGTGCCAATCGCCCGCGATGGCGAACGAGCGCTGCCGGATGCACGGCGGCAAGGCGCCGGGCGCGCCGGAGGGCAATAGCCATGCTCTGAAGCATGGTCGCCACACGGCCAAAGCGCAGGCGGAACGCCAGAAGCTTGCCGCCCTATTGATGGCGATGAAGGGCGTTGTTGCATCGATCGACAGGGACGAGTGAGCGACATCGCCCTTTTCGAACGGGCACTTGCCCGGCTATCTTCGTCGTTCGATTCGGCGGACCGAACGCGGGAGAGCGCGCTTTGAGCATCGAGAAGGCGAAGCGCCGGAATGGATAAGCGAACCCTCACTGAACGGGATATCTGCACGAAGTTTATTCTGCCCGCCGTCAAGCGCGCGGGCTGGGACGAGATGGTACAGGTGCGGGAGGAGGTCTATTTCACCAAGGGCCGGATCATCGTGCGCGGCAAGCTGGTGACGCGCGGCAAGGCGAAGAAGGCCGACGTCGTTCTCTACTACAAGCCGAACATTCCGATCGCGGTGATCGAGGCCAAGGACAACACGCACAGCGTCGGCCACGGCATCCAGCAGGGCCTCGACTATGCCGCGACGCTCGATATTCCCTTCGTGTTTTCTTCCAACGGCGACGGCTTCGTGTTCCACGACCGCACCGGGCACAGCGTTCCGATCGAAACGAACCTTGGGCTCGACGCCTTCCCGTCGTCGGCAGATCTGTGGGCGCGCTATTGCGCCTGGAAGGGCCTCGACGCGGAAGCCGAGCAGATCGTGCTTCAGGACTATTGCGACGCCGGCAGCGGCAAGGCCCCGCGCTATTATCAGGTGAACGCCGTCAACGCCGCGATCGAGGCCATCGCCAAGGGCCGCGACCGCGTGCTGTTGGTGATGGCGACCGGCACGGGCAAGACCTACACGGCGTTTCAGATCATCTGGCGCTTGTGGAAGGCTGGTCGCAAGAAGCGCATCCTGTTCCTCGCCGACCGCAACGTGCTAATCGACCAGACGATGGTCAACGATTTCCGCCCGTTCGGCGCGGCCATGGCGAAGCTCTCGACCAACGCCAAGACGATCGAGCGGCAGGACGGCACCAAGGTCGATCTGACGCTCGCGCTCGACAGGAAGCGGCGCATCGACACGGCCTTCGAAATTTATCTCGGGCTCTATCAGGCGATCACCGGGCCGGAGGAGCGGCAGAAGCTCTATCGCGAGTTCTCGCCGGGCTTCTTCGATCTGATCGTCATCGACGAATGCCATCGCGGCAGCGCCGCCGATGATTCGGCCTGGCGGGAAATCCTCAACCATTTTTCCGGCGCGACGCAAATCGGCCTCACCGCCACGCCGAAGGAAACCGAATACGTCTCCAACAGCGACTATTTCGGCGAGCCGGTTTTCACCTATTCGTTGAAGCAGGGCATCAGCGACGGCTTCCTCGCGCCCTACAAGGTCATCAAGGTTCACATTGACCGCGACGTGGAAGGCTATCGCCCGGAACTCGGGCAGCTCGACCGCGACGGCAACGAGGTCGATGACCGCATCTACAACGCCAAGGATTTCGACCGGCACATCGTGCTCGACGACCGCACGGTGCTCACCGCGAAGAAGATCACCGAGTTCCTGAAAGAGAGCGGCGACCGTTTCCAGAAGACAATCGTGTTCTGCGTCGATGAGGAACACGCGGCGCGGATGCGGCAGGCGCTCGTCAACGAGAACGCCGATCTGGTGGCGCAAAACGCGCGCTATGTCATGCGCATCACCGGCAGCGATAAGGAAGGCCAGGACCAGCTCGGCAACTTCATTGATCCGGAATCGAAATATCCCGTGCTGGTGACGACGTCGCGGCTTCTCTCGACCGGCGTCGATGCGCAGACCTGCCGGTTGATCGTGCTCGACCGCGCGGTCGGTTCGATGACCGAGTTCAAGCAGATCGTCGGGCGCGGCACCCGCGTCCACGAAGACACGAAGAAGTTCTTCTTCACGCTGATCGACTTTCGCGGCGCGACAAGCCATTTCGCCGACCCGGATTTCGACGGCGATCCGGTGCAGATTTACACCCCCGGCGACGGCGACCCGATCACGCCGCCCGATGATGCGTCGGCGACAGGTGACGATGGCGTGCTCGTAACGCCCGAACCCGGCGCGGGCGAAACCGTGGTCGATCAGCCGGGGCTGCCGCTGCCGCCCGGTGGCCCTGCCGCCAAGATTTATGTCGATGGCGTCGGCGCCCGCATCCTCGCCGAGCGCGTCGAATATCTCGACGAGAACGGCAAGCTCGTAACCGAATCCCTACGCGATTTCACCAAAACGGCTCTGAAGAAGCACTTCGCGAGTCTCGACGATTTCCTAAAGCGCTGGAAATCGGCGGAACGCAAGCAGGCGATCATCGAGGAACTTGAAGCCGAGGGCTTGGCGCTCGATGCCGTTGCGGACGAACTCGGGAAGAACCTCGATCCCTTCGATCTGATCTGCCACGTCGCCTTCGACAAGAAGCCGCTCACCCGCCGCGAGCGGGCCGAAAACGTCAGGAAGCGCGACGTGTTCACCAAATACGGGCCGCAGGCCCGCGCCGTGCTCGATGCTCTTCTGGAAAAGTATCGTGACGAGGGCGTGCTCAATCTTGACGACGCCAACGTGCTGAAGGTGACACCCTTCACCGCGATGGGCAGCGTCGTGCAACTCATCAAGGCGTTCGGCGGCAAGGAGGGTTTCGAAAAGGCCGTCCACGAGATGCAGGACGCGCTCTACCAGGAGACCGCTTAGCCCATGATCGTCCGCACTACTGTCAAATCAATTCAGGACATAATGCGCCAGGATGTGGGCGTCGATGGCGATGCACAACGCATCAGCCAGCTCACTTGGCTGTTCTTCCTCAAGATCATCGACGATCAAGATCAGGAACTCGAACTGACGAGGGACGGCTACCGCTCACCGATCGCCGAGCGCTTCCAGTGGCGCCACTGGGCGGCGGACCCGGAGGGCATCACCGGGCAGGCATTGCTCGATTTCATAAACGACGAACTGTTTCTGGCGCTTAAGGGCTTGGCCCTCACCGGCAAACTTGGCGACCGCCGCCGCGTGGTGCGCGACGTGTTTGAGGATGCCTACAATTACATGAAATCGGGCCAGCTGCTGCGGCAGGTGATCAACAAGATCGATCAGGTCGATTTCAACAATCTTGATGAGCGGCGGCACTTTGGCGAATTCTACGAGCAGTTGCTCAACGATCTGCAATCGGCTGGCAATGCAGGCGAATATTACACACCGCGTGCCGTCACCGCGTTCATGGTAGATCGCATCGACCCGCATCCCGGCGAAATCCTATTTGATCCTGCCTGCGGCACGGGCGGTTTCCTGACCTGCGCCATCAACCACATGGAGAAGACATACATCCGCACGCCGAAGCAGCGCGATCGGATGCAGGGCGCCTTGCGCGCTGTGGAGAAGAAGCAGCTTCCGCACATGCTCTGTGTCACCAACATGCTGCTGCACGGCATCGAGGACCCGAGCTTCGTGCGCCACGACAACACGCTGGCCCGGCCGCTGATTTCGTGGAGCAAGGACGAGCGCGTCGATATCATCGTCACCAATCCGCCCTTCGGCGGAAAGGAAGAAGACGGCATCGAGAACAATTTCCCGACCTTCCGCACCAGGGAAACCGCCGACCTATTTCTCGCCCTGATCGTGCGCCTCTTGAAACAGGATGGCCGCGCCGCCGTGGTGCTGCCGGACGGCACGCTGTTTGGCGAGGGCGTGAAAACACGGCTGAAGGAACATCTGATGGAGGAGTGCAACCTCCACACCATCGTCCGCCTGCCCAATTCCGTGTTCAAGCCCTATGCCTCGATCGGCACCAATTTGCTGTTCTTCGAGAAGGGCCAAGCCACCAATGACATCTGGTTCTACGAGCACCGCGTGCCGGAAGGCCAGAAAGCCTATTCGATGACCAAGCCGATCCGGCTGGAGCATTTTCAGCCATGCATCGACTGGTGGGGCGGCAAGGACCGCATGGGCCGCGAGGAGACGCCGCAGGCTTGGCGCGTCACCGCCGAGGACGTGAAGGCGCACGGCTACAATCTCGATATCAAGAACCCGCATTCAGTAGCTGACGACCACGGCGACCCGGAAACCCTGCTGGCCGACCTCGCCCGCGGCGAGGCCGAGACGGCGGGTTATCGCGACCAGTTGATGGCGATCCTTGCCGAGGCGCTGGCCCGATGAACAATGAACGCCTGCTGGCGCATTACGAGAAGATCGCCGACGCGCCCGACGCTATTGCCCGTCTGCGCCGCTTCATTCTCGATCTTGCCGTTCGCGGCAAGCTGGTGCCGCAGGACGCGAGCGACGAACCGGCGTCGGGACTGCTGAAGCGGATCGTTAAGGAGAAGGCGCGGCTGGTGAAGGCGGGGGAGTTTCGGGACCGGCTTGCGCTTCCGGTGGTGGGCGAAGACGACACGCCGTTCAATGTTCCTGCGACTTGGCTTTGGGTTCGTTTCTCCAGCATTGTCAATTTCTCCGCCGGCCGAACACCTTCAAGGCACGATCCGTCGTTTTGGAACACTGGCGATCATGCCTGGGTGAGCATTGCCGACATGGAGGATGGACAGGTCATTGCGGCGACCAAAGAAACGGTGAGCGAGCGAGCGCGCGAACGTGTCTTTGGATCGGAACCGGAAGCGCCGGGCACGATCATCATGAGTTTTAAGCTTACAATCGGAAAGATCGCCCGGCTCGGGGTTCCGGCATTCCACAACGAAGCGATCATTTCAATTCAACCGCATCTTGCTGAACTTGACGCGTATCTGTTCAAGGTTCTCCCGCAATTTGCACGTCAGGGTGACACCAAGGGCGCTGTCAAGGGCTTAACGCTTAATCGTGATTCTATCTCGAATATTCTGCTTCCCTTCCCACCCATCGCCGAACAGCATCGCATCGTCGCCAAGGTCGATGAGTTGATGGGCCTGTGCGGCCGGCTGGAGGCGGCGCGGGCGGGCCGCGAGGGGGTGCGCGACCGGCTGGCGGCGGCCAGCCTCGCCCGCCTCAACGTGGCCGATCCCAAAACCTTCCAGACCGACGCCCGCTTCGCGCTCGACGCGCTGCCGGCGCTGACCACGCGCCCCGACCAGATCAAGGCCCTGCGCCAGACCATCCTGAACCTCGCCGTGCGCGGCAAACTCGTGCCGCAAGACCCTAACGACGAACCAGCATCAGAATTGCCGAAGCGGATTAGGAAGGAGCGGGCCGAACTCGTGAAGACGAAGGAAATCAGGCGCGAGGCACCGCTTGAGCCAATCAGCGATACCGAACTGCCTTTCGAAGTGCCTAGTGGGTGGGTTTGGTCGCGCATCGGTGATGGCGTTCTATTCACCCAATATGGAACGTCTCAGAAATCGAATCCCTCGGAGAAGGGCGTTCCCGTCCTTACAATGGGGAACGTCCAAGACGGGTCAGTGATCTGGAATAACGAAAAGCGAATTCCGGACAACTCTGAGGAACTGCCTGAGCTCTATTTGCGAAAATTTGATCTTCTCTACAATCGCACAAATAGCGCCGAACTCGTGGGAAAGACTGGCATATATCTGGGTGAAGACGACGCTCGAAGATTCGCGTCTTACTTGATCCGTCTTCGACCTTCGCTTCGGTGGACCGATCCGCGTTTCATCAACATGGCGATGAACACGCCGGAATTTCGCGCGACGCAGATCATTCCCCTGATCAAGAAGCAGACAGGGCAGGCAAACGTGAATGGCACGGCGCTGAAGAACATGCTCATTCCCCTCCCACCGCTGGGCGAGCAATACCGCATCGTCGCCAAGGTCGATGCGCTGGTGGCGCTGTGCGACCGGCTGGAGGCAAGCCTCACCGCCGCCGCCGCGACCCGCCGCCGCCTTCTCGACGCGCTGCTCGCCGAAGCGCTGGCGCCGGCGCCGGCGCCGGCGGACGACCGCGAACGGGAGGCGGCGGAATGATGGCGGCGCGCCTTTTCAACGTGTATTGCGATGAAAGCTGCCACCTGGAGCACGACGGCGTTCCCGTCATGGCCTGGGGCGCGATCACTTGCCCGGAAGGCGAGGTGCGCGCCATCGCCGAGGCGATCCGGGCGCTCAAGGCCGCGCATGGCCTGAAGCCAAACTTCGAGGCGAAATGGACCAAGGTTTCGCCCGCCAAATCCGCCTTCTACCTGGCGTTGATCGACCTCTTTCTCGCCCATGATCGCCTGCGTTTTCGTGGGCTCGTGGGGCCCGACAAGAGCAGGCTCGATCATGCGCGCTTCGACCAGTCGCACGACGATTGGTATTACAAGATGTATTTCACAATGCTGCGCCCGATCTTCACGGCGCCGCATCGCTACCGCATCTATCTCGACGTGAAGGACACGCGCGGCGGCCCGAAAACCCGCAAGCTGCACGATGTGCTCGCCAACAGCCTCCATGATTTCGAGCGCCAGACGGTCGAGCGCGTCCAACAGGTGCGCAGCCACGAAAGCGAACTCTTGCAAATCACCGATCTTCTGATCGGCGCGCTCACCTATGCCAACCGTGGCCTTGCCACGAGCCCGGCCAAGACCGCGATCCTCTCGCGGCTTCGCGCCAGCCTCGGGCAACAGGCGCTTTCCCGCACCTCCGCCTTCGCCGCCACCAAGTTCAACATTCTGGTGTGGCGAGCGCAGGAGGCGGCTGGATGAATCCGCCCGATCTGGTGCCGTTCACCGCCTTTGGCGGCGACTGGCCCGCCTATGAAACCGAACTCCACCGCATCTTCATCGCCGATCTTGCAAACGGTGGCGTGCGGTATGGCGGGCTTCGCGTCGGGTGCAGCCGCCACCCGGAAGCGGCGGGCAAGTGGGCCTCGTTTTGGCATCTGGTGCAGGAAGGCCGCGTCGAGGATGACCGCTTGCCCGATCTGCGCCGCTGCGAGCGCATTCGCTGGGTGCGTTGGGTGATCGAGAACGCGGCGGCGCACGCCGAGATCGACATCTGGCAGAACATGCGCGGCGCTGAGGTCAACACGCTGCTGTGGTTTCGCGACGAATATCTGGTGGTTCTCGGGCAGCGCCAGGGTTATTGGCTGCTCCGAACGGCCTATTGCACGGACAAAAGCGGGCGGATCGCGCAGCTCAGGAAGGAGCGTGATGCATTCCGCCGCGCCAACCCCTAAAACGGCTGAAGCCGCCCAAGCGAACCTGGACGGCCTCGAATGCTCGTCCTACACATGGCAGGTGAGACGATGCGTATATGCATTTTGCATGGCCGAAAGTCAAGAAAAATCCCGGCCTCGCGGGGCGTCGCGACGGCTCAAGACCGGCAATAAGCGCTGCAAACACAGGACGTTAACGCCAACTTCTCCGATCTTCCGGGCGCCGGGCAGAGCGGTCTGAATGCCCGCCTTCGCTCGCACCATCGGCATCGATTACTCGGGCGCGGAAACACCAACCGCGAGCCTGAAGGGCTTGCGCGTCTATCTGGCCGAGGGCGACGGGCTTCCGATCGAAATCCAGCCGCCGCCGAGCCCGCGCAAATACTGGACGCGCAAGGGCATCGCCGAATGGCTGGTGGAGCGCCTTGCCGAAGACGTGCCGACGCTGGTCGGCATCGACCACGGCTTTTCCTTCCCGCTGCGCTATTTCGAGATGCACGGGCTGCTGCCCGACTGGCCGCGCTTCCTCGATGACTTTCAGCGCCACTGGCCGACCGACGAAGTTCACGTCTATGTCGAGTCTGTGCGCGACGGCATCGCCGGCAACGGCGCGGCACGCACGGGCAATGCCCGCTGGCGGCGGCTCACTGAGGAGCGCGCGGGCGGCGCGAAATCGGTTTTTCACTTCGACGTGCAGGGATCGGTGGCGAAATCCACCCATGCCGGCATTCCCTGGCTGCGCTTCATCCGCCAGCGCCTCGGCGCCCGCGTTCACTTCTGGCCGTTTGACGGCTGGGACATTACGGCCGGGCGTTCGGCGATCGCAGAGGTCTATCCGGCGCTCTGGTCGCGCGGCTTCGCGCCCGAGGGCCGCACCGGCGACCAGCATGACGCCTTCAGCATCGCCGCCTGGCTGTCGAGCGCCGATCGCAACCGCAGCCTCGCGGCGTTCCTCAATCCCGATCTGTCGCCGCCCGAACGCACGCTGGCACAGGTGGAGGGCTGGATTCTCGGCGTTCCCGGCTTGATCCGCTCCGGCAAAGGG
>JAABUK010007589.1_pt1 | contig 15602 bp, 23 predicted proteins | sample 5559141 | NCBI WGS metagenome assembly JAABUK01 (sample SAMN10711869, study PRJNA513367) | rock metagenome | isolation source: Antarctica rocks | place: Antarctica: Victoria Land, Pudding Butte nord | collected 2016-01-03
GCAGGGTATGTCTGAAGCGCTTCGGACCGTGCATTTCGATCATCTCGGATCAGCTCTCCTCCAATACGTCTGCACCTTTTGGTGTACACAGGGATTGAGGTGACCAAAACCTTGAACCGGGCAGAAATCTTGCTGTGTCGCCGCGTCCGTGGCTGTTTACATGCTGTAGGTCGCAACATGCATGTTGAATTGACATGTCTCAGATGAACGAAGGGCTCCACGTTAATGCCCTTTCTTGCAGGGGCCCTTCTGTTTATGCTGCTGTGCTCTTGCAGTCGCATTGCAATTTCTGAAGGGGGTCACTTATCACATTGGCGCCTGACTTCCTCTACTTCCCTAAATGCGCTGTACCTACCAACTTAAGACCTGGTGAGCTACAACACCGAGCCATAAAAACCAGCAGATTCATATCGTGCAAGCAATGAATTTAAAAAGCATCCCTCTAACACCACCTAGCCTACTATGCAGTGCTGCTGGATGACAACATCTAACCTGAAGTTTACCGGGTGATTCATTCAGTAAGTGGGGTTTGCTGCATCTGCTGCATGAACCTAAACCAAATGCTTTGGTACTCTGGGGACATCATGTCTGGAATGAGACGCAAGAATGTAAAGCTGCGCATGACAGGCAGAGTGCGGACAGGACCCACTGCACTGTCACCATATCTGCATTCCACACAGTAATTCAGTGTGACCAGAGAGTAAGTGCACATTGCAGTCTCTTCATGATACTTTCCAATCTGTTGATGAGAAGTTTGCTCCCTTTCAATTCCCATATGCTGTGCACAATTGTCACGCTGAAACACAACACAGCAGTACACAGACTGCTATGCCTGTCACTTAAAATAGCAAAAAGCAGCAACACTAAAAAGCACCACAGGCAATGGCATGATGTCCAGGCAGTTGAAATGAACACATTCTTGATATGCACTCACTTTTCTTGCCAGAATGCTGCACTCAGGCCAGGATCCTCGGTCACAGAGCCCTCTGAGTGCCCCTCTTGGGATTGCATCTGATTGGCCATGGTGTCCATCTGCATTTGTGCAACACAATCTCAGTTGCATGAGGTCTGCGTTCCTCATTGCAAATTTTGATTGTCTGCTGTGCCAGCTTGATCATTTCTTGCATCTGCATGAACACAAGATAACAGGCGCAAATGATGAAAATATGCCAAAGGCCACCCAGTAATCAGCTTCCCTCAAAGCAACAGTCATGTTTTGTTCACGCGCATGAGCCTGCTTGGATGGACATGTGCACTTCAAGGCGCTCAAGCGTGGCATCATCTCATCAGACACGGAAAATATGAATGCTTTGCCTGAGTTTCTGCTTGTTACACTCACAAGCTCTTTATGTTACACTCTCAGGTGCTCACAAGCATGCTTGATACCCGCAGCAAGAAACAAGGCTGCAACAGTTTGGACTGGTCTGGCCAGCAGGCATCCTTGATGCATGCACAATAGTGGTAGGCTCACAAGTATGTAGCATGACAAAGTTGTGGTCATGCATGTCAATCTGACCTGCAAGGGAGGGGACCATGGCTTGGTGTTGTACACAATCCTGTCAAGGGCATACTGGTCCACTCCTCCTGGCACAAAGCAAGGCAGAGCGTTCTCACCCCCCAGCAACACCCCGGCAGCTGCAGCCCCCTCCCTCACCTGTGTTCACATCAGCCTTGACACAAGTGGAGGCATACGGTGTTGAAAAACATCATGACTACCATGCAGCTGATGCCCCACACATCACTGACTCAAAGAGAACACAGCGCACATACACATGTCTTGACAGCTGACCCGTAGCCTCTTCTTCAGCCTGAGCCAGTTTGCTAACCAAGCAAGAAGCCACACTCAGCAGGGAGGGGTTGCAATGTCAGGGTACATGAGTGCAAGGGAAGTACGGCCAATGTGCCTGCATACACGTCCAATGATAATGTTGTTTTGTTGGCGGTAAGGCTGTCAGGGACAATGTTTCAGCTTATAATCCTGGGTAGCTTGGTGGAGGGCAGGAGGGTGGCAGATGAAGCATCATTTCATGCTAGAAATGTAGCGGGAAACGAGTTGCTGACCAACTGATACATGTGTTCTTGAGGTTTGTTGCCAGCAGTAAGCATGCAAATGCCACTTACCAAGGCAAGCAGAACTTCAGAAGACCAGGCATACATAAACACACAACATCCAATGCATAGATGCATGAGGTGACAGACCAACAGAGTCAGATCAGGGATGGCCAGGCTTTTCAAAGCTTTTCCATACCCCAGCAACCCAGCAGTCGCAAAAAAGAGATTTGTTCATTCTGTTTGTGCACCATTGAAAAGAGTGCTACGAGCAGAGGTTGACCTTCATCTTTGACATAACCCCACAACATTACTGACGTGGGCTGTCCATCTGCTCACACAAAATGAATGCAGCGTGAAGCTGCTGGGAGTGCATGAGCATGTGAGGGCACCTGTCTGAGAAGGCCCTCCGGCCCACACAGGGCTTCTGGGGGGTGCTGGGCATCACACATCTCCACACAGGTCAGTGTGACCACCATACCGTGCTGGGCACACATCTCCAGGATGCCGGCATAGCCATCATGCACCTCTGTGTTGTAGTACCCAGCTGTCATCTCAGCTGCATGACTGCGTGAGTTGTACCACCAGTGGACACCAGCTATCTTGAGACTGACCTCAACTGGTCTGCCTGCTGGCTGCCACTGTAACCTGCTGTCAGAAGCAGACACTTGGCTGCCAGAAAGAGAGACAGATGAACCTTGAAGCTGTATTCCAGCCCAACTAGACTGATCAGAAGCACTCAAGTAGGTTGAAGTGTGCGTAAGTGTGATGAAGTGTGACGGCTGCCAGCCATTGTATGCGTGCATATGATGTGTGTGCTTCAAAACGCAGTGGTGCATGCTTTAATACACAAGGAGTGCAGAGTTTTGTTGTGCTCCAACAGGTTTTGTTGGCAGATCAGCTAGATGATAGCAAAAGGGCAGACCGTGAAGTTGCATGCAATCTGCATGCTACAGGACAACGCTTTGAAAAGCTATTGTTGTCAATCCTGTTGCCTTTTAGAAGCTTGGTGGATGCTATGGACAGCTGTGCAATGGTCAGACATGCAGACCAGCACAGCGCTGCTTCCAGAGTGCAGTATCCTGACAAGCAGGATGGTATGTCTGTCAACACAGTCGAATGGCTCACCTGCCTTGCTCCTGTGTTGCAGCTCTTGCTTCACGCTCAGCAGCAGACTGGGCAGCAGAAACGTCCTTTTCATCAGGCGGTCTGAACTGCATGGAGTCTGGTTGCGCACTCACATGACCAGATTCAGGCCGTTGTTGCCTTGAGCTTCCTAGAGGTGGCTCTGTACTGTGCTGACTGGTGTGCTGTGTGCCAGTCACCACACCTTCAGCATCAACATGACTGCTGCTGCTGCTCACCTCTGGCTGCTCCACTATCATTTCATCAGAGTGAGCAACTGTAGGCAGACCAGCTGTTTCACCAGAACTAGGTGCCAAAGATCCTGTCAGCTGCTGCTGCTGCTGGCCCTGCTGCTTCCTGGGATCCACATCAGGCCGGGAATTGTGTTGAGCTGGTGGGTTTTGTGCTGTGGGCCAACTGGTTGGAAAGGGCGCAGTACCTGTAGGCCCTCCAAGGGTGGGGGTGATGGGCTCACTGGGACTAGCCTTTGTAGGCTCACGACTCCCTGGTAATGCATCAGCATTTGCCAGACTGGCGGGCGCCTGATCAAATGGCAGCTGCTGTGATTCTGCCTGTGGTGTGTTTTGTGGGAGTGGGTCGGGGTCAAGAGGGGGTCTGAGGACAGTGGCAAGGGGAGAAGCTGCTGACATGGGATTCAAGGGACTGCTGCAGTGGCAGGAGCGGTACTTGGAAGTGCAGCGCTTCGGCCGGCTGGTGTTGAAGATGGATGAGGCTATCTTGCAGAGGCGCTCGCCATGCAGCAGCAGGTTGTCTGAGTACCACTTCATGAAGAAGTGGCCGTAGGGAGAGTCCCAAGCGCCTCCCCAACCTCGGAAGAAGCCTGTGTCCTGTACAATACATATGGTTCTCTTGGATGGAGCTCACAATGCTAAAGACAAACATGCATGTCAGCTGCTGTACAAGATTGCTCAATCCTGGTGCAGGCTTTGTGCTATATGCATTACAGTCATGAATTGTGCAGTCCCCCAGCATGCTGAAGACCACTAATTGCACTAAATGTTGTTTGCGGCCCACAAGCGGCATTAGCTATCACTGCACCAGCAGTGAAAGCAGCAGCAGCATCTGGTCACCAAACAAGGTAGCAACAATTCCAGGAGTGCAGCATAAACAGCAAGGTGCACAGACGCAGCAGAGCAGCGGCATCAGCATCAGTAGCACCAGGTCAGCGCACCTCTGGCCAGCTGTTGTATTCCCCAGCATCATGTGGGCCTTCTTTGCCCCACTCTGGTTGCTCAACAGCTGCAGCTGCCTCTGCTAAGGAGGCCAATGCACGCTGATCATAGCACTGGAACTCCCCGGCCTGCATCACTCACTTGATCAGGGGACCAGACATATTTCAGGAGAGTGTTCCTGAAATTGTTGTTCCAGGAATTCAAGCACTTGCTTTCTAGAGAACTGTGCAAGATCATCTCACAACAGCCAGATGTGAACATCATGCAGGAGCTGCAGGGCCCAAAACAAGCTTGTTGTTTGCGATCAGTTGTGTGATGCTCAAGCAGACTGTGATACTTGATGACAGATGGTAGCTTGGCGACTGACCAGACAAAGATGAAGTATAGACATGTCGTCAAAGCTTCCTGAATGCCAATGTCGCCATAGAAAGAAAAGAAAAGAAAAGTTTACGCTTTTCAGCGATCATAACGGGAGCCTCCTAAGGCAGCAGCCCGGAGGATGTCGCCATAGCATACACGTTCAGCTGGCATATCAGTCACTGAGACAGGCTACAGCAGGAGCCAAGGCACACCTACCCCAGGAAACCTCCAGCCTTGGGTCTCAACATATGAAGGGTAGCGCAGCTCACCACAGGGTCCACCCCCAACAGCAATCTCATGAATGGCAGCCCCAATGTCATCAATGAAAGCCTCTCTGAATGCATGCATGAAGTCTGCGTAGCACTCCAGTGCTGTGCGGCCATGTAACACGCTTGCCTGGTCGGCAAACAGGCTGATTTATTCGTTGTTGCTTGTGCCAGGGAGGCCATCTCTGGGGCTGTCGGTGCAGAACAAGGAAGGGTCTTCCTCACCGCACTGCATTTCAGCTGCAACATTGTGCCAGTGCCAAAAAGAAACAATCACAGGAGGAGCAATGGTGGCGAAAGACACTGGAACAGCATGCAGCAGCAGGTGCAGCTTTGTCATGTGATACTGGGTCTGCAGACTCACTATCCGTCGCTGCACAATTGAGGAGACTTCACATGGTCCTGTGGTATTTTGGTGTATACCAGGAGAACAAGCCATATGCAACATCTTTGGTGAGTTGCTGCTCACCTTGAACACCCAGTCAGGAAGCGGCACTTGAGCATAGTCACCAACATTTCCTCCACAAGCATGGAAGCTCATGACAGCTTGAATGCGTAGCCCCTTGGCTTTCACCATAGAGAAGAGTTGCTGGTAGCCCGACCAGTCGTAGCTTCCAGGCTGTCGCTCAACAGCGCCCCACTGTCAAACAGGAGAGCAGATTGGTGAGTCATAACCTGCTCAGTCAGAAGTGGTGCCTTGAAGGAGGACACATTGCTCACGGGGGGGCTGCTGAGATGCAATTTGCCTGATATTTGTGGAACAGGCTTCCCAACTGGATCACAACAATGTCACACAATTTGCAAAGTCCAAAGCAGGGGCGCTTCTTACGTGAGGATTGCATAGAGACGTATGTGTTCATACAAAACCTAATACATGCATCAGGAGCCATGCAACACAATCATTGATGCAATATGGTATTGACGATGAGTGCAGTATGGTGTGTCCTTGCCAACTAGAACTCACCCACACATCCACAGCAACACCCTCAACACCGGAAGCGTGCAACAAGCCAAGCGCTCTGGCAAACCAGGAAGTTGATGCATACTGGAAATGGCCTTGGCTGTTGACCTGCAAAATCAGCCTAAATGACCTCTGCTTATGCAGAAGAGGAGCTGTGCAGGTCCTAGCAGCAATCACTAGGACTGACCGTGTCTAAGGGCAACATAACATACACAGGAACACCCTGGCGCTTCTGGGGCTCAGCAAGTAACAAGTCAGCTGCAGCCTGTTCCGGTTCCCATTGCGCAGTGCGCACTGCAGCTGCTTCCTGCTGCATAGGTGCAGCAGTGCTGGCACAAGTGGTCGGTTGTGCATAGGGCCTGCTCATAACTCTTGTAATCAGGTGAGGTGTGTTTGCTTGGTGTTGAAGAACAATGTGCTTTGTCACTGGAAGCCGAAATGAACTACTAGTCAGTGCAGCTGACTCTCGGATTGGACGGGTCAAGAAAGGCTTGAATTGTTGACAGCGTATAGGAGAGTGCAGCGTGGTGCAGATTGGTCGTGGACTTGCGTGAGACGCTGGGTTAGCAGTCTGTGACTGAGTGCAAACCATTGACTGGCCTTAGCAAGGTAGCTCCAGCGCTACGGGCTTGGCTACAAAGCATGCCACCAAACTGTACGAACTGCTGTACGAGCCTCGTGGCATCTGCTAAATGAGGCACATCTAGCTGAGCCAATTCACCTATGGCCAGCGCTTGCAGTATGCATCATATCGTGTGAGGCGATTCTTCATCGCTCGTACACGCGTTACTGTGACCAGCTGGGGCGACTGTATGCAACCGCGTTCAACCTTGAGATCACCCCAGGTAAGTGGGTATAGTTCTCCAAGCAACACCACAAGATCACAATGATAATGTCTCCTACACGAAGTTGTAGGTCCTGGCCACTCTGTGTGTCGCTCCAGAGCATGCAGTTTGCTAATAGAGCATGCAGTTTGACTACTTGCAAGTCAATTGACGGCATGCGTTGAAAACTCATACGCACAACGAGCCAACTCTTCGAGTCAACGCTCATCTTCGTCCAAGTCTGTCTGTCCAGCTGCTGTTATCATAGGATCACAGAGGTCTGTCTCAAGCATTTATGATTTTGCAAGACTTTCCCAGCCAAATCGCTTTTGTCATTTCGACCATCTTGCTTGGCGGCATCGCTTACTTTACTTTCTTGCGGTTCAGCCGTGTTGCAGACGTCGAGCCAGTCGCGGTTGCCTCTGGTGGAGAGTCAAGCGGCCGCCTGATCAGCAGAAAAGAAGTCGGAAAGCACTGCGAGGCCGATGACCTGTGGATCATACTGAAAAACCAGCAGAATAACAAATTATCTGTTTACGATATCACAGCCTATGTAGAGGAGCATCCAGGAGGTCAGGCTATCTTGAATAACGCTGGGAAAGACTCCACCAAAGGGTTTTACGGTCCTCAGCATCCATCCAGAGTGTTTGATATGATTGAGGACTTTTATATAGGGGACTTGCAGCCATGAAACCGTGCCCTGTGGCTGATGACATTTGAATGAGCATCAAAGACACAGAGATGATGCTACTGACCGCACATGCGTACTGATCTGCACTCACTCTATGAGCACATGGACTTTTCAAGCGTCAATGCCATGATTACTAAAGAGATGACACCCATTAGGAAGTCACCAAGTGCTTTACAACACAGATGCAGTTTTGTTCACTGTGTAGTAGCCTGCATAAGTCATGGCATTGGTACGATGAAGTGACTGGTAGCCAAGAGAGAAAAGTTGCCTGGTCCTTTATACTGCTAGCTTAGCTGACTTTCGCGTCTTTTCAATGATTGTGGTGCAATCAGTGCAATGTCACTCTGCTATGCGAGGCAGATACAGCAAAAAACAGTCAAGCAGATGCATACCCTTGCATGCACATTTGAATCCCAAATCAGCATATTACAATTTATTTAACAAGTTCTTTTTTAGTGTGCCACCCCGTTTGCAGAATGCTGCTCATCCTGCTTGCTGAAGAACTCAGTGTCCCAGATGCGGATAGTGCCATCTTCAGACCCTGAGGCATATGATTCTCCGCCGGGTGCAAACCGCACACAATGCACAGGACCATGGTGCCCTGCAATGCATTGACCCATTTTATTTGAGTCCAAAGTCAATTCCAGCACAGATGCATATCACTGGCTGCTACAGCATACACATTGCTGACAGTGTCCTCTGCTGCCCTTCATAGAGCTCATGATGCACATGAAGTTGTGTCCAAGTGGGCCCGCATCGCCAGCATAATTTGCTATGGCTTTGGGCAGATCTGTATCTGCCAACATCAAGCATGTTGGCATGCTTGCATGAAGCAGGATCTCACCTTTGTTGCAGTCAACTTCTTCACCGCTATCAAAGTCATACAGGTGAACCCACATGTCTTCGCCACCTGCCGCCAATTTGTGCTTCTCAGGACTATACGAGGCCGACTCCACTTTGTGCGGGAAGCTAAATGACTTGACAACTTGAAAAGAATTGGCATCCCAAAGTTTGACACTTTTGCCATCAGCCGTAACAAATAGGTTACTGTTCACGATCTCTAAGGAAAGCACTACATCCGTCGTTTCCAGCGTTTTGACTATTTGACGACTTCTGACATCCCACACACTGCACCACACAGAGCACATGACCTGTGTACTGACAGCACACTCATGCATTGCTGTGCATCTCACATGCAATGAGCATCAAACTTTCATACATGAATGATCCATGTCTGCAACAATGCTCAAGAGAAAGATGCAAGCTAAGGTGAGCACAGCCATGCTGGACAGCTACTTCAATGGCAGATGCATGCTGCACAGCTGAATGAAGCACAATGTCAACCTGACAGGTTGTGCACAGCTCAATAAACATGGCAGACATCAACCAATCCACAATCCAGACAAGGAGGCAGCTTGCCACATGCCAAGTACCTGATATTTGGTTTGTCAACATATGTTGACAATATGAGGTTGTCATTCTGATGGTGAGATGCAAAACGTATGGAGTCAGCTGCCTGGAAGTGCTGAGGCTCTGAGGAAGAGTTATGCAAGTCATATATCTTCATCTTACTCACTTTGTCATATCCTACAGGGTCACAGTATCTTCAGGCATGTGGTGTTGCACAGATCAGCTGTTAATTCCTGCAATGTACACTACATGCAGGATATACAGTCCGTATATAGCAGACCTGCAGTGAGTAGATGTTTACTGTCCTGGCTGAAATGGACAGAGCGGACAATGTGATCATCTGGAAAGGTATGTTTCACGTCTCCAGAGACCGCGTCCCAGATGCGTGCAGAGAAGTCAGCTGAAGCTGTTGCAGCTAGCAATGCTGGCTCATTGAGTACACACTGCCAGACTGCCCCCTGCAATGCCGCACTGCACCTCAAAAGGGTGTTTTCCATAGGTCTCTGCCAACACAGATGTGTACAGTACCTTGTGCCCTTGGAAAGTGCCGACCCAGTCGCCATTGGAACCATTGCGAAGCATAGGCTGTCCATCCTTGCTGGCACTGGTCAAGAAGTAACCATCTGGCGTGACCGCACTGCAGTGCAGCTGACGTTTAAGATCGCAGGTTCTACCAACCCAAAGCTGCGAACTGCCCTGACTCACCTGTAGGATAGATCGACTATTGGTCGTGAGTGGCCATGGCAAACCAACGGATTCTGTTGCGGCTTCTTCGCGACCATTCAGTCCCTACTCAAGCCTTGGCAGCCGAAGCTACTTGTAAGCCGACGTTGGGTTGAAGTGGTCTCCGTCGAGACAAGCTCATCGCTCCTGCATGAAGGCTTCTAGCTTCCTGGCGCGCACTTTAGCTTTCAAGTCAACATACGGCACCTCCTCCGTTCCCACTAGCACCTTCAAGCGAGAGTTGAGGTGACTTGATTACCTGGCGGTGGTGTAGCGGTGGCCGGTCAACACTGCAATTTGTTTGACCAAACTGTCTGTTGTTATTGCGGAGCTTCTAGACGCCGTTTCATATGTAATTCAGCAGGTCGTATCCTGCGCAGCCAAGCAGGATGGCCGAGACGATGGCAAATCAAGGTAGGCACGGTGGCCTGACGTGGACTGCTGCTTGACATGGATCACAGTCGTGAAGGCTGCAGGCGCGGAGGACTTTGCCTACATCTACGTCGATCTGCAACACATAGATGATAGTCAAATTCCCACACCTGGTAGCACCATCACCCTGCAGGTATGTCTTGGTACTACGTTTGTGTAGTTCAACACAGAAGAAAACACAGATTGTCTGCAGAGCCTGGGCACAAGTGCCCCACAGATGCAGCTGCCAGATGGTACCATAGTGTCAGGAAAGTATGAAGGTACCATTGGTTCCTTTGTGTTTTTTGACAAGCCATGCAACACAGAGCTCCCCTCTGCTGCGAAAGGTGCACCACAGAGCAAAGCAACATTCCTTTGTCACACAGAGAAGCTGCTTACAATGCAGCCCTCCTCTCCACCCCAGACCAGTGCATGACTTGCTGTGCATGTCCAAGGGCTTATTTTGTATTGCATGGGCACGAATCTTGGAGCTGACAGCGCATTTGTCATTGCAAGAATTTGTGACACATGAGTGGCATTGTCTGGCAGTCTTTGCTCAACTCAACAGCAGCTTTTTTGGACTAATTAGGACTTGTTTGTAATGATTGCATGCACAGCTGCCTCAGATTGCAGTACTTCACTACCTACTGCATGTTAGACAAGAAGGGCCTGTGTCAAGAACGTCTTGCAAAGGCATAGTCCGTGCAGTCAGGAAATATATGAGGCTGACAGCTAGGATTCACTTAAAGTACGTCATGATAGTAAACATATACATGTATCAGTTGTCCTGATCAAATGTAAAGAAGGGCGCTTGCAGAGCTTCTGCAGCAGTGATGCCAGGATTGGCAGGGGACAACAAGCTTCGAATCCTGCGTATATTGCCTCAATGTCAGAAGAAATGTGTTTTCAACCATGCGCACTTGCCTACTTTTTGGCCAAGCTGTTTACAATGCTTACCTGAGGCTGCGAATCCTCAAGACATGCAGTGGACCTTCGTTCCGGTACAAAATGCCACATGAGCTGAATCTCCAGTTGCGCCTGTGCCAGCACACCATTGCAACAAGCAAATCAGCCATTGCAATGGACAGTGCATTGCTTAGATGTCAAGCTAGACTCACCTCAGGACTTGGCTCTTCTTTGCATCCAGCTTGTCAGACGGTGCAAACCATGCTCTCACATGCACTCCTACACGGCATAACCACAGAAACTACTTCAGTTGCCACTACTGGCTTGATCCCAACAAGACCTGGCTCACAGCTCTGCCAAGTGGCATGCTGAGCAGCCAGGGCCTGTCAGGGACCAGCTAGACCATGTGCAGTGACACATGATCCAAGCCAAACCCCAGGCTGCACAATTCTCGTATGACTTCCTCTGGCTGTGGAAACAATGAGACGAGTATGGGAGCAGAATAGGTTCACGTAGCATCTGCTTGCTTGCCCTGCTGCAGGGATGCAGGATATGAGACCGGACTGTCTAGGGGATGCAAGTTGAAATTGGCAAAAATACGCAAGTGTTCAGTCCTTATGTACTGTTCTGGCCACAGGAGGCTCCAAAGGCCCCAAAGGCTAAATTCTTTTTGGGGTAGTACTTGGTCAGTCTCGCATGAAGGGCCTGTTTATCACACAGGGCCAGAGTACTGCTTATCACACTCCAGCTTCCACCTTGAAAGCTAAGTGGAAGATGTGCAGCTGATAGACACAGGGGATAGCAAGAGCTAGAGTGAGGTCATACCAGTCACATGGAAGATGAAGTCCATCAGCAGACGTACTTCCAACTCATCTTCCTGAGGCCACACACGCCCATCAATGTACCTGCAGAATCACCCCAACTGTGGTCTTTTGGTCTCTCTGTGTGAAGATTCTCTCACAAAACAGGTGCCTTTGTGGGCAAGCTCAATAGCAACATCAGTCATGCAGGGAGAATGCAAGTGCACACGTGCATGCTGGAGGGTGAGGCATCAAGCAGACAAACCCAATATATGCATTCAGTTTGAGCCGTCTGTCGTGTTTCACCTCTGCATATCCCACAGCAGGGCAAAAACATCACCCTTGCGGTACCAGAACGACCGGTATATGCGCTCCATGAGAGGCACCTGCAAAGTCATGATTTGGCAATCGATTTAAACATGTGTATTTGGTTTGTGTTCAGATAATCAACAAAATGTAGCCAGCAACAGCAATGATGGCATGGCCAGCAGAACAGAGCCAAAGTAGACAGCAGTCAGGAGCAAAATGGTGAGGGCTTGCGCGTCCAGCCTTTCATGCGCGTAGCAGCTCAATGATGCTGTGGAATTGCCAGCTACATGCTGATGCTGAAGTCAAATCAAAATACAGATAAGTGACAAGCAGCACAGATTTTGAACCATTGCAAGCAGAGGGTTGTGCAAAGCAGTGACAAAGAGATATGCACAGGCAGATGCAACCCCAGTTCATCATCATGCCTGCAAAGCTTGAAGGTGGTGAGATTTCACCTCAGGAAGCCTTGGGAGAAACTTGAACTTGCTGGAGCGTGAGGAAGCCTTCTGCCTCAGCTGACCATCAGTACTGTATCGCCCCCCAGGCTGTTCTTTGATGCCCTTGGCATTCAGACTGTACAGGGGCTGTGCCCTGTGAGGCTCATTGTGTATGAGCTTGCCCCGTTTGCCAGCCACATAACCAGCCCCAAAAGTCTCTCTGAAGTCTGCTAGACCAAAGTCTATCATCTGGCAAAGGCATCAATGGTGTCAATCAGTAATCTGCCTCAAATGAGTCATGTACATCGAATTGTGGAGCTGTCAAACATCTATGGTGCTAAGAAACGGAGCGATGGACATGTCTGATGCAATGCTTCAGTAAGAGTTCCGTGATGACAAGCACTAACCTGTACGCATCAGATTTGAGCATGACAGGGCAAAAGCTGGGGTGCATTGGTCTGCATGCCCAGCATGTTGCTTACTTTGAAGTGAGCTGCCCGAGATGCTTCTGTCTGAAGTCCAGCCAGGTCACTTGAGTAAGTTTTGATGGAAGGTTGGCCATCACCATGGCTGCCCATCAGACCAACACCTGATTGAGTCCCTGCTAGAGGCTGCATCCTGGCGTGTATAGGTGTTGCCGAGCTCAGATTGCCTGTCAGGCCAGATGTAGTTGGGATGTGTTCTGCTTCATACTGGGCTGCCTCCTGGATGGTCCCAGCCCTAGGGGGGTCGGCAGTGGATGCAGCAATAGTGTGTGCGTCTGGAACAACCTCCATGATGTTAGGCAGGCGTAGATCAGCATGATGGAAAGCAAGCTTTTTCTGGGCTTGGTGCAGGGCACTGAAGACACAGAAGAGCATCTGGCGCAGGTAGTGTATGTCATGAAATTGCTTGCTGCTGATGGGCTTGGAGACATCCCTTCCAACAATGCGCTCCAGTATCATAGCTGCAATGCACAGTTGTGACTCAACACCTGCTTGTTTGACAGCAATCGCGGTGTTTGGCAGCATGACTAGCACTTTGCATACTTGTTGAAGCACAAGCGTAGACAATACAGCTGCTGCACAAAGTGTACATGTCCACAGGAGTGTGGCCAGCAAAAGGCCTGTGCTGGACAACAAGCATTGGTCTCACCTCTGAACTTGCCACTTTTCGTGACAATGCCAGCTCCAGTGCCCATGAATCCTGGCAATGCCTCCCCAGGTTCTGTCAGGAGTGCAAGATGTCGGCCTACTCGCCACTCACGCTCCAGGTTAGTCATGCCAAACACACCTCCAATCCCAAACTTGAATACGACTTTGAGAACCTGATCAGGATCAACGCTGCCATCTGCTTTTTGAAGCAAGAAGACTCCCCCCTGCACGGCACCTTGCAGCGTGTCTGTCAAGTCAACACCTGACAGTCCTAGACTGCCCTGACTGCTCTGAGCAGAGTCCTGTCATGCAACGCTTAAAGGACAGACCTGTAGACCGACTCCAAGCGGCTTGCCGATGAACAAGTTGTCTGTGAGCTTGGCCCCTTCCTTTGCCTGAAAGTTGTCAGCAACATAGATGTACTCGCTTTCTGAACTGCTGGGATACTTTGCGTCGGACTCTGAACTGGCTTGAACGCTGACAATTGCTGCAGGAACTGCTGGCATAGTCACCGCAGTACTGACTTGCATAAGCAAGGCAGTAGCAAGCCTGACAGGCTGGCAGGTTTTCAGCAGCTGGAACTCCCAGATTGACTTTCAGGCGTTGCATGGCTAACAATGCTCGTTGCCGACATGGTGTGCTCAGTACTGCTGCTCAATGCTTTTGTTAAGAGACTGCCACTATGGCAGATCAGGACCACACCTAATTGCGCGATCAGGTCAGAAAGCAATTGCAAATCGCGACATTTCAAAAAGCCTGACGCATGACTGATGCTTCTGAATCAGTCAGGTCAGTCATCAGGTCAGTCATTGTCCGCTTCTGTTTGGTTTTCTTATGGTATGAATTCAATGATGAGTTGTCTGCTTCTGTTTGGTTTGTGTTGCTTGTTGTAGCTAACGAAAGCTCTAGCAGCAACGGTGTGCACTGCAATGGTGTCCGAATGTTTCATGACAATCCGGCTCTGCTACAGCCTCCTCATGAGAGAGAGAGAGATTACAATGCTTTAGCCAACCAGCAAGTCTGATCACAGGTATGTGTTTAATTTTTGCAAGTGAGCAGCGTACAAGACAAAGTAGACAAAAAGAGGCCGCACGTGTGCCTGTTTGGATGACTGGTGTTGACGCTACATATGGCAACAGTATCAAGTCCTAAGAGTGTTTTATAAAATCTAACGCAGAATACAATCAAAGCATATGTACAAACTCCTGCTTGTGCTTGGCACAAGAAAACACTAGAATGCTTTGGTGTTGACAAGATAACCCATTTCACACTTGACAGAGATGAAAACTAACTTTCTGAGATCAGGCACAATCACCATTATCATGAAATGCTCTCAGCGTGCTAGTAACACACCCCCTCACAGTATTTACTCTGACACACACTGACCGTGCCCAACATCACAAGTGGGACAATATGCATATACAAGCAGGAACCAATCAGCTAAACAAGCAGAAGACATCACTGACAAGTGCAAAAGATTAAAGCAGAATGTGCGGAATCATAGCCACTGCTAACACCAGGCAGGATCCTGATGGCTTGGCACCGTGCACATTGATGCTGCCCTTAACCCCCATGACATGGCTGGCAAACCCATTTACCATTTTGGACTTCTGCAGCAAGGTACTAAAATTTAGGGAACAACCATGGGCCTGCCAGGGGGTCTGGGAACAGCCCCAGCCATCATGCTATTGGAGGCCTGGAGCGCCCCTAACCCCATGAAGTGCTGCCCATTCAGGTTAGGGCCAGCATCTGCCCCAGAAGGAATCTGTCTGGCCGGCAGGTGCCCTTGAAGCTCAGCGCCTGCTGACAACGCCCCAGCAGGTTGCATGGCAAGACGCTGTTGCAGCATTTGCTGCCACTTGCGCCTCTCCAACTCATGCTGCTGCTGTTGCAATGAGGATGTCAACGATGGCTGCTGAGACGCAAGCTGACCGACAGGAGCTTGGGACAAGGCTTGCAGTGACTGAAGCTGCTGTGCACGCTGTGCAGCAGACAGCTGTGCCG
>JAABUK010007590.1_pt1 | contig 15602 bp, 17 predicted proteins | sample 5559141 | NCBI WGS metagenome assembly JAABUK01 (sample SAMN10711869, study PRJNA513367) | rock metagenome | isolation source: Antarctica rocks | place: Antarctica: Victoria Land, Pudding Butte nord | collected 2016-01-03
GCTCTACTGTATCAGTGTTAGTTGTTTGCACGCCGGTTATCAGGCAGTCAGACATGCGTGGTCCTATCTGCTTTCTAGGGAAATTGGCAACAGCCAGTAGTGTCTTGCCATTGACCTCTTCCTTTGTGTGTTGTGCAGTAAGCTGTGCTGAGCTGAAATACTGACTCTTGCCGTGCAAACGCTGATGCTCCTACAGGTGCCGGGATGGAATGTGACAGTGTACAATTGCCAGCGTACCAAACAACATCTACCAAAATGCGATTTGTTGCTTGTCAAAGGCAGCGTTGTCTTTTCACGGGCACCACAGCAGTCAAGAGGCAAAACAAGAGATATATGGTCTTGTTTAAGTGACCGGGGGGTGTTGACCAAAGATATCTGTGCATTCATTTGCCTGTGGATGTCTACCTCCATAAGTGGTGTGCCAAGCTCCAAAGAACAAAGGTAGGCAGGGACTCTTGCAGTCTTGTTGACTTTGACACTGGCTATTCTTGCAGCTACGAACTGTATTTTGTGAAAGTCTGCGAGACTGATCAACTTAGTAGGCTCCATAATGATACCAGACGAGCCTCAGAGGCTACGGGTTGGTGTACATAATATCATAAGAAGCACCTGCAACAATGTCCGATCGTGTCTGGGGAATTCCAAATCGGGGTGTGTATGCGCACCATTCTTCCACTTCCTTCAGGGCAGTTGTCAGCGAGTGCACGGTGATTACAGCAGGGCCCCTCTGCGGTTGTCACCATTGAGCAGCTTCTGCTAATTGATCGGCGTTACTTGAAGGCAAACGTGCCATAGTGTTTTGAGTCATAGTATTGTGTGCGCTGTATTTGTGTTCGGGTCGGCCTCTTTGTTTATCGGTGCAGCCTGAACAGGGACAGCTACGATGTTTTTCATCAATTGGTAGGAACTTCTTTGGGTCGCTTGATGATGGCAGATTCGAAAATCACACAGTTTCGCTGCTTCCTCATGGCGCCTATTGTATTTTGTGCAAGTCCGGCTCTATCTGCAGGTTCTACGGGATCCTGAACTCCCTGGGCTTGTACAATAAAAATGCCAAGATCCTGTTTCTGGTGAGAAATAGCGAAATTCAGACGGAGCGCGTTCATTCACCGCCCACTTCGGCCTTCATCGGCACAACAGCCATTTTCGACTTACCATCTGCACATTCTCATCTGCAGGGTCTGGACAACGCTGGCAAAACAACCCTGATGCACATGCTCAAGGACGAACGACTTGCGCAGCATCAGCCCACTCAGTACCCCACATCAGAGGTGTGCATGGCTTTTTGCTCATCAAAATCATTTGCTGGCCTTACAAATCAGGGCTGAACAGTATCTGCTATGCTCAGGAGCTTCAATTGGCAGGCATCAATTTCAAAGCTTTTGACTTGGGAGGTCATGAGATAGCCAGGCGAGTGTGGAAAGACTACTATGCTAAGGTAAGCATTGAGACAATCTATATCATTCTGAAGTTGCCGTGCTTATTGCTCAGCTCACTACATAGACAAGCTGGCTGAGCCGTTGCAGCAGCAAGCAACAACAGTCTTGCAATTCAACTTCTGATTGGGTTACATGTGAGCTATGTCCACAAGCTATCTCCCTTATGTCAACCAAATCTTGTCTTTCAGGTGGATGCAATTGTGTTTCTAGTAGATGCCTTGGATCGCGAGAGATTCTTTGAATCTAAGAAAGAGCTGGACAGTCTGTTGTCAGATGATGGTCTGGCCACAGTTCCCTTCCTGGTACTGGGCAACAAGATTGACGTCCCTCAGGTGATTCATTTGTTCTGCCTGCTTTGCACAATGCACTTTCACTTCATATTTGCAGCATAGCTGGCATGAAACCTGTGTGTTTTTGGTGGGCAAACTTTCACAAGCACACAGTAAATCCAGCAGATCAGTATACACTGAAATGTGCTGCTTACAGTACATACTACATACTACTTGTACATACTAAATTGTGCTGCTTTTTGTATGCTATGACATAATCTACTTTTGTCAGTATGTTGCTGATGCAGTTGGTACACACTGCTTTGTTTTCAACGTGCATCCTGGACAGTATACTCGTCTGTCCAGGCAGCACCTGAGGATGAGTTGCGGCTAGCACTGGGGCTTCAGAACTACACAAGCGGAAAGGGCAAGGTGGAGCTGAAGGACTCCAGCATGAGGCCAATTGAGATCTTCATGTGCAGTGTGGTAAGCATTGCTGTTGCAAGGGTTGTAAATTGCACTCTATGGGCTGCAGGTGATGCACAAGCAAATGATCATGCTTGGTGCTTTTGAGGCAACATCAGCTCTGGTTCTGCGCCTGTCTGGTCACGTCAGCTAAATCTTTCTTGCATCTGTAGGTTCGCAGGATGGGCTATGGTGAAGGCTTCCGCTGGCTTTCTCAGTACATCAAGTGATATGCTATGCAATTTCTGCAGATCAGAACTCATGGCCACAGCTGATGTAACTGGCTGTTGATGTGCCTGTATGATGCTGGGTTGCTTGTGTATGCATTGTCCTACTTACAGAGGGCACTGAATAAGCGTGGTCTAAATTTGCTGGCAAATGCGCTCTGATCTTGATGGTATTGGTATTGCCCTTGATTGTAAAGCTAGCAGTCCATTGTTGTTCTGGGTGTTGATGCACTTCTCAGGCCTTTCGCCATACAGCCTTGGACAAAACCCTGCATGTGTTGCCATTCAGTTCTGTCAAAGTTGTAAACATTGCAGATAATCCATCTTCGCTGACACGTATGAGATTTACACGGTGTTTCACCAGTGTACGAGTCTCAGGATAAGTTCCCCGTGCGGTGTTTGCATACTTGTCGATGTATGTTATCACCTGTGGACCTCCGGTGGAGGTGCGCATCGGCTTATGAAGCAACCAGGTCAATGGCTTGGCCCATGCGATCGCTTCCTTTGAAGAAGAGAAGAAGGATTTTACAAGTTGTGCAGCAAAAAGTGCAGCCGTAAGCAGCGCCACTGTTGCAAAGCACGCTGCCGGTGCCTTCGTGTGGTACAGTCAGGCAACTACTGTCATGGCTACCCTGCAGGATCGCTTCAACATCAACAGTCAGTTAGAACACTTGCAAGCGAAGTATGTAGGAACCGGACATGCTGATCTGGGGAGGTTCGAGTGGGCCGTGAATGTACACAGAGACAGCTATGCCTCGTATATTGGGCACCACCCGCTGGTATCATATTTCGCCATAGCTGAAAACGAGTCCGTGGGCAGGAAGAAATATGACCTTATGCAGAAAATGCTTTTACCTTGCGGGTTTCCTCCAGCTAGACAAGAGGAAGCTGAGTAGAGAGTAGTCGAAGTTGCGGCAGTCAGTGACAGAGTGTGCAGCTTCAGCTGCCACAGCAAACCTTCATGCAACTAAGCCGAAACTCAGCATGGCTGCTGAGCCACTGAAGACTTGCACAGCCTACTCTATGTTTTATGCTGCTGGGCAACTTTATGCGCACATTTGCATCAGTAGGATCCCTGTTCATGCTTGTATCTTGGGCAAGCCTTCAAATGACTTGAAGAGCAGTATAGGTCCATCCATGTCTGTCAAAGTGCTTGACAAGACTTATCAGCACTGGCCATGTTATCATGTGGTCCTGTCACAACCATTATTGCACATGCTTGCTATGATCTTTTGCTCTGTTGATACAAACGGTAGCTGCTACCTTTCACTTTTATATAGATGTATTGTTTTCAACGAGACATTGTTGCATGTAAGTACTTCTTTGATGATTGTCAGACGTCATTGCTAATAGCCAGATAGACAGCACAGCTGTAAATTGAATATGCATTCATGCCTCCTTTGCACTCTTACACATCTGAGCCAGGTGACTTTGAGCTTCTTTGCTCAGCAAGTTGGCCTGAGTTACGACCTTGCTCTGGATGCCTTGTTGCCATGGCTTAGCAGGCACAGGGGTACTGCCCGTCTTCATAAACATTAGTGCTTGCAAGATATCTTCTAAACCAAATGTGTCTTCATCATCAGCAAAAAACCGGTAGCCCTTCAGGTGCTTACTGCCTGACCTCTGCTGTGTTCTGTTGTCCTGACGTTTGCCTGCACTCATACCGTGCTGTTTGTGAGCCTGAAATCTGGCCAAACTGCTGCAATGTATAAAACATAGCTTCATATGCAAATTTGACAGCAAGTGTCTTCACAGGTGACCTCATACAACATGATTGAGCTGCGCAGTTTTTGTCATTGAGGCGACACAGGAATTGTTGCTGACTTTTAGCAGAAAGCTGACGACACGCCATGGTATTTAATACCATGCAATATTCAATACAACAAGCATTGACCAAAGCATCACTGCAAGCATGCAAATACACTTAAACCTGTCACCTTTCTTCCAAGTTTCTTCTTCTGATGTTACTGCAGGTCTGGCTAGGCAGATCATAAGGCTATGCCAGCTATCATTGCTGCCATCTGAGTCCTCATCAAGTACCCATGAACTTTCATCCACATCTATGCTGCTTTTGTGGTCTCCCTTGTGCTCTCTGCAAGCACAAGGTGGTTCTTCAAAATGCTTCCAGATGAGCAGGTTTGAGACAAGCAAAGCCTGGCTTGCACCACTTCACCTGTTTGTCCAATAAGTGCGGCAGAAGCAAAAGGTGTTGCGCACAGACACATGTAGCTGCTGCTCGCCAATGTCCACATGTACATCATCTGCATCGATCCAGAAGGGAACTTGTATCTCCAGCAGAACATCATCAGCAGATTCTGCAGCAAAGAAAAGTCATGAGGCGTTGCCTCATGGGCAGATCTACATCAGTGACACATGGCAGCAGATCTGTTCTACACCCAAGCCGTGTGGGTCACAATGATCTGGTTTGATGATGCACATACCATGGTGCACTTTGATGATGTACTGACTATACCTCACAGTAACAGTAGACGCTGATGTGCTCAACAATGGTACTCTGGATTGAAACAGGCCCCTTTACTTCTGCTATGAGCGCAATAAGTTTCAAGAAGCCTTGTTCCGGCCAATCATGGCTAATCAAAGCAGAGGGTGCTCTGCATGTCAGCAGAGGGTGCTGACCTGTGAGGTTGTAGATGGGTTGCATGCAGCGCACTCCATCAGGGTCTCCACGAAACTGTGCTGCCACTTCTGTCCAGGCTTGCCTTTGTGCAGGCTCATCACAAACAGTGTTTTGTCCTGACTCCTGCACAGGCACAGTAGCTAGTGTGATGTGCAGTGAGTTGTGCTAGGGCGCCTCTTGACATGCCATTCCAGACTTTACTCTGGGCAGGGTGCAAGTGACCTTTGTCAAATGCGGCATAAGCAGCCTGTATGAGCTGGCAGTGCTTGAGGCAACTACATGCAGCATTTCTAGATGCAGCAAGCTGAGATTCGCTGCACAGGCCTGACTGCTATGGTGTCTGTCTGACCGCAAGTGCATGAAGAGTGACTGACAAAAAGCACAGGTGTATTGTTTTCAGCAACGCATTAGGGGTCAGGGTTGATGCGTGAGGGTTTACGGATGCGGCGATGCAGGAATTGTTGCTTTGCTCAAACCAATGCATGGAACTGGGTGAGGTTAAGAACAGTAATTACTCTTCAGGCTTACAAGCCCAAAGAAATGTGACAAGGCAGTACCTGAAGGTCTCCACGGGCTGATGGCAGTCAATGGCATGACCAAAGAGCCTGTCTATGACAGGTGGCGAATTGTAGGGCTGCAGCAGCAAGTTGTGCTCATTGCATTCTAGATGTACCTCCTGATCCTCATAACCTGCATGAGACAAGTGCGGTCAGCAAGTAGAGCAACAACAAAATTTTGGATGCGGTGCCACAGCCATTACAGCAACAATGACACACTGCACTGCATAGTGCTGAGCTGCTGCTGCACAAACCAATTCAAAGTCTGCTGTCTTGTGAGCATGATGGGTAGACTCCAGCCAAGGTATGCGTCTGCTGTAGTCATGCAATGCAGGCACAAAAGAGTCGGGCTACTGCCAGTCCTCACCTGTTGGGACATGGACTGCCAAGAATACATATTGATCTGTTTGTGCCCACATATACAGCTGAGCTAGCTCCAGGCTGTAAGTCACCTGCGTGGCAACTCTTTTCTCCTTTGAGCTTGCTGCATCATATGACTTCATGACTGCTGCTGCTTGGGGCGTTTGCATCTACTGTCGTCCATAGCCTAGTGACAGCGCAAGCGTAGTCATGCTGGAATGTAAACACACGCTGTCGGCTGTAGCCCCTGTGTGAGAGTTCTTGGTGCATCTTGAGCACAGCAGGTGTGCACTACTGAACAGCATGCATGACAGAAACATGATAGGTTTAGTGTGCACAGGCTCACTTGTCTGTTCTTCTGTTGGGACATGCGGTGCGCAGCATCTCTGAAGGAGCGGATGGTCTTCAGCTGTGTCTCTGTTCTGAAGTTGGGGTCTTCCAATGCCAGCCTGCACCCCAACCAGCTTGACTGACAGGCTATACAAGCTTCTCTTGCAGTTTGCCAACAACATCCTCACAATGTTACAGCTTGACATCAGGCCAAGGCATTTGCAAAGTCTGGCTGCTGTACACAGTCTGAATGCTGGAGCAAGTAAAGCATGCGGTCATGACAGGTGCATACGCATGTACCCAAGATTGATATAGGCTGTTGGATGGCATTTGCCATTGCATTCAGACTGATGCTTACTTATGATCATCTTCTATGCGCTTCCTTTCTAGCTCACGCTTTGCAAGCTTTGTGCGCATGTGGTTGGAGTTGACCAGGGGCCAATGCAGTGGGAAGCTGCCCTGCAGACGATGGCAGATTGCAGGTTTTGAGGAGTAAGTGTGGCCTAAACGCCAAGCAGACATGAAACAGCATCTGTGCAAACCAAGGTGCATCTGCGTCATCATTGGGCTTTTGCATGCGTGAAGCAGTTGCGGCGCAAGATGTCATGCTGACAAACTTCTGAAAACCCAGTTAGTATATGTGTGGAGCAACACATTGTTAGCAATTGATAAGCTCAACTGCCTTGACTCATCCACCAAGGTCAGCAAAGGGGCTTGATGTCAGTCTGCAGAGCGCCTTCTTTTTGTACTTTCAAAGGTGAGACTCTGTTCTAATCGCTTGCTTGCATTAAGCAAGCCTATGGCCATCAGCGTGCATGCCTACCTTCCAGTGGCGCTTTAGGGTGCAGAATTCGCAGATCTTCATGCCACATGTCCAGCATTCTTTGGTGGCGGGTCTTCGGCACACTTCGCATGTCACCACAAGCTGCGTCTGTGGGTCACAGTGCAGCCCAAGTCCCTCAAACTCATCAAGCAGAAGATCTTCACCCCCTGCTGCCTGCATGAGATGCATACGAGTCAATGTACAGACAGAGCAAAGCAACTTTGCTTTCGATTCTGCAAAATGCAGACAGACGCAAGCAGTGAGTGTGGCAAACATAAGCACACCATAGCTGACCTGAGACGAGTTGCCTCTGACGTAGCGAAACTGTACTTCCTTGGCCCATGTATCGTAGACCTCGCGCTGCCGCGGGTCCGAGAGCACCTCAAAGGCATGCTGTAGTTGAGTGAACTCAACGGCTGTGCCACCTCTGTCTGGGTGATGCTTCTTGGCGAGCGATCTGTACGCCTGCATAATGTTGTGGGGAGAAACGTGAGCGCATGTCGGACCTGTCGCAGCGGGTCTGATCTCTACAAAACGAAACTGTTAACAAACGTTTGCCGATCAGTGCCTGCGGCAATGTATCATTACCTTTTTCACATCGACTGAAGTTGCTTTGATGCTCAAGCCCAGTAAAGCGTACAATCCACGTCCGTCCAAATCACGGGCCTGCATGCAATCGAACATTTAGTGCAGCAAGTGTCGTGTTGTCCGTTCTCGGCGAGTTGCTGGCAGAGGTCAAGCACCTGTCTCCACGGGTCTGACGACATGCCCTCTAGACGTCTTGCAATCTTCGGGCATGAAGGAGTGCCTGGACAATGCGCATCGGACTGGATCTTGAGGTGCCTCGGACTTGTTGTGCGAGCGTTACAACAAAACGTGTTTTGTTTACGGTCATGTTAGTAATACATCACCGTAAAACACGAACTGCACTGCTTTGCAGCTGATGTGCTTGGTCACGGGCGCAGCAGTTGTGCCAGAGAGCGCGGTTGCTTGTGTTGTCTGACTGTGATGTGTTTGCCTGACTGCGCAAGGCTGGCTGCAACTCAGATGCACCCGGTCGAGGGCACCTAAAGCCCACATCTTGTAGCACATCTCTGCCCAGAAGCCTTTCCTGGCCGCACTCTCGATCTGCCGCACTGGGCTTGAAATGACACCTAACCAAAATGGCTCGGGTTCGACTTTTGAGGCCGCAGAGGCCTCCAGGAAGAAGGCGTTCAAGCCGGACAACCCAAAGCTGGCCAGGCGCTCACAGCAGGAGCTGGAGAAGCTCAAGGCTCTTGGGCTAGCAAACGTACGTACCAATTAAATCAATATAATAGTCGCTTTCGAGAGCTTCTAAACACGCTTGGCTGACTTTTTTGCGGTTGTTTAGGTTAACTTTTCTAAGAAGCAGGCCGAGGAGCAAACAGAGATAAAGAAGGCCAAGAAGGAGGGCAGGCCCGTGCCAGTAGCCAAGTATACTGAAGACAAGAGGCCTAAGCCGGATATGTCACAGAGCAAGGCTGTCAGGGACTTTGGGGACCTTAGGGCCAAGCAGGCTGCATTTCTAGCAGCAAAAGCCAAGGCTGCCCCGCAAGGTCCCACTTCGCCTGTATCTAGCTCAGGTGGTAGGCCTGGCAGCAGTAACTTGACACGTCAGTCTTCCAGCAGCCCAGAATCTCCAGTGCAAAGACAGGCGGACCTGACTGCAACTCCTTCCACACTTCAAGCCGCTCAAGAGGTGCCGAATGGCAAGACAGCTAGGGCTAGGCTTTTCAAGTCTGGTCAGTCTTCACCAGTTGCACCTGCAAGCCCCCAGCATGCTGGCACCACACCTGACAAGCAGCAGCCAAGTCAGCAGCAGTCCAGCAGCCAGCAGCTGTCAGAGCAACTGCCTGAGAAGCTGCTCCACCAGCAGCAGCAGCAGCAGAGCCACTCCACGCCTCAGCTGCAACAGCACCCTCAGGCACAATCTGCAGCAGCACAGCCTCAGGAGAGTTCTGAGATACGGCCTGCACAAGCCCAACAGCAGTCTGAGAGCATGCAACAACTGTTGAGGCCGTCCGGGCCATCCACTCTCAGAAACAGTTTCCTTGAGCAGCTGACCCAGGGCGCTCCCACATCTTCTGGTTGGCCTGCTGAGGTGAAACAGTACTTCAAGAATCTCCTGGACCACAGCGTGGAGTTGAGTCTGGAGAAGCATGGCCTGAATGACAAGCTGGGACGAGCTGAGGCTCAGGCGCAAGAGGTCCAGGAGCACCTTGAATACCAAGCTGAGCAGATGATGGACTTGCAGTCACAGGTCAGCATTCATGCACATGATGTCTGCCCTGTCTGCCCTTGTCTCCCTGTAAATGCTTCCTTGGACATGCTGCTCACCAGACACCTCATCAAGCGCAGCTGACAGAGCGCAAGAAATAAGCCTGGTCAGCAGCTTTTAAGTCCTGTACACTTGCCATGAGCAGCAGATGGGCTGCTGACATCAGTCTCGCACCAGACAAGTTGTGCATACATAGTGTAGTCTATCAATCAACAAGACTGAACTCAAAGTGGGCACACCATTTTTGTAGGTCGCATCAAAGGAAGATGAGGTTGTGGCAAAGGAGGCTGAGCTGGCGGCCAAAGACAGCCAGCTGAGTGCATCACTGCGTGAGGCAGCAGAGATCAACGAGGAGTACATCACCGAGTTGACGACTACTCAGCAGCAGCTGGAGTCAGAGGTGGCCACCCTCACAAGTCAGCTTGAGGCAGCCAGCAATGCAGCTGCTCACAAAGAGAGGCAGGAGGGTGATGTGCAGGCTGCGCACAAGAGGCTGCGTGCACAGGCAAGCATTCAAATCCCCTGACATTCTATGCTTGTGCAGCACCACATGTGACCTGGTGTAGACATATGGGGACTGATCTGATATTGGTGTGCTGTTGCATAGTCAAAGCACAACCATATGACTGCAGCTCTTGTCATGGTTCTGACTTAATGGCAGCTCTGGTACAGATGAAAGATGTACTCTGACCATCACAACTGTTGCTATCCTGAACTTGAGCTTGTCCCCCGTCACTGTCTGCGATGAATGAGTCTTCCTTCGTAAACCATTATATGCTAGCCTTGGCTCTTGAACTGCCCTGCACGCAAGCTAACAAGAAGATGGACTCTGGGTGCAGGTACAAGCCTTAACAGATGAGCTGGAAAGCTCTCAGGATGGTGCGCAGGCCCGGGAAGATCAGTTGCAGGCATACCTCGCAGAGTCCCATCGCCAGGTGTGCTCGCTGTTAGCATTACCTTTTCCTGACCTGCTTGCCTGCTGTGTCAAAGCCATTATGACGCGGTCGCTTCTTATTAAACCGACGCCGAAATGTGTAGTCTTTTCTTTTCTTTTCTAATGATGCGGCCAGATGCTACAACCCCTGCAGCAATGTCATGAGCACAGCCTTCAGGACTCTGTGACAATGGTCATCCATCTGATGTTCTTGTGAGTTGGTTGATTGTTCCTCATTATCTCTGGATTGCTGTTGTTGGTGTATGTGTTTCTCCAGTAAAGCTTGTGCATGCAGACAGAGGAGGTCACGGCAAGTCTGAAGGCTGCTCAAGAGGCAGACGAGTCACACAGGGCTGCAGTCTCCAAGCAATTGCAAGAGCATGCTAGGCACGCTGAGGAGCTGAACGCCGCTTTGGAGCAGGCAAAGGCAGCCGTGAGCAGCCAGCAACACCAAGCTCTGGAAGACTTGCAGGCACAGACACAGCAGCAGACTGCTGAGCTTGAGCAGCGTATGACAGAGCTGCAAGCCCAGGTACTGTGCTGGGGTCTGCTGAATGTACAGCGTGGCCGTTTGTCTTGAGTGCATGTAAAGTAGGTCACTTGTCATGCATGGTGTGGGTTGGAGTCTACTGCTGGGTAAGTGCAGGAAGGTTGCAACCGCATAATGAAGGGCTTTGTGAGCATGGCTTGTGACTGTCTTCCCTCTGAAGATGTTGTGCATTTGCCGAGTGCTTGTAGCTGACTGGTTTTGCGGTATGCACTGCCTACAACAATGACAACTGCACATGCTATTCAGTCATGCAGGCTGTTGACGGAAGTCATTGCTCTTTCTGAAAATTGTGTGCAGGTGGACGAGCTGTTTGATTCAAACACTGAGCTCGAGGAGGACAACACGCGCTTGGTGGGGCGTGCTGAGCGTGCTGAGGCTGAAACAAGCCAGCTGAAGGAACAGCTGGAGACAGCTTCGGCTCAGGTCGCTCCTCATGCACATCGCCCTTGTGCATGATTGCATACAACATTTGCATGCCAGAGCATGCTTCAGTCTGTGCCCATGTGCAGACTTCTTGCTGTATGTTCCTGTGAGTTTCACAACATTCCCTGCCTCTTGTCCTAGACCATGTGCTTTCTAGCTCAGGACTGCAAATGCATGCACTCAATATAATCTGTTGTGCAATATCTGCTGTCTACTTGTGACTGTCCCATGCACAGACTGCAGTGCTGTCACAAGGCATTCAGCTTGTTCAACTTGTGTACAGGCCTCTGACTCCAGTGAGCTGCAGCAGCTTCAGTCACGGCTGGACAGCCTCAAGGAAGCCGAGCAGCAGCTGAAGAGTAGATTGGCAGAAGCTGAGGCTGCTTTGAAGAGAGAAGGGGAGCAAGGGCAGCAGGCAGAGAGGCAGCTGGGGCAGATGGTAGAGGCTCAGCGGCGGTTGGGGGAGGAGTTGCAGGAGGGGGTAGAGGCCAGGGAGGATGCTCGAGCCCAAAGGGACCAAGCTCAGGTACCCCTGCTGCACCTAGACTTGCTCAAGCTCATCATTTTCTGCTGTTGTTGCCTTTGTTTTGCCTCAATGCTCATCATTCCCTGCGTATGTCTCTTGCTTCACAGCTTCTTCTGGTTGCAGGTTTGCATGACCTCCAAATCACAATCGCTGTTGCACTTTTGTTCCCATGTGGGCTGTCACTGAGCACAAGATCAACATAAGCATCCAGTCTATGTATGACAAAGCTGTTGTTCTGACAGCCTTTCTTCCCCTCAGGCCCTCGGCAAACATGCATAGGTTCTTTGAATTCTCGAGATTCGTGTAGCCGCATGTGCCTGTAGTCACACTCGCCACCATTGCAAAAAACTTGTCTTGCAGTGTTGCATCATCTACATTTGAGCACAACGTTTGCAAACCCTGCTTCCTTCCAAACCCAGCCTGTCATTCTCTGTTTGTTTGGTGCCAAAGGCTGCTGCCCAGTCTGCAATGGAGGCTCGTGACAAGCTGGAAGAGGACCTTGCCCAGGCTCACAACTCTGCAGCAGCCCTGCATGAGCAGCATGAGCAGGTTGTTGCTGACCTGGAAAGAGCCACCAGCACAGCAGCCACCAGCCTGCCAGCTGACTTGGCTCGCATCCAGGAGCTGTCTGACCAGGTGATTGTGCCGACACTTTTGACTACCAATGCTGTCAGGGCACCTTGCGTTTCTTGGGGGCGTGCGCTGTTGCCTAAGGCTCGTCAGTTGTAGTGTTGCAAGGTGCTGCAACTATAAGAACATTGCTGCTAGCAGCAGGGTCTGACAGCAATTGTGCGCCAGGCATCTGAACATGCTCTGGTGGCTTCAAGCAAGCTTTGCTTCTTACAAAGCCATATTCACATTGGCAGCTCTTCTGTGACAGTTATCAGATATTGGCTGTTCCCCAGCTACATGTCTGCTGTGAGTCTGTGTGTCACGATGGCCAAGCAACGCAACAAACCCTGTAAGGAGCGAAAGTATGCTCTTCCATGCCTGCAGATGAGCAAGTATGAAAGCACTGTAGAGCGCCTCTCAGCAGAACTGGGCACCACACGGCAAGAGCTTGATCAGCTACAAGGCGAGCAGAGTGAGCTCAGAGGCACAAACGAGCAGTTGCAAGCAGACTTGGAGGCTAGTCAGGAGCAGGTGTACAGCCAAATTGGTGACTACGAGTCCCAGATAGATCAGCTGCAGGAGCAGCTGGCTGACGCCAAGGAAGACTTGTCATCAGCCCAGCAGCTGCAGCAGTCAGCAGAAGCTGCTCAGCAGCAACTGCAGGCAGATTTGTCATCGGCTCAAGTTGCATCCAGCCAGGAAGTGAGGAATCTGCAGGAGCAGGTGGCTCAGCTTGAGCAGCAGAATTCTGCTGAGGCTGTACAGCATGATGACACAGTTCAAACGCAGCGTGCTGAGCTGGCACAACAGGCAAAGCGTGTGGCTGAGTTTGAGGCAGCTATCAGGGAGAGTGATGAGGCCAGAGTCAGGCTGGAGGAAGAGTATGGGTATGCCCTTCAGGAGGCAGGGCAGCGTGAGGAAGCCCTCAAGGAAGAGTTGGCTGCTACTCAGGTAGCAATCTCAGCACAAACCTAACCACTGATTTCATCACACAACTGATCTTCTACCTGTCAATCACCTGCACTATCCTGTGGTCGTGCACACTAAGCATGCACCTGTTCTAGCAAGACATCGTGATGCCATGGCGTGTCTGTAGAGACTTGTGCATATGTCATGCTTGGGGATGACAACATCTTGCAGAGTTGCATGTCTGGTGCATAAGGCCTGTTGGTTGATGGCAAACAGTGTCTCCCAACAGCTTGTTAGGCTTCACCCCATTTTCTCCTCACCAAGCTAGTCAAGCTATCACAACTGCTGTACCAGCGTCTCAGGGTGTGGTTTCTGCAGGGCAATGAGGACTTGCAACAGCAGCTGGAGGCAGCACTGCAGCAGAGTGATCAGCTGCAGCAGCACTTGACACAGCAGCAGCAGCAAGCCTCTGAGCAGCTGCAGAATGCTGAAGAGGTGTTTTGCTGCTTCCTTGCCTTGTTCTGACGTCATCAACCAAGCATGTCACATGTCAGCAATTCATATCCAAGTTACAGTATGGTATAGATTGCATTGTACAAGTCATGCTGCTCCCACAATGCAACAAAGGACATGTCCTGTGAATGCCTTATGGTCGTCTCATGGCTGACATGAATGGCTTCATCATGTTATGGCTGTAAACGGTATGTCGGCTCTATACGACATGTAATGACGGTATTGCAGGAGAAGCAGGGCTACTTGAGGGAGCTGGAGGAGCTGATCCCTCAGATGGAAACCCTCATTCAGGATAAGGACACCCTAGACCAGCAGGTCAGCTTCCTGCATCTGCCATGCACTTCTGCCCTCCTTGCATCAGCCACAAGGGCCTGCCTGTGCTGCACTCTGCATTGCTCCTCTGCTTGCAGCTTGCTGATTGGCCTTATCTCTTTGTTTGCATGCTGTCTTTGGCTGCCTCATTGCTGAGGATGCATTGCAGTACTGTGTAAGGCTGGATGGTTATAAAAGCGATTGGGACTGCTCAGAGCATCTCATGCACCTGGTGTCTACAGCAATTTGCATGCAGCAAACATAACCAAGCAGGCACTTGTAAACCATATGATTTACAAGTGCCTGCAACCTCATGCATGTGAATCCATTTTGAGCTGTGACATGTGCCTTCCCTCATGTAGGTTTCAAGCCTGACTGCCCAACTGGATTCTGCTGCCCAGTCAAGCCAGGACCTGCAAGGGCAGCTCCAGTCAGCGGAGCAGAGCCAAAGGGAGCTCAGAAGGCAGGTGGAGGAGAGTGAACGCAGCAGGGAAGAGATGCAGGGGGCTGCCCAGCAAGCCAAGGCTGCTGATGTGCAAGTGAAGGCTCTGCAGGCCCGCCTGACACAAGCCACTGAGGCCACCTCCACCATTGGCAAGGACCTCGCCCACGCTCGCACACAGGTAATTATAATACTAATACTGATAATAATAATAATGATGATGATGATGATGATAATAGTAATAGTAATAATAATAATAATAACGCCTTCCAGCTCATGATGAGCTAGGTATGGCACAAAGGTGAATTGTTAGATTCTGCCTCTTCCATATCAGTTAGCTGTGCATGCTGCAACATGACTCCTCCAGGATGCCAATCAGGAGTGTGCATTGCAATGGTGAGTACTCAGGTCACAAGCAGCCCCTTGGGAAGCCCCATCTGCAAAAGCCTGCACACAGCCGCATTGCGACAAGTCCCTCATGTCTTGTATCTGAATGCCATCAAGCAATCGCAAGGGCTGCAGATGAATGTGCAAAATATGGTTTATGCAGTGCTGGCTTAGCTGTGTTTGGCTCCTTGCATCCCTCAGGCCAATCTTCAGATAGCATTGCTAAACTAGCCTGAGCTGGTTCAGGCTTTGCACTCAGAGCCCCAAAGATCAACACACAGGCAATGCAAACATCAAGTATCGTTTCATATCCTCTCTCCTTGCAATAATTAGATAAAGAACCTGGACAATCACCTTCCATTGTGCCTCCATTGAGGCCTCCTTTCAGCAGGCCTGCATAACACACAATGATCCTGGCTGTAGGCATCTGAGGCAGAGGCTCGAGCTGCCAGTGCTGAGGCCGAGCTGGAGGAGACGAGAGAGGCGGCAGCCAGCAGTGGCAGCACCATTGAGCAGTGGCAGTCTGCCTATGCTGACCTGCAGCAGCAGCAGGCCACAGCTGAGGCGGAGGTGCAGCAGCTGCGGGA
>JAABUK010007591.1_pt1 | contig 15599 bp, 26 predicted proteins | sample 5559141 | NCBI WGS metagenome assembly JAABUK01 (sample SAMN10711869, study PRJNA513367) | rock metagenome | isolation source: Antarctica rocks | place: Antarctica: Victoria Land, Pudding Butte nord | collected 2016-01-03
TGCAAGAATGCGATACAACAGAACAGCAATGCGCAAGAGCTCAATTCTGCCTCTGATGTCATAGATGCTGTGATCGCCACTTAAAACCTGGCAGGGACATCTATGGACAGATTTTGTGCTTTGCTATCAGTTTCTATCAACTCATCTGGCATGTCAGCACTCTGTTGCCAATTGCCAAGTGATGCTGGCATGTAGGGCATTTTGATCAGCTTGTTTGTGAGATGCTGGAGCTCTTGGACCAATACGCTGGTCGCCTCAATTTGAAGCGCAAACGGGATGAGGGCAAAGCGTCTCTGACATTGAGTGCAAAGCGCCCAGATCTGTGTTTGCTTGTGAGGGACGCTCTTCTGTTCAAAGGTGAAAATAAAACTGATGGGGCAACCTTAACCAGGCTGTAGCTGAGCTAAAGCAGAAGATGCGTCGCTGGAGTCAAAGCTATCATGGAAAGGTAATTTCAGGTGAGGTCATGAAACACGCTGAGGTGATTTTTCAGATGATGTCACTGTGACACATGCATGCTACAGATGTTGTAAGTTCAAGGCATGGTTTATCTTCGACCTCTGGTGTGCTGCAGGAACCAACCTCGCCAGTCACGCAGCAGAGGCTGGCCGCAGCACAGCTACGTGCAGAGTATGTGATAGCGGATTTTCATGCTCTGCAAGAGCGGGCAAACATTGAGCAAAAGGAGTTTGACAGCAAGATCAACAAGCTGACAAAGACAAGGGAGGAACTGCAGAAGGCAATGGAGGAGCAGGGGAAGGTAAGATGCCAAGTGATCTTGGCCTCTCTTGGCCTCTTCTTCTGTGTGCTGCAAATCGTTGTTGTGTTTTTGGCTGTGCTGTAATTCATGTGATTTCATGCCCTGACCACCAGACCAACTAAAGCAGGTTTACATTCTCCTCCACCACCATCACACCATCACAAGATCGTTTGTTTGTTGTGACTGAGTACCCAACTACAGAACAGACGACTCTCTCACGGGGAAACAAAATTCCAGCGAGTGTTTCATAAAGTGTGGCACCCTGGTCCTGTTCCTTTGAAACTGAGCAGCAAAGCCTCGGTGCCTTCACAGCTTACTCATTCTGGGGGAGTTCATCCCCATTGCACAAGGTGTACGTGATACCCATGCACTGATGGTAATTGTGCAAACAAGCACTTATGAAGGAGGTGATCCTAACATGACTGTGCATCAACATATTGGCATGTTATGCACTGACCTGTAATCTGTTGCAGGCTATGAACGTGCTGGAGAAGGAGCTGCACGAGACCAGGGCAACTGGCGCTGAAGCTCAGCAAGCTGCTCAGCTCAAGACCACAGAGCTGGAGGCAAGCAGCCAAGTCAGCAAGGACCTGCAGGAGCAGCTGTCACGGCTGACAACAGAGAAGGCTGCAATGGAGCAAAGGCTGCAAGCCAAGACCGAAGAGGTTGTCAGCCTGCATGACCAGGCCACAACTTCTGAGCAGCAAACCCGTGACCTGAAGACCAAAAACTCCAAGCTACAGCAAGAGGTGGGCCATCTGCAGAAGAGCCTGGCAGACGTCATCCAGATCAATTGCAAGATGTCCCTGGTAAGCCTTGCGTTGAAGCCTGTATTAGTAAAGACATATAGGGTACACTGGGTATTCTGTGATGCAGAACAGAAGAACCTGTGACGTGTCCCATGCACAACGTAAATCTGCCCTGGCTGCTTTGTTTTGAGACATAACTCGATGTCTACCTTGCACATTCCAGGTCACAATCCCGGCCTTGCATCAAAGTGTGCAAGAGAAGGATGCCTCTGACAGGGCTCTGCAGCGTAAGAACAGCGACTTCCAGAGGGCCCAGAATGTTGCAACTGCTGCTGTGACTTCCATCTCAGAGGCGCGCACAAAGAGCATTGAGCTTCAGCAAGAGTTGAGGTCCTTGAAGGACAGCCTGGCAGAGGCCAACACCACCAAGGTCAACGCACTCCAGGTCAGTACTGCCGCTTGACGTGCTTGCTGCCACAGCAAAGTAATTCTCATGTTCAAGTGTTGGAATGTACAATCTGCTGGCTGTCACCTTATGCTGTTGGGTGTTGTGTACAGCTGATGCACCAGCAGAAGCATGTGCAAGTGTTCATGTGCATACTACTGATTTCAGCATATGAAACTTGGTAGAATCAAATCTCATACGTGTTAGAGCAGATAATATGTATGCAAAATGCCTTGCGTTTGCAATGCCAAGCAGGAGCTGGCAAGCCGCCTGGCAGCCCACCAGGAGCTTGCAAGGGTAAGGCCTGCAACCTGTTGCCACAACATGCTGTGCATGACCTTGAGGCCATCCTCATCAGAAATACGCTCTACCTGTGCAGTGATTTCAGCCAAATGGGCGGTGCTCAGTGCATTGTGTGATTTGCAGGCAGCCGAGAACAGGTAATCCCAGCTGCGGCAGCAGCTTGCCCAGAAGGGGGCTGACCTGCGTGATGCCAAACAACAACTTGTCAAGCTGCAGAAGGACTTTCGTGACAAGTGTGATGAGGTGATTGCTGACTAGCAGGAGAGGGCAGTCATGCTGTTGCATGCTGTGTACAGCTGTTAAACCGGCATAACTGTATGCATCAGAGTGTATACATGTTCATGTGCATACCACCATTTTCAGCGTAGACATGGCACTCTTCCAGTCAGTGTATTGGCGTCTCTGCTGCTGTGCTTCTGCTGCATTTCAGCCTGGTAAATGTTGGGCGTAGCATCACCCCTGCTTCTGTGGCTTGCTTGCACAAGCACCAAAGCTGTCAATACTCTAACACTTGTTCACATCACGCTCTCATGTTATGTGTGAGAATTCTCTTGTGTCTGCAATTCAGCACCACTTGGCTGTTGCAACTATGTGGAAGCTACACAGCAAGCGCACGAGGTTTGATTGAATGTGCAGGCGGATGAGATGAAGTCAGCCCAGCAGGCCCAGCAGGATGCTGAGCTGGCTACTTCTAAGCAGGTGGCATCTCGCCTGGCAGCCCACCAGGAGCTTGCAAGGGTAAGGCCCGCACTCCATCTCCCCCTTTGCATTGCAAGGCTCTGGGTCACTTTCACCAACAGAAACATGCCTTTGGTGCTTGGTGAAGTCAGGCAATGGGGCACTGCTCAAGTGATTGTGTGATTTGCAGGTGGCTACAGATAGGGCAAAGGAGGTGCAAGAGCAGTTGGGGCGGACAAGCGTTGACCTGTCTGCTGCCAAGGAACAGATCACTCAGCTGCAGACGCAGCTTGCTGGCAAGCATCATGAGGCCACCAGTGACAAGCAGGCCCTAGCAGCCCTGCACAAGGCCCACCATGCCAGTGTCAAGGCAAGTATACACTGCTTTCAAGCCCCGCTTCATCCCCACACCCCCTCCCCCCCTTTCTAGCCCAAGCACCCTGGCTGCTATGATTACAATGGATCATACTGATTGGTGGCTGAAGTTGCATTGCTCAGCATGCTGCTGTGATCTGCAGGTGCTGGAAAACTGTTCAGCCCAGCTGCAGCAGCAGCTCGCCCAGAAGGGCACTGAACTGTCTTCTGCTGAGGAAAGCCTTGCCTCTCTCCAGCAGGAGATGTCCCAGGCACAGGGCTTCAAGCATCAGGCAACCAAGGTAAAGCTTTTTGTGTGTCTTCATCGCGACAAACAAAACCTGCATATGGCAACTTTTTTGTATCGCTGCAGTTCCTTGTCCTCCATCAAGATGTATGCTGTGCCAAAACGTGTTCAGTTCTTATCCTTTCAGCATTGAGAGAACCCTTTCAGCATTGAGAGAACACAAGTGCTGTATAACGCTGCAAGCTGAATCTTATGCTGGGATGTTGGTGTCATCTGCAGGATGCTCAGGCACGATCAGCCCAGCTGCTTCTGCTTCAGAAGCAGCTTGACCAGAAGGTCACTGATCTGGGTATCCTTCATCAGAAGGTGACTTGCCTTCATGCAGATCTTGGCAAGCTGACAAAGGCAAAGGAGGTAAATGCCCAAGTCTCTTGCAACACAATCGTGTTTGATCGCTTTGATCCGGTAGTCATGATGCATCAGCCATTTTCACGCCTGTGGGAAATCTCTAATGCTATAGCTATGTCTGATGGCTTTTCAATCTTTATGTGCTCTTCAGTGGGTTCATTGCTCCTTGGTCCAGTCATTGTTTGATGATCTACTCTGCTGCGGTTTTTCAGGATGAAACGGAGCAAATGGAAGGCTTTCGATCACAGTTGACAGCTGCATTGGTTGACAAAGATGGTGCTGCTCAGGTATGTGTCTGCGACTGAAATGCACCCCATTGCTACGTTTCCCTGCATGACGGCATTGTACCTACGGGTCTCATACTTTGCTTGTGTTCCCTCCAAAAGACGCACATCTGGGACATCTCTGCTGATGACTTGACAAAGTGCTCATGGCTTTGGCATCACTTGCATCATGCTGACCTCTGCTGTGACAACTTGCAGGAGCTGACTGAGTTGAAGAATAAGATGGAGTGCATGACAGCCCAAGCCCAGGGCAGAGGCCAGGGCAGGGGCCATCGCCCTGCAGCACCCCTAGCAGCTTCTGGCACCCCAATGCAGTCAGACAGAAGCAATGGGCCCTCCAGCGCTGCCACCCCCCCTGATGAGCCCAAAGGCCGCCGTAGTGCCTCCACTCGCCTCAGCCAGGTGCCTGCCCCCACAGGCCAGGCCTCTACACATCAGGTGGGTAGTCAGCTGTTGGGCCCACTGGCGGTGATATGGACCTTACATCCGTGTAGGCCCGCCTGTGCCACTTGTGCATCTTTTCTGAACACTACTATCCAGGTATCCAAAGTAACAAACATGTACCAGTTTGGACAGAGCAATGAGCATGAGTGAGTTGCTAAAGCATGTGACAGAACAACTGCTGACCATTGCAGGTATCAGCAGCACATCTGCGTGAAAAGATGTGCACATGCACAACACAGCACATGGTGTGCTCATGCAGGGTTCTTCCAACTGTGGTGGCTTTGGTGGCCTGCATGCTCCAGGGGAGCCTGACATGCCCCCAGGCTTTGGTGGCCTGGATGCTCCAGGGGAGCCTGACATGCCCAAAGGCTTTGGCCCTATCCTTTCAGCCAGTACCCGCAAGGGCAAGGGCCAGGGCCCAGTGCGCATGCCAAACCTACACGAGGCTTTTGGTGACAGGTAAGTTTTCGAACACAAACAGGTCACAGGTCAGGTCAGGTCAGGTTGATTCCCTGCACAGATTGCAAAACAGTGTGGGATTTTGCAGTTTGCTTGCTGTTGCAGACAAACCATGAAGTACCATGCAGATGTTTCTGTAGTTGACATAGCAGTCTTGAGCGGTATATGCAGTTGGTGATTTCTTGCATCAGTCACATGCGCCGCCTGCTCTGTCTTTGTGTATGCATGTGTGTCTGTCTGTCTGTCTGTGTCTATACATGCACCATGACTGACTGTTTGTACATGGATTGCAGACTTCCCTCATTGAGGCAGATGCTGCCAGAGTTGGTTGGCCTTGCCAAGCAGCTGGGCAAGCTTCATGAGAGTGGTCTAGTGCACCAGGCTGTGCACCACCACTTTGTCTTGGTTGGTCAGCAAGGGGACTGGAAGCTGGCTAGGCTGGAAGAGGCTGCCTCCATGAACAGCAGCCTAGATGATTCCATGTAAGCCCTCACCTACTCCTGTTGCTTGCACCCGATGACAAAGCGACCAGGCATGGATACAGCCAGTGCAGAAGCTTTACTCAATTGGTGATACATTTTTGCGTACATCAGAAGCTCTTTGTCGTAGATAATAAAGGCTCATTCAGCGCATGCTGCTCTGAGGCCATGCTTTCGGCTTCCTCAATTTGTGGCTCACCTGGCTGCGCTGTGAGGCTGCTGTGCAGACTGTAGTGTTGCGTCAACAGCATAACATGTGATGGCAGCCGGCTGTGCTGGACATGCATTCACAAGTTCTTGCAGCGTTGTTTTGTGCCCTCCCGAAAGCCAGTCAGACAGAGGCATTGGGCTTGCTGTCCAACTGTGGACATTCAGCATTGTCACCAGGTTCACAAGCAGTCAGGATTTACAACATAACGCTGTGGTGCGGCCTCTCACTTGCAGTGCATGCCTTACAGGGTCTATGAGGGGATTGAGGCGCCAGAAATGGCACAGGAGCAGCGTAGTGCTGGGTATTACTACCCCAATCCCAAGCACGACACGTGGGGTTTTGGACTGCTGCTCCTCTTCGTCTTCAAGGGCATGGGCCAGCTTCCCCACAAGCACCAAATTGCCCTCCAGGATGGGAGTACTTTGCTGTTTGCCAGCAGGCTGTGTGATCAGGGCAGGGTGTACACAACATGGCGGCACAAGGTAACTTCAGTGGCAAGGCCTCACAGCATGAATGCATGACTTACTAGGCTTTTGTTTCAAGAACAAGAGTCGTGCCCAGCTATCTGCGCAATGGGAATCCCTTTGCTGCTCTTGTGCAGGTGGAGCACACTTTGCATCAGGTCAAGCTGAACCCAGCCTTGGTCTCAGTTGTGCTTGGCTGCCTGGCGAAGGACCCAGATGAGAGGTTCACAGCAGCAAGGGTGGTTGCCTCCCTGACAAAGTTCATCCACAAGAAGAGGTGGTGAATAAGCAGCACTCATGGCTAAACATTTGGTCACTGCGCAGTCATGGGTGGGACATAGGCGTACATTCTTTTTGTAGAGTGCAGAAAGTTGTAAGATTACTGACTGTGTTTTGTTGCTGTTTTTCAAATGGTCATCTCTTCATTGTCAGTTGCAAACTGAGCACGATCCAAGCAACATTTGTATGCACTTAAGGGATGAAACTGTCATGGCAACAATCTAAAGTTTTCTGTGATATTTCAAAGAAGAATCTTAGCTGATATAGACATCACAACTGTTGATTCCCTATTCTACCGTGTGACTAGGTCCCAAAACATGTCAAAATAATGGGGTCCTGGAATGCAAAATGGTATCATACTGATGCAAGGGCCCAACAGAAATTTCCCAAAGTTTTGTTTTCTGCACATGAAGTCTTTTTTGAAGAGTTCATTTGTTTAGGGTTCCAAAATTATGTAATGCATCGAGCCAAACCCTAAAAGGATCAGGGGACTGAATATTGTTGAGACCCCCCATGCCAATTGTTTCCAAGTTCGCAAGCTTTCCTGCGACCAAGCGACGCAAGGCATCCCGGCATCCCTTCTGGCTTTGGCGCCCAGAGCTGCGAAGCGCCAGCAGCCTCAGGCTGCAACACGCGCAGCGCAAGTTTTTGGCTGACGTGCTGATTGAAGCTAAGTTGCATGTCCCCGCGTTACAGGAGGCTTGGTTCGACAGCAATTTCGGGCTATTACGAACACGAGACGTGCGCAAAGATATTCTTGGACTCATAGATGACTGACGCTGTCAAGCAGCGGAGATAGCCTGACCGACTGTTGAGGTGTTGCAGTGGATGTCAGCACTTTCACTCAAACAAACTGTAAACATAGCCTCCGACATGCCAAGCAATGCACCGCGCGGCCCACCAAGTTGCTGTTTATGAGAATAATTTGTCTGCTTCAGAAGGTCTATGTGGGGAGTTGTGTCTGGTTGAGAGTTTGTTGAAAATTCATCCCTAATTGCTGTTCTGGCCAAATTCACACAATGTTGGGTTTTTTTATTTTTATTTTTAGGTGAGCATCATGATGACACGTGTGCCCTTGTAACAATATTTCATGCTTTGAGAATTTTATTTTTCACTGCCCCACTAGGGGTGAAACCACCATCAACCATACATATTGTATTGTAATGTTTCCTACTACATATTGTATTGTAATGTTTCCTACTACATATTGTATTGTAATGTTTCCTACTAGGGGTGAAACCACCATCAACCTGACCTATTGCTTGATGATTTTGACTGGTAGTCCTGTCAACATATACATCGTTGTTCTAGCTTTCAGCCGTAGCTCAGCCAATCTGGAAAGTTCATTTCCATATAAGCTCCATATATAATAGTTGAGTCCCTGCTCACATATGCTGGTTGAACTTGACTGGACACAATCTGGAAATGCTACAGTAGCACACTATATGTAAGCAGCCTACCTATATCTAAAGCCTGTACATCCTAAAAGGTCCCAAAACGTGCACAATCAAGTACAGCCAGGATGTGCAGGCTGTTGCAAAGTTCATTGTACAATTAGGCATGTACATATGATATCACTTTTGCTCGAGCCTTGCCTCTCAAATCCATTCAACTTATGTCATGTTCATTCATCAACTCATTGGGTAAAGGAATGTACTGTGTCATGTTAGTATCACATTCCTCTTTGAAAGAGATACATGGGCCTGTTGAAACCTGCAGAGCTGGTAGCAACATGCAGTTCCCTGGCTAGAATGAACCCTAACTCCTGCTCAAGGTAATCAGGAAACCCTTCAGGTCTGAGCTCCAGCATGTCCAGCTTTGCAAAGGGTGCAGCTGACATGTCCTGCAACACAACAAAGTTTATCTGACACCTGTCATCTCACTGTCCAGTTTGGCATGGCTTGTCAAGCCCATGTGCTGCATGATGATCAGGTCAGGTCACAACTTTGGTCTTGCCGGTCAATTACACCAGTAACAGTGCCAGATATGCAACAATGCCTGAGAAGGAGTAGCACTATTCGCTGATGCCAAGCTCACTGCTCCATGCTCCTCTACACACTATATCATACTCTGCTAGGCATCACAGACAAGTGTGACTTGAGCCTGTTCCACTTTCAGGCACATGTGACTGTTCTTAGTATCAAGTGCAATGTGCCATACCGTAAGTCAGAGGGGAGTACCACAGTAACGGAGTTGTTTGATTCCCGTTTTGGGTCAGGACAAAACCTCTCACCTGCTTGCGCCTTGCTTGCTGATAAGACCTCCAGGGTTGGGGCTCCAGAATGAACCATCCTCCTGGCACCAAAGCTTCCTTGACTTTACCAAACAACCTCTTCAGTCCCTCATCCCCTTGGTTCAGGTGCACCCACTTGGTCACAGACAGACACATGATGGTGTCCAAGCTCTGGGGGGTGTGCTGGCTGGCAGCAAAGTCCTCACAGGTAAACCACACGTTTGCAAAAGCACGCACTGCTGCAGCAGCAGCTTTACGCTGGGCTGCTGGTCGCTCGCCCAGTTCGGCTGAAGAAGTATGCCTGGTGAGGCGCTGATGCAAGTTGGAGGCCTCTGTTCGCTGCTTGGAGAGGGCCCTGCAGCACACAGATTGTACCTGTACATTGGCAAGCTTGGTAATCATTGTCAAGGACAAAATTACTATGAGGAGTTTTCTTCAGATTGTTGCATTTGTGCAAAGCTTGTTAGCTTGCTGGACTATGAAAGCGTGAGGGGATGTCCTGCTTGAAAAGCTGTCTAATTCGCTTACTAATTTGTTGGGATAAAGCAAGATGGGCTCAAAAAGCATAGAGTGCAGCTGAACCAGCTGCACAGTTGTCATTTGCAGCAGTATTTTTACATGAAGGTTTCAGACACACAACTCCTCTCCCCATGCTGCTGCACAGGTTTGCAAACACTTGTTTTGGTCCCTGAGTGGGCACACAGCATGTCAGTATCAAGCAGTATCATGTCTGTTCCCAAGGGCTGCACACACCGGCAAGCTGTCTTGATGAGGCCCTCATCAATGTCCACCCCCAACATACTGAGGGGGGCAAAGCGCTGCACAGCAGCTAGGGTGATCACCCCCTCATTGCAACCTATGTCTAGGCATCGCTTGCCATGGAACCACCGCCGATCCAACACCTGTGATCATACAAAAAGAGCCACATCACAATGCAGCATCATAGGCTGTGCAGTGACACACCGCCGATGCAACACCTGTGATCATGCAAAGATGCACACATCGCAACGCAGCATCATAGGCTGTGCAATGACACATTGTCAGCTTTGCAGTGCAGAGTGAAACTCGCGCTGAGTTATGTCAAAAGCTGCAAAATGTCAGCATAAATTTGCTATATGCATTGAGGGCTGCCTGAACTGTAAACAAGCAACATGAACAGCGTGACGTGACCACTTCTCCAATATGCCATTGGCTACACTGTCAGCTGGCTACTGATGCATGCTGATACGGGATCTTGCCTGCAATCTTGGGTCTTCCTCAAGTTCTGACCCCAGGCGGTAGCCATAGTATCTGTTATAGTTGCCATGAATGAAGACGCGCTTCTGCCTCTTGGCAGATGGCTCATGTGCATCTGTTTCTGGTGGCGATGCACTGCTGGTATGCACAGCTTGAGGGACCAAACTTGCATGGACAGCTAACGCGGCTGCTGACATGTCTATTCGGCAGATGAGGCTGGCAGGGGGTCTGCAACCTGGAATGACTGAGTTAGGCTTCACTGTATGCATGGCAAGCTGTGCTGGTGAACTGGTGACTGGTGATGCACTGTTGGGGTGCTGTGGAGTTGATGGAGGGGCTGAAGCACAGCTGGCAACAGTTTTGGAGCAAATGCTGCTGCTGACTTGCACTGAAAGAGTCTTAGCTTGCAATGCTGAAGGAGCTGCTTGCTCAATCATCAACCTGCCAGTGCCAATGTTTGACTCTGCTGTGGAAGTTGATGGCTCAGCAGTTGTTACTCCATCGTCTGCAGTTATGCTGGCCATCAGGTCAGCTGCTAGTCCAGCAACTGAAGCTCTGCTACTCAGAGCCTGCCTGTTTCTTAAGCTTGCAAACGCAGTGGTCGAAGCTTCTGATGCTGCCGGTGCAACTGTGCTGTCCGATACACAGCTTTCTGCCAAGGAAACGCTTGCCTGCGCGAGGCTTGCGGCGTTGTTACCAAAGTCAGGATCTTATCATAGACTGCTGTTAGACCTGCCTCTTACCTGCTGACGCGTAGCTAGCTTAGCCAACTTGTGCCGTCTTTTCTTCTTTTGATTCTCGGTCAGCGTTTTGGAACCAGCGAGGGGCAGCACGTCAGCGGCGTCCCGTGTAACTGGGCAATTGTCAGTTGCAGGCATGACACGCAGCTCTGGACGGTGTCTGTGGCAGACACAGGTCTCAATGCCGAGCAGGTGCCATACCTGGCTTCCAGTTTTTTTGCCTAGGCAATCATCACTGCTTTCAGTAACACAACTTCGGCGTGTACTCTCTGCCCATGACAGAGGGAGCAGCACGTGGTGATGCCATTAGTAACTCTTATTCACAACTGCATCAGGAGTGTTCTTTGCATGATTCAGTGTGCCATGATGCCATGTCAGCCAAAGGATGCAAAGAAGCATTGCTGCCTAGCAAGCTGCCTAAGTGTGCCATGACTAATCTATGTGATCTCATGCGCCTATCTGGATGCTATCTGCTGCACTGCAATCTCTATAGCCCTAGCCACGCTCCATGCTGGACAGACCCTCTCAGCTATTTCTCATTTTCCGAGGGAGACTGGAGGAGTGGCTCTAAGATGTCCATGGTCTGGTTGTCTGCACCAGTCTTGCGTTTGACAGTCACAGACGAACTGGGCCTGACTGCTGATAGGTTGCGCCGGGGGCTTGGCTTGTTGCCAGTAGTAAGTGCAGCACCTTCATGTGTGATTGAGATTCTGCCAGAGCGCGAGCGACTCAGACCTTGCCTGAGCTTGAGTGAGTTTCTCAGCTGAGGTGGCAGATTTTTGACCAAAGTGGCAGTGTTGACTGCATGCATCATCTCGTTGTCTACAAACTGATCTGTCTCATCCAGGATTTCCTGCAAGAACAAGCAGATCTCAACAATAACAACCCAATGACACCAGAGAACAAGCAGCAACCTCTTGCAAAGACTGGCAAGATTATGATGTCCTGCATGACAAAAGGAGGCTGAATTGCCCAAACCACACGTGCACTGAGGGAAACAGCACAGGCAGCACACCTGGCCAATGAGCTCTTCAAGCACATCCTCAATGGTAATGATGCCTACAGGCTCGTTCACTTCAGCAGCTACAACAGCATTCCAGTGATCTGCCTTGCTGGAGGACTCTGCATTGGCTTCAGAGCTGCTGCCGGCCTCAGCACCATTGGCGCTTCGGCCGTCCTGTGGCGCTTCCTCTTCTGCCTGCTCCTTGCCTTTAGGGGAGATGGTAGACTGGTGCAGCAGTGGTTGTTGCTGCACCACAAGAAACCCTGATTGAGGGCGTCCAGTATGCGGATGATAAGCAAAGCTACATCGCCCATACTTGCACAGATGGCATATGCTTTGAATGTTACATATGGACAATACAATCTTGGTCTTGTCCATGTCAACATCCTTGGAATGTGGCAAGCCCAAGATTGCAATGCAGTTGTGGCTTGATGTGCCAGGTTATAAGGATGTGGAGCTTGCTGGCGCACATCTGCCAGAGAGACAGCAGATGCAAGACCAGCAGCATCTTTCCTTCATCCTTTAGACTCACAAACTATGCAAACAAATGAAGTTGACCCATCACAGTGCAAGCGACTCAAGGCAATTGGTAGCACAGTGGCTTTTGTCCAGAAGAGACTTAGCACAAAAGAAGCCACAGGACAACATGGTTACAACAAAGACTTGGCACAAGAAAAGCCGCGTGAAATCAAGATCATGATCATTGCCTTGTGGGCAGGGTGAGCATGAGTAGCTTTCGACAAACATGGCTGCTACAAAACGTATTTTGCTGTCATTTGCCTCACCTCTGGGCTGACACGGTCTTTGGCCTCCTCAATCTGTACTGTGACATCAGTTGAGTTGGCCCGTGAAACAGTGCCATCAGCAGCAGGAGGTGGCTTGGTGAGCACCACCATGTGACTCCTGCCTGTCTGGAATAGCTTCAGCAGGTCGTACATGGCAATATCGGCTCGCAGGTACGGCAGACTGCGTATACGCAGGTCTGCCACCCGAGTCTTGGCATGCATGTCAATCAGCACCAGCTCCTTCACCAGGACAATACCCAGAATCTCTTTTCTGCATCATCATAATGAGCCTTCAGTTCAGGTGCATTTGGACATCATTGCAGCGAACATGCGTTCTTCAAACTGCCTGCTGCAAGAGTGACACGGCTGAGTCTCTGGTTCATGTGTGTTGAAACATCATTGCAACAAACATGGGTTCTTCAGACTAGCTGCTGCAAAATTGACACAGTCTGGATTCAGCCAGCCTTTAGATAATGCTCAACTGTTGCTTGGTGGGGCAATCATGGGCGCGTACATAACCATCTTCATCACCTAAACATCACCTGTGATGATCATAGATGTCTGGATGTGCATGATGCAGATGCACCAGCGCATTCGGTGCCACCAAGCATCAGTCAAGCAGCGTCCAGAGAGCACAACAGCACCTTGTCAAGCAATGAAATGCAGCGCACAAGGGTCTGGGCAGCAAGACGAATGTCTTGAAAATGCCTTTTTTAATAAAAAGCCCCTAAACAGCCAATGGCATGGATCATTACACAGCGCAACACAGTCGCACCTGCTGCCAGGCCTGTGGACTGGCACCCGACTGTGACCTGCCTGCAGGATCCCTCGAAGTGCTTCCTCATCAAGAACGGCATCAGCAGATAACATCCTGACCTGCAAACGCCAAGACAGCTGACTGTTGATTGTGCGTCGATATGCAATGCAGACACATATGTATGTACAGAACATGCACCAGAACAAGGTGTTGATAGCAAAAGCGTGGCTGGTCAATGCAGTCAGCTTCTTGTCACCCAAGTTTGTCAGTGCATGCCTACTGGACAGCCCTATATAATACTTGGCTTCTCATTAAACTGACGCCAAAAGGTGTAGTCTTTTCTTTTCTTTGCTTTTCTCAGTGCATGCCATGTATAGGCAAGCCGCCGTACCTTCTCCAAGGGTGTCATGCCCTTTGCTGCAGTTTTGTTGGTCAAGTCTAGAGCTCCCCTGATGACATTGATTTCTTCTGCAGCCAATTGCCCGCCCAAACCCTCTGTCTCGCTGTGAAGGTCCACCAGTGCCTTCAACTGACCACGCCGGAACAGTGCCTACAATGGGGAAATGGGTTTTGGCTGTGCAGAACTCTGGTGATATGGGTGGTGGCTGTGCAGAACTCTGGTGAAATGGGTTTTGGCTGGGCAGAACTCTGTCACAAGGCAAATTCATCTGCATCGACTAATGCACAGACTCACTTTATGCGTGCAATGCCGGAAGAGATGCTGACACCAAGAGGCCATGCAAAAGAAGCAAGTGTTGCAGAGAACACGCATTGTTCGTGATCAGGCAGTTGATGAACAGGGAGGACCATTCAAAATTGTGGAAGGTGGTGTTGCTCTCAGCCTCAACCATGCACAGCACTTGTGTGTAAACCTACGGTGTGCTCAGCGCCAAGCAGGTAATCCAGTAGCTTGCTGATTGGCCAGGAGATGATGGCTGTGGCTAACATCAAGAAGCGCACAAACCATGCAGTCCAAGCCCCAATGGCAAGACCATAATGTGAACAAATGGCTTGTGGGACAATTTCACCTGCAGGAGTGCATTACAGCTATGAGAAGAAGGAAATGACAGCCTTGATTGAGGATGCAAGTGAGAAACAGCCAGATGCTTGTGTTACGCTTGCGGGTTCTGTCACATGTTTTGTGGAAGACTCACCAAAGAATAGGACGACTGTGACACTGAGAACCACAGCAGTTACTGGGTCCACAAGTCGGTCCAAGAATATGGGAAGAGCCTGCAAAAGCCATGTTGTGTCAACCACATGCTGGATGAGGTGAAGCATACTGCTGTCATGCAACATACCTCCAGAGCAACTGCATTACAGAGCAGAAGCGTGACCAAGGTGTGATGGGGCTTGCTGACCACCTGCAGACAATGCAGGGTTAGCAACCATGAGTGGCACTTAGTGTTGACTATAGGGACAGAAACTAGGCCATACCGGGGAAATCCTTGCTGCATACTTCTTTTCTGTTGGTGTACCACTTCGTAGCAATACCTAGAAGTTACAAGCGCCTTGTTTGGTTCACGGGAAGTGGACCATAATCAGCAACTTGGTCCAGCTATATACCTCAAGGTCGACTTGGTCCAAGCTCATCAATCCCAGCGTCAAGCCGCTCATCAGTCCTGCCATAAGCACAAGAAACACAGAGATGCACAGATACAGCACCTTCTGCCCTTCCGCTGGAGCATCGCTCATGACTGAAGCTGCTGAAGTTCAAAGAGATCAGCTTATTCTGTCATTGCACAGGGTATCTCAGCTACGAGGGCACCAGAGAGAACCTATCGCTTAACGCGCAGATCGTATACTAATGGGATTTAAAGCACTACTGCATGCGGCCATTGAAAAGGGTCACAGAGCATTTGCAATCGCATTGCGCTCAGGGTTCGACAGCCCACCCAGATCCCGCGCGGGCAAAGGGCATCCCCCCTCCTAAACCGGCACATTTTCATTTTTTGAAGGGGGCGCAGCCCCCTTCAAAAAATGGCGCCCACGCGGGCAACCCACGCAAAATGGCCGAGCATAAGTAGAGCACACGGGCAACACTAGCGTCTTTAGCGACGCGCTGTACGTCAATATGAGCACAAAGATGCAGCGCACTCTAAAGAGTTTCTTTGGCAAAGTTCCTCGGCAGCCAGAGCCTCACGAGCCTGTTGACGGATCACAAGTTGTAGAGTCTGTGCCACAGGATCTGGGTAAAATACAGGATTTGAACAATCTGCCAGATGTAGATCTCACAGAAGACGTCTTCCACGATTCCCCCCAAGAGCTTGCTACACATGAG
>JAABUK010007592.1_pt1 | contig 15597 bp, 13 predicted proteins | sample 5559141 | NCBI WGS metagenome assembly JAABUK01 (sample SAMN10711869, study PRJNA513367) | rock metagenome | isolation source: Antarctica rocks | place: Antarctica: Victoria Land, Pudding Butte nord | collected 2016-01-03
GCCATACGAACTTGACGCGATGCCTCGCAGCAATGCATGAATCAGCACACAATCTCAAACAAGTCTGTCATTTACACATTTGTTGTTGGCGGGACGCTGTCACAGAATACAGTATTCAACAGTTTCAACCCTAAACCTGTGCAAATGTAATGTAATCAAATCTAGGATACATTACAGCAACACTGGTATGCATAAGTACAGCAATCAGCAATAATTCAAAGTCATGGAACATTTTTGTATGTCCCACCTCATGTAAAGTAGATAGTGTTGCCATACAAAATTTGACCCGATGCCACGCAGCAACACATGAACCAGCATACAATCTCAGGTCTGCCATTTGCACATTTGTTGTTGGCCGGACACCGTATTCAACAGTCTCAGCACCATCATAGGCAACAAAATACATGTTTTAGACAGTAAGAATGCTTGAAAGGGCAACGAGGGTCATTGTGGCTCGTCATGCATACTATATACAAGATGTGCTGTCCACGCAATTGCAAAATATTTCGATCATGCATGAATTCACAGAACAGTTTGTGATGTGGGCGTGTTATTTGACAGAAGCCTTCTACTGACAGGGTATCTTGGCCTGCATTTGATTCAGTATACAAACAGAAATTGAACACTCCAGCAGGCATAGCTGCAGGTCTGTCAGGTTTCCTAGCGAAATCTATTGGCATCAAAAAGACTTCAGAGACTCCAAAAGAGGCCGCATCCATGGTTCAACTAAAAGAGGCGGATCATGGCAGTACTGACCAGTCAAACGTTATCTAAATACATCCTGCTTGTGTGTGTTGCGGCAGCAGCAATAGCTGTGGGTGACTGGTGCAGCAGCTGCAGCAACATGCATGTTGCTGACACAGCCAGAGCAACATCAGGAGCGGCAGCAGCATGTGTAGCATGGCAATGAGCACAGAAGCAGCAGCAGCAGCATATGTGGATGTGTGCACATGAATACCCGCAAACATGGCAGCTCAAAGAAGGTGCTGAAAACACAGTGCAATTGAGTGTGCACCACCGCACAAATCAGGAGCCAACACAGTGGTCCATTGTGACGATGCTATGGTATAATTTGTGCACTACGTGTGTGCCAATATTGCGCTTGAAACAGTAGCTCACACTGGAGATTGACAACAAAAACGATGTAACTTTGCTGGCAGCACTCACAACAAAGCTACCGTTGAATGATTGCAAGTTGATCATCTGTCAACATTTGCAGCGCAAGAGCATTGTAAGGAAACTGTTTTCCTGGTCTGAACGCTTTGCTGCACTGCTACCGGGCTCAAGCGAAGATATGCTGCACAAGATAATCAACTTGAATGTAAAACAGAGAAATCCAGTGCATATGCACATACAAGTTTAAAATGGCACACACAAGCTCGGACAGGCTGCTGAGTGTACAGGCCCTCTTCCTTGCCGAACAAGAGGTAATATATTTAGACGCCGTGCAGCGGCAGCCACCAGTTTATCATTTACGAGAGTACGTCTGTATGAATGTTGACCCACCATACACTGCCCATCATATCTGATTGAGCGAGTGAAGATGAAACGTCTCATGCACCAAGACATGTATCACGCTCGAGCAGGGTTCGACTGCCCACCCAGATCCTGCGCAGGCAGAGGCCATCCCCCCGGACGGACGTGGGTTGCCCTCCTACATTGGCAAAATTCCAAATTTGCCCCCTACAAAAAGGGCGTAGCCCCCTGCATAAAATGGCGCCCACGTGGGCAACCCACGCAAAATGGCCGAGCCAGAGTAGAGCACGCGGGCAACACTAGCGTCTTAAGCGATGTGCTATACATCACAATGAGCACAAAGATGCAACGCACTCTAAAGAATTTCTCAGGTCAGTGATCTGAAGTGTGGTTTCATAGCAAAATCAATGATGAGACAGATGTGCAGGCTTTCTCAGAGAATGGCTATGAAGTTGCTGGTCCAGAACAGCCAATAGACATCAGTGATGATGAGGCAGTAGCTGAAATTGTTGATCAATTTGTGATTCAGAACATGTACACTGAGGTTGTTGGTGGTGATGATGATGATAGTGCAGAGGCTGCACTGGGTCTGTAAACATGGCTGTACTTACATCTTTGCGACTGGATACGCTTGCTGCAATGCATTCCGCAGCTGCATGTACGATCCAAAAAAATCACTTGCCCGCACAGAAGTTTTGTGACAAGTGGGCCGCCTACGCAAAACCTCATCCAGCAGAACTTTGGGGTGGGCGAAGCCCACCCCAAAACTCACGACCCAGGTGGGCAATGTACTAGTACTGGTTTTGAGGACCCCTGTCGAACCCTGCGCTCGACTGATCGGCTTGTACAACGTGAAAAACTGCCGGCATTGGCATGAGCATGAGCATGAGCGACAACAGTTTGGACGAAGGTGTTGCTGTCGTGCTCGGGAAAATCACAGGGTCGCAGAGTCTTGATTTATGACTGCATGCGAGCTTGCTTGGCAAAGTTATGACCGGTTGCTGTGCCTCCAGCAGACGATACGTCTGCCAGCGAGCAAGGTGAAGAGTACATCGTCGAGTTATCAGAAGAAGACTTGCTGCAGTTGCTGGACATCCAAGAGCCGGCGTTACAGGTTTGACCTACAATTTACAGGTCTGCTCCAGACTCTTGTATGAAGGTTGGGACAAGCATACTAGGTTCCCGTGCCTGAATCAGAGCCAAATTTCAGACCTTAAGCATAGAGGGTATGAACACTCAATCTACCAGTTTGTAGCAGAAGCTTTGACCAAGCAGTGCTAACGTCTTTGCAAGGAAGTGGAATGTTTTGGTAGATGCTTTTGCTTAGTTGCAAATCCGTGAGCAGCAATGTACCTTGCACATTGCCTGCAGAGCTTGTAACAGTATTTTCCAGCTTGTACTGTTGCCCACAAGCAATTTCAGGGCCAATGGCAGCTGGCTATTCACTATGGAATCAATGAGCGGTACAGCCCAAAATGCAGATTTAAGATCTATCGCGGGCATCATAAGTCTGCTTACACACATGTGCATTCCTGTGGCCTTGAATATTGATGTGCATCCCAAACTGACATATGAACATCAATCACCATACCATCAGGGATTGCACACCCAATCTTGCAACCCCAGCTATTCAGATTCCTGCAAACCCTATCCAGCTTCAAGTTCTCAGCCAGGCATGGTATAAGCTGTTGGCAAAAGGCTGACGCAGTCAGCAGTCAAAGTCATTAGGAACTGCTCGCATTTTTGTTGTACAGGCTGTGCAATGTGCTAGGTAAGCCTCTGTAAGTGGTTGCACTGAGGACAAACCTCTGTCAGAGGCAAGCTTGTCCAGGCAGTCAGCTTTTGCTACCCCTTGTGTAAACCCCATAGCTTCCTGCTGGCTGCTTTGCTGAGAAAACCAGATACTAGGCAAGATAGCTGGCCTGTTTTGCCAGAAGGTGTGACTTTCCCAGAGTATTGCTTCCTATGAGTCTTGCAATTGCCTGCTGGGCAGCCTCGAACCTGACTGTTGGCTGAGACCAGCTTTCTTGCCTCACTCACCTGCTTTAGCTTAAGCCTTGCAGCTTGCGGCAACGGGCACAGCAGCAAGTGCGCATGCTCGTCTGCTAACACTGGCTGGCCTCACCTCCACTTGCATTGCGCACAGCGTTCACTCCAAGGTTTCTGCTGAAGCAGTGCCATTACTGTAAGCAGACTTTTGACGGCATCTCTGCGATACTGACGCACCGACAGAGGAAATTTGGAAACATACTAATTTGCTGATTTTGTGCTAGGCTTTCTAGGTAATCAAATACCGCGCCATTTCCGGGCAACTCGCCCCACTTTTGCTCTGCTCCCTACGGTGTCCGGTGTAAGTCCTTTGTGGTTAGTGTTAGCAGTTCAGAGCATGCTGCCGCTGATGTTGTTGGACGCCCGGGTTTCAGAAAACCTGCAGCACGATAGGATCACTCTCAGAGTCACTCTCACCTTCTTCTGGAGTTGTCTTCAACGACTGCAGGCAAGAACAGGGCGCTCTTTTGAATCTTGTTCAAGATGAGCTCTGGCAAGATCTGTCCTTCACGTGGTCACACCACGGTCAGCTGGTGCTCTTTGTCCATAGTATGCACCTGGTGCTCTTTGTCCATAGTATGGACCTACAGCCTTTCGCCATGGTGCATAGTATGCACCTGGTGCTCTTTGTCCATAGTATGGACCTACAGCCTTTCGCCATGGTGCATAGTATGCACCTGGTGCAAGATGTCCTTGAAGATCTTACACTCCAGAGCAGTCAGAATGGATATCATGCTGGCTTTTACTAATGATTGCTTTTTCAGGTGGGAGTAGTTTTGCTGCTTTTATCAGGCCATATTTTATCATATATTATACTTTATCAGGCATTTTTGACTGATTGTGTTTTGCTGCAGTTCCTGGCATGCATTTTTTGACATTTATGCCATCAGAAACATGGTCAAACCTTGGACAAGCCGCTCATCTGTGGTCAAGGTCTGTGACATTGTTGGATTCAGCTTGCAAATGTGGTCGCTCTTCTTTTTCTTCAGAAAAGTCTTGGCTTGACTGTGCAGGATGCTGTGAATCTTCATCCACTCAGTCCCTCACTGTGGCCAGTCTACCTCTATGTCAAGCCGGTCTATCTTTGTGGAGCTGCATTTTGGCGCCATGTCATCACGTCTACTGCTTGCTTGGAGCTGTGTGGAGTGCCTTGGCCCTCGTGCATAGTATGCACCTGGTGCTCTTTGTCCATAGTATGGACCTACAGCCTTTCGCCAAAGTCCTTAGTGAGGACCTGGTGCAAGATGTCCTTGAAGATCTTACACTCCAAAGCAGTCAGAAGGGAGCTTTTACAAATGCTTGCTGATATCAGGTGGGATCAGTTTTGCTGCTTTTGGTAGGTGTCAGCTTAGACTTTGTTGTTTATGCTGCAGGCTCCTGGGAGTCACTGTGGCAAACAAGCCATCAGGAAAAGCTTTGCTGTCGAAAACTTCTTCTTCATCAGGACACAAGATGCATCGTGCTTTTTCGCTCTGCTTTTTGTCATGTATCACGGTCAGCTCAGCACCTGCTGAGCATGTCTTTACCCAAAACCCAACGGTGTTATCTCAACACCACCACTCACACACTCTTGGCGCAGCTGTAGTCATACCTATTGTCAAATGGACGATTAGTCCAGACTGATATTTTGGTGATTGCACACCACACTGACAAAGCTAGAACTCATGTTTGCTATGTGCCATGTGAGAACATGACTCTGCAGTGTACTACAAGACTACCAGCCTTGGTGCCTGCGCCAGTTTACTGGTTGTGTGCTATGAAATTTGCATTGCAGTGCATGACACCATGCATGTGCTGCATTTAAGCTCAATCTCTTCCTGACTGCCACCAGATCACATGGTATCATCTCGACATCACCAAGTGTCCTGCAAGTAGGATCTACATGCTGGCTGCAATGTCTGCTCCACTTCTGGGCATCCATACAAATACTTGCCTTGCTTGTGCAGTACAAGCACACCCTGGTGACAGCTGCTTGTCTTCAAAATCTACTGCGCATGTGTGAAAATGATGTACGTACAGCACAAGCTGCAAAGCTTATAGCAAAACAACCAGCAAATCACACCCCTAGTTCAGTGGACAACATAGGCCTCCCTGCAGCCTGTGACCAAGCATTGCAGGGCATTTGTCAGCTGTATGCAATTGCAAGACCAAGGAAAAGCTGGCAGGCTGAAGCTGGGACACAGTTCCCAGACTTGTTGCTGCAGAACACACAGTGGTGAGTGCATCTGAGGCAAGACAGGTGCAGCTTGACCAGGGTCAGTGCAGGGGCCAGTGCACCAAGACCACGCAAGTCAGACAGCTTCAGCTTTGCAAGATGTGTGCCATTTTTTACGGCACAAGCACAGGTTGTTGTAGAGAAGAGCACCTGCTTGGGGCGCACAGCATCATAGGTGCCTTTGACAGCTTCAGCTGCCCATATCCTGGCCATGGGCCACAAGCAGATAGCTTACCTGGACTCACACTGAAGCAGAGACGGAGTAGTTGACAACATTTTGCTGAGGCTGATACGTGCACAGTGTGCTGGCAGTAACCTCATGCAGGCACTACACTTAGCTTACCACCTCTGTGACTGGCGTTCTGTGGCTATCTGGATTGCGCATCAACACGGTGATTCAAACATAGTCTTTGCAGTACTGACAGTTTGCTTTCCTCCTGAACGCTCTGTGGCCTGGCCCAAATGGACACACGGGTACCACAGCATGCAAAGCATGCTCTCCTGCTAGACATCAGCTGCTGCAAGCGCTTCCAATTGGTCAAGCAGGCAGTTCGGGCCTGTCTTTGTAGCTGATGGGGTACATGCTGTAGGCCAAGCTGTGCGTGCACATATCGTTGCGCATGTGACTCATCCTGCAGGGCAGTGCCACAAAGGCCTGATCAGAAAGTCTCCAAGAAGAGGCAAGGAAGCCCTGGCTACTCTGTACATCACATGCCCCCCTGTTGCAGGTAGTGTCAGATGTGTGGACTGACAGCCCTGCTGTGTCGCCCTTGGACGGTGCATCAGCAAAAGCTGCCTTTTGCAGCTGCACGCTGCAACCCCTGCACACCTGCCCAGCTATACTCATGTCCGCAGTGCCAGCTGCTTGTCCTGACCTTGGCTTGCCAAATACCCTGCCCTGCCATTCAGTGGCCTTTGGACCGATCTGTAAATGCCATGCTGTGCTTGTGCCAGGGCAAAAGTCATATGCCTTCTCACCTGCCAACCTCCCAGTGCTTGCAACTACCCTGCCCCATGACGTGACACCTTCGCTTGCATACAGAACTGTTGCTGGTTATGCCTTGTTCTCCTAGGCAGCATGATTGAATGGCAAAACGCAGCTTGTGCACATCATTCTGCTGCTTGCTGGTATGAGCCATGCAGATCTGTCACAAAAGAGTCCGCAAGCGACGCTGCTAAAGTAAAGTTTCCTTTGCACACTTTCAGATGGCTGGACTGTTGCCCTTGTCAGCCAGTCAGCACGCCAACGCTGCACAGGTGCACACCTTCACCCTGCAGCAGCTTCTAGATATCTTTTCGAGCTGGTGAGCGCTCAGCAAAGCCTTGCACAGATGACAGCTCGCTTTGCTGGCCATCTTCAACAAAAGTTGCTAGGCTTACTGTATGCGCTTTCTGCTTCTCTGTTTGATCCATGTTGCATGGCATCTCACCAGCAAGGTCCAGTGGACCTGTGTCTTGGTGACTTGACAGGCTTCAACCGACCTTTATAAGTGTTGTTGTTATTGTTATTGCAGGACAATTTGGAAAGAGGGTATCATATAATTTGTCTGATTGGCTGCTAAATGTGCCAGTGCCCAGCGTGGTCTTCAGGCTCATGCACCATGGTGAGCCTTGTGCCATCACACACAAAATACGTGGTATGCGTCTGTTGATTTGCCATATTAGGCGAGACTGTTTGATGATGTTGGACTGCATGGGTATGGCACATGCCAGCTGAAAACACCATGCACTCCGCCAAGCACATCTATAAACCTTTCTGGTATGCCTTTTACGGTTTTTGGTTTTTTCTGGGCTTCCTGCACTTCCTGTTGTCAGAGCGTGTCATGTAATGCTGTGCAGAGCTACTTGTGCAAAGTGGATCCAGGTAGGTCTATCTAAACACAGACGCCTGTGACGCCGCTCTGGCTAAGCACCACATGTTTCCTCTCACTAGCAATAAAGTAGCTGACACTTGCCTGTGGTGGGGTGAGGCTAGAAGAAGCACAGACCGCAACTGACCCAGCACGTCGGCCTTGTCGACTGCGAACATGAGCTCACAGGCAAGCAACAACAAGTGACAACGTGGGTAGCATAAGAAGACCACAATGCTACAGCAAAGTGCTTGTTGAACAAGGCTGGAGAGGTGTGCTATTGGCCTTCTCAACTTGCGGTGGCCTGGCTTAGAACCGACATTCTGATACCACAGCACGCAAAGCATGATTCTCCTGCTAGACATCGGGTGGTGCAATGGCTGCCAAATTTAGGTCATTCAAGCCATGTTTGCACTCTGTCCAGAAATAATGACGGCTGAGCCAACTGCAACCGTTGCGCCTATGTTCGAATACATCTGTACTTTGGCAAAGAGGCCTACACACACTTGTAAAAGCTGTTGCTAGACAAATTCATAGTGCCAAATCTGTTATATGCTCTAGTTGCGTGTTACCAGCTGTAAGCAACACCTTATTGTTCGAGACTTTTTGCTTTGTATCAAGCACTACTGCACTCTTCAGGAGCCTGTGGCATGCTCACAAGCTTCTAAACCAGCGTTGTATGGGTTTCAGTACTCGTCTCGAGCGGTTCCAGGCCGCGAGCATTTTCCAGTTTCAACTAAGCACTAGGGGAAATGCTCTTGTCGCAAACAGACGTATAAGGGATGTAGACACGTTTCACGCACGTAAAGATACGTGCATGGGATTTCTGCGTGTGTAATGACCCACGCAGGGCTTGTACAGCTCATCAGAGTTGCATTCGCAAATGTTGGCCGCCACCTGGTATATTTGCGAGGTATGCAATGAAGCTGCTGTCAAGATGCACTGCCACTCAGAATATTTTATCGTGTTGGGCATAATCCTGTGCTTAGGTTCACAACTTTGTTGAAACAAGCTTTTTGGTCTATCAAAGGATTTAACACAGAAAGCAAAGAAAGCACTACAACGCAAGCCAGAAGCACGTCTGCTGCAATCACATCTTCAATGAACATACCAATCATATGAACTTTGCAAATGATAATTGAAAGCAAGCAAAACAGCAGATCAAGAAATAGACATATATGCAGAAACATTGGCCTCAGCAAGCCAAATCTAAAAAGTGTGTGGCTTGAAAGAAAGCTGTATAAATGCCAATTGCCCCACTCATCAGTTTGTCCTAAGCTTAAGCTGGGCAGCCTACATTGACGTTGGCACAGCAGTAATTGCTTGAATCAACACCCCATTTGGTAGGGTTAGAAGCAATCATGGCCTGGTAGGTGACTGAGCTCTGACCATTGTCAAGGTCAGGGTCAATGCCAGATGGCACCAGGCTCCAGTCATCAGCAGTGCTACCAAGCTGGAAGTCAAACCAAGACATCCAAGCTAGAGTGTCCACCTGATCTGCATAGTTGAAAGCTTGGCATAGCCACTCAGCCCTGGTCTGATCATCATTCTGGCTTGCTTGCCAGCCTTGCTCAGTTGCAGCAATGACCCGCTGTGGTGCGTTGTCCATGGTGTAGCTGGTTCCAGGCGTGTTGGCAATGGCTGAAGCCAACTGCTGGTTCTGCCAGGCTGCAACTATGTACACTGTAGGCCAACCATAAGCATTGACAATCCCGTTTTGCATGTTCATTTCATTCGAGTCAATATCGCCATAGACATGCATCACCAAGCTCCACTCAGTCTCAATCCCCAAGACTTCCCACAGTCCCACCAGCAGATTCTGGGTCCCCATGTGAGCCCTGCCGATGTTCCAGGATGTGAGGACAGGCGGCACGCCCCACCATCTGTCTGTGCTCACGTACACCAAGGCGGGCTGCTCCACAACCGCTTGAGCGAGCTTGATCATGTTGGCGTAGGTGTTCACCCAGATTTGCTGCCCCTCTGCTGTGACAACCTGAGTCACATCGATGCGAGGGGACACATCAGTCCAGTATGAGTTGGCGCACTCATTCCAGATGATGTAGTGGCCAAAACGGGCTTCACCACTGTTGACCCTGTCGCCTAGGTAGGCAATGAAGTCCTGGAAGTCTGGCATGAAGGCATCTGCTGGCACGCAGCTGCAGCCTGAGCTGTCCAGAGCTGACTCAGTAGCTACATTGCCCTGGGTACTGTTCTCCAACACTTGAGGTGGCTGAACCAGAGTGGGGAGCTGTACTGAAATCGTGGCTGAAATGGCTGTCTGAGTGATGGTGAAGTTTGCATAGGTGTCAGTGTAACTGTCAGGTGCGCTCTCTGTGGCGACTTCCGGCTGACCGGCACACGCCGGGTCTCTAGCATACACTGGTGCACACCAGATGATGGCTGCCGACTCCCAGCCAATGGCCTCATCTGCTTGTAGGAGCTCCTGAGTGAGGACTTCCTGACCATAGCTGATGCATCTGTAGTTGTTATATTTGCCACCATTGGCCTTGAGCCCAGAGCTGTCTGGTGGTACCATGTAATAGCCGCTGTCGCATGTGACGGGGCTAGAAGATGAAGGAGTGCCTGATGACTCGAACGATGACCAGAACATGTTGTAGCGATGGACAGATGGTGCCATGTCGCTCTGCAGCTGCTCATTGCGGGCTGCTATGGTAGCTGAGTCCAAGGCTTGTGTGAGAACATAGTTCTGGTCATCCAGGCCCATCTTGTTGGCGTTAAAAGTGTAAGTGGACGCTGTGGACCCTGCAAAGCTTGCCTCGCATTGGGAAGCCAGCAGAGCTGTAACTGCAGCCAGCAAGGCTGTGACCGCAGTCATGGTCATTGCCTGCAGAAAAAGTCTTTTGTGAGGTAACCCTAACTTTCTTGTTGCAAGCACGAATCTATCTTGCTACCACCAACAATAACGACATAGCAAAATAAATTTGACGCTGTGTGATTATGAAACATACAGTTTGGGCAGCGGCAGCTGGGTCTGTGGCTGATAACAACATGTACCCTCGCACTGCTAGGTCAGGCGTTATAGGTCAGACCAACAGAGCTATAAAAGGCAGCAGATCATCTGTGATCAGTGACGATAAATTGCAAGCGTGTTGCGCACCTGGCAACAGTTGGCGTGCAGACCGGTCAACCTCGACTCGTTTCAGATAGGCGGGCTGTACGGGGTATTGGTCGAACCCTGCAGACATAAGCAATGGATACTCAGCTTGGCAGCAGGTGCTGGACCAGATTGTGTACGCGTCGAATCATCGCATTCAACATGGCACGTCAAGCGGTCATTGCGATTCTGGGTGTGCACACCATACATGTTTGTAGTAGATACCTGTCACGCAGCAGAGGCGCCAGTGGTCTGCAGTACGCGGCACGCACTGCTTCAAAGTTTATGTCCGATCTGTGCACGTTCTTTGTGTTTGACCGTACGGCTGCACCTGCGTGGCTCGACAAGTAACAGAGCATCAGTCAAAGTGCAATTTCGCGGCTAGATACTGGCTGAATATGAAGTTGTCTTTTAGAACCCTTTAGAAGCCTCCCACGTAAGCGAGGGGTAGCTGAAGCGTCGAGTCTCATCCCCTCGACTTGAATGCAGAAGCTGCAACATGTGGGTCTGCGTTTAAGTCAACTGTCTGGAAAAGATGCGGCTGAGCTAAATCTGTGCCCACAAGTTGTGAGTTGTAGTGTTTACATATGAACATTACTGCTATTCACATAAGTGTGAAGTATGTTGTACTTCAAATTCTGGGGCACGCACAATACAACATGCAGTTTACGTTGACCTCAAATCACAGAGTCATAAAAGAATGCTTTCTCGTATGTTGTATATGCATATATATAGCCTATATGATATCGGTGTCGGGGACCATTGCGAAGGGGCTTCAGGTACCCCAGGTAGGCATGTTTTGCACATTATATATATTTATACAACGTGCATACTAATTAATCCCAATTGGGTTGACACACCCCACACATAGACGTTTCTGCGCACTAAGTATGCAGTTCATAGTGTACATAATATGTTGCATAAGTTCCTGTTCATAAGGCACTCTTTGAGATATGTTTGTGATGCGTATGAATTGCTCATCAAAACATGCACTAGAGTCATTGAGGGTGTGCTACATGCATGCGCATGCATGGGTGTGTAAACATTACGTAACTCCTGCAATATTGCAGGCTCGTGAGCTGCTTGTAAAATCCTTTTAACAAGATTGTGTCCCAAGTGGTTTCCCTCTGTGCATCAAGGTCACAACAGCAAACTTTGATACCCTTAAAGGCTGTCAACCTATCGCCCTGAGAGTATCACAGGGGGTGTGTCACGAGTCAGTTGTATATATGTATATCAATCAATCAATCAATCAATCATGATACACTGATCAATCAATTAATTCAATATTGGCCAGCTTCTGTAAACGACGCCAGCTCACAGTCAATCTCAGCAAAAAAAGTTTGTGATCTTTGGAGCCCGCAAGTCTGACTGCAAGGACTTTGTCTTCAGTGGCACGTGCTGTACAACTGTAGAACGACATGATGAGTACAGATACTCTGGCTTTGTGTTTTATGCCACCAAAAACATGGCATATGGCGTCAAATACCTAGTGACACTGGGGAAGACGTAATGCATGCAATATAACCGAATGATGCACGGAGACTACATATGCAAGCTGTAATCTCCGTTTTTCTATATGCAAGCTACCATGTGTAAGCTACCATATGCAAGCTGTTTGACACTGCACGTGAATATGACGTGAAAACATCCGTCAGGCAGCAATTCGCGCCGATTTCAAACGACCATGCATAACAGCTCTCTGCAGCTAAATGCGGCCGGCGCAGACGACGAAGTCGATAACAACAGACGACATTGCTGCTCGTGATCACCAGCAGAACAAGTGCAGCTGTCTGGCGGAGGTGCCCGTCTGTCTTACGACAAAACGTGTAACAGTACACTGATCAGCTTGCCTCTTGGAGTGAACAGTCTGCATCAGGCTTCTTTGACAGCATGGCTTGCTTACCCATTTGATCATGGCGGCCACTCTGGCTTCACTCTGGGACAGAAAGAAGAAAGTACAGCCAAGCATCGTTAGTCCCTCTGTGGATCTGACCATCGACACACAACACATAAACAGTGTAGACCCGACCTATAAGAAGTTGGCCACAGCTTCAAGATCAGGTTCTGCGCCCAGCTCCTCTCAGAACAGTGAGCAGCCTGCAGATGGGAATAAACCATCTGGGTTGGGACATGACAGGAAGCGGAAGCGGCCAGATTTGACTGCTGAACAAACTCAGATCCTTGAAGCGTTGTACAGCAGCAGGAGCTGCGGTGACCCTTCTTCAGAAGAGTTTCATGTGGCTGTCAGCAGGACCAACTTGTCAGAGCAGCTCGTCAAGGACTTACTTGACCAAAAGCGCAAGACCAAAGCTCAGAAAGCTACTGACCATGCAACGACTGCCAAGCCAACAGCAGAAGCAGATGCAACTGGTGGCAGATCCATAGAGCATGGCACCGATGCAATTGCTGCTTCCCCTGCTGATGACCCATCAGCGACACTTGGACCGCAGAATGTAGCGCATGATAAGTCTCAGCAGCTGCTCAGACAGCTCGATGTCACTCAGCAGGCTGCTGAACCACTTACAAAGGTCAAATCTTTAGCAGCAGGCAATACATCAAACGCTAGCTCACAAAGGCAAGAGCAGCCCCAGTGTAGCCAGAGCACAAGGCAGCATATGCTGGAGCAGTATCAAAAGGAGCTGCAGAGCTGCCATCAACAAGCAAAAGCTGTCGAGCCTATGGCCGTTTTGCCACACTTTCCAGATGGACAGCTGAGTCGTCCAGAGGTATGTCTGCTCATACCCACTTGACCAAAAGAATCAAAAGACGCTGTCACCTGGAAGTCATTGTAGCTGCAACTGTATCACTGAGTGAGTTGTGCAAGGAATCCTTGCAGCTCCCGAGATGAACAGCAGCGAGTCCTCCCCAAGACTATCTTTTGACCTGCAACTACTGTGGTTGCATGCATCCTCCAAGAACTTGCAACCCACATTGCTGCATATCAGTAATGGCAAGAACAACCACAGCAGCATAGGTAGCCAGCTTCCTGCTGAAGTTAAGCAATGTGTGTTATGTGTAGGTGGCTGCCTGGCTTGTAGGCAATAATCTGCCACTTACAAAGGCAGTGCAGCGTTTGTGGCAGAAGCTGCAGGCTCAAGATATTTCCAGCTCACAGACTGAGGCCTCTTTGCGCAACTGTGTCATTGACCTGGCGTCTCGCAAAAGCTTTGGTGTCAAAGGAGGTCTGTCTTAGTCATCTATGCTGTAAGAACAGTCTGCTTTTTTATCTGCAGCTCAGTGCCCTTGACATTTCAAGTACTAAGTGTTGCACATCAGTATGCGGCTATGATCGTCAACGTCTTCTCCAATGTCAATTTTCAAAAACCTGCATTGCGCACAGGAGCAAGCCATGTGGCTGACCCGCTGGAGGATGAAGATGAAGAGCATGTGTGGAGCTGGGAGTTGCGCGACGCCAAGGTTCTGCCCAAAGCACAGCGCCAACAGGCACAAGCCGTCAAAAAGACATTGTTGAAGGTGGTCACAGCTGCTCCCGTACACACTGACCTTGACACATGCTGGGATGCCATATTGTCATGCCAACTTTGCAGCAGGATTTGAACATACTCACAACAAAGCCATGCCTGTGTGATTAGGTCGACAGGACCTGAATATCCGTTCCACGCTGTATGCTCAGCAATGATACTGAGTAGCATTGCATGCATGAATGTACTGCTGGCAAGCCTGGTGCAAGGAGATTTAGCACACTGCCGTCAAGCTACTTGCAATTGGCAATCGGAGCAATGGATGTTTGAGAGCCTGTAGAAGCAACACTTCTGTTGCAAGCTTGGCATGACAGACCTGCCAGGTCTCTGTGGGTATGTGCCTGCCAGTCTTGAGCCTGATTGTGACAAGGCATACCTGCAGGCCCAGGAGCTGATTACAGCTCTGCATAACGCCTGCCAGCAGCTTGCAAGCACAGCCACTGGCAAAGCTGCTGAGGCACGCTTACAGAAGGCACTGGACAAGCTGCAGAAGCTCAAGCAAAAGCCTGTTGAGACAACAGCAGCTTCAGCTGCTGCGTCACAGCTGACAACAAGGCATGCCCAGCATGTTGAAGCACCAACTGGCACAGGTCAGCAAGCAGCAGGCGCAGAGCAGAAGGCAGCCTCGATGGACCAGAACTCAGCAGGGCCACTTCAAAAGGAAGATATTGCCCTGGTGCCTGGCGGTGAAGTCATGGCTGAGGGCGCCTCTGGCCAAGGGCTGTCTGCCGCAGCCCTGGCTGAGCCTTCACAGGCAAATGGTGAGCCCCCAAGCACAGTGGCCGATGTGGAGATGACACCTGTTGAGGACCAAGATGCTGGCTCTGCAAAAGAGAACACTGCTCCATTGCAAGGTCAGGGTGGTGAGGGTCAGCAGCCCAGCGGTGATGAGCAGCCAGACAAAGGGATGTTACTTGCAGAGAAGAAGGCCCAAAAAGAAGAGGCAAAGGTGAGGGGTCACAAACCATTGCGCGAATGTATTCTGCTCTCCTGTAGGTTTGTTGCCAAACAGGGCATGATCCCCCAGCATGCAATGTTTCCATTGCATGAAAGCGTGCTTCTGATACTGTGATGTGATATTTTGACTGGTTCTTGTGAGCCATGTTACTGTGCCACATGAGCAACAGCTTCACACCACTTCATGACGCAAGGCAAGCTCGGTTGCCTTCTTGAGTCATGTCATTCCACACAACACAATGCCCGCTAGATGCTTGCAAAAGTCACTTCTGTGCAATGCCATGCCAGCTAGGCTAAGCACATGCTGGGCAGCTGGTGATATGCCAATTGCATGCAGGCACGCAAGGAGGCTGAGAAGGAAAAGGCAAAAGCTGAAAAGGAAGCCCAGAAGGAGCAGCAGCGTCTAGCCAAAGAAGTTGAGAAGGAGCGGCTCAGGTGCGATCTGACCAA
>JAABUK010007593.1_pt1 | contig 15592 bp, 15 predicted proteins | sample 5559141 | NCBI WGS metagenome assembly JAABUK01 (sample SAMN10711869, study PRJNA513367) | rock metagenome | isolation source: Antarctica rocks | place: Antarctica: Victoria Land, Pudding Butte nord | collected 2016-01-03
TTGACTTTCTTATCTGAATCATTGAACAACTCAGCTAGTTCTTTCAAAAGATCATCGATGATCTTATAGAGATTGACACAGTCACGTTCGCGTCTAGATTGAGCGACATCAGCTGCGTCATCGAATAATCTGAAATGTACATAGCTCAGTTTGGTTCGTTCATTTGGAAAGAGGTCGGCGTTGATCTCTAGTTTATCCTGAATTTTGCCGTATCAGTTTTCCCAGATAGAGTTCTTTTCATCAGTGAACAACGAAGAATCGGGTATTTTCTGAGACCTAGAACGCTCAGAGTAGGTTGACGATGACGAGGTAACCTCTCTAGCTTGTAGCCTAGCTTTCAGCTCTTCGCATCGTTTCTTCAAAGCTTTCATAGTCATAGAAGGTGTTATGATTTCAGCGAATGAGTCGTTATCTTCGACAATGAAGAATGAAGCTTCGAAACGCTCTTTGAAGGGACGAGGCATGGTGAGAGAGAAAAAAGAGGTTGAATTGAACGAGTGTTTTAAAAGAAAGGGATCGAGCGAAGGGCGATGCTCGGCAATAGAAGGTAAAGTCGTTTTTGTTGTTTGGTTTGAAACTTGATTGATTCTCTTGATCGGTTTGATTCTCTAGCAATCAACGAAGGTTCTTTATCGCTGGTTCTATTAATCGGGGTGAACGATGCGTACTTAATGAGCTGTAAGTCGTCTAGCAATTCAACCAGCCTCGCTGTTGATTCTATAGACCCCCTAGTGTTGTTCTGTCTTTCGATTGCGTCGATCATCAGGTAAACGGATTTCTTTAGACTCGTTCTGTCTATACGAGTATGTTGAATGAGTAATGAGACCAGTATCGTGTGGTTAACGGATTCTTAATATAATGTCAGGATCATGCCTAGGTGAGTCAACCAGCGAAAGTCAGGGTTGAATAGTGCTTGATCTTTAGAGATAGCTATAACTGAATATTAAGAATACAGAAGAAGGTGAGTACAAGAGCTTCTATTTAAGTAATATTCAGAGGCTGCGCTAAGCTCGAAGGGAATGTGTTTGTGACACGGGTAGAATGTGATGTAGAAAGAAAGATGGTGTTGAACAAAGAGATGTTGGTGAAAGAAAATAGAGACTGAGTCAGATCTGAGCTAGAGGCGCTGACTAGCCCTATTCAGCCTTGATACGCTCGTAACAGTTATTTATGTTGTAGTAACAGATATGCAGTCTTAACAAGATTTATACATAGTTAGCATGTAAATTTAAAGAATGTTTATGATTCAAGTTTTTTCTGCTAATCATCTTCAACAGATTAAACATAAAAGTGTTTTATCTCAGTTCTTGTCATCATGATGACAAGATACTGAATTGAATAATTTTCATAAGCGATTTCTCTCATAGTTCTGCATTCTATTTGACTTTCTCATCTGCATGCAGATTGCTTGTAACATGCACATTGAGATTATTGAAGTTTGTGCGATTGCAAAAACTCTGCACATGATCAATGCATAACACTTCATCATCACACAACGTCTCAATATCATTCAAACTTTTGATAATCTTTAAACTTTACTGTAGCTAAACAGTAAATTTGTAGTCAGCATCATGTACAGATGAATTTTATCACTGATTGAAAGTAATCAGATTAAAATACATATTTATTGATCAAATAATAATCAATGATCTCATTAAGCTTTTGAATTTAAACAAGTTTCTAGAATTCAGATCAATCATGAAACTAACTTCAAGAAATGAGACTATTCTCATTAAGCATGACGTTGATGAGTAAAAAAGCATGAATATATAATCAGTAAAAGATCTGAATAGCTTCATATTAAGCTTCAATTTCTAAGAGAAAGTGTTGAAAATAAGATATGTATGCATGTATGTATATCTCAATGATTAGTTATTTTCGCTTCGATCGAAGTCAGCTTGATGCTAAAGATATTTATTCTTTCTTTCACTTCTTTCTTTCTTCAAAGTTTCTATTTACTAGATAGTTCTGTCAATATATTTACATGTTTCTTTATTCTTGTGTTCTCATATATCAAGAACAAGAACGAGCGATAAAGATTGTGATTTTCGTCTTTTGTTTGAAGAAATTATTCTGATGCAGAGAGATCATATAGCTGTTCAAGCTCTCACTGATTTGAATGTTGAGATTGATGTCGTCGAAAGTTTTGTACAATTGATTGTTTTTGTTTCGTTCGCAGTTACTGTTCATCATCTGACTTCTTCGAAGCGACTTAATAGCTTGGCATTAGAAATGTCGCTCTCTGCTTTCTGATAATCTTGTCTTGTCGCTGATCAATGTCTGACATCACATCGCTTTCATTGAAACCTGAGGGTTTTGCTTTAGGCTGTTCTATATTGCGAAAGTATACTGCGGGCTCTCAGTCTTCGATAAGCTCAAGCCTACGTATGTTGCTTGGTTAATAAGAAGTTCTTGTTTGTCAAGTAGATCTTTCAAATTGATGGTATTTAAAAGGCTTCTTGTATACCATGCCGGCTCTACATTGACTTGTACGAAGAGCGCTTCAAGGAAGTTTAACGGAAAAGATAGCAGAAAGAAAGTCGGGAAAAAATCGAACAACAGGCATCAATTGCGTCCTGCACTTCCGTTCGAATCTTCCTTAATGTCATGAACCATCTATCGCTTCTGAGGACGCTATGATTTATACATAAATTACAGCGGTTGGCCTCTTTGGCACAGACCGGCAGCCTTCAAGACAAACAATGGCTCCGGCAGCTGCTCATTCGCGCCAAGAATTCCCTCCATTCGAAAACCGAGCTAATCGAGCGGCGTGGGTGAGAGAAAGCAGTTTTGGTCCGATTTTGAAGAGATCATGGTTAGAAACAGGTGGGCTGGTCACCTATTCATGCCGATGCTACCAGTCGAGCCGCGACGATTGATCAGTTCGATTGTTTTCGTATAGAAACTCTACACGGATAATGCTCCGCCGGATGTGCCGCGCCCTCCTCAATCTGGTAAGCCCTCTCCCCACGGTATGTCTTCAGAGTCCCTTCCTTGCCCAGGGCGTACAGCCTATCCCACTCCTGATACGCCGGCTGAAAGTCAAATTGTCGCACCACGCACGCAAGGACCACTCGAAGTTCTGTCATGACAAAGCCTTGCGCGACGCAGTTCCGGGGTCCAATCTCAAATGCTCGATAAGCGCCTTTGATTGGGTAGAGCTCGTGGCCCGGGGTGACCAACCAGCGCTCGGGGAGAAAGACGTCGGGCTGCGTCCAGTAGGCTGGCGCTCGGTGCATCTCGGTATGAATCGTGAAGACGGCTGCGGTATGATCCGTTGGGCAGCGATTGCCTTGATCGTCGATGATGTCAACGCCGGGCTGGCCTGCACGGCTTGCACCCCCAGGAGCGAACAGGCGGAGAGACTCTTTGATGACGGCAGTGGTATAGGGTAGATTGTTGGTGAGATATGACCGATTCCGGAGAAGTGAGGGCACTTCCGATAGGTTCGTCCCAAGAATCTGATCATGTTCTTGTCGAACTTGAGCCAAAGCTTCGGCATGGGTGGCCAAGAGATGAAGGATGTAACAGATGGTGCTGCTTGTCGAATCGTGTCCCACAAACACAAAAAGGCGGATCTGGCTGATGGCAAAAGCGTGGAACTCTGGGTCAAGTTTGTCAGAAGAAGGTGTTGACTTTGTTCTGTTATTCTCGGGTAGGTAGGCCTGCAAGACCAAGTCGATGACTGCTTTGGTGCGCTTGCCTTCTCCATCGGCCTTGTACTCACTATACCGCTTGTCGAGCTCATTGCCAATGTATCTGTCCATCTGGCGCCCGTTCCACCAATGCACAGCTTTGCGTACTATATTCAGATATTCGAACGGGTTTGCGTCCCCGTTCGGTTGGTGCCACCTGATCTGACTTAGCATGCAGTCGGCCAACACATTGTATCCTCTTTGAGCTCCTAATGGTACATTCCTTTCATCGTGTGTGTTAGTAACAAGCGGATATTACTTTGCAGCGGAGATGTTATAGCGTACAGTATCGTCCTTCCAATAACGTCAATTGTAAAGCGAAGAGTGGTGAAGTCCAGATAGAACAGTTCTCCCTTTTGTGCAAGCTTCTGCAAAGTTTCACAATAAATAACTGTTTCATCGACCATTCCGGGGACAAGAGACAAGATGTGGTCTGCACTAAAGCCCCTGCTAAAGACCGGGCGCCAGAATTTCCACTTGTGCTCAGGCATATCGAACATGCTCGGACCACCGCAAATCGGCCTGAAAAAGCGAGGCAGCAAAGTAGGTCTCCGCATGGATATGTTGGGGTTGGCGTGGATCTGATTCGCAACATGCGGCGATACAACGACAATTAAGAGTCCCGAGACAGGCCACAGGTCGATATAGAAGACCCCCTCCTTCTGAAAATGCTCTCGAGCAACATCGCCTAAAGCGCTTTGATAATGGGCGTTTGGCGGTAGCTTATCTATCATAGATTTGAGATAGAGCAAGTGGCCGAAGAGGAATGAATGACCTGGAGCCACAGGCTGAAGTTTGATGAGTTTGGCGGAGACTGAGATGGTGGAAGTCTGTAGTAAGGTCACATACCAAGCCTTTCTTTTGCCTGTCCCAAACCAGGCTACGAGCATTGTACAACTGAGAGAAGAAGTATGCTGCTAAGACGGCAAAGGCCGCAAGCGCAGCTGCAATTTGCGATGATTCGAAGACGTTCATTGTGATATCAATTAAGTCTCTTTTTGTTGTGCCAAGGAGCAAAACCATGAAGAGAAGTCATGGGTATGGTTGACGCAGTAACTTGCCTCAGAGTCTCAGAGCCACGGGACTCTGAGACACGCAGAAATCGGCCTTACGATAACGGTATTGATACCGGATTGACTGAAATAAAAACCATGTGTATTTCATACAGAACGGTTTTTGTATCATGTGTTGTGAGTTTAAATCCGTTTGCCTTGCTCGTTTTATTCAATGAACCTCCCATGACAAATAAATTGATGTTCCACAGCATGCTCGCATGACAGAATGTCGCCGCAATTACGATTTCCCACTAAAATGGTGTACACACCATCGCCTTACTTTTCCCCATTCTGAATCATAGCTAGGCTACGAAGGAACGCAACTGACCTCCCCGCCTTCCATCGCTCCTTCGTCAAAATAAGATGTCAGGCAGGGCGAGCTTTGTCGCCGACTGCTAGACTGCTGCCTTACAGGTGTTCTCATAGAATAAGCTGGCCAATGAGTCGAGGCATGAGACCCTCACTTCTATTTTTGGTTATTCGCCATTTCGCGCTTTGATACATTGTTGATTGCCTCTTCCCTCATGGCCCTTGATGCCTTAATCACTTCTACTTCCATTTCCTTCTTGCCTCGTGGGTGGATCCATCACAGCGTCTCTTCAACTCTCTAACTTACTTTTTCCCTCTCAAGGTCTACATTCATGCATTCCGTACTGTACTTGAGCCTCTTTCTCGTTCCCATTCCAATTCTTTGTTATGCCTCAACCTGGATATCTTTCATAGTGCAACAGCAATCGCGAGACGCTGTCAAAGTGCCCCCAATTCTCCCTTATATAGTGCCTTTCGTTGGCAACGCGTTCAGCTTCGCCTTTGACCCCGTCAAATTCCTCTCTAATGTTACGTCAGTGCATATCTACCGGACTCTCTTCGTCTTTCCTTGCTAATTGTTCTGAACATCTGTAGGCGGGCTATCGGGCCAGGAACGGTCCACGGCCTTAAGATACTGGGATACAATGTTTACTTCGTCTACAAGCCCGAGAATGTGGCGAGATTGCGGAAATATCCTACTACAATAACAACGCCAGGTGTCACCACGTTTGTCCTAAAAACTTTATTCGGCATGGCACCCAAGGCGTTGGATGCGTACACTTCGGATATTTCTGGAATAACGCCAAACCCAATGCCAGGGAGTAATATTGCACCTCATAATCGAATAGACTATCTCACACACAGCAACTTTCACAAGCATCTATTGGGCGAAGGTCTCTCGAAGATTTATCGAAGCTTTTCGACCGCATTCACACGTCGACTTTCCTTGCTTGAAATTCAAGACGACTGGAGACAATTTCCCGATCTTATGGATTTCTGGCTGCCAACAATGACATCTGCAATGAACGAAGCGATCGCCGGCCCAATTCTCGATTGCGTCAACCCTAATTTTACACAGGATTTGTTAAGATACTATCCATATCTTCAAAGTCTGATGAAAGGTGTTCCAAGGTGGTGTATTCCCGAGGCTTATCGACTTCAAAAAAGCCTCATTCAAGACGTGAAAATATGGCATGCCATTGCGAGGGCACGTTTTCAGGAAAGCGATATCAATAAAGAAACAGGGAATGACCAGTGGTGGGGATCTGCTTTCGTCAGAGAGCGTCAGAGCATCCTAGGAAATATTGATAATTGGGATTACGATTCGATTGCATCGTCGGATTTCGGTGTGCTCTGGGGGTAAGTTGAATATTTACATTTGTGCTTGATATCAAAATTGCATGCTGAGCACGCGCAATTTGCAGGGCCAGTGTCAACATCCATCCTATGGCTATCTGGAGTATTAATGAAGTTTTCAAAGACAAAGGCTTGCTATCTAGGGTTCGGGAAGAGCTTGCAGCGGCCGAATTTTGTGGGATAACATCAAATAAGGACATTGAAAAGCTTTTGGCTGTCCCACTACTGCAATCAATTTACTCGGAGCTACTTCGTCTACGCGTGAAAGTGCAGACTATCTTCTCCAGCGACAGAGAGGATATGCGAATAAACGAATGGAGAATCCCTAAGAACAGTCTAGTTGTTGTCCCTGTCGGTGAAGCTCACAGAGATTCTACCTTTTGGAACACAAGGAACGGGGATCACCCTCTTGATCATTTCTGGGCTGATCGGTTCTTGACTTACCCTGGTGATTCGCAGAGTGGTCCGCGAAAGCCGGCAATGTCCACGGGAACCGAAGACAGAGTTGAGATATCGAAGGCCGTCTTTGACAGCAAGCAGCCTAAGTTCGTCAATTCGGGCCTGGCAGACTCTTATATGCCTTATGGTATAGGAGAGAGGACTTGTCCAGGGCGGGGCTTCGCTCGGCGAGAAATTGTAGCTTTTTGCGCTTTGATTGTTCATTACTTTGATGTCGAACTACATGTAACGGACAAGAGCTTCGAAGAGACTTCAACTTTCTATGGGATCGGAACTCAGCGGCCGCGCAACAAGATTCCATTCAGAATTCGGAAACGAGCATTTAGATAGAGGGGGGGGGATTTCTCTGCTCCATTACGTTTAACAAGACCACATATTCGCGCTATCAATTTTTTTCTTAACCTCAAAAGCGTGTTGTAATTTCTCAGGACGAGCTAGAATACAAGCAAGGCGGTTTCTCAATGGGATCTGCTTTGGTGGCGATAGACTGTTGAGCATTACGTCTGACGGTACAGCGACGATAAAGGTCAACTTTGGAGATCTCACGCGATCTCCACATTAGCTAGGAAATGGAACGAATAGCCTGACCCTGTGGCTCCAGGCATTTCAGACCTCCGCGCCGTCCAATATCCGTCTACGTCGTACATTCTGAATGAACAAGGTCTTTAGAAGGAACGAAGGATTGTGGGGCGAAGTAATTGAGGACTAAGAATTACAGCAGCGAATTACAATGTGTGAGCATGGGCGTGCAGGTGACGAGACCAAGACAATATGTGAAGCCTAGCGAATAATTGGAGCGAAAGGGCGGGGCACGGATAAACTCAATGCATGCGTGTTTGTGGAACAGCATGAAAAGGGCAGTAGGTTCAGCTCTTTGCAAGCTTCGCCAGATTGGAACTTTCTAGACTACCCCAAGGCAAACTAGTGACGCCAGATATACGGAGTAGAATCAATCATGCAAGTTAGCATTCTCAGGTTTCAGCTGCGTGCACAGTGGAGCGGCACAATAAGCGTATGCACGGGATTTCTGGGTTTCCGCGCACGCTAACTATGACTAATTATCTTTGTGCCCTTTTTAGCACGCTAAACCCGATACTATCTGTACCTAATCTTTCTAGGTTAGAGTGCGCGGAAACCCCGTGTGCGCGGAAACCTCGTGCATACGACGCTTCCACACAAAAGAGACGACTACGCCAAGGCAAAAGCGTAATGCGAATCCTTTATGCAACCAATCTTAGATTGCACCCCATTTGTTATCTTTCTAGTCGATTCTGCGAGGCAGGCACAACACTGAATGTGGGACAGTGGGTGGTTGCCTGGTTGTCATGCCATAGATGGGAAGGCTCGGATGAATGATGTATGCGGCAAAGCCTGGAAAATGCATCAACTAATTCATCCTGTAAACGTTAAGAATGCTTCCGAGGGTCCGCCTATCACTCCTGGTCTACATAGCTCCCCAGCAAGCTTCGGGCCGCCAGGAGGGGCACGCGTGGGTAAGGGTTCGCGTTTGGAGGGACGCGGGTACCTCGTGAGAGTACTCGTACCTTAATTTACCATTTATATTACTGTAACGAATAAAAACCTTGGTACCGGAGTTATAGCTTGTGGGCGTGAAACATTTGTTTGAAGGCTTGACACTGAATGATTCTCGTGCATTCAGCTCCTTCCTATTTATGTGCCCAAGTCACCTAGAGACTGCAGAGTAGCTAATTGAATGCTTATTGGATACACGACAAAGCCGAATCGCGACCTCTATACCACTTGACCTTCGCTTCGTCTTGCAGTCCAGATATCGGAGAATTGATATTGACATATACCGGTGGTAGAACGGACTCGGGTTAGGAGCTCACAATAGGTAGTGAAGTCAAATATTCGAGAATGAGCCAAAAGCCATCTGCAGGCGTGGTCTACCAAAACCTGAACGTATTTGGCTTTGACACTCCGACGGATTATCAGAAGACGTTCTCAAATTATCCACTGGCATTCCTCAGCCAATTGGGAGCTCTCTTCGGAAGTTCTCAGAATGTGAGAAAAGACATTTTGAGGAACTGCGAAGGTGTTCTATCCAGCGGAGAAATGCTCCTCATCCTTGGAAGGCCAGGCAGCGGTTGTACGACTCTTCTCAAATCGCTGGCGGGAGAAACACATGGATTTCGTATTGACCACACATCAGAGATCAATTATCAAGGTAATTCAATTTCACGTCATATATGGTCTGTGTAATGCACTAATTGCTTCGGGCTAGGAATGTCGATGGACAAGGTACGCAAACACTTCCGTGGAGAATGCACCTATCTATCAGAGTCAGACATTCATTTCCCCCATTTGACTGTATCTCAAACTTTGATGTTTGCTGCGCAAGCTAGAACGCCCAAAGTGCTTGACACCAAATCTGATTCGATGGTCGAGGCCTCAAGGTCAATGAATGTTATTGTTGAGAGCCTAGGCATTGAAGGAACTCTGGCCACTAAGGTTGGGAGTTCCTTTATAAGAGGCGCCAGCGGCGGAGAGCGTAAGAGAGTCAGTATTGCAGAAGTGCTAGTAGGTGGCTCTTCTGTGCAATGCTGGGATAATAGTACTCGAGGACTCGATAGCGCCAACGCACTGCAATTTGTGAAAACCATTCGATCGTCCAACAAAAAATCGGGCTCTGTGGCAGTTGCTAGTCTCTATCAAGCTTCTGAGGACATTTATAACACCTTCGATAAGGTGACCCTTTTGTATGAGGGCCGCCAAATCTTCTTTGGGACCACTACTGCAGCGAAGGTCTATTTCACGAACCTTGGATTCGTCTGTCCCCAACGTTCTACTACTGCCGACTTCTTGTGTTCGCTTACGAATCCTCTCGAAAGTACCGTGGGAAAAGGATACGAGATTAAAGTTCCTCGAAGTCCTGATGAATTCGCGCAAATATGGGATCGCAGCGCCGACAGAGATAAACTAAAAGTACAGATTCAATCCTATGAAAACAAATTTCCTTTAGGTTCTCGAGACAAACAAGATGAACGAGGGCTTTTCAAGCTACCTTGGCAGCCATGGTCAACGCCGTACAAAATAACTCTCCTTGAGCAAATCAGGCTCTGCATTGTGCGAGCCTTTCAGAGACTGATCGAGGATCTACCACCGGTCATCTCGGCCATTGTAGGCAACGCCATTGTGTCAATTATTCTCGGCAGTATGTTCTACAATATGCCAGACGACACCAGTAGCTTCTTCGGCCGAGGAGTTCTATTGTTTTTCACAATTCTAACAAACACCTTCCTTGCATCCTTTGAGGGGGTCCAGCTGTGGGACCATCGACCCGTTGTCGAGAAGCATTTTCAATTTGCGTTTTATCGCCCATCCGCCGAAGCAATAGCATCCATGGTATGCGACCTTCCCAACAAGGTGCTTCTAACAGCGTGTTTCAACATACCCTTCTATTTTCTCGCCAACATGCGGAGAACTCCCACGGCCTTCTTTACATTCTATCTTTTCGCGTTTATCAGTCTGCTCACTGGATCGATGCTATACCGGACAATCGGAGCTATGTCTCGTACTCTGACTGCTTCAATAGCACCCGGAGCAGACTTCATATTGCTGCTTGTAATTTACACAGGATTCGTTCTGCCTATCCCTAGCATGCATCCCTGGTTCAGGTGGTTTGGCTATATTAACCCGGTGGGGTATGCCTTCGAGAGCCTCATGATCAACGAATTTTCTGGCCGCCAGTTCCCTTGCGTTAGTTTTGTTCCACAAGGGCAAAGCTACCTGCATGCTGCTGCTAACCAAAGAATGTGTGCCGTCACTGGTGCTCGTCCAGGCGAGACCGTAGTCGAAGGCTCAACATATCTGGCGACTACGTTCCAATATTTTCCAGAACACCTTTGGCGGAACTTGGGTATTCTGATCGGCTTGATGTGTTTCCTTTGCTTTCTCTACCTTTTTGCGGCAGAATATGTCCCCTCTCAGCGATCAAGGGGGGAGGTACTGATTTTCCGTCGCCACCAAGAATCACGCGCTGGAGGGAAAGACGAAGAATCTCAGCAGCCCCAAACGGTTACGCCGAAATCCTCAGATTCAAGCTATTTGGACCGAAGCGGGGAGTGGCTAGGCGGGAGAGAGACCCACGCGGCAACTTTTCTCTGGGACAATCTCAGCTATGATTTCGAGACGAAAGCGGGCTCTCGACGGTTACTCGATGACGTTGAAGGTTGGGTCGAACCGGGAACTTTAACAGCCCTAATGGGTGAGTCTGGTGCGGGGAAGACCACACTTCTGAATGTGCTTGCTAACAGAACAACGACTGGGGTGATCAATGGGGACAAAATCGTTGATGCAAAATTCCACAACAAAGGATTTGCGCGCAAAGTCGGTTACGCGCAACAGCAGGACATGGGCACTCCAACAGCAACTGTTAGAGAAGCACTCATTTTCAGTGCCCTTCTGCGACAGCCGTCAGAATATTCTAGAGCAGAGAAATTGGCTTACGTCGATCAAGTGATCTCGACCCTCGATTTGATGGATTTTGCCAATGCGGTAATAGGAACTCCCGGAGAAGGTCTCAACATCGAGCAAAGGAAACGTGTTACTATTGGCATTGAGCTTGCTGCAAGGCCAGAACTGCTGCTCTTCCTGGACGAACCTACTTCTGGCCTAGATAGCAATACGGCATGGTCAATTTGCTCTCTTCTTCGTAAACTTGCTGATTCCGGTCAAGCGATCCTATGTACCATCCACCAGCCTTCGGGAGTCCTATTCGAAATATTCGACAGACTACTATTCATCCAGAACGGTCGGTCGATCTACTTTGGAGACATAGGTCCCAACTCGCAGACAGTTATCAATTATTTCCACAGGGGTGAAGTTCCAGGATGCAAACCAGAAGAGAATCCTGCAGAATGGCTTATGGATATCACCAGCGGGGCGGCAGATGCAAACAAGAAGATAGATTGGCCCAAGATCTGGCAAGACTCAAGAGAAAGGCTAAAAATCAAAGATGCGCTGAAAGTGATGAAGAAAAGGCTACAGGCGCCTACCGTACAAGCACCGGAGACGGTTCAGTGTGAAAAGTATGCTTCGTCCTACCTAATGCAGCTTTACATTGTTACGAAGAGGAACTTTGAGCAAGATTGGCGCACTCCTTCGTACCTATATTCTAAAGTGTTTCTCACGCTTGGTGCCGTAAGTCATCGTCGGTTAGTTTCCTGTTGCATGTCTAACAACCATCGTAGGGCCTCGTCAACGGGTTCTCGTTCTACAAGTCTTCTAACAGTATTCAAGGCATTCAGAACCAAATATTCTCGGTCTTCCTTCTTTTCACATTACACAGCAGTCTTGTCCAACTGATAATGCCGCGTTTTCTTCAGAATCGTTCTCTGTACGAACTTGTGGAGCGCCCATCTCGCACATACTCGTGGATGGTATTCCTTATATCCAACATTGTCTCGGAGCTACCGTGGCAGACCATATTGGCCGTCATTCAATTCACCACTTGGTACTATCCTGTAGGAATGTACAGAAATGCCCTTGTCACACATTCTCTGAACGAAAGAGCAGGGCTAATGTTCCTTCTTATCTGGTCCTACATGCTGTTCTCCTCCACTTTCTCACAAATGATAGTTACCATCATGCCCGACGCCGCTACTGGAATAAATATCTCCGCATTATTCTACTCCCTGTCTCTGATATTCTGCGGGTAGGTTCAAGACGTGGATTCCCACCCTCTTATATTAGTAACCTCCCTACTGATAATCTCTCATAGAGTTCTAGTCAGTCCAAACGCTCTGCCTCGATTTTGGATATTCATGTACCGCACAACACCCCTTACATACTTCATCAGTGGGATTGTTTCCACCGGCATTTCAGGCGTGGAAGTTCAATGTACAGAGAAGGAGATCTTGAGATTCGTCTCCCCCGATGGGCAGAATTGTGGTGCTTATCTACAAGACTACATCAATGAAAATGGAGGCAGACTTCTCCACCATGACACCGCACAGCAGTGCCAATTTTGCCCTGTGTCCAACACAGATAGCTTGATTGCGAGGATCGGAATCCACTATGACGATCGTTGGAGGAATTTCGCCATTACCCTGGCTTACAGTGCGATCAATATCGCCGGTGCCCTGTTTTTGTATTGGTGTTTCAGAGTTCCCCAAGCCTTTCGTCGCAAAAAGGCGAAGTAGCTGTTGTATGGCGCGGACTAATATAAATTGCCGGGGAGGGCCCCCACGATTTCCTCAAACCAATCACAAGGAGGTGTCAAGTAACCCGCAATTCTCCCGCCTTGAAGCTATTACGATCAAGACTGACCGCATCCCGCCGTGCCTTGGAATTTCGATTGTTGACCGTTAATACTGAAGTGTCGTGGGTTGCAACCTGGGTTATCGCCTAGGCTCGTCATTGACGTAGGAGATCGATTCACTGATTGAGGTAAATAGGCATCCCGCTCAAACCACCCCAGAGCTAGATCATAAATACCAGATATGAAGGACTGGCGAATAGCGAAGCACTCATGGCATGGCAAGATGTGCTCATAGACGTGATGAACAGATAGGGTCGAGAAATCAGAATACCCTGTTCCGGAGTTTTCTTCTTTCATCCTTTTCCAAAGATCCTCGTTTGAGATACCCTCATCTTCTTGACCCGTAAAGAAGAATGGGAACAGGAAAGGTAAAATCAAAGGGAAAGCCAGAGTGCTTAATCCGAGCAACAGTCGTAGACCAGATTCGAGGTTCTGTGCCAGACGTGAAGGGTCCATTACGACTGCATGGGTCGTAATATAAATCCTTATGAAGAATTTAGAATTTGGGAATACATCTATCTTGTTGGACAGAAGGCTTGGGAAGGCCCAGCCTTTAGAACGATGAGATCCAACTAATGTATACCTTGCCGCACTCGTAAAAGGTTTGTTTCCGAAAGAAATGTAATGCACAGCTTTTTGTGGCCTACATGGCGCGCTGTATTCGCCGTGTTCAGCCGGACTATCTATCTTGTGCCAAACGTGCATATTTCAAACAAGGCTACAGCAGCCTATCGGGTGATGCTGAGCCTCATGACTCGCCGGCTATGTAGCCTACAACTGTTTTGCCGATCGTCCCACAAGCAAGGAAATAATTCGCTTTTACTTAGGTTACCAATAATTACCTATGAATTTAGCTTGGTAATTTACAACATTGAAAACGACTGTTACACATTTACTCTGCATCTTTTGTTTCGGGTGCCAGCTCCACCATATTCGTGCTTGTGGAGCTCGTGTCTAGTGAATTCAATGGTCGTATACCATGGGACTGCCGACTCTCCTGACAAATGAGTGGTTGGGTGTGGCACACTTTTCTGCGTTTCAAGCTTTCGAGAATCCTTGAACTCTTCGTGCTTCTGTATCTGTCTGTTTGTTTCGGGCACAGCAGCAGGCACATGGCAGGGAAGGGATACCCCCGCCCTCAGCCTCGTTGGCACAACCTCGATGAAGCGGAGCCTACGCGGATGAAGGTTGAGACGTACCCTATGGTTTCGTTATAAGAATGCCTTGAGCCGTAAAGGTCCTGGAAGCTGCTACTACCTTAGTGCTACCAATCTTCTCCGCGAAAAGAACCATAGCAATCTCTTGATACTCAACCCTTGCCGCCATGTCACCATTTGACCAAGCAGGTCGAATACACAAGCAAGTTTTCCTAGTGGGTCTTCCGTTGTACTCATGGATCGAGCCACCCAACTGACCGCTTCGCCAAGGTATCAAATTCGATCCTCTTTGCTGTCTGCTTAATTAGTGCTTGCACGCGTTATTACATCCGGATCCATGTGCAGAAGCAACTTTCCAGTGATGACGGTATTCTACTGTTTGGTATCGCCTGCCTGATTGCCGCCATGGTATTGCTTTTCGTATTTGTCGACAAAATGTACATGGTTGGAGCAACAGAGACAGGGATGATAGGCGTTGAGCTGTCTTTGGACTTCATTGAACAGGCTTACGACTTTCAGAAACTCGTCACTGTGGCTTTGATTCTGACCTGGTGCTCGATCATATCGGTCAAGTTTAGCTATCTGTTCCTTTTCAAGAAATTGATCAATCGAATGCGGCCTATGATCATATACTGGTGGTTTACCGTGGTTTTCAACGCCATGATATCAGCTTATGGGGCAGCCGTGTATGTTGCTGCATGTCCAGATTACTACAACATCAAATCATGTACTTTCTCTTCTCCCCAATGCTCCGTGCTTTTCAGCAATGACGACTGACGGTCTGTTTCTAGTCCAATGTGCATTCGGCAATGGCTTGCACAGATCCATCGCTTTCTCGCTCAGTCAGATGGTGTTAGATATTGTTGGCGATCTCCTCAGTGCGTATCGTTGAGATTCTCATCTCTTACGGCAAGTGGACTAAACTCTTGTACTAGTCTTATACATTCCCTGTCATATGATCTGGAGAGTGAAAATCAGTTGGAGACAGAAGCTTGCCTTGGCATCAACCCTCTGCCTTACTATACTGACAATCCTGTGCACCATTACTCGAATCGCGGGAATTCACACTGGCCGCACTGTGAAATCTATTGACTCGGTATGGGAAACGTATTGGCAGTTTATTGCAGCAAATATAGCGCTGATCATGACCGCCGCCACCGCCTTCCGCACATTTTTCGTATCCAGAGGCGATGAAAGAGCAGCCGGTCTACCACGATCCAAGGAAACATGGTTCAGCAGAGGCCAACGGCTTCTTCGCTACGCATTTGCTCCACGTTC
>JAABUK010007594.1_pt1 | contig 15591 bp, 13 predicted proteins | sample 5559141 | NCBI WGS metagenome assembly JAABUK01 (sample SAMN10711869, study PRJNA513367) | rock metagenome | isolation source: Antarctica rocks | place: Antarctica: Victoria Land, Pudding Butte nord | collected 2016-01-03
TCCTCGCCTCGCGCCCGAGCCGCCGCCGGTAAGCTGTCGCGTTGCAGCACCTGCGGCATCTGGATTCCATCGTCGCGTACACTCACACTGCGTTCCTCCACTGCCGTCTTTTGCTCACACGAATGTCTTGAACAGGCAGCATCCAACACAGACCGACAAAGCGAGAAACGCCGCAAAGCGGGCAGCAGCTTTTAGCGACAAAAAATCTTTTAAGTTTACTGCTGACGTTCACGATTGACTTAAATAATGCGGCTGCTCAGTCGCACGCAAATGAGAATCGCTATTTGTTGTAGTAATTTTGGTGCTATTGCCAACGATGCTAAAATCGCTTTCACAACCAACATATTTTCCAGACGTAGAAGCAGGGACGATTCAGAACAGTGAAGACGAAACCATCAGCACATATCAACGGCGGCCTGATGCTCGAGACAAACCGTGATAAGAAATCGTTTCAGTTTTTCCATTGCGCTCCTGTTTGTTTTCGCATGTTATTTCGGGCACGCGAAAACAACAGGAGCGCAAACAATTTCCGGCGTCGTGAGAGATCAACGGCGCGCGCCCATCGCAACTGCAATTGTCAAAATCTTGTCATCAAAAGAAATCGTGCTGGCGCAAACGACAACCGACGCCGGGGGCGAATTTTCACTGTGGACAAGTGAAACGAACGATCCCGAAAATCTTTTGTTGCGCGTCGAAGCCGCAAGCTTCGCCGTCTTCGAGCAAAAGCTGTTAAGAAATTCCACCGCGCCGCTCGAAATAATTTTGTCCGCGCAAGGCGTGCGCGAAAGCGTCACGGTATCGGTGACGCGCGCTGAAACCAGACTCGATGAAACTCCGGCGAGCGTCATAGTGTTAAGCCGTGAAACGCTTGACAGCACGGCGGCGGAAACCGTTGACGATGCGCTCAGGCAAGTTCCCGGCTTCACACTTTTTCGCCGCGCCGGAAGCCGCACTGCAAACCCTACGACGCAGGGCGTTTCCCTGCGCGGCGTGGGCGCGTCGGGCGCAAGCCGCGCGCTTGTGCTTGCTGACGGCGCGCCGCTCAACGATCCCTTCGGCGGTTGGGTTTACTGGACGCGCGTGCCCCGCGAGGAAATCAAACAAGTCGAAGTGCTGCGCGGCGCGGCTTCAGACCTTTACGGCACGGGAGCGCTCGGTGGCGTCGTGCAAATCACCACGCGCCACACTGCTCGAGAACCCGTACTCGCGCTCGAAACTTCTTACGGCAGCGAGCGCACTCCCGATGCTTCACTTTACGCGGGCGCAGGTTTCGGCAATTGGCGCGCATCCATCGCCGGAGAAATTTTCAGCACAAATGGCTACGTTCTTGTAGATATGGCGGAGCGCGGAAGCATAGATACGCAAGCCGGTTCGCGCCACAAAACATTTGCTTCGACAATCGAGCGCGAGTTTGGTGAACGCGGGCGTCTCTTCATGCGCGGTTCGCTCTACGGTGAAGATCGCGCGAACGGCACGCCGCTGCAAACCAACGACACAAACATTCGCAGCGTAAGCGTCGGCGGCGATTGGCATTCGGGTAAACTCGGCGCTTTGATGGCGCGTGCTTACGTGCAAACGCAAACTTACGATCAAAGCTTTTCCGTCATTAACCGGAACCGCGATTCGGAGACGCTCTCGCGCACGCAGCGAGTGCCCGCGCAAAGCATCGGATTCAGTTTGCAATGGTCTGGCGTTGTCGCGGCAAAGCATACCTTTATCGCCGGATCGGAATTGCGCGAAGTGCGCGGCGTGAGCGACGAAATCGTTTACACACAGGCGCGCCCCGCATCTTCGACGAGCGCAGGAGGACGCGAGCGCACTCTCGGCCTGTTCGTCACAGACACATGGCAAGCGACACCGCGTCTTATCCTCGCGGGCGGCGCGCGCTTCGACGAATGGCGAAATTTTGCGGCGCGCTCAACGATTGTTTCGCTAACGCGCTTTGCCCCGGCGACAATAGCAGATTTTCCCGAACGAAAAGAGTCGGCAATTAGCCCACGCGCATCCTTACTTTTCAAAGCAACGAATAGTTTTTCGCTCACTGCGTCCGCTTCACGCGCTTTTCGCCAGCCGACACTCAACGAACTTTATCGCTCCTTTCGCATCGGCGGTATCCTTACGCTCGCCAACGAAAACTTGCAGGCCGAGCGTGCGGCAAGCATCGAGGCGGGCGCAATTTTTTCAGGCTTCAATCGCCATTTGAATTTACGCTCGAATGCCTTCTTGACAACTATCAACCGCCCCGTTGCCAACGTGACGCTCGACGTGACGCAAACGCTCATTACAAGGCAGCGACAGAATTTAGGGCGCACCACTTCGCGCGGCGTGGAACTCGATACCGAGATGCGGCTGGCGCGCAATCTCACGCTTTCGGGCGGCTACCTGTTTGCGGACGCGATTGTCGCGCGCTTTCCGGCCAACATCGCGCTCGAAAATCTGCGCGTGCCGCAAGTCGCGCGGCATCAATTTACTTTTCAGGCGCGCTACACACATTCGTCCTTCGCCAGCTTCGGCGTGCAGTGGCGCGCGGGCAGCAGTCAGTTCGACGACGATCAAAACAAACTTCGCTTGAATAACTATTACACAATGGACGCGCTCGTTTCGCGGCATCTTACGCGCGCAGTCGATTTGTTTCTCGCCGCTGAAAACCTTTTTGATAATCGCGTAGAGACGGGACGCACGCCCGTAACGACGCTCGCTGCGCCGCGCTCACTACGCATCGGATTACGCCTGCGGCTTGGCGGAGACTAAAATCCACAGCTACGAAGTTGCGTGGCGGAGTTTTGTTAAGAGGTGTTAGTGCTGCCTCTTTTCGCTCCCCAGAAAAAGAAAAAAGTGGAGACGAGCAGCGCTGCCGGTGCGACGAGCAGCGCGGCGGCGAGTGGTTGCCGCGCTGCTTCAATGCCAAATGTTCGGGCGATTATTGCGAGCCAGCTTAAATTTCCCGCCTTGAGTGAATCCGATAAAACGCCGACAGCCGCGCGCGAAATCGTGTCGCCGAAAGTATGTATGATGACGATGTTGAGCGCCACCGCAGTTGCCCGCACAAGCGTCGGCACGCTGCTGATGAGAATCGCATGAAACGGCGCGTTGCTGACGAATAGCATCATGACCGCGAAAAAAACAGACGGCAGATAAACGCGCGCGTCCTTTGAAACAAGCGCGAGCAGCGTCGGCACCACGCCCAATAAGGTGCTGATGGCGCAGACTAGAAAGTAAGCGTTCGGTTTTTTGCGCGCGATGCGATCCGACAGCCACCCGCCGCCGAATGTTCCCGTCGCTCCGCCGAGCAGCACGACGATGCCGAGCGTGATTGCGGCGTTCGTTTCCGTCATGCCTTTATCTTCGACGAGCAAGACAGTCGCCCACGTCGCAAACGCGCCAAGCGTAAACGTCAAGGCAGTGTATCCGGCAGTCGAAAGAATAAAATCGCGCGTGCGCAGAATCTGCCACACCGTCGCCAGCAAGGGTCTTTGAGTTGATGCGTCAAATGTTTTGGCATCACCCTTATTCACTCTTTCGCCATTGAGAATTTGGCTGTCGAATGTCTCGCCTGTGAGTGCTCTTTCTTGTTCGGCTTGAGGTAAGGCGGCAACACTTAGCGCTACTTCGTCCGTCGCGCCGCGCTTTGGTTCACGCAGTCGCCAGACGAGCACGGCGGCGACGAGGCCGGGAATTCCGACGATAGTAAACGCCTGACGCCAGCCGAAAAAATGCGCGAGCACGCCGCCGATCACAAAGCCCAAGGCGAAGCCCATCGGAATCGCCGCCTGAAAAACTCCGAGCGCCGTCGCGCGTCGTTGCGGCGGAAAATAATCCGCGATCAAACTCGGAGTGATCGTCGAGTAGGATGACTCGCCGACGCCGACAATCGCGCGCACAAAGCAGAGCGCCAGCACCGCGCCGCTCATCGTCAAACTAAAATGCAATAGCGGAACATGAAGCTGCACGGATGCGGGCAGGAACGGCAATTGATCTACAAAGCCTGTGAAAGCTGTCGCGATGCTCCAGATTACGGCGGCGCTCGCCATCAAACGCGTGCGCGCATACTTGTCGCCGAGACGCCCGAAAAGCGGCGCTAAAACGGTGAACGAAAGCAACAGCGCCGCTTCGATGTAACCGAGTTCGGCGTGCGTCAATTGTAGCTTTTCGTCTTGCAACATGAGCGGCGCGACTGCCGGTAATACTTGACGGTCTATGTAGTTGAGAAAATTAACGAGCGACAAAACCGCGAGCGCGTAATACGAATAACGCGGAACATCGGGCGCACGATTCGTGGGCAAGCTTGAAATAGTTGCGCTGACAGAATCATTTGCGTTGGAATAAGCATCTGCGTTGGCGGGCACATCTTGCTCGATTTCTTTCCGCTCTATTAAGTTGGAGTCCTTCATTAAACAGCCGCTTCTTTCCGTGTGAGAGTGTCCACAATGGCGGGCGTTAAATCCGCAAGGCTATGTATGCGCTCTGCTAAGGACTGACGATGCGCTCCCCAAATAATCGTCGGCACTGTATTAAGCGTATGATTGCGCGTCGATAAATCTTCTAGGTTGCCGTGATCGCTGGTGAGCAGCACGGTCGTCTGCGAGAAATCTGAATGCGCGAGCAGCGAGCGAGTGAAGGCGGCTAACTCGACAATCACTTTACGCGCCGCCATCATGTCTTGCGCATGTCCGATTTTGTCTGTAATGAAATATTCGTAAAGCGTAAAACGATGCTGCGCGGCAATGCCCGCGAGAATCGCGCCCGCTTCTTCCGGCGTGCGCAACTCCATTTGATCTTCGCCCGCTTCTCGCAAAAGTCTGTTTGTAAAGTCGTGATAAAGAGCGCGCCCTTTTCGCAAATCTTCTATTGTGCGAAAGTTCATTCCGGCAGCTTCGACGGCGGTTGTCGTCGCGGAAGTCCAGCGCGGGCGATGCTCGAAAAAACGATTCGTGTACGCGTTGGCAAAAACGTTGGGCGTAATTCCGGCGCGCAAGAGTTGCAGAAAAACGGAGTGCTCGCGAAGAATGCCGCGCATCGCTTCGTTGGGAAAGCCCTGCTTATGTATCCCTAGCGTTGCGGGCACATTGACGCCCGTTAAAATCGTTGTTTGACCGGAAGCGCTCTGTGGTCTTCCGGCGACGCCGAGGCAAGCGTCCGTTCGCGCAAGTTTTCCATCGAAGGGCAACGGCGGTTCTTCGTCTTGAAAAACGGCGAGCGGTGATGCTTCGTCTAAATTATGAAATGGATTAAATGGCACACGTGTGCCGATGCCGAGTCCGTCAATGAAGAAGAGTAGCAGGGAAGACATGCGCCGGAAAGAGTATCCTGTTCGCAAGATGAATCACAACGCTACGATGAATGGGTCACGACATTCTGCGACGAAATTTACTGTCAAACAAACGTGCTTTATCAATCATCAATTTCGTCCGGCTTCCTTATTCCTTTGTCAGCGTATCTGGAAGCAATTCGCGTTCACGGTAAAGCTTGAGCTTGTTGTGCAGCGTCTTCAAACTAATACGCAGAAGCCCTGCTGCGCGCGTTTTGTTGTTGCCGGTTTTTTGCAGCGTGCGCAGAATCATTTGCCGCTCCACTTCTTCGATGGGCGTGCCGACGGGAAACGTCAGCGTGTCTTCGCTCCAGCGCACGCGCGTGCGTTGATCGACAGGGTAAGGCGCAAAGTGATGACGCTCGATTTGCTCGCCCGAACAAATAATCACCGCGCGCTCGATCACGTTACGCAGTTCGCGCACGTTGCCCGGCCAATGATGAGAACTCAAAACTTCAAGCCCTGCGGGACTGATCGAGCGCGCCGGACGATCATGCTTTTCCGACATCTGCGCGACGAGGTGCTGCGCTAAGAGCGGCAGATCATCGAGGCGCTCGCGCAATGGCGGCAGTTCAAGCGTGATGACATTCAGGCGATAAAGCAAATCTTCACGAAATGCGCCTTGTTGAATTGCATCATGCGGATTCTTGTTTGTCGCCGCGAGCAGGCGCACATCAATATTGATTTCCTGCGCGCCGCCCACCCGGCGCACGCGCCTTTCTTCGAGCACGCGCAATAATTTCGTTTGCAAAAGCGTAGGCATCTCCGAGATTTCGTCGAGCAGCAGCGTGCCGTTGTTTGCCAGTTCAAAGCATCCCTGACGACGCGCCGCCGCTCCCGTGAATGCGCCTTTTTCGTGCCCGAACAATTCCGACTCCATCAAGGTTTCGGGAATCGCCGCGCAGTTAATGGCGACAAACGGGGCGTTGCGGCGCTGGCTCAAAAGGTGAATCGTGCGCGCAACGAGTTCTTTACCTGTGCCGCTCTCGCCTGTGATAAGCACCGAAGCAGAGGACGTGGCGATCTGTTCGATCAATGCATAAATGCGCAACATCGCATCGCTGCGCCCGACGAGTTCGCCGAATCCGTTGTGTTCGCGCAGTTGCCGTTGAAGCTTTACGGCTTCACGACGCGCGTCCTCTATCTCTATCGCGCGATCAACGGCGGCGCGTAGTTTGTTCGTTTCAAAAGGCTTTTCAAAGTAGTGGAATGCGCCTTCTTCTTTGACGGCTCGCACAGCCATTTCGATTGACCCGCGTCCGGTGAGAAGGATAACGCTTGTTTGCAATTGACGCGCGCGTATCTCCCGCAGCAATCCGAAACCGTCCATGCCGGGCATCGAAACATCCGAGACGATGACCGAAGGATTAAAAGTTTCGACGAGCGCGAGCGCCGCAAATCCGTCTGCTGCCGTCGCTGTTTCATAGCCCCACGCGCTGAAGATTTCACTCAAGCTGGCGGTGATCGCCGCTTCGTCGTCAACAATCAACACGCGTTTCTTTGCCATAAAGAAAAGTTTAGCACACGCATCGGAACGGCTAATCGCGTTGCGCGGCGTAGTAAAGGTTTATGGCGCGCGCGAGAGCCTCCGTAGTTGTTTCGCGCGGCTGAATATTCGTGCGCAGATTGAGTACGGCGGCGGCGGCGGCAGTGATCTCGCCGATGCAGGCAACGTCTACGCCGTCGAGCAGTTCACGCAAGTCTGTGGTGTCGAATAGTTGCGCGAAGTTTTTGACAGTCGAAGCGCTCGTAAATGCGATGCAATCAATCGCGCCGCCTGCAAGCAATGCTTCGACGCGCCCGCGCACGGCAGTTTCCGGGCACACTGTGCGATAAGCCGTTGCCACATCAACGCGTGCGCCTGCGGCTTCGAGCGCACGCGGCAAATAATCGCGGGCGACGGCGGCGCGCGGCATCAAAAAGCGAAGCCCCGCCAAATTCTCGTGCCCGCCGATGTAGAGTTCAAGTGATGCAAAAACGCCTTCGGCCTTCGATTCCTGCGGCACCACATCGACATGTATATGCGCTTCACGCAAATACCCGAACGTCGCTTCGCCAATCGCGCACACGCGCAATTCATCAAGCGCACTTTCGTCATGGCCGAGCGCTTTCAGGCGGCGCAAAAAATAGTCCGCGCCGTTGACGCTGGTAAAAATGAGCCAATCGTAGCCGTACAAATTCTCAATCGCTTCATCAAGCTGCGCGTAGCTTTCCGGCTCAATAATTTCAATGGTCGGGCAAAGGATAACGCGCGCGCCATCATGTTCGAGCGCTTCGATAAACTCAGTCGCCTGCGCGCGCGCGCGTGTGACGACAATGGTGCGATTATCAAGCGGCTTCGCCGGATTGATTGTCGGGTTGAAAGATTTTTTTGTTTCGGCGTGATCGATCATGCGTGGGATTCACAGTGACACTTGATTGACGCTCTGCACGGTTAATCCGTCGAGCAGAGAAGCCGCCCCGCGCTTCAGCAGGCGTTTCGCCATCTCTGCGCCCGCGTGCTCTGCTTGCGCGTCGTTTGCTGCAACGTCTGCGAGCGATTCGCGCAGCAACGGATTGCCGCTCAAGGCTGCGACAAGTCCTTCGATTTGTAAATGATTTTCATCTACGACGGCGTGCGCGGCGATGGGTACCTGACAGCCGCCGCCGAGTTCGCGAAGCAAGGCGCGTTCGGCAATGCAGGCGCGGCGTGTCTGCGCATGATCGAGCGTCGCGAGAAGTTCGATTGCGGGCGCATCGTCGGCGCGCGTTTCAATGCCGAGCGCGCCCTGACTGACGGCGGGCAGCATCTCGCTTGTTTCAAGCGCGGCGCTGATGCGCTGCATAAAACCTAACCGCCGTAAGCCCGCTGCCGCTAAGATAATCGCGTCATAATCGCCCGCATCTAATTTCCCGAGACGTGTATCGACATTGCCGCGCAATTCTTTGATGTGAAGGTCAGGACGCGCATGATTCAATTGCGCGAGCCGCCGCAAACTAGATGTACCGACGATTGATCCTTCGGGCAGTGTTTGGAGTGTAAAATTTTCAGACCGCAAATCCGTGCGCAGTACCAGTGCATCGCGCGGGTCTTCGCGTTCGGTGATGGCGGCTATGCAAAGTCCGTCAGGCAAACTTGTCGGTAAATCTTTTAGTGAGTGAACGGCGAGATCAATGCGTTTGTCGCGCAGTGCTTCTTCGAGTTCTTTGGTAAAGACGCCGCGCCCGCCGATGATTGAAAGCGGCGCGTTCTTCAACACATCGCCGGTGGTCTTGATAACGTCAATGCGGATTTCAACGCGCGCGTGCTGCGCGGCGAGTTGTGCTTTGACCCATTCCGCTTGCCAGAGCGCGAGCTTCGATCCGCGCGAGCCGATAACGAGTGTGCGTTTATTCATCCGGGAAGAAAAATTATTCGTCGAGACCGAAAATGTCGCGCCATGCCTGCACGTCCGCCGCTTCGCCCGCGTCGTAAGAGCGCCGCATTAATTGCATCAAAGGATGTGAAATTTTGTTGACGGTTGACAGCAGCAGAGCTTCGATGGCCTGTTCCTGTTCAAGGGAAAGCTCGCCCAAGCGCGCGCGCTGGCGTGTGATTTCATCGCGGGCGATTGACTGCATTTTACGACGCAGCGCGCCGACTTCGGGGCCGAAATCCAGCGCGCGCAAAGTTTGTTGAAACTGTGTGACTTCGGACTCGACAATCAATTCGGCGCGTTCGGCTTCGCGTTCGCGTTCGCGCACGTTTGAGGCGACGACGGATTCCAGATCGTCCACATCGAAGACGAAGAGATTGCCGATTTCGCTGATCGCCGGATCGACGTTGCGCGGAACGGAAATGTCTATGAAAAATGAAGGCCGGTTGCGGCGCGTTTCCGAAGCCCGGCGCGCCATGTTTTTTGTCACGACGTATTCGTTATTGGCGGCAGCCGTCGAGCAAATCACAATGTCCGCTTCGGCCAGATAATGCGCGAGGTTGTCATAGTTGATTGCCTGACCGCCGAAATCCGCCGCGAGTTTCTGCGCGGAGGCAAGCGTCCGGTTGGCGATCAGCACGCGCGTTGCTCCTGCGTTCAGTAGATGGCGCGCGGATAGTTCGCCTGCGCCGATCAGTAGCACGGTGCTGTTCTTGAGCGAGCCGAAAATCTTGCGCCCGAGTTCGACGGCCATGTAGCTGATGGAAACGGCGCTGGCGGCGATTCCCGTTTCGTTGCGCACGCGTTTGGCGACGCGAAAAGCCTGATGCACAAGTCGGCTCAGGATGCGTCCGGCAGTTCCGGCTTCGATGGCCTGCGAATAAGCGCGGCGCACTTGGCCGAGCACTTGCGGTTCGCCGACGACCATCGAATCGAGCGACGACGTGACGCGAAACAGATGGCGCACGGCTTGTTCATCCGTGTAGTTGTAAAGATGCGTATGAAAATCGCTGTGCGGTATTTGCCTTGATCGACTCAAAAAATCAGCGATGTAATTGATGCCTGCGGGTTCTCGTGCATCGTTTGTGGCGGTGAGCACTTCGACGCGGTTACAGGTGGAAACAATCAATCCTTCACGCACGACTTCGCCATCCACCAGCGCGCGCAAACTCTCGCCGCAGACTTCATCAGAAAAAGCCAGACGCTCGCGCACTTCAATTGGCGCGGTTTTGTGATTGAGTCCGACAAGTAAAATGGACATTGTTAAGTTAAATATTCTGGTTTTAATTAAACACGTGGTAGCCGCCGAGAAGTCGCGCCCCGAAGAAGGTGCAGAGCACAAGGGCGAATCCGGCGACGCCGAGCCATGCGGCTTTGCGCCCGCGCCAACTCGCGGACAAGCGATAATAAATCAGCGCAAGGTAAAGCAGCCACGTGAGAAGTGCGAAAATTTCCTTCGGATCGTTGTGCCATAAATGCCCGTCGCGCGACGATGACCAGAGCATTCCCGTTAAGATTCCGAGCGTTAAGAGCGTCCAGCCGATGCCTGCGGCGCTCGTCGCAATATCATTAACTGCTGATAGCGAAGGCAAGCGATGAAAGATGCTGCTGAAGGTTTTAAGTTTCAGTTCGCGTTCCTGCCATAGATACATAATGCTTGCCGCGAAGACGACGAAGAACGATGCATAAGCGAATAAAAGCAGCGTCGTGTGAACGGGAAAAAGCCAGCTTGCATTGTCGCCGACAATCGCTCCCGAAGAATTCAAATTCGCATCACGCCCGGCAGTCGCGGCAAATGTCAAAACGGCGACGAGCGGTAAAGTGAAAGTGCCGAGCGCGACAAGCGTGCGATAGCGATAAAGCATCACTCCATAAGTCGCGGCGAGCGTCCACGCGAGAAAGGAAAGAGTTTCGCGCAAAGAATAAAGCGGATAATGACCGTCCTGCACCCAATCGAATATGAGCGCCGCCGTGTGCATCGCAAAGCCCGCCGCCAGCGCGTAAAGCGACACGCGCTCGGCATTGCGTTTATTGACGAACGCGAGAATCGAATGAACCGCCGCGATTGTATAAGCGGCAAGAATTAATACTAAAAGAGGTTTCATCGAGTGACGTAAAAACTACTGTGAACGTAACACGCATATTGTAGTTGAACCAAAATGCGGCGGCAAGCTTGCGCATAGAAAATAAAAGACGCACAAATCTCTCTTCCTCCAATGCCGCAAGCCTTCGCTTGTTTGCCCGTCAATCCCGTGCTAGTTTTCTCTTCACTCAGTTTCAAAGGAGAGCCAACGTGGATTTTGAGTTGTCGGAAGATCAGCGGATGGTGCAGGCGTCTGTGCGCGAATTTGTCGCGGGCGAGATTGCGCCTCGCGCGCATGAGTATGACGAGCAATCCAAATTTCCGCGCGAGCAATTAAACGGATTAGCCGAACTCGGATTGCTCGGCATGATTATCCCCGAAGAGTGGGGCGGCGCAGGCCTCGACACGGTCGCTTACGCCATCGCGCTCGAAGAGATTGCGCGCGCGGATGCTTCCGTGTGCGTGATCGTTGCCGTCACAAACTCCGTGTGCTGCTATCCGATTTTGAGTTTCGGAACAGAGGAACAAAAGCGAAAATATCTTGTGCCGCTGGCGAAGGGCGAAACGCTCGGCGCATTTTGTTTATCGGAACCGCAGGCCGGATCGGACGCGACGAATCTGCGCACGCGCGCCGTCCGCGACGTGGGTGCTTACGTTATTAACGGCACAAAATCGTGGGTCACGAACGGAGGGGAAGCCGGAGTTTATATTGTGATGGCGGTGACGAATCGTGAAGCCGGAAAAAAAGGCGTGACGGCTTTTATCGTCGAAGCGGATACGCCGGGCTTAACTGTTTCGGGCATCGAACACAAGATGGGACAGCGCGCTTCGCAGACCGCCGAGATGAGTTTTGTGGACGTGCGCGTGCCCGCTGAAAATGTGCTCGGCGGCGAAGGCAACGGAATGCGTGTCGCTTTCAATAGTCTGGATAACGGGCGCATCGGCATCGCCGCGCTCGCGACAGGCCTTGCGCAGGCCGCGCTCGAAGAGTCTTTGAAATATGCGAAGGAGCGGCAGGCGTTCGGTCAATCGATCAGCGAATTTCAGGCGATTCAATTCAAACTCGCGGACATGGCGACGCAGACGGAGATTGCGCGCCTGCTCACGCTGCGCGCCGCCGCGTTGAAGGACGCAGGCAGCAAACAAACAGGCTACTTCGCTTCGATGGCGAAACTTTATGCTTCCGAGGCGGCGAATAAAGTGTGCGCCGATGCCGTGCAGATTCACGGCGGCAACGGCTATTCGCGCGACTACGCAGTGGAACGCATGTACCGCGATGCGCGCGTCACGACTATTTACGAAGGCACGAGCGAAATTCAGCGCATCGTATTGTCGCGCCACATACTGAACCCGAAGTAAGAAAGATTTCGGCAAAGCGAAAGAATGAAATGAACGGCAGCGTGTTGCTTGCGCGCGATTGAACGAATCACTTATGCTCTTTGTTGTTTTTAACTGATGACGCGCGGCGTCGTCGAGGATGGCGGCGCGGGGATTCGTTTTGAAAAAAAGGCCGAGCCGAGAATGAAAAGCGTGAGCGTGAAAAGCAGCGCGATGGCGGCAGTGACGAGCGCCTGTAATTTTCTGCGTCGCGCCGTGTGGCGGTAAACGAAAATGCTGGCGAGCGCAGTGGCGATCAGCGGAATCAACAGCGCGCCCAAGGCGACGTAATCGAATGCGACGGAGCCGTAAGCGCCGAGTGGATTCGCGTGGCCGGAAAACGCGCGGACGAGCGCAAACGTTAATCCTGTTCCGGCGATGCCTGAAACAAGCGCGGCGATAAACATCAGCTTCCAGCGCATGTGGTTTTAATCCTTCGCTTTGTCTTCCGGTCAACGATTCGTTTGCAAGATGCGTAAAGCGCCACAAGCATCATTAAGCATAGCACACCGCCGCCCTATCTTTACTTTTCAAATGGAAAAGCGACACTCGCCGAATTAAAAATATGGTCTCCAGAAACGCACTTCTTTACTTGTCCCGTCAGGAAAACCTCAAAGATTTCGCGACGCGCTTTCCTTTGTTCAAAAAGATGACCACGCGTTTTGTCGCAGGCGAAGATATAGATGAGGCAACCGCCGCGATTCGCCAATTGAACGTCATCGGCTGCACAGCCTCGTTCGATCATCTCAATGAATCAGTCGCCAATGCCGCCGAAACAAGCGAGGAAGTTCGAGAATATCAGCGCGTGCTGGCGCGCATAGATGAAACAGGCATCAAGTCGAACGTCTCCATTAAGCTCACGCAGTTCGGCTTAGACATCGACACGGAACTCGCTTACCGCAACGCACGCGCGATTGTCGAAGACGCCGTGCGGCGCGGCAATTTTGTGCGCGTAGACATGGAAGGCTCGCCCGTCACGCAAAAAACGATTGATATTTTCAAGCGCCTGCGCGAAGAGTTCGGCGTCAATGATGTCGGCATCGTGCTGCAATCCTATTTGCGCCGCACTTTCGCGGACGCTGAAAATCTTTTGAAAATCCCTGCGCGCATACGCCTCTGCAAAGGCGCTTACAACGAACCGGCGAGCGTCGCGTTCCCGGACAAAAGGGACGTTGACGAAAATTACATAAAGGTGATGAAACTGCTGCTGTCGTCCGGCACATATCACGGCATCGCAACACACGATCCGCGCATGATAGATGCGACCGTTGAACACATGCAGCGCGAGGGAATCAAAAAAGAAGCGTTCGAGTTTCAAATGCTTTACGGCGTGCGCCGCGATCTACAGGAACAACTCGCGCGCGACGGCTTTAACATGCGGGTCTACGTGCCTTACGGAAAGCATTGGTATCCGTATTTTATGCGCCGTCTGGCGGAACGCCCGGCCAACGTCTGGTTCGTTATAAAGAATATGCTGCGCGGCTGAAGCGCGGCTGCGAAAAGTTTTCGTTTGGAGCTAAGGAAATAATCGGATGTGGATTTGGTGGAGTGTCTTAGGCGTGATCCTGATTGTCGCGGAGGTCTTCACGACGGGCTTTGTGCTGTTGTGGTTCGGCATCGGAGCGCTTGCGGCGGCGCTTTGCGGACTCGCCGGGATAGACAGTCTGCCATTACAGTTTCTCATCTTCGCCGTTGTTTCAATCGCGCTCACCGCCGCCTCGCGCACCATTTTCGCCAAATATCTTTCGCCACACAAAACAGACAATACGGCGCTCAAGATGGGAGTTGATTCGCTGCCCGGACGCGTCGGTATCGTCGTTTCATCGAGTCGCGGCGCGCTCAATGAAGGCGCGGTTAAAGTTTACGGCTCGACGTGGACGGCGTATCCGTCGGAAGGCGAAGAACCGCTCGAAGCCGGTGATCGTGTTGTGGTGGAAAAAATGCAGGGCGCTTCTATCTATGTGCGCCGCGTCGGACTCGAACCCGGTTGGCGCACCTCCGAACTGACCGAAGGCAAAGAGCGCATTTAGAAGTTTAGAGCAACTTGCGTACTCCTTCGCCGCGCTCGCATCGTGGCTTGACCGAAGCGTTACATTGCCACGATTGATATGCTCGTTGGTGCAAGAATAGCCGTTACGTTTAGCTTTGTCGCCGGAACAATTCGTAGGCGTCTTGCACATCTTTGAGAGTGCATTCTTCTCCGGTTCTTACTTCTGCCACGCACTCATCATCTGAAGTAGCGTCTTCAGATGGCGGCAGCAAACCGACAGGCATTCTAACCGCAGACCTCTCTTCAAACTCGGCGTACAAATCATCTATTTTCCACCAGACCCTACCCCGGCGACGCTCTATTTGACGTTGAGTTTTGGTGGCTTGTTGATGAGTAATGCTGCGCCCACGCTCATGCTGTAACTTGCGGCTGAAGCTTGAGCGTGCATAAACGATCAGCGCAATGCCAGCCGTAATTATGGGCGCGGCGAATAGAAAAACAAAGAGCGTCTCCATGAGAACAAAACCAGAGAACTTGTGACGGAGGCAAAGAGATGGTGAAAAATATTAAAAGCCGGATTGCTTCATGTATTTCCCTGTATTATAGCTGCCTTGCTCTATGCCTCGCCGGTCTCTATAGCAAGTTTTCCGGTTTTGCCGGACTCGCTCGAAGTATGCATTTGAGGGTAGCGATATGTTGTCGATGAGCCATTAAGCTTAATCGCTCAAAGCGGTTTGAGTTGGTGTTTAGGCGAAGGGATTTCCTGACATGCTTCGGTGATAGATTTCAACGCAGTGTTTCGGCTGTGTCATCCGGTATTTGATCTTGAACTGATGCGGAAGATTCGATTGTGATTTCGTTTGAATCCGGCGCTTCCAATTCGTCGCCCGTAAAGCGTGCCAGCACGACAGTGATATTGTCTTCGCCGCCGCGCCGGTTGGCCTCGTCGATCATTTCCGCACACGCGGCGGGCATGTCGTCCGCATTCGCCTGTACAATGCGCTGCATGTCTTCAGCGCTCAGTTTGTTTGAGAGTCCGTCGCTGCACAAAAGTAAGTAATCACCATTGCGCAAACGCGTGCGTCCCGTCACGGGCGCAAGTTCACCTTGTGCGCCGAGAGCTTGCAGAATCACGTTGCGAAACATGTGTGTCTCGGCTTCTTCTTCTGTGATCTGACCGACATCGACAAGCTGCTGAACGAGGGATTGATCTTTTGTGATGAGCTTGATTTCATCGCCGCGCAACATATACGCGCGGCTGTCGCCGACCTGCACTAAATCCAGCACGCCGTCTTTGATTGCCGCGCCCGTAAATGTCGCTCCCATTCCGCTGCAACGCGAATCTGATTGGCTGCGATGATGAATGGCGAGGTTGGCGTAAACCGTCGCGTTGCGTAGGCACTCGACGAGCGGCACATCTTCCGTTGAGCGGATTTCC
>JAABUK010007596.1_pt1 | contig 15590 bp, 15 predicted proteins | sample 5559141 | NCBI WGS metagenome assembly JAABUK01 (sample SAMN10711869, study PRJNA513367) | rock metagenome | isolation source: Antarctica rocks | place: Antarctica: Victoria Land, Pudding Butte nord | collected 2016-01-03
TTTGGGGGAGAGGGGTATGAGGGTTCTGGATAAGGGGGGTTAGACAATGATAGTAAGTAGCTCCCATGCGTTGATGGGGCAAATTGTAAGTGTGCGATCGCATACGGGCGGGATTCTTGGAGAATGCTTTTGACCGAACGTTTTGCACATACATACAGACTTGCCTGATGGACGCTTTGGTATGTACCTAGTTGATTGGATGGGAGCACGCTCTGTTTTGCTAACGCTGCTTGCTGCTTTGAGGGGGGTTAGATGGGGGTTAGCTTCGTGTGTTTGGAGCTGCTTTTGGGTTCTGTTTTTGATGGATGGGTTGTTGTTCTTGGTGGGGTTTGAGACGGGAGCTGGGATCTGGGCTGTAGGGTTTCTAGAGGAGCGAGAGGAGCGGTGGGAAGGTGAGTTGGCGATCTCGATTAGATCTTGTTGGGTTTGGTTTAGACCTTGAGCGTGAGTTCTGTTATCGGATTTTAAATTCTGAGGGATGTCTGTGTATGTAAGGGCGAATTTTGGCCGGTAGATGTGCGAAAGGATCTTGACGAGCGCTGCGGGTTGTTCGTTCGGCCGAATTTGGCGTGGTTGTCATACTTGTCTTTGGTGGTCTCATCATCTTGGTCATTCTCAACCTTAGCTCCTAGGAGAGTTTCTAAAAGACGGGATTCTAGGGTATAGAAGACACGAGCTGTTGATAGAAAACACTTGGACTACTAGAATATCGTTAGGTAGGAACTATCTCTTACGTAAGATCCTATTCCTATCCTTGTGATTTACAAAGCCTACTGGGAGAAAAGGGGTGGAAGTCTTATACGTAGTCTATATTGTCTGGTATTGGAATGCTATTAGGGGTTGCTAAGAAGGTCGGGGCTATAGGACTTCTAAATATAGGGTTTCTTGCCAAGTCATTTCTGCTGACTGGCGGCTAGGGTGGGCTTAGCTGGGCTTTTGGATTTTGTTGTAGGTTGCTGCGCTGTGGTTGTGCTGAGGTGAGCATGCTGGGTTTTGTGTTTGAAGCTATTAGGCTGCGGAGATAGGTTTTGTGGAGATAATGGGGGGCTGGTTTTGGGGTGGGTTTGACGGCGATCTAGGTAAAGCTGAGTTAGGAATATTGATCGGTTGTGTATGAGATATCTTGTGCCGTGATTCATGACAGTATACTAAGTTAAGTTGGCATGCTCTATACCTTGGTGCTATTTGCCGTTGCATTGTTAGTGCTGTCATGAATTCGGGTGCCCAAATGTGGTTAGTATTGTTGTAAGTCTATAATTTCTTACCCCACCGTGACTTCCTACGTAAGCCGCAGAACAACTTCTTCGTGCTCGAAACGAGTTCATGACGGAAGCGACTCAATCTCCATAGCCACTTGGCGTTGGACTTATCATCGTCGCGCTGCACAAAGACTCTCATTGCATCCCCATACCACAGCCAAATGGCCATCGGCACGATAAGCAACTGGATAGAGATGAAGGTGAATATGATAGCAGGGTACTCCCTACCAAGTCTTTTGCGGAGGACGGCAGCGACGTCTGGCATCTCGGGCAGCGCAAGACCTGTCCTGCCCCACTGGGTGTAGCAAGAGCAGCGGTTGAAAAGACCTATTTGTGTTGCGATTATGCCGCCCATCGTAGTGCATGTGGCAATCAGGTCTTTTGCGTAGGTACACCAGAATAGTGGTTTCTGGTTCCTGGTTGTCAAAGGGAAGATTCTGTTGAGGAGTATGTCAAGCTCGGCGCTCACTAGCCAGATGACTAAATGGCCATTTGAGCGATGTGACGGCAGTCTATACCGTCTGGAGGGACAAGAGTGGAGACAGTCATGCCGGTGATTGCCCCTAAGATTACAATGAAGTATGGCAAGTTGAGGTGGTGTCTCCTCCAATACGAGCGGCATGGAAGGGTTTGGCGATTCTGCGTAGCTTCTCGTGCAAGTCCAGCCTCTATATGATCTGGGAGAGGTTTCCCGAGAGGGATATCTTCTCTTGTGCTGTCATAGCTCGACTCTGCAACGCAAGAGGTATTCCTCGAGGTCTCTAACGTCTCACGTTGCCGTTCTATTCGTTGCCATGATTATATGCCTCCATGATAGGTTCGTATCTGAGTATCGGCGAGACGATTATTCAAAATTCTCAATTGCGACTTCATTTCTTCATTTAGGAATCCCGAGTGAATCAAATCAGTCTCGAATCTCTCCAATATTCGCGGGATAGCAGCTTCAGTCTGGGAAACGCCAATGATCGAGCTCAAAAAGACGGTAGGAATGATCCAATAGTATAGCGCAGAGAATGCAATGCTGTGAGCTTCAACGTTAATGAAGACGGTATCGCTCGAGGTACTCGAGTCTGCAGCAGCTGCTGTTCGAAATATGGCAATAGCGACTGACGCGATGAAAATGCATTGTGCCGCGACGATACCCAAAGACTTTGTGGCTCGGTCTGCTGCGAGAGCGTTGGCGGACTGCCAGACGATCGTAGCGATGGAGACTTGATTGGGACAGTCCATAAGGTTACAGCTTCGCACCAGTCAGAGACGACCAAGGGCCTAGTCTCCGGGACGCTTACATCATCTCCTTTGCTAGACTTTCCTCACCACACTCGGCATATGCGTCTGTGATAATTGTCCATGCTTTCCAGTGGCGATCCAACTCGCCTCCCAGCGAATTCTCAAATGTAGTTCCAAGCTTGTTTCTCCAATACTCAGCTACCGCCTGACAATCGCACATCTTGGTGAGAAGGCTTTTTATGGTATCAACAGGGTCTCCCAACAAATGATTGACGACAAACATCTCGACCCAGAAATTGAGGGGAGGACGAGGGAATGATGCGACCAACTGAAGTAATGGGAACTTCCAAGTTGTCAGTCTTGTCCAGATGTCTGCGCCAGGACAGTAGCTCCAGCTCGATCCAGCAATTGCAGTACACGCCAGCAGTGTCAAAGCAGCTTTCTTTGAATCTACTAGACCAGCACTCGAGCCGAACAGTCTACCGTCGTTGGCGCAGGCCTTTTGAATGTTCTGAGTGTAGCTCCATAGATTTGCGAAATTGAAACCTTGGCTGCTTGTGCATCCTTGGCCCCAGGGATTGGAACGGTTGTAGGCAATGCCTGCGGGAACATCACCGCAATCGAATGACATGGTTAGCCTTCTAGAGTATCTTGATGTTACCAAGTCGGTGTCGAGTAATCATGAAATGGGGAGGGAACTCAATAGTATTGCAAAAGCGAGCCTGTAGGGTTTATGTGACGAAATCTCGTACGATGGCAGCTGAACTGCTGCTGGTGGTCGGCCTGCCAGTCTGCCTTGAAGAACAGCGGCGGCAGCTGCCGATTCAGAACCCCCGAATTCTGTCGCCGATCAGGTCTAGAGGCCTACGGGGGACTCGGCAACGTGCTGGATAGTAAACCCTTCGCCAATTCAGCCTCTAGCACACGAAAGAGCTGCTCGATACCATAAGGCAGGCCACAATTTGTTGACTATGCAACATCCTAGAATGGCGAGACTCGTAGTAGCGCAGGCTGAGCGTAGCTGTGGCGAGTAAGCTGTCCGGTGTACACAAAATGAGGCTGAGTGCATAAGGTGTGGCTGGATGTTGACGCGTGGTGCAGCCTCATTTCGCCGCTTTACAGGATCTTGATACATCTGGGAATAGGACTTCGAATGTGGGTCCGTAGTAAATAATCATCACGCAAAGCGAGACATGGCACAAATTGAAAAGAGACCATAAGGAAGGAGGTGTGCTCTGGCTAGCGTGTACCTCCCGAATGTCACGTGATGGAGTTTAGTTCTACTAGTATAATGGAGCTGGGTCGCTTGGCGCCAAGGCTCCACAGCCAACCTCACTTCTTCGAAATGCTCTTTACAATAAGCTGTCACCGGTGCCGGCCTTTCTATGCTGATGTGAAAGTGGTACGCACAATGAAATAGAACCCGCAGTCCTTAGCGCGGTGTGCGAGATGAACCCCACTGGATCGGCAAGTTCCTGAACTTGTCTTCATCCGCTACGCCCCTCTGGGTGGGTGGCTTGCTTCCATTCCCCGAGTTGTCTTTGCAGCCTTGTCGTCTCACAGCACGAGTGCAGATGGCGGCCTGGTGGCGTGATGGTAATTTTCTGTTCAGCTAACCAAGCAGCGAATGCGACAGCTAGCTGGTACAAGCCACCGTTTGGTCCATGAACCATTCGAGACCGCCACAGTAGCTCATCATGTTGTGGATTTCCACGAGCTGAAGGGCGCATTGTCCCGATCCCGAAGCTCCGCTGGACCGCCGAAGCCTGCTTGTTTTTCTTGGAGTAAGTGCGGCCTTTTCCGAAGCAGTTTTTGGCACCGTAGCACGATGTCTCATCCGAGACGCTCGTTCACTACTGGTATCATTTATCAAATTGATACTTGAGATCACTGACTTCGGATAGGCGACCCTTCATCCGCGCCATTCGACTGCCCGAGCACTTTTGCAGAGTCAACATCATGCTGGACATTCCCGTTTCAACACTTCGTTCACCCCTCACTAGCATCAAGCATACCTACCAGTCAGCTCCCCACTGATATAGCATAGCCACGTAGCACCCATCTTGCCTTTCACCAATTTACCTGAAGCCTTACGCATCTGCTCGGCTTTTAGCTTACCACATCTGTGATCTATCTCTCAAACTAAACATCAATGCGTCGTCTGCCGGCTGTTCCTTTGGTGGTGACTTACGGGCCTGATTTCTCTTACTTGCAACGTCAAATCCTTGCCGTCAAAAGCTAGGAATCTGTCATTGATCGCAAGGCTGGCATTGTCTCACCTTTGACGAAGCATCGTGTCTAATGTAGGCAGTGCAGCTTGATATATCATTGGGCCAAGAAGCTTTTCACTGTGTCCTCTGAGTGGGATAAGGAAAAGGGATTCATCGTAGAAGGCTTGGCAAGAGCTGACAACACGATGCTTGATATCTAAAAGGATGAAGAGAAGGGAGGTAGAGTCGGGGGGGGGAGGAAGCAAGTACTATTGGCACTTCGACGTCGCCTGATAGATAACATACCACACATAGAAGAAGAAAAAGTGTCTGCATAGGACTTTGTTGATTGTCATCCTATGGGGGCTGCTGGAGAGCAAGGTAAAGTAAAGTACCTAAGTAGCTTGGCATCGCAGAGTCACGTGATATGCCGCTGCTAAGCGCCGAGCCGCCGGAATGCGCTTCTAGTCGACTCGTTCGTTCCTTTCTTCACCATCATAACATCAGTCTCATCGATTCGTTGTACTGATGAACCTTACTTTACCGTGATAATGGATCAAAAATGAACCTCTATCTCCCGTAACTCGCCCAATTCTCCCTCGATATCCGTCGAAGCACCGCCCTTCACCATGACAACACCAAAGCCTAACAGCTGTCCGCTCTTCCGACTGTCACCAGAGCTCAGTTTGATGATTTATGAGAAGCTGTTGGTCCAAAGCAATCGCACTTTTAGGTTCATCAAGGGACCAGAAGTTGGGGTGGGACCTTTCGACGGCAACAACATCTTCACGAGTATCCTCCGAACCTGTTGGGCCATCTATAACGAGACCCTTCCGACGCTTTATGGCAACAACATCATCTCTTTTGAGAGCACCCCCGTCAATGAGTTGCTATATCTACCAGAGCATTGTCTGGGGCTCCTCAAGCACGTCAGAATAACCGCTACTCCTATCGAGGCCCGCGACAGCCTCGAAACAGCTCGTTGCCTCCAGTCGCTGGCCAAACTTAGCCTCGAAGATCTTACAGTACATATGTCTATTCCTTTCACCGAATACGAGGATCAATCCTCGAAGAGCCCACCACCAGTGCCCAAAGCCTTCAAAAGTGATCTTCAGGTCGGCGACAACCCCATCCTACCGGCGTTGCTTGCACTCACGTCAGTCACACGGCTCCACATTATACTTGAGGATGGCGCTCGGTTCAAGCCTGGATTCGCCGAAATGTTGGAGGAAAGATTCGACATGGATGGGGGTCGTAAAGGCGGGTACATCTTCATTGAACAAGGATGCACCCATATGGGAACACATAGCACTATGAGATTGTTGGCCAAGGGTAAGTTCGAGAACGGAGCTCGATGCTTTACTTGCGGCAATACCAAGGATGAAATCGCAAACGGTACGGCGTATGTGGTGTACAAAGACAACCAGGTGTTGGACAAGGCTATTACAAAATGGGCCTCTTTGAGTAATGCAATGGCTAGGTACAGAGCGCAAAGCTGCTGGTCCCTAGATCTGACAATGAGGACGATGGGAGTGACGTAAGGGCCCACATTGGGCAGCGTACTATGGATATGCTGGCTCTCCTCATCAGGTTCTCCCGCAAGAAGCCCTGAGGACCACGATCACTATTCAGGACGAATCTTATCATGCGGTGAAAGCAACTGCAAGTGTAGTATGGGTTACTTTGCATATTCCACACGTTGGATTTGAATGATCCTGACCAAGTCAATGCACAGATTCAATCAAGAATACGAGGCATGTACTTCATGTCAAAGCGGAAATATGCACAATCACTTGGATTTCCACGCCCTTGTTCGTCTGATGTTCAAATTGCTCAATATTCTACATTCCCCAACTAATTAATCGCGAAACCCCTCCACCAATGTCTTCTATACCACTGCATCAACCGTCGCGCAGGAGATGGCTGAGCATTCTGCAACATTCTACCCACAAGCGGAGCCTCATCCTCCGCCACCCCTCCCCCCCTCTGCTCCTCCCGCCTCGCCGCCCGAATCATCGCCTGATCCGGCAAAGGCTCCCTCTCAAGCAGCGCCCTCGCATTCGCACTCAAAGCAGATGCATCCCTCAATCTTCCGGGCTGTCTCCAACCACATCGTCTCCAGCAATTGAAAGCGTGCCCTTCGCGCCATTGGTACGCGAACCCCGAATGTCGCATCAGAGCGAACATCTGGCGGCGACTGGGACCGTTTGTGTTTGTGGGTGGTGGGCGGGTGCCCCATAGTTGGTCGAAGATGCCCATTAGGGAGAGGGTTGTGTATAAGGCCTCGATGTTTGAGGGGGAGAGTTCTTTACCTGAGATTGTGGGGGGCATGTGCGGATGGTGGACGCGGAGATGGCGGTATGTGCTTACTTCCACTAGGTTCCGCGCACGACGTCGCCGTGCTTCTTTTGTGTTCCTAGGCGGATCAGCTGGGTTCGGCAGCATCAGTCTTCGTCGGAAGAATTCTTTGCCGTCTGTTATGTCCCAGTCTTCTGGGTCCAGACGCTCGGTGAACGTTTGGCCTTCGTCGTAGAGATCTGGTTCTCCTCTCACTCCGCGCTGCAGCAGTTGGTTCGTGCCGTAGAAGGCTTGGAGCTCCCTGCGCGCGGCGGCGGTTTCGGCTTCGACGGTTGTAGGTGGTTTGACGATTGTGAAGAGGGTGTGGCGGCACATTGGGCAGGTGTTGTGGCCTTGATTGGATGAGAGCCATTTTGCTATGCAGATTGTGTGGACGATGTGTTTGCAAGGGAGGCGGACTGGACGCTCACTTATGCCGGTATTCAGGGGCTTGACTTCGATATCTTCGAGACAGATGCAGCATTCTTTGCAGTTGTTGGCTAGATTTTCCTGCTTGACTTCGAGCAGCGTGTCGAGGAATGCTTCTGCCATGTGTGTATCAGAATTCGGATGGGATAGCGGATGTGGAATTTGCTGCAGTCTTGTATTTAGATAAGTCCAGGTGATTGACTGTGAGGAGTAACAAGTGGTTTGAGTAGAGCGAGCTATTCGATTCGTGTGGAGATGATCATGGCTTTATGGGGAAGATCACAAAGGGAAAGACCTGGCCAATCTCCCATTGACGGTCATGGATTCCATTGTTGTGTTTATTGATAGTGATAAAGCAGACGAACAATTGGTGGTTCAAGAATAGACCAACCTAGGAGGATACCGGAACAATGCATGGCCGTCTAGAGAATCTGGATCGTGGAGGATGGGTACGATTTGGATATTAATCTGGTAATACCAATAAGCCAGACTAATGCTTGATCTCCTAGCGAAGCTGGATGATAAGAAATTGGTGCAATGTCAATTTGATCCAATATCACCGGTAAGCCAGATTTGTGAATGGAATTGAGTTCATACTAATTTGAAGAGACAGACAGACCCGCCTGGAAATTACCAGAATATCAAGCGTTTTGGATGCAAGCTTCCTAGACCGAATCTCCGCTATTCATCCGAACCAACATCAATGCATCAAACGCAATCTACCGCCCCCCAAGGCTACGATCTGCCATCCACCAAGGAAAGCCGCCACGGCTGGGATCATGAGGGTACCATACATTCCGAGACCACCAACCGCTGTCTTCGTCTTGTATGGGCCCAAAGAGCGCCCCATAGCCGAACCCCAAGTCTCGCATCAGGTTCCACATGTCACGCCTAGATGGCAAGTAAAGCTCGTGCCCACTCGCGTCACCGCCAACGCTGTCACCCCAAAGCTCATCGAAAATGCCGCGCTCTTCTAGGTCTCTAAAGAGGAGATCTAGATGACGCTTCTCGAGCTCTGAGTTCTCGTCTTGACCTATTCTTGGTATGTTGTGCCTGCGGGCTTGAAGGCGCTTGTAGAGGCTACGCTCACAGCTCCGTCTCCAAGCGTGATCCGGGACTTCTCCGCTGAAACCTGGCAGTGCGTTCAGAGACGGCGTAGCCCGTCGACGCTGCAGGTATTGTTCTTGGTCGTTGATGTTGAATTCGGCAACATCAAGCGTTTCATACCTGGTGGAGCCGCCATCGTCGTGGTCATCTTCTGAATATTCTTCTTCTTCTTCTCCTTCGGGCTCCCGGGGGAAGAAGATCCGGCGGCAGAGGGGACAGCTGTTTCCTTGCCCTGTTAGCCATAGTGTTATGCACTCTGAGCCGAGGATGTGGGAGCAGGGTAGTTGGACTGGGCGCTCGATAATACCTCTGGTGGAAGGCTGCGTACCGTAATCTTCGTGGCATAGGCAGCATTTCTGGTTGTCTTTGTCTAGGACGCCTCCACCGACGTTTGGCAATGATTCGATGAAGGAGGCAGCCATGGTGAGGATACTATCTTGTGTATTTCAAGTTCGATTCCAGTTCTGTTTGATGAGGGATGCCAAGTTTGCAAGAGATCTTTGGGTTGGCAGAGGCCGAGGAGAAGAGGTCTATAAATGTCCATTCCCAGTGAGACTTCATGTGTCATGGTTAACAAAGAGTGTCTCCATCTACCATCCGTCTTTGAAAGGCATTGTCCTCAATTGGAAATGTGTCAACGTCAAGACTCTTCTCCACAAAGCCGCATTGATGCAACGACAGTCGCGCTACAGAATTGTCAGCTGTAGAGTGGCCCAAACCCAGAAAATTGTGAGGCATTATCTCTATCCTTGTACGAAAGCGTTCTATGTTCTTTCAGTCATCTTGGCAAGCCCCAATGGCATTGACGCAAGTTTCTGATCTGGCCTATTCATGCGTCTTCCCTACAAGGAGGATTTGTATGGGCGTTCGATATGGAAGCGTATCGACATTGAGCAAACCTCTACTCGACGAGATCGGGGCCATGACGAGTGCTCCAAAACTTCTGAATTAGGGAATCCAGGTGCTATGCGGAAGCGAAGATTTCCAGAAGCCTCCCAGCACGGTTGTGGATTGACAGGGCATACCTCCAGAGCGGTCACGTGTAGACAGATGTTCAGGTAGGTTACTTGAAACTGCCATATTATCATCGGTATCATCTGGATCTCCGGAGCTGCTGCAGCCGACCTATCAGATTCGTATGCAAACATAATACACTCGAGGCAAAGGCTTTTGCTTCCGAAGAACCTCGTGCCAATACGTTGCCTTCAGAAGACGAGGCGTGTCCAGAACCGGGACGATATTTTGGGTTTCGAAAGCTTAGCCGACGATTTTCAGAGGACGCCTTATTCATGCTACCGCGTGGCAATTCGGATGTTGTAGTCCACGGGTGGTTCGGAGAAGACGCCCTGCGCTTCCTTCCGGATGGTGATGTTGAAGGCTTTGCTGCGCGGTCATCACTTGATATACCGTCCTGCAACACCTTTCCCACCTCTACATACCTCAACTCATTGTTTTCCCTTCCTACTTGCCACGATATCCTGAAGCCAAGAGTAAAGTCTCTTGTCAACAAGGCCATTGACGAATGCAAGCTCAAACATAACACCTCCTGGGTAACACAATCTTCTTTCGTACTACCCAGACATCCAAACTTGCTTCCTTCTCCTCTTCGTAACTCGGTGTCTTGCTGAACCATCTTGAGATTTCTGTGAGATCTCACCATGCCTCATGGAACCGCCAGCCGCGTCACTGGCCGCAACTTCGCGGTCAGAGAGTATGCGCAATGGCTTAATGCAATGAGCGACCGCCAATACAACACAATGAGGAACGGCTACCATGCACGCGGCGGGAGGCGTAATGTTGAGACCTTCGAAGACTCGCTTCGTAGCTTCGATAGAGAGCTGGGGGAGTATCTCCAGATGAATCGTGCAGCAGGGTTCAGAAGTGGTCGGTGCTCCGCCCTTGTTGAGGCCCATGGAGGCTAATGTTTCCAGCGCCTGGCCCTACGCTTATCAATGATATGCTTACTATGTGGCTTGGGCGTGACGTTGGCGGCGAGCCTGCTCCAGGCGTTGCGGATGAATGGCGCACCGGTAAGAGGCGTATAGACCTCCTGACACGTTCTCTTGCTAATGGATCCAAAGTCTCTGGGCGTGCTGGATTCCGGCCGATTGGAGGTCAAGGAGTTGGCAATCATTGTGGAGGCCACCACTCCGGTCGGAGTGGTGGACCGCGCGAGCGGAACCCTCGTGACGATGCGTTTGACGATGATGATTTTGCACCAACCCGTCGCCGTCATCCACCCTCCCGTGAGCCACGCAACCATCCCCTGACTACTCCCAGAGGCGACCATCGCGATGCGTATGGGCCTCATCGATCGCCGTCACGTCCTAGTAGAGGTGATGATGGCCCTAGACGCGGAGGAGGTGCTCCACCATCCTATGGAGGACCGCTCCAGCGAAACCCTTTTGAAGATGCGTTTGACGATGATGATTTTGCCCCACGAGGCGCCGCTAACAACCCGTATGGAACTCATCGATCTCGACAACAACCACCTGGTAGAGGTGATCATGGTCCTAGACGCCGAGGAGGAGCTCCACCGGTCCGTGGACCCCATGATCGAGCTCCGGCAGATGGACCAAGCCGTCGCTCTGCACAGCCTCCACGTGGTCAGCGGCTATCCTCCGCCGCGTACTATTCTGAAGAGGAATCTGAAGACGAATTTTGATGAGATTCGGATCAATGATGATGAATCACGACAAAGGGTGAAACGAGTGTGTGCCTGGATATGGGGTGCAATGCATTCCTCGGGGTTGAACGGTTTTGATGTCTGCATATCTAGTCTCCTGTCGGATTCTGCTTTGAAAAACTGATGCTAACACTCAAGCTCTCTGTGCCTCTGGAATATTGAAGACTGCCATCTTTGAACGTAGCTGGAGACTCGTACCAGCGACATCAGCTTTGATGGGGCATGTTGGGGTATACTTGGCTAGGCATAAAATCCTTCGTCAGCTTGATATCTCATAGAATCCCATGATCTTACTGGGTAGGATGACAGTGCTATGGCGAGGTTTGTAGTCCTGATCTATTTGGTACAATGACCAGGTTGACTATCATCATGCCACGGATCAGACGTGTGATATGCGCTGCTAGCCCTCCTAAGAATTGACCAACCTTGATCGTGGTTTTCCACTTTTGTCGAACAGCTGACTCCATGTCCTTGATATTCTAGTTACCACCCTGATTGTTAAAAGCCATAACGGACCCATTGATCCGCTTTAGTCGTTCACAAGTCGTTTCGGTGCCGTTGAGCGAAGGAGATCTCTTAGCTAGAGGCCGGCAGTGGGTCAGACCCGGCTCTTGCGCACCTTACGGCCCATGTTTTTGATGTCTCACTTCTGATTGCGGTAGCACTGTAACCTGAGTATAGGTGTTCAAGTCGTAAAGAACGTGGCGATACTCGGTCCTATATGCAGACCGATATTCTTCATATAGTGGAGCAGGTGATGAACAAGGGGACGAACCAGTTTGGCTGACACTGGGGTTCACCGTGGAGTCTGCCTTCTGACTGGAACGGCTGTGTGGATCTTGGTGGCCATCGCCTTGCTCTATGCACTTATCATCGGTCTGCGGTCGCTCAATGTTTGAGCCTGAGTCTGCCTAAGAACGCCTTGGAAGGGTGCTTTGGGGAGTAGGGTTAGGGCTGGAAGGCGCGCCTGGTGCTAGCTACCCTTAGACTAGGACTAGGGGTGCGTGGGGGTGCCGGTAACGGGAGGAAATTCGTCGGCAGTGCTGCGAATATTCTCCGTACGTCGCAATCAGCCAATCAAGGTTGTAGCATCAGTAACGGGTATGTTGGACTTATGTCGAACAGCATTAACGTGCCTCCCGCTGTCCCGCCGCCAACAGTGGCCTGTCGGACATTTTCAGAGCATAGACACATCGGTCGAGCTCGAGGTCTACTTCGTCCATAAATCAAGTCCGTGGGGAATACTACCTTCCCGGACGCAGCTTTTGAGCAAAAAACCCTTCCCCACAAATGCGCTACCTGTTGTAAAGCAGGCGTGCAGCGTGCCCGAGAGCGACAGACCACCCAGAGGGTGTGAGTAGTACAGCCGACTTATTCCATGGTGTCGTGGTATGAGTCAGAGACGGGTGGCACAGTGCAACAGTATTCCAAATCGATATAGTTTTCAGCCTCAGCTGAACCCCCAATGCCAACAGTCACACACCAATCCTGCAGCCCTACGCTATCACCCCAATGGCGGTCGATACTATAAAAAGCATAGCCCATTTGCACCAATAATGTTGATGATGTGGCTACTAGTGGTATGGTATCACGGTATCCAGCAGATTGTATGCTAGCGTCTTGGCATTTTTGGCTGGTGAATTCGTGTCCTGACCAATGGAACCCCTGTCGCGCTATGTAACATTCATCTACCTTGAGACGTACTATTAGTACTACCTTGTTGTGTCACAGAGCTAAAATCTTACCACCGTTGTACCATTCCTAGAAGTCTCTTCCACATCTCACTCTCGGTCCCGGTCTTCCATCTCGAGTATGAGGTGAATCCCCTGCTCCCGTCCATAATTCGCTCTGATGTTTCTCTTCGGATTTTTCATGTCTGTGGACCTCCCCATACTCTTGAGACATGTCCGACTTCCACGCGCACACATCTGTCGCCTCTGATATCGACCACGAGACGCCGCTAGGCGGGCACGATGGACACACAGGTGCTCACGACCCTGTCAATTCCCTTGGAAAATCGAGCGAGAAACAGTAGATTAAGATATTTGACCTTGTCGTCGTGCTGGTGACTTGGGCATGCCTTGCCATAGCTGTCATCTTCATCACACCTCGCCTGCACCTTGCCTGGCAGGTTCAACAGAGGCGGCAACTCCAAATAATAGGTCTCATGATCAGTACCATGAGTCAATTGTGTTCAAGTTCTTGCCCCTAATTTGTGGATTATGCTCGAGGCATGCTTCAAAAGACCCAAGTTGCAAAATTTCGACGCCATTCTCCGTAACTCGGTCATGGTATCGCATACACATCCGCTGTGGAGAGTTTTGTTGCTAGCCTTCATCCTTCTACAAATAGGTCTTGGCGCAGCGTATAAACAGTTCACCAACGGATTCAGTGAGCGCGAAATTGATCTCCCTGCAAATATGAAGTACGGTCTCACAGCGCCAGCGGGTTTGATGCGACCCGAGATCTTCAAATTTGGTCCTGCATATATGGTCAATGCAACGCTGCCTTTCTTGTTGGCTTCGATTGAGAAACAAACATCCACACCGCCTCAATCTCCAGACTTTTCAAAGCCGGTACCATACGGATTCAATGTGCTCACACTGAACAATCATTCTACCGCATTTCTAGATACCCCGATACCGCTCAATGTCTCTCATCTCCAAGGGACCCTGAACAACGATACTGGCAATTACCTGACGCTTACTGCCAATGTACACGCCATCGTCGCTACTTACAATGACTCTATCGAGAGTGGTGGAAGCAACGATGCATTTTGGAACGAATACGATATCAATATAAGCAATCCTCAACAAGTCCATGATCATAACATTCTGGCGCAGGGCGATCTGAGAAGTAACTTTACTCTGGGCATACTTTATCGTCCGCGGGTGCCCTGGATCTTTCTATCGTTCCTGCCTACCAAAGCCACAGCTGATACGGGATCCTGGCTCAGTGACAGCGTCCTTTCCACATGGGTTCCTGCATTTCGGGCCAATGCATTATTGTTCAACATGGAACGAAGAGCCTGCACTGGCACTTGGCAGATCACGTACAACTCGATAGACCTCGTAGGTGGGTCTTGCGATGCAGCCGTGCCTGATCAGGGCTTCTTCATCACCAACGACTTTGGCTTCAACGATTACTACATGCCGAACCTGGCTGAGTTTTTGGCTCCCATGGGCCCAGCGCCTGGCGACCCGGGCGTGTATGCCCCGAAAAATCCATGGCTGATGTCCACGTTCGCCACTGTCGTGGCCGGAATGTACTGGTCACGTGGGACTGCGTACCGGAGTTTCGACAACTTCCAAGACTACCACAATGACGCCGAGAAGTCGGAATTGCTATACTCAGTCCTGGACCCAATTCCCTCACTTTCATCGATCAGGCAAACCATGAAGCCATCAGCGCTGCTCTACTTCGTTCTCGCCGTTCAGCCGGTTCTCATCACGCTAATCTTTCTGACCAGCTTCATCATGTCGTTCTTTTCGAGGCTTGATGGCGCCAATTTCAACATCATCGCCGTCCTCGCCGGCGTCCGGACGGAGACCTTGAGGCTCTTTGAGGGTGCCTCCTTTTCTGGTACCCTCACGAAAGCTGTCGAGATGAGGATCGTGTCTCAAAACACTGAAGACGAGGCGAAGACCAAAGAGAAGAGCAAGCCCCAGATTGAGTTTGTTTTTCACGACGATGAAATAGATCCTCAAGAACCCTGGCGTGGACTTTTACGACGACGCTTCACGCCAGGAAGATTTGAGATGAAACAGGGTGCACAGTACCATCCTTTAGATGGGTAGAGTGAAATCTCATAGCGATATTTGAGGATTCGGGTGCCAAATAGCATGAGCTAGTCTCGTAGTGGAGGAATCTGACTGGCAAGTTTGGCACTCGGGAATATACATTACTGAATCTCATAGTCAAATTAATACTTCCAGAATACATCTCACGGGAATCTCGAGGCCTCGCCCTATTATTATGACTCCATCTGCGGCTTGACGCTAGTCCATGTTCTCAAGTACGACCTATAAGAGATTTGAGTGTGCTTTTTATCTATACGGCGTTGAAACCACCATCAGCTTCTTGTTGATCTCCAGTAAGCACAGTATCATACTCGGCAATCTCAAATGGCCGTCAACCTCGAACCCCCGTCATTTACGTCACGTCTCGCGAGCCACTTCAAAGGAGGATTCAATGTGTCGCCAAGAGATATGTAAATGCCTAGTAAGCTATACCTTGCCCCCCCCTAACCAACGATGTTATGCCTTCTAGACATAGCATCAATCCTAAGCGCTCGCTACCGACAGCCTCAAGACCAAACCTGGACTTATAAAT
>JAABUK010007597.1_pt1 | contig 15590 bp, 14 predicted proteins | sample 5559141 | NCBI WGS metagenome assembly JAABUK01 (sample SAMN10711869, study PRJNA513367) | rock metagenome | isolation source: Antarctica rocks | place: Antarctica: Victoria Land, Pudding Butte nord | collected 2016-01-03
GGAGACGAAGGCAGAGACGAATGGGGATGAAGAAGCGGAGGAAGTGAATGAGGTAAGAAGTGCTCAAGACGAAGAAAATGTGGAAATAGGCGCGGCAAAGTCGGTGGTGAAGCGCAAAGGCAAAGGCAAGAATAAAGGTAAAGGTAGATTTGCATCTCAAACTCCGTCTGCAGAACCAAGCACAAACGGCGCACCAACCAATGAACTCGGCCACACCGCACCTGGGCCACCACCTACCTCTGCCCTCTCAACAGCCGTCTCTACCGAGCTCACCCAAGCAGATACCAACGGTATCAATGACGTGGCCACCACTGAACCAGGCGTGGACCGCTCCTGCAACGGCGAGGATCCCGACGCGTCCACCTCATCAAAACCCGCCTCAGAATTCCCAACAGGCTACGCCCTAGTCTACCGCACCCACAAAATCCCCCCTTCGCGTTTCGAGATCGACCCACCCATCCCCTCCGCCATGATGGCTCTCGCCCGCGGTCGTAGCAGGAAAAGAGCCTTTGGTTCTACCTACGGCGCTAGCGCGAGGAGGCAATCAAACGCCGCCGCTGCGAACGCGAATGGGAATGGTGCTGGAGGAGGTGCTGCCACTGATGGATCAATGACGCCAACAGTGGGTAGAATGAATCCGCCTGCGCCGGTGAGGAGCTCGCCGAGGCATGCGGCGGGGCAGGTGAATGAAAATGGGAATGGTAGTTTGAATGGGGGGAAGAGTGGGGCAGTGACGCCAACGCTGAGGCAGGCTAGGACGAGGGCGTCTGGGACGCCCGTCCGTAGAAGCGCTAGAGGGAGGGATGGGAAGAGGTTAATTGATCTGGGCCTGGATGGTGTTCACGATGAAGAAGAAGAAGAAGAAGAAGAAGAAGAAGATAATGAGGTTGAGAAGGAAGATGAGGATAGTGAAAGTGGGAGTGGAAGCAAAAGCGAAAATGGAAGCGAGAGTGATGCCAGTGAGGTTGTTGCTGTAGAGGATGCCGATGCGGACGCCGATGCAGAAGTAGAAGCAGAACCAGAACCAGATGGTGATGGTGATGGTGATGGTGTCGAGGATGAAGATGTCGATATCGATGTCGATGACGACGCAGAGGGCGGTCCAGCGGAGGACTGACCTGGTGGTTTATTTGTCAGCGGTATGGTTTGGGCCATAGAATCGAGCATCGGCCTCTCAAATGACGACTAGTAGCGTGCTTCTTCTGAAGGACCAGATAGACCAAACTTGGCCTGTGCATCAGTGGTTCGGGTCAGGAACGGATCGAGGCGATAGCGTCTGAGCTCAAGCACAGACCAGATTCAAAAGAATCCGAGATTTCGTTGTCGGGCGAAGTCAGCTTGGGCCATGCAGTGTAGCCAGATACCCTTTTTGTTGAGACGTGGTTCGATCTCAATGTGGCGTTGTGGATGGGAGCTGAGTCTAGGGTTCTGCACCGAGTTATCTGCAGCTGGACCCGAAGGGAAATGTGCAGTTCCAGAGCCAGGTGGAGCAAGGATTCCGCTTGCGTGGCCATGATCCGTTCGTCTGTCGCTCAAATGCTTCAGTCTAGGCCTGCATCGTCAATTTTGGGCAAAGGTGCCGTTTCTCGCGTGGCCATCAGTTCATCTGGTGCAATCACACCAGGCCAATCCTTCTTCATCAGCCACTGAAAAAAGTGCTAGCTTGCCGCATGTCCGTCGGCTCATCTGTCGGAATATGCACCAGGCTGATCTTGCTCCATCAGTCACTGACAAAGGTGTAAGCTTCTTGGCTAATCGTGGTGGTGCATATCTTTCATCGAGAGACATCACAGCCACGAACTGCAACAAGCGTCGTCGAATGTGGTCTAATAATGTAACGGTGGAATCCCGAGCCAGCATACTTGTTTTGCGAGAATCTTGAGCGTAGTCTGGAACAGGATTGCACGCCGCCTGAGCCTTGCTGAAGGCTTGAACTGTGCCTTGCTCTCAAGTTCGAAATCGCTTTGAAGTTTGGAATCGGGCGACTTCTGCAGGACACTTTGGAGCAATACTAGTCATGCTTAGGATGGTAGCTGCGACGATCTCCATGTCATTAGTTTCGTACCGTCTGGGCAAAATCATCACTCAAGTGGACAGATGGATTCTTGTCTTGGTGCGTGTGAATTAGCTGTGGGGCCTGGTGGCGCGAAGACTCATGATGCCTCTCTCTGGTGGTATTGACCATATCATGTGGTGCAAGGTACAATGTACACTACCTTGAACTTGATATCAAGCGTCGAAGAATGAGTGCTACGGAAGAGGTGGTAGCCATGACAAATACCGATCTTGTAAGGGCGTCTTGAGTCATCGATCAGAATCGTCACCCTTGTAGAGTAGATTTGACGGAGCGCCCTGCAAAGGAAGCGCATTTCTGCACTTCAGCCGCACCAAATCGCCGGGATGCAGCATCATGATCCAAGGTTTGTTCCGATCGGAGCCTTCATATCACAGATCCGAGTTGTTGGGATCATGGTAGAGGAGCGTGGCTTGGACCGGTCGTGATGAGCTTGCAGGAGGAGATTGTATCCTATGTGGAATCCGAAAAGACGACCTATTGGAGACGGGCATGCCGTCGGTGACACGTCCCAAGAATTGTCTTCAGCGTTCGAGCTCCAGATGAAAGGATAAAAGCTGTGTGGTGCTGAACAGGTGGATGGCGTCCTCGGAGGTCTAGACGTCTGGCGAATGCCTCCAGGATCAGCTTGGCGAGACGAATCGGGCAATCGTGGGCCAGCCACGGAAACGAATTCGACCGTTTGAGAAGCCGTGCACATTTCGAGGTCTCAGCTAGACCAGAAAGGGGCAGTAGGCCGCAGAGGAGGCAGATGGCGGGTGAGCTGTAAGCGAGCTGTGGCTTCTTCCCACGAACAACAGGGTTCTTCCATGTGGGTCCTAGCTAGGGGGGAGCGTGGTTGACAGCTTCGGCTGGAAATGTGACACCTTGGTTTGAATATGATATGCCACGCGGATGGCAGAGCGTGGCAGCAAGGATCTCAAGAGCTGGTGGAACTGGTGGAACTGTTGGAACAGGAGTGCGCCACCAAGGTGTGCACCAAAGGTGTGCACCAAAGGTGTGAGCCGGGCTGTCATTCGTCGACAGCAAATCCAGGATAGAGAGAGCATCCTGTCGTACATTGATTGCGGCTCGCGGAGATGGGCCATCAACGTAAATAGTCCCGTCGATGAAAAGGAGTGGAATGCCGTATGCAGCCGCTGTTCGGACAGAAGTCTGAGCGAGTCAGTACTCTGCTTCCACCGAATGGAGCTTCGGATAGGGCACCATCTCGCCCATGGAACCGAGGCACAAACCACGTTCATTGAGAATATGCGTTCCAGCGATACCGAAACATACTCTGCGATGACTGGCAGTCAGTCCGCCAGCTGATCCCTCTGCCAGGGATGCCAGTGTTCAGGTTGAGGCGAGTTTGCTACGCCATGTGCGGTGCACCGCAGTAGACATCAGCACATGGAGGACCAGGACCTCCCTGTAAAAGGACACCAGCGTTGCAGGTCCTCCGAGCTGTCCCAAGACCTCGTACACTCATGATAATGCCTTCTATCTAGATCATCATGACCACGTCAGCCCTTCTCGAGACACAAGATGCAGCGGAATGGCATTGCGGCTGGCCATAACGACCGACCAACCTTGACCATTCCCGGATGCTTGTCGCTCTTGGGCAAGGAACAGCTCGATCGCCTGTGCAAGCAATGAGCCGACGGCACGTTGGTGGTGTGCATCGGGCTTGCAGACGGCCCATGCGCACATTGCAGCTGGCTTGAAGTCTTGGAGTAAGCACAGCCGAATCTCTGGCACTGTTGGGAGTGCCACTGGCCTTTCAGCCCAACTCCTTTTCCCAGAATGGACTATTGGACACAACCATGATGGCTCAACCGGCCGCAGGTGGCTGCCTCCGATCACAATGGTGACTCCGCTCCAACGGACCGGCACACACACGATCTCAATCCACACGAAGCGGTCTCGCTTGAACGGCGGAGCAGCGAGCAGCGAGCAGCAAGCAGCGAGCAGCAAGCAGCAAGCAGCAAGCAACCCGGCCCTGCTCGGCACCCTCTCAAAATCACGATCCGTGGCAGAGATGGATCCTTCACATCTTCGACGGACCATATGACCACCGTCTGTGCCTGATCGATGGATGAACCCCAGCAGATCGCAGGAATAGCCGGCATTAGAGATGCTTCCAAACCCCTGACTCCTAGCGAATCCCGACTTGATATCTGTCTCCTCCCTTCACACCACCATGACTGCATGAGATCTCTCCTCTTTACACGGGCTTGCAGCGTGTTCTCCGAAGCTTGCTGGAAGGCCAATGCGCCACCGGACGGCCATGTGCATCAGCCAACACATGGCTCAGTGGTAGCACGCGCCCACGAAAATCCCCCGAGGCCGCCTCCTATCATCAAGGATCTCCTGCAAGGCTGGTCAAAAGCGGTTCGCCGATGTCTAACCAGCGTCACAACCACGGTATCATGCATCGAGCTGCTCGACAAGCAACCTGGTGTTGGAGCCGAGCCCTGACACCATCATCGAGTAGTGAAAACCCAGCAGTTGAGATCACATCGTCCACAAGTTAAGTGCATGCCTTTCTAAGCAGCTCAACTTGGTCCAGTCCTCGCCTTGATTGGTGTATAGCAACCACTTTCAGCCATTTCACGGCACTGCAGCGAAAGTGCTGCCAAGGCTCACGGTCCAGATGTGATCGATCCCATCCCAATCTGATTGATTGCCTGTGGATGTCCGCTGGATCGAACGTCATCTTCCACGGTCCCAAACTCTGTTCTGCTCAGTTTCCAGATACGTAGAACTGTTGCGCAATGGTTGTTAGCTGGCATGCATTTGGTGTTGCACAGTATTGGCCGACATTGCTGCCACCCTGAGACAAGCAAACTTTCTACCCAAGCTCGACCACTCCCCTTCAGCGCCTTCTTCAGCACCAGCTGTGGTCGGCAGACCCTCGAGCACTGTCTTCGCATTCTTCAGCAAACTGTGTTGCGTTACAACAGCATTCGGATTCCCACTCCACTGATTGCACGACATTGACCTCTCCCCATCACGGATGCGGCCTCATTCATCTTCAGAAACGACCAAAAACATGTGATTGCCATAGCGAGAATCAGCACGATATCCACCGTTGGCAGCTGCGGCCTTTCATATTCTGCCTGAAAGTCGTTGGCTCGTTAGACCATCTTCAGAACAGCTGGTCGATTCTTCGGCTACAGGGGCTCCAAAACTCTACAGTCCAACACATCAGCGCCTGTTCGACCATTTAAGAGCAAAGGGCGGACAAGGCAGACCGGGGTTGACGGCGTCTAGATTCTGGAGCTAGGATTGATCTTTGTCTGCTAGTGTATTTCCTGGCAGTGAATCGTCACGACCTTGCCGGTCTTGCCCAAGCCTCAGAGAGCCGTCCCCTTGACGGCAGAAGTGGTGTGATTCCGCCCTTCCTGAGGCTGTCATCTTGGTCCTATTATCTTTCCAGGAGGCCAGGATCAGTCACTCTAGCCGACGGCGAATTTCGGGACGTCGCATTTGGGTGGAGCTGTTCAGCTGCCCTTAGGCAGGGAATTGCGTGCATGAACGGGACCGGCTCCCTTGAAGGCCAAAGCTTGAGGATTAGCTTGAGATCTCGTTTGTTGGAATATCAAGTCACAACACTCGACACGAAGCAGCCGCTCGACAAGCATCGCCGGGAGAGAGTTTCTCTTTGCAGAGAATAGACAGACGACGAATACAACCACCACAGGCCAGGGCCAGACTGGAGCAGTATTAAGGGGAGACTGCTTCCTCGACACGACTTGTCCCCAGCACGGGCAGGTGCCATCGAGACCGAGGATAGTCTTCCACCGCGCCGCACGCCTCAAACATCTGTCTCCATACAGCCTCCAGCCTATCTTTCTCCACCATCTCACGACGGGGAACTCAGCGATCAACAAGTACGACTTCATCGGCCACGGAGCTGGCCTCGAGTGGTTTCTGCCTACCAGACTACCCGCCTTTCCTTCTCACATGTTTGGTGGGACCAGACCCTCGGGACCAAGCCTCCTTCTAGACGCCTCTGACTCGCACCCACTCTGGCAACCATCATTGACCCCACGGCAGCAAGCACGCAGATACGTCGAGGACCGTGTGATACCGCACAAAGCGGACCAAACTACGCAGATAATACCCCACTCGAGACCCAGGTGTCAAGTGTCTTCACCTGGCGGTACACCTGCATCCTTACAATCTCATCTGCATCATCATCTGCAGGATCTGCGTCTCGGTCTCTCTGTTTGGTCGGATGCCTAGGCTGTGCAACGAGCATATGCAGTATAGCAATAGACAACTGTTCTCGCTACCATTGTCGCTCTTTGCGTTACATACATTCGATACCCTTGTCCCAAGTTTCGCTCTTTGGTCGACTGTTAGAAGCGCTTTGACTGGATCCGTGGTATCATCGTTACGGATCAATCCCCCCTCCAGAGGCAATCCTCCTGAAACACAGCACAACAAGCCTACCAGTGCCAGGAAAAAGAGAGCATTTCGAGGTCCCCATTGATGGACGAGAACTCGTTGGCACGCCTCGTTGCCGCTCGGTCTTCCCTTTCAAGGTCCGTTCTGTGCGACAGCTTTTGATCTCATAGCCATGGCTCATGGACGTAATCAACTGACCGCCACTACGACAAATAGCTCTGCATACAGCTTGAGGACTGCTCAAGAACCTCAACAAGCGAAGGTCTATCTACAGCGAGACAAAGGTATGGTTGGAACCACCACGTGTTTTCGAGATGAGCTGGGCTGATCTTACGTTCGTATATTCAGATCGAAAGCCGCTCGAACCTCCCCCCGTGATTGAAATTCTTCTCGACGATAATGATCCATACAAGTAAGCAACGACAGTCCAAGATGACGCCTAGTCCAACATGTTTAACGATGGGCAGAAACTTCCTTTCGAGCCCATACTACTTCATGTGTGTCACGCTTCATGACTCCCACAAAGTCGAGACCTCCAATCAGTCGCGCAACGCCGACCTGGCCGGCACGCTTGTCTCATCGCTTCATCGGGTCAAGGATACTGAAAATAACGGTGAGTGCCAGAAGCTGCATGAACTCGTCCATTCTGATCAATGACAAATTTGATAGACGTCGGATATTTCGTCTTTCAGGATCTCTCCATTCGAAAAGAGGGCGAGTTCCGTCTGAAATTCAGCCTTTTCGAGCTACAGCGGTGCGACCTAGATCTTCCCTCTCCTGCGATGACTTGCTGACGAGCCCTAGCAACGACGATAGTATGACAGCGTCATACATCAAATCGGTATTATCAAAGTCTTTCAAAGGTAAGGGACGCACATTCCTGCACCCGCACTTACTGGCTCAGCTGATTTGGATTGCAGTATATTCGAGTGCAAAATGTCCACCACCTCTGCCGTCGACCTTCCTTACCAAGCATTTGCAGGAGCAAGGTATTAAACTGAGGACCAAGAAGACACAGAATCCACAGTAAGCATCTGGTCACATACCGACAAATGTCACTTCGTGTTCTTACGGCTGCGCAGTGGACGACGAGCTCGTCGACCAGAAGAATGGTCAAGTGAGCTCCCGCGACAAGTAAACCATACCTCTATAATTAATCGCCTACCGATCCCACGATCGATGCCAGAATCGAATCAAAACCGCTTCACATCAGCTCATAGTCCCAATCTGTTCCAAGATGTAGAACGACGCTTTCAAGCGCCATCGGAAACAAATTTGGTTTACGGCGAGAGCTCTTATGGTCAATCGTCTTTCGGATCAGAATCGGTGCCATATCGACAATTAGATCGCAGGGAGGAACCGCCTCCGAAAAGACAAAGAAGGAGTCCTTCCCACCCGGACGTTGATACTCATTTTGTTCTTGGATGGCACAAAGGTCATGCTCATGGGAACGGAGAGGATCCAGCCACGCCGCATTCCGCAAGCGCATCATTCGGTGATGGTTACTTCTCACAATACACCAATCAAAACCGATCAAACGACTCACCATCGTCAAGAGCATTCATGGCCCAACCAAGGAGACAATACTCGCACACAGGTTCAAATCAATATCCAACGCCAGATAGCTCACGAAGTTATCAAGGCCACGTTCCAAACCGTCTCTCTGTGGGCTCGGAATTGGCGATTGGATATAGCGGGTCGACTGAACCTGGAAGACATCATTATGCCCAGTCTGTAGAAACACAAGGATCCATCGCTGCTCCTGCGGCCATGCATCCACCGGTTCTGGGAGCCAGCAGGCCACCTCCCACAAGCGACGCCAGGTATTGGCACGGTTCCTTTGAGAATGCAACAAGCTATCCAGCCTACCACAGTCGAAACTCTTCGGGCAGCGCACTCCCTGCCGGCCACTTACTCCCCGCACCTGTGAATCTCCAATCGAGATCATCTGTGGAAAATGCGATGCCTTCTTGATCTTCATCTTGTTCATCTGTAGCATCACGATGGCGTTGGACCATTTCGTCTCGACTTGGAAAAAGGGTCGAGGCCACAGCAGCATTGGATGGGAGTCTTGCGCTTTCAGACAGCGACAAGGTCTGTGATTACGGGGGCTTGTTAGATGTGGCCCGTTGATGATTTGCTTCTCCAAGTACATGTGCACATGAAGGAATTCTGGTGCGAGGTGTCACCTTACCGACCCATGCGTTGATGGACTGTGGCCCAGAAGTGAGGATGAATGGTACAGGTATGGAGGAGGGTCTCTGTTGCTGGAGCGCGGTTCCCAACAAGCCGCCTACGGCCATTCCCGTGTGTGTGTGAAAGAAAAGCAAGTGTTTGATGAGTCGGTGCCTTCCTTTTCTAGAATCCAATAAACAGACTCCCCACAACTTCCGCAACGACTGTGGTCCATCCTTTTGCTCCCTCCGACATACTGACATGTCCGTCAAGATGGATTCATGCCAGCCTCATATTGACCGCGTTCACATTGAAGCAGCATGGAGCGGCGATCTGTCGAATGCCGTGAACCTCAAGATCTTGGTGGACATTGCGGCAAAGGGCAAATCTCACTTGGCCCTCATCCGAAAAAGTCATCCTTCGGTGCTGTTCGCCCAGGCGACAGCTATCTCGAAGCTTCCACGAATGGAGCAGGACGTGTCGCCCTTCGCTCCCTCAAGCCGTCATCGTCCCCCTGAGCAAGAGACGATTGATTCACTCACAGCGCTTCCGAAGCTACCCATGTCAGGGAACGAACAGCATGGCAATACTCGCTTGGCTCAGGGAGAACCGACCAGCATATTCATCAGCAGCGAGACTTGTCGAAACGCGGACATGCGCCAACAAAAGGAAAAAACTCATCTCGTCTCCTACGACCAACCCGACTTCTCAGCAGAAACAGTAGAGCTTCCTCTCTTTGCGCAGAGCGCTTCCTTGTACGAGGCAACAAGCAGTCGTGACAGCGCTGTGTCTCCTCCACCACCACCAACTTCCAAGAAGTTGACGGTCCCGAAACGCTTGAGCATTGAACCAAAAGCGTTCCGTACACCACAGCAGCAATCGCCACAAAAACAAAGACTTGCCAGGCAAGATAATGGCAGCCCTCAATCGATCCGGAAACGTCCTGTTTCGTTGGACAAACGGCCGCCATGGCGACCTGTTGGAGCCGATGACACAACACAACGAGGTAGAAAGCCGTTTGGCACCGACGGTGCGAAGAGACGGATTTCTCGATCAACAGGAGCAGTGCAGGTAACCCGTGGACGGGCGCGACATAGACAATCCTCTTTGCCGGGCCAAGTGCCCAGGACAGAAAGAGATTTGCATATATTGCAGGGAGCAGAGCGCCAAACTGGCACACAAACACTTCCGAGGGCAAGGCTGCTGAGGAGTCCCGTCTGTACTGGCCCACGAGATCGAGACAGCACAGTCAAAGTGACACGGTATGCTGAAGCGCTGAATGCAAGCGAAAGATTAGAAACATGGCTCGAGGATAGACGAAGCAATTGGCCTGCCGAAGATTCCTCTGCCAGTGAATTTATTTCAGACGACCACCGATCCTTACGCCTTGCAAATTCTCCAGCCTTCTCTAACCCTGCATTGTCTCCGAGTCCGACTCCTTCGTCACGCGCTGCTCTTCCTTGGGCAATAAGTGCTGGCATCCGCGGGGGAGGCTCCCTCGATGGAGCGTATTGCGAAGTGGGCGACGGGATTCCAACTCCTACCTTGATAGAAGACAACGGAACACTATTTGCCTTTTTCCACAGCTGCAGCGCAGACGAGTCTAAGACCGTCAGAGTGTGCATCGAGATCTACGCTTCTATAAAGCTCGAACCCCAAACTTTGGGCTGTCATTCGCTGGCTGTACCCGGCCTTCCTCTACAAAGTGGGAACACAGAGGGTACTTTCACCCTCAGAGTTACAAGGTCAGCATTCAGTGGCAACGATGAATTCAAGCCTCATGAGAAGGTTGCTCTACTTGATGATAACTTCTCGACACAACCCATGCAGCGTCACGAGGTGTCGCAAAACTTTCCTCTTGACACGCCGTTTAATGTCAAGTTTTTGTGCTTCGAGACATGTCGTGCGCTAGCACCCTCTGACTTCGAAATTGATAGTGATGTACACACGCAGTACGAATGGGAGAATTTGGATGGCGACGGCATCGTTGCAGAGCATTCAATGGTCTGTTCTTTGCGCCTTCATCCATTTCTGATGTGGGCAGAGAACGTCACGTTCAAGTTGTACCTTATTGGAGGTCCTTCTGGCACTCTTGAAACAACCCTCGAACCAGGAAGTCGTCGTATCTATCTAAATGGCGAACGCTGTGATACTGAGCATGAGCTAGAGATCTCATTCGTTTGCCCCGTTGCAGACCTGCAGAAGACCTTCACTATTTCTTGGGTGCAATCTTTGGGAATTCCTCCATTCGAAGTCTGGCTGCCAAGGATCTCTGGTCTATACCGCGAGAAGCTCGAGGACATTTTCGATTTGCCCCATGAAGCGGGCGTCTCAATAGCTCCAAGACCGTGCAAGAAATCGAGAGTTTATTCAATGGTGGCACAGGAGGAATTTCTGAAATCTTCTGGGCAGATTTTCTTCTTTCCTGAGAACCAACATACGCCTCGAACTATACGACAAAGTTTGACCGAGCACTCAGGTCAGTTCTATGACGAGCTGGCACCCGAAGATCTTGTATCTGGATCCAATACCCCCGCTAGCGAAGACAGCACAATGCCTGTGAAGCATATTACAGTCTCCTTGAAGCCGACCAAGCGGCCAAGAACAGGCCGACCTGAACTTTTGAGGAGCATTGTCACAGACCTCGGCCATCACTCAACTGGTCGCGTGGGGCTCAAGGAAAGCGCAGAAAAGACGACTCCTGATGCTGCTATAGCGAAATCGATAGAAGTTGTTTCGGTCGAAACAACGCCACATAGACCAAAGTCTTATCTGCTTCAGGGTGTCCTTTTCCTGCTTCGTGTGCTCAGTTGGCTTTCCAGGGGCCGTGCTGGGCCTGCAGGCCTCTTCAAAAACATGGTCCTGATATGGCTTTGTTTTCGTGCCTTCAACCACGATGGTGTCGTGCAGATTGAGCATTCTATCAAGTCGAAAGCGTTGAATGCCTGGAACAGATGGGAGTTCGAGCCAGTGCAGCTCCATGATGATTTCACAGGATGGAAGCATTTAATGGCAAAGATCAACCAGGCTACAGCTAGAGTTGTTCTTGATGGGCATTTGGGCGTCCTGAGTCGAGTGGATAGGCAATCAGAAGGGGTGGAAGAAGACGCTGAGGAGATTTTTGTCATGATTGAGGAAATCCCGGTTGAGGAGACTTCTAGTGTTGAGGAACCTGTGCTGATGCAGGAAAGCTTCGACGGAGGGTCTTCCTCGCCTCTGGAGGAGGAAGACACGAAGGAGGAGCCCTTGACCTTGCTAGACAGGATTGACCGTGCGCTTGGGTGGAACCCTCCGGCTGGTCTATGATGAGACGGAGACGGCAGAGCAGAACATCAAGCACCGGAATTTCCGTGGTTGTAATGGCTTGAATGGCGGTCGTTCGCTGCCGAAACGGCGATGGTTTGCTGAGCAGCGGGTGCTTCGAGGTAGGACAGAACAACCACTGCAATTCATGAGGCACCATCATCGGCATGCAGTCCACCTTGCTTGGTGCTTTCTTTTCAACTGTTGCACGACTCTCTAATTGTGATCTCGCTCTCTCCCCCTGGCCAACGGTCTGCAGCCAGGACTGGAATAGGGGTGAAAGTGTGCCAAGACGATGCAAGCCCCCCTGCCTCTGGCATCGGACCCAGAACAAACGCGTTCTGACTTTGTGCGGCAGATACAGTACATGCTTGGGGTACTCGACATCATCAATACGATCGAAAAGTTGAATACCCATCCATCCATCCATCCATTCAATTGACCAACTCCCACCAATGCCATCCTAGTCTATATCCAGCTGGTTACTGTTATTCAGTAACCCAAACAGCCGCCATCCCCATCCCCGTCCCCACACACATACTCGTAACGCCGACCCTCCCCCTCGTCCTCCTCAACTCACTCAACAAGGTGCTCACCTGCCTCGCCCCCGTGCACCCCAACGGATGCCCAAATGCGATCGCCCCGCCCTTCGGATTCACCTTCTCGGACTCCAACTGCAACTCCTTGACACACCAGACTGCCTGACTCGCAAACGCCTCGTTGATCTCAAAGATATCCACCTCGTCTTTGCTGATCCCCGCTTTTGCAAGCGCGATGGGGATTGCTTTCCACGGTCCGATGCCCATAAGCAGAGGGGGGACGCCAACCACGGAGGCAGCGACGAATCTACCGATGATGGGTTGACCTAGCTTTTGCGCGGTTGACCGCTTCATCATAAGCACTGCGGCAGCGCCGTCGGAGACTTGAGACGCGTTGCCAGCATGGATGGAGCCGTCTTTGGCAAAGGCGGGGCGGATCTTGCTGAGCGATTCGGCTGTGATGCCGGGTCGGACGCCGTCGTCTTTCGTTACGGTGACGGTTTTCTCCTCGTCGCTTTTCGGGTCTGTGTACTTGACTGTTAGGGGGGCAATCTCCTCGTCAAACAGACCAGCTTCCTGCGCTTTTAGTGCTTTCTGGTAGGAACTCGCTGCGAATGCATCTTGTTCACTTCGCGGGATCTTCCTGTCCTTTGCCATCTGTTCGGAAAGAACTCCCATAGGTACTTTGCAGTTCGCGGCTTGCATGTGGTTTTCTAAGAGGTCGGAGAACTCCGTTACGGCTCCCGGGCCGTATTGGGAGGACATGCTTTCCACGCCTGCGCCGACGCCGATGTCGATCATACCGGTCTTGATGGCATTAGCGATGTCGACGCATGCTTGTAGTCCAGACGAGCACTGTCGGTTCAACGACTTGACGGCTGTCGATTCCGGGAAGCCTGCAACCAAAGCAGCAGCGCGGAACTCCGTAGCTCCACCGCCAGGCGCGAGAACATTACCAACAGCGACATCTTCGACAAGACTAGGGTCTATCTTCGACCGAGAGATCAGATTCTTGAACGTTCCAGCCAGCAGGTCAGCGCCGGCGGTGTCTTTGAAGAGCCCTTTGCCGCCTCTTGTGAAGGGGGTCCGAAGGGCGCAGGTTACTACCACGTCGTCTGGGGATTGCTGGGAGATTGAGAATTTGGGGGAGCTGGAGGAATGCGAGAGGTGGCTTTCGACTTGGGAGAGGCGCTCTTGCGCTTTGTTTGGAGCTTGCATGCGTTAGGAGTGGGATCCAAATCAGGGTCCTGACGGGAAGAGCATACCTTGAGCCATTTTGACAAGGGATCTTCAAAGTTTGGGTGTACAAGGGGATGTATGGAAGATCCTGCTTGGTAGGGTTGACAGGACGGGAGGATGTATTGGGGAGAGAATGCGAAGCGAAGAAGAAAGGCATCTAATTAATATGCAGGATATGGCCAAGGACGATGCAGGTCCGAGCCTCGGCATGTGAGAGTCTGGCGCCGGAGGTGGAGATCTTGGCACCCGCCCTCTCCGATTCTCCCACCGAGGGAAACTTCTGCATGTGATGCCTCCAATGCTCGGCTCGGACCAGCGCTTGGTCAACGTCGCCGTCGACATACCATGGCGAGCTCAAGTCGTCCCATGGCGTTCATGATACGCTGTCGACATGCCACTCTACGCGCATCACGAAGCCGCTCGCGGAAACCTCTTCAGAACCTCCAATCCGGCACGAAGACTCCTCGAGCGGCCAGCACAACCTCTCAATCCCCTGCATCACCCACAACAGCTGCTCGAAGCCCTGTCCCGTCCCAATCCTCCTCCTCATCGCCCTCGCTTCCTCGCGGCGCCTTCTCCCCCACCGACCGCCGGCCAACCCAAATCCGCACCTCCCAACCCCTCAACCTCTGGACCACCTTCAAACTCGTCTTCGGCTGGAAGCCCAAACCCGCCCCCTTCGTCCCCGCCCCTTTCAACGCAATCAACAACCCCTACCGCGCCCGCAAGAAGTGGCCCCCCGATTTCACGACCCTCCATCCCAAACACCAATTCCATTTCGAGAAGACGTATAGACGGAGGTCGAAATTGAAGTATACGAGACCGGGGTGGATTAAGGGGACGAAGATTGTGCAATTCGCTTTGACGGTTATGCTTGTGACGTATTGGATTTTCTTTCTAGAGGTGGAGGGGAAGGATGGGACACCTTTTGATGCTGTGAGTGTAAAACCGTGCTTGCCGGATGGCATGATATTGACGTGTGAGATGACAGTTCCGAGCGTGGTCTGTCAATGCATACAAGAACGTGGGAAACACGCCGGGCAAGAGCAGACAGAAGGCGGAGCGCCTTTCTCAACCTGCCATGAAGCAGGACCCTTCTCCAGCGGAATGATCTAGAAGTGTTACGGTGTACGGTCGAGATCACAGAGTATCGCTCGCCACACCGACTCAACGAGCTGATCACCACCAACTGGCAGCGGCTGGCACACCCCAAAGTCCGAGGCGAGGTACTTCGTCTACCCGTCTCGGGAGAATCGCACAGTTGTCCACGACTGAGCAGTACCAAGAACAATGGATTTCGAGGAGAGGGGAGGGGACAGGGGACAGGGCATTGAGAGCTCTGCATGTGATTGAGAACAGAAAGAGTTATATGGCAAAAAGAGTCAATCCTTGAAACGATTATATAGATCATCGTGCATATCCACGACTATAAGGATTGCCCGGGGTGACCACAGCTGGAGTGATGCAAAGTCATGTTCTCATTACGAATGATAAGACACAATAAACCAAACCCCAAGCCTCTCTTCATTACCATCATCCATGTCACACAAACCGTCCAAGGAGCGCAGCAATGCGAAGAGGCCGTCGATCCACGGAATCCAGCATGCCACCTCAACCAAACCTCCAACATCGCGCATCAAACATCAGATCCACGCATCGTCCCCCTTTCCCAGCCCCTGCCCACCCCCAACCGCCGGAATGCCAACATCCAACTTAATCCTCGGAGCTTCCTCCTTTTTCACCGGACTGCCACCTTTCCTCGGACTACTTCCCGCCTCCCTAGGCGGCCCCGCCCTCACATCCTCCCCCGCCCACCCATCCTCCCTCGCCGCCGCAACCCAAACCTTCAATCCCTCATGTACGCC
>JAABUK010007598.1_pt1 | contig 15589 bp, 16 predicted proteins | sample 5559141 | NCBI WGS metagenome assembly JAABUK01 (sample SAMN10711869, study PRJNA513367) | rock metagenome | isolation source: Antarctica rocks | place: Antarctica: Victoria Land, Pudding Butte nord | collected 2016-01-03
GGCCGTTGCCGTCCACGCGCTCAACCGTATGCTCGAGTTGGGACGCCCAAGCTACGTCCGCGCCGCCTGACCCTAGACGCGGGCAGGGTTAGTGCGCCCGCACCCCTGATCCATGCACCACGCTCGGTCCGGCAGGCCATCCGCGACACCAGCGAGCCCGACCCCACAACCAGCAACCTGCTGCAAACGGTCGAGCAGGGGATAGACGAATACCAGTGGTTCTTCCGCGCCATGGTGCAGGCGACGCCCACGGACAAGAACACCGGCTGGGACCTCAACGACAACAGGCCGGTGGACCTGCCGGATCAGACGCCGGCGGGACAGCCCCCGGCTGGGCAGACGTCAACCGGGCAGCCCGCCAGCCCGCCGCGCTAGCCACGCCACGCCCGGGGGTGCCGTACGGACCCTCCGGGCGTGTCCGCCTTTCCAACGAAAGCAGTTATAATGGCAGGCCGCCTCCATGCCGAACGGCACCTCATCCAGCGAGTTGGCTGGTTGCGGGCTGCCGTGCTGGGCGCCAACGACGGCATCCTCTCGACGGCGAGCCTGATCGTCGGCGTCGCATCCGCTGCGGGCACGCACGCCAGTATCCTCGTGGCCGGCGTGTCCAGCATGGCAGCCGGGGCGATGGCAATGGCGGCTGGCGAGTACGTGTCCGTCAGCTCGCAATACGACACGGAGCAGGCGGACGTCGCCCGGGAGCGTACAGAACTCGCGGCGGATACGGCGTCCGAAACCCAGGAACTTGCCGCGATCTATGAGGGCCGGGGCCTCGACACAGTCTTGGCATTGCAGGTTGCCCGGCAACTCATGGCCAAGGACGCCCTTGGCGCCCACACCCGCGACGAGCTTGGAATATCGGACACGATGACGGCGAAGCCCGTCCAGGCGGCACTGTCCTCGGCTGCCTCGTTCTCGATCGGCGCCGCGTTGCTGCTGGGCATGGCCGTATTCACCCCGGCGGGATGGGTCGTGCCGGCTGTGTCGGGCGCCTCCTTGCTGTTCCTGGCGCTGCTTGGGGTGGTCGGCGCCAAGGTTGGAGGCGCCGGGATGGTCAAGGCCGCCATCCGGGTGACGTTCTGGGGTGCTGCGGCCATGGCCGTGACGGCTGGCATCGGAGCGGTCACCGGCACCAGGCTTTGAATGGTCCGAGGGACGTTTGAGCCTGCTATTGGCGCGGGAGGACGGCGATGCCCGATGCTCGCGGAAGCCTGGATTGGCGACCGCCCCCTGAGGATGCAGCTTCAGCGATGCACGGCGGCTATCATCAGCCGCCGAAACGCACCGTGGCCGCCAGGGATCGCGAGGGTGTCCCCGGGTGGGACAGGTTCGGTGCTGCGCCTTCCAGGTCACGCAGGATCGGGCAGTCCGGCCGGCTGTCCCCGCGGCAGGCCTCGGCCAAGCCCGCCAGCGCGTCCCGCATCGCGGTCAGCTCGGTGATCTTCGCATCCAGTTCCGCCACTTGGTGCAGGGCGATCCGCTTCACCTCCCGACTGGGCCGCGTCTCGTCCTGCCACAGGCCGACCAGCACCTTCACCCGGACCATGGGGATGCCGAAGTCGCGGGCATGGCGGATGAAGCGCAGGGTGTCCACCTCGCGTCGCCCATAGGTCCGGTAGCCCGCCGCCGTACGGCTGGCCTGTGGGACTAGGCCGATGCTCTCATAGTAGCGCAGCATCTTGGCGCTCACGCCCGACGCCTTCAGCCTCGCCGATGTTCATACCCGACCCTCATGGACTTAGCAGATCAGGGTTCCGGTCATAGGAAGGTCAAGCCCTGGCAGCAGGCCCTTGACCTTCCCACGGTGGGAAGCACCATGTCCTGCTCCGGGCGGCGGACTTGGAGCCACCCAGGAGACGGTGCCATGGACGGCCACGATCACGACAAGGCTTCCGGTTGCTGCGGATGCGGCGGCGGCAAAGCCGCCGGACTTGCCGTGGCGGTCACAGTCACGGACCCGGTGTGCGGCATGACGGTGGACCCGGCCACCTCAAAGCACCGTTTCGAGCACGCGGGCACGGCTTACCACTTCTGCTCCGCCGGGTGCCGGTCGAAGTTCGAGGCGGACCCGGCGAAGCACCTGGCGCCCAAGCCGGAGGCAGTCCCGGCCAAGCCCGGCGCCATCTACACCTGCCCCATGCACCCGCAAATCCGCCAGGTCGGTCCCGGCAGTTGCCCCATCTGCGGGATGGCGCTGGAGCCGGTCGAGGTCACGGCGGACGCAGGACCCAACCACGAGCTGGCCGACATGACGCGCCGGTTCTGGGTCGGCCTCGCCCTGGCGCTGCCCGTGTTCATCCTGGAGATGGGCAGCCACGTCCCGGCGCTCGGCCTGGACCGGCTGGTTCCCATGCAGGCGTCCATCTGGGTGCAGCTCGTCCTGTCCACGCCGGTCGTCCTGTGGGCGGGCTGGCCGTTCTTCCAGCGGGCCTGGGCGTCGCTCGTCAGCCGCAACCTCAACATGTTCACGCTGATCGCGCTCGGGGCGGGGGCGGCCTACCTTTACAGCCTGGTTGCCACCTTCGCGCCGGGCCTGTTCCCCGCGGGCTTCCGCGGCATGGGCGGCACGGTTGCGGTCTATTACGAGGCGGCGGCGGTCATCACGGTGCTGGTCCTGCTCGGCCAGGTGCTGGAGCTGCGCGCGCGCGAGCAGACCGGGGGCGCCATACGCGCCCTGCTGAACCTGGCGCCCAAGACCGCCCGCCGGCTGCGGGACGGCGGCGAGGACGATGAGATCGGCATTGCCCAGGTGGCCGTCGGCGACCGCCTGCGCGTCCGCCCCGGCGACGGCATCCCGGTGGATGGCGTGGCGCTGGAGGGCAGCAGCGCCGTGGACGAGTCCATGGTGACAGGCGAGTCCATGCCGTCCGCCAAGGCCGCCGGAGACAAGCTGATCGGCGGCACGGTCAACGGCACGGGTTCGCTGGTGATGCGGGCGGACCGGGTGGGGTCGGACACGATGCTGGCCCGCATCGTCGCCATGGTCGCCGCGGCGCAGCGCAGCCGGGCGCCGATCCAGCGCATGGCCGACCGGGTTGCGGGCTGGTTCGTCCCTGCCGTGCTCGCTGTCGCCGCGCTGGCCTTCGCAGGGTGGGCCATCTGGGGGCCAGCGCCGGCGCTCTCCTACGCGCTGATCGCAGCCGTGTCGGTTGTCATCATCGCCTGCCCCTGTGCGCTCGGGCTGGCCACGCCGATGTCCATTGGGGTGGGCGTCGGCAAGGGGGCCGGCTCGGGCATCCTCATCAAGTCTGCCGAGGCGCTGGAGCGCATGGAGAAGGTGGACACCCTGGTGGTGGACAAGACCGGCACACTTACGGAGGGCAAGCCCAAGGTGACTGCGGTCATCGCGGCGCCGGGCATCAGCGAAGCCGACCTGCTGGCGCTGGCAGCCGGCCTGGAGCGGTCCAGCGAGCATCCGCTGGCGGCGGCCATCGTGGCGGCAGCCAAGGCAGCCGGTGCCCCCGTGCTGGATGCGGCCGGCTTCGCCTCCCTCACGGGCAAGGGCATCACCGGCACGGTGGACGGACATGCCGTCGCCCTGGGCAACGCCGGGCTGATGACGGATGCCGGCGTGGAGGTGGGGGAGCTGGCGGGCCAGGTGGACGCGCTGCGGCGGGATGGCGCGACCGCGCTGTTTCTGGGTGTGGACGGGCGTCCGGCGGGCGTCATCGCGGTGGCCGACCCGGTCAAGCCGACGACGCGCGCGGCCCTCGATGCGCTGCGGGCCGAGGGCGTCCACGTCGTGATGCTGACCGGGGACAACCGCACGACCGCCGAGGCGGTGGCGCGCACGCTGGGCATCGAGGACGTGCGTGCCGACGTGCTGCCGGACGACAAGCACCGGGTCGTCGCCAAGCTGAAGGCAGACGGCAAGGTCGTCGCGATGGCGGGCGACGGCGTGAACGACGCGCCGGCGCTGGCCGAGGCCGACGTGGGCATCGCGATGGGCACCGGGACGGAGGTGGCGATCCAGAGCGCCGGGATCACCCTGGTCAAGGGCGACCTTGCCGGCATCGCGCGGGCGCGTGCCCTGAGCCGGATGACCATGCGGAACATCCGGCAGAACCTGGTGTTCGCCTTCGCCTACAACGTCATCGGCATCCCAGTGGCCGCCGGCGTGCTCTACCCGGTGTTCGGCATCCTGCTCAGCCCGGTGGTCGCCGCCCTGGCCATGTCGCTCAGCTCGGTGTCGGTCATCGCCAACGCGCTGCGGCTCCGCGCGGCGGCGATCTGACATGCCCCGTCACTTCGCTGCGTGTCCTGGCCGGGAATGCCGTAGAATGGAACATGCCTCCTGGAGGCCGACCATGCGTCCATTTCTCGTGCTGATCCCTGTCCTGCTTGCCGCGTCCTTGGCCCTGGCGCAGCCAGCTGGCAGCTACGCCGGGTAGCAAGCCCCAAGGTCAAGGCGCTGTCCGCCCAGGAGCAGGCGGACCTCCTGGCGGGCCGCGGCATGGGCCTGGCCAGGGCCGGCGAGCTGAACCACTGTTCTGGCCCGGCGCATGTCCTAGAACGGAGGAAGCGGCTGATGCTCAGCCCCGGCTAGGCCAAAGCCGTCGAGGACAGCTTCGCGAGTATGCAAGCCGCAGCCAAGCCGCTGGGGCAGGAGGTCGTCGAGTGGGAACGGAGGCTGGACGCAGCCTTCCGCCAAGGACCGTCACCCCGGAACGCTTGGCCTTGGAGACGGACGCCATAGGCAAGCTGCAAGGCCGGCTCAGGGCGGTCCACTTCGCTGCCCACCTGGAGATGCGGGCCGTGCTGACGCCGGAGCAGTTCGCCTCTTACGACAGGCTAAAGGGCTATGTAGGCGGTGCGAAAGCCCCGCCTGCTCATTCGCACTATATGGCGCCGGGCTGATGCAGCGGACCGGCAGACGACCATGGCAAGCAAGCCAACGCGCTCAAAGCGATCCGCCGGCAGGACGGTGAAGCCATCCCCGTGCAGCATGCGCCACGACCGGCGTGTGGCCGTCCCGTGCTTCTCGAGCAACCACTCGTCCTTGCCGCACCGCTTCAGGCCCGTGCTGTCCACCAGCAGGTGCATGGGCTCGCTGTCGGCACCAGCGCCGGCCCCCGGCCGCGGCACGTCCAGCATCGCTGCACGCCGGCGGAGCGTCATGTGGTCTGGCACGCGCAAGCCGACGCCGAGCAGGCCGACGATGGAGCCGATCAGGCCCTCGGCTTGCCGGTAGGGGAGGCGGAACCCCGACCGGTTCCGTCATTGGGTCGATGCGGGCCTCATTTGGTCGGCATGGCCGCAATCCCGCGGGCAACCTCGGCCAGACTCTGCCCGATGATGTCCGGCGCGGCCATGGTGGCGGGGAAGCTCTGGCCCCGGGCGACAAAGCCTGTGGACAGTCCGGCGCACTTTGCCCCGTGTACGTCCCAGGCATGTGTGGCCACCAGCGCCAGCTCTGCGGATGTTACGCCAAGCACCTCGGCGGCATGCAGGTAGAGCCCTCGACGCGGCTTCCACTGTCGGACTTCGGCGACGGAGATTACGCGCTCTACGAGCGAGGAGAAACCCGCGCGCTGGAGGAGCGCCCGCGTTGTCTCCGCTGTGCCGTTGCTGAGGGCGGCGATGCGCACGTCTGCGCTCCTCAGGATATGGAACGCCTCGGCGGCGTCGGGATGTGGGTCGAGCTGCCCGAACCCGTCCAGCACGGCATCAAGCCCGGCCTTGCCGAGCTCCCGCCCGTGCTCCCGCGCGACCTCGGCCAGGGTCGCTGCCGCGATGTCGCGGAACCCGGCGTAGGTGTCGGTCACGGCCAGAGCGAAGGCGTCCCGCAGGATGCGGGCGAACCACGTCTCCAGGCTGGCGCCTGGGATGCCTTGCGCCGAGAGCCGGGGACGCAGGGATTCCAAGGAGAAGGTGGTCTCGACGATATCGAACGCTACGACGCGCGGGCGAGCGGCCACAGGAACCTCCATGTCAGGGAGGACGTGCAACGCCCGTGGGCCGCCGGGTTCCTGCAGGCAGTCGACCTCTGGCCGTGATCACCTTGTTGCCAGGCTCCGCGTCGAGTGCCGGAAAGCCCCCGAAATCTCGTCCGGCGCGCCTTGACCTGCCAACGTGGGAAGCCTCCACCTTGGTTGCCCAGAGACCAATCGTTCAGTCCTTGCAACCCCAAATTCGGGAAGCCGCACCATGAGCCCGTCCTTGCCCCTGTCCAATCTTCCCCGCCGCACCCTCATCAAGGGGGCTACAGCCTTCGGGGCCGGCGCGGCGCTTGGCGTGCCGACCGGCCCAGCCGCGGCGGCGGTGCAATCGGGTGTCGGCGGCATGCCCGTGTTGCGCGGCAACCGGTTCGACCTGCGGCTGGACCGCATACGCATCAACAAGAGCGGAACCGAGACCTGGGCCAACGCGATCAACGGCATCGTACCCGGCCCGCTGCTGAACTGGCGGGAAGGCGACGTGGTCACCATCAACGTCACCAACAACTTGCCGGAGATGACCGGCATGCACTGGCACGGCATCATCCTGCCGAACGACATGGACGGCGTGCCGGGCCTGGAGTTCCCCGGCATCATGCCCGGCGAAACCTTCACCTACCGCTTCCCCGTCGTGCAGAGCGGCACCTACTGGTATCACAGCCACATGGGCTACCAGGAGCAGAAAGGCGTTTACAGCGCCCTGGTGATCGACCCGGCCGGAACCCCGCTGATCCAGGCCGAGCGCGACTACGTCGTGGTGCTGAGCGACTGGATGAATGGCTCGCCGCTCGTGGTCCAGAACGACCTGAAGCACATGCCCGACTACTACAACTTCAACCGCCGCACGGTCGGGACCTTCTTCTCCGACGTGGAACAGAGTGGGCTGAAGGCCACCGCCAAGGAGCGTTGGAACTGGGCCAACATGCGCATGGACCCGAGCGGCCTCCAGGAGCCGACCGGGGAGGCCTTCACCTACTTGATGAACGGCATGACCGCGGCGCAGAATTGGACCGGCCTGTTCCGCCCCGGCGAGCGAGTGCGGCTCCGCTTCATCAACACCTCTGCGCAGTCTACTTACGACATCAGCATTCCCGGCCTGACCATGGATGTCGTACACGTGCACGGCAACGACGTGGTGCCGGTGCCGGTGGACCAGTTCCGCATCAACGTGGCGGAAACTTACGACGTGGTCGTGCAGCCGCGCGAGGATCGCGCCTATACCATCTTCGCGCAGAACTTCACCCGCAGCGGCCACTCGCGCGGCACGCTGGCGCCGCGGCCGGGCATGCAAGCGCCCGTGCCGCCCTACGATGCGGCGCCGATGCGCAACATGGCCGACATGGGCATGACCATGATGCCGGGCCAGGTCGCCGCGTCACAGGCGGATCGCACGCGGATGGACGGGATCATGCCCTCCATGCACGGGGTGACGGACGCGGAGAAGAGGCGGCGGACCGGCTACCAGGAGAAGCTCGGCTTGCCGGACGAGACCAAGGCGCTCAAGCCCGGCGTGGAAACCCAGTACATGCTGGACCACTCCTTCAACCGCCTTGACCTGCCGGGAGACGGGCTGAACCACCTGATGGGGAGCCGCCGCATCCTCACCTACGCCGACCTGCGCTCGGTCCACCCCGGCGTGCACAAGGGGCCGGTGACGAAGGAGATCACCCTTACACTGACCGGCAACATGGGCCGGTTCATCTGGGGGTTCAACGGCCAGAAGTTCTCCGAAGTGGGGCCGATCGACGTGACCTTGGGCGAGCGGTTCCGGCTGCGCTTCGTCAACAGCACCATGATGACCCACCCGATCCACCTGCACGGCATGTGGATGGAGCTGGAGAACGGCCAGGGCGACCACCTGCCCTACCTGCACACGATCAGCGTGCAGCCCGCCGCCAACGTCAGCATGCTGGTGACGCCGATCGCGACCGGGCAATGGCCGCTGCACTGCCATTTCCTATATCACTTTGAGGCCGGCATGTTCCGGACGCTCCGAGTCTTGCCGAAGGCCGCCTGAGGTGCGGGGCTTGATCGCCGGGCTCTCGGCCGTGCTGGCGCTTGCCGGGCCGGCGCAGGCGCAGCTGTTCGACAAGAGCGAATTCTTCGGCTCTGGCCTCGGTTCCGAGACGCTGAACGGGGCCGCGCCTTATGGCAATCCGATTGCGGACAACCGCGTGTATATCCACGGCTTCTTCGACCAGCTCGAAGGCCGCATCGGCGATGGGCAATACCTGCGCTGGGACGGGCAGGCGTGGATCGGCAACGACTACAACAAGCTCTGGCTCAAGTCGGAGGGGCGGTATAACCCAGGCAAGCGCGGGCGGATGGAGGACGGCGACCACGAGCTGTTGTACGACCGGCCCATCAACGAATACTTCGACGTGCAGGCCGGCGTGCGGGTGGACCTGGACAGCGCCAGGACCCGCACCTGGGCGGCACTGGGCATCCAAGGCCTGTCAGTTGGGTTCTGGAACGTGGAGGCGACGGTTTACGCCAGCAGCACCGGCCACTACGCGCTGCGGACCAACGCTTCCTACGACCTATACCTTACGCAGCGCCTGGTGCTGCAGCCGCAGTTCGAGACGAACTGGTACACGAAGGAGGACCGCGGCCGCGGCGTGGGCGGCGGGCTGTCCGACATCGATATGGGCTTGCGGCTGCGTTACGACATCAGCCGGAAGTTCTCGCCCTACGTGGGCGTCGCTTACCAGCGCTGGTTCGGCGGCACGTCGAGCTTGCGCCGCGAGGAGGGCAGCAAGGTCAACGACGTCCGCTTCCTGGTGGGCCTGCGAACATGGTTCTGAGAAGAAAAGAGGAGATGGACAGGGACAACGTTCACCCGGCTTGAATTGGTCCCGGTGCCGACGCTCGAATCACAACGCAAGGGCCTGTCCAGGAGTGCCGGGAGCATGCACGGTGCGCTAGCCTGGACGCTGCTGGTCGTGATCGCGCTGCATGTGTTTGGCGCGCTCTATCATGCGCTGGTCAAGCGGAGTGTGGTACGACGCATGATGCCGGGCCGCGTCTGACCCGTCAGCTGATTTACCGCGGCGGGCTAGGTTGTACGCTGTTGCCGGGCTGGTTGCGCACTGTGCGCCGGAGCTGGTCGCAGGCGGCGGGCAGGCCCTGGGTTTTGCCCGCAGAGCCGGCCTGCGGCACCCGCTCGCACCGCTCCAACTGCGCCCGCAGACTCGGGGCATTGCCGTCTGGGACGTAGGCCGACACGGCCGGTGTCCCGAAGCCAAGCATCCCCGCAGGCTTCTGCGATGGCGTCACAGTACATGCGGCAAGGCCCAGGACGGCGGGCAGCAATGAGAGGAATTGGAAACGACGCATGATCTGGCTCCATGAGGTGGGAAGAGGGCGGCCGTCATCCGGCCACCAGCCCGAGATCGGGTTCAGCCAGGCCGGGATCGCTGGCCGAGGGCCGCGGGCGGCCAGCAACTCGCAACACGCTTCCGACTCGTATTGCGACCCGCGATCGGAATGGTGAATGCAGCCCTTCGGCGGCGCCCGGTTCCTGACCAACGCTTTCAAGGCTGCGACGACAATGCGAGCATCCACTGATCGGCTGATCGCGTAGCCGACAACCTTGTCCATCAGGTGGTCCCCCGCTTGCCAACGCCTGCGCGTCCGTGCGCGCCCAGGGCGTTCAACGCCGCCTGGGCCAAGAAGTGCCGGCTGGGCCGCACCGCATCGCCTGCGCTGGACACGAAGGCTTACGCGGAACTCTGTCTCTCGCTACAGCCGTCCGGACTTCAACGTCGATAGGGGCTGAACACTGGCAAGTCGGATAGTGCGATGGGGCTTGGCTGTCACGGCCGTCGTCCTGGGCGGCGCAGGGCAGGCTACGGCAGAGGAGGCGCAGCATCTCGACGGAGCCACCCTGAGTCTATGGTGGGCACTGCCCTTCGCCGGGCTGCTGCTGTCGATCGCGGCGGTGCCGCAGCTCGCACCGCGGTTTTGACACCAGCACTTCGGCAAGGTGGCGGCAGCCTGGGCGCTGCTGTTCCTGCTGCCGTTCGCCGCCACCCAAGGCGTCGCGCTCGCGGCCGGCGAGGTGCTGCACACCGCGCTGGGAGAGTACCTGCCCTTCGTCATCCTGCTGTTCGCATTGTTCGTCATCTCCGGCGGCATCCGCGTCCGCGGCAACATGGTCGGGACACCCGCGGTCAACACGGCCCTGCTCGCGTTCGGCGCAGCACTCGCCAGCGTCACCGGCACGACCGGTGCCGCCATGCTGCTGGTCCGGCCCCTCATCCAGGCCAACCTCAAGCGCCGCCACAACGCCCACGTGCTGGTGTTCTTCATCTTCCTGGTCGCCAACATCGGCGGCTCGCTCACGCCGCTTGGCGACCCGCCGCTGTTCCTCGGCTTCCTGCAAGGCGTCGCGTTCGGCTGGACGTTCACGCACATGATCGGCCCCATGCTGCTGGGCAGCGCGGTACTGCTCGCCACGTTCTACATGCTCGACCGCCGGGTGTGGGCGCGGGACGGCGGCCCGCGCCGGGTCGGGCCGCTGCGGATCGGCTTCCGGAGCCTGCACAACCTGGTCTACCTCGCCGCGGCCGTGGGCGCCGTGCTGCTGAGCGGGGTATGGAAGCCCGGCATCGAGCTGCACGTCTGGCATGTCGCGGTGCCGCTGCAGGGCCTGGCGCGGGACGGGTTGCTGCTGGCGCTGGCCGGCCTGTCCTGGGCCACGACGGCGCGGCGGGTGCGGATCGAGAACGCCTTCACCTGGGACCCGATCCTGGAGGTGGTCTATCTGTTCGCCGGCATCTTCCTGACCATCCTGCCGGTGCTCGCCATACTCAGGGCCGGCAGCGCGGGCGCGCTCGCACCCATCGTGGCGCTGGCCACCGGGGCAGACGGGCTGCCGGACAACACCGCCTACTTCTGGATGACGGGGCTGCTGTCGTCGTTCCTGGACAACGCGCCGACCTACCTCGTGTTCTTCAACATGGCCGGCGGCGACCCGCAGGCGCTCATGGGGCCGCTGTGGCACACGCTGCTCGCGATCTCGGCCGGCTCGGTGTTCATGGGCGCCATGACCTACATCGGCAACGCGCCGAACTTCATGGTCCGCTCCATCGCCAGCGAGCGCGGCATCCGCATGCCGTCCTTCCTCGGCTACATGGCCTGGTCCTGCGCCGTGCTGCTGCCGGTGTTCGCGCTCGTCACCTTGGTGTTCTTCATCCGGTGGTGAGCTGCACAGCAGGCGCAGATGCGTCACCCGCGTACGTCACCCAAGCGCCGGGCATGCACTACCGTCAAGCCGGTCCAACTATGCCGAGCCAGCAGCGGTTCATGGTCCCTCCATGGCTGCGGCACCATTGGCCATCCGCTCGCAGGCCGTCCCGGTTTGTACGGGCTCAACATTGAGGAGGGCTTTTCTTGCCGTTGCATGAGTCGTCTTTCCGTCCGGACGCGGGCAGCACACCCATAAGCGGTGCCGGGCCTGCAACGCGGCGCCGACCGCCCGCGCAAGCTCCCGGTCTGCGCCCATGAACTTTGATATGTCGGCAGCCCTGGCGTCGTTGCAGGGCATGGCGCTCGGCTTCGTCCGGCAGCTACCGTACATCGCCATCGCGCTTCTGGTCTTCGCGGTGTTTTACATGGGCGCCCGGCTGACCCGCCGGGTGATCCGCCACCTCACCGAAAAGCGGCGCAAGCACCGCAACGTCGGCCTCGTGCTCGGACGGCTGGCCGAGGGCGCGCTCTTGCTGGTTGGCGTGCTGGTTGCGCTCGTCATTGCCGTGCCGTCGTTCCAGCCGGCGCAGTTGATCCAGATCCTGGGCATCAGCGGCGTTGCCATCGGCTTCGCCTTCCGCGACATCCTGCAGAACTTCCTGGCCGGCATCCTGCTGCTGCTGACCGAGCCGTTCCGCCTGGGCGACCAGATCGTCGTCGGCGGCTTCGAGGGGACGGTGGAGGAGATCCAGACGCGCGCGACCTCGATCCGCACCTATGACGGCCGCCGGGTCGTGATCCCGAACTCGGACCTGTTCACGCAGTCGGTCACGGTGAACACTGCCTTCTCAGCGCGTCGCCTGCAATACGACATCGGCATCGGCTACGGCGACGATATCGGCAGGGCAAAGGCAGTAATTCTGGACGCGCTCTGCCGCGTCCATGGCGTCGTTCAGGACCCGGCGCCGGAGGCGCTGGTCGTGGACCTGGCCGGAAGCTCGGTGAACATCCGGGCGCGCTGGTGGATCGACCCGCCGCTCCGGACCGATGTGGTGTCCAGCATGGACGAGGCCCTGCACACCATCAAGGAGGCGCTGGTGGCGGAGGGCATCGACCTGCCGTTCCCGACCCGGCAGGTGCTGTTCCACGACCAGACCGAGACTTCGGACGGCGACCGTGCGGCGCAGCGCGAGGGATGGCCGGCCGGCAAGGGCAAGGTGCCGGGGCCGCGCTCCATCGCTGGCGCTCTGCAGCGACGCCGCGAGGAGGCCTCGGCGCCGGATGCCTAGCCCGCCCGCCCAACCCACTGCGCCGTGCCGGCGGATGCCGTGACCGGGCCTCTCCTCCGGATGCTGTTCCGTTTCCTTCTTTGGGTAGCGGCCCTGGCAGGGGTGGCGGTCACGGTCCTGCCCGCCCTGTCCGGGGACACTTGGTGGATACGCGCCCTGGACTTCCCCCGCCTGCAGTTCCTCCTGGCGATGCTGGCCGCCGCGCTGCTGCTGCTGTTCCTCCCGGGCAAAGGGTGGACGGGGTGGACGTTGCTGGCGGCCCTGTCGGCAACCTGCGCCTATGACGCAAGCGTGCTGGCCCGATACGCCCCTCCGATCGAAGGCGGGCAGGTTCCGGCGGCCTGCCCAGCGGACGCCCGCCTGCGCGTGCTTGAGGCCAATGTGCAAATGACCAACCGGCGCGACGGCCGGCTGCTCAGGCTGGTGCAGGAGGCGAACCCCGACGTGGCGTGGTTCCAGGAAACCGACCGCTGGTGGGAGCAGGAACTTGCGCCGCTGTCGCAGTCAATGACGTTCAAGGCAGCGCAGCCGCAATCCAACTACTATGGTGTGCTGCTGCTGTCGAAGCTGCGCCTGGACGGCCCGCAGGTGCAGGACCTGACCGGCTCGCACAACCCTGCGGTGTTCACGGTTGCCGTCATGCCGTCAGGGCAGTCCATCCGTCTTTACGCCATGCACCCCCGTCCGCCGCAGGTGGGCCAAAGCACGGCGGAGCGCGACGCGCAGCTCATGGCGGCGGCACTGGCGGCGCGCGACGACGCGGAGCCGCACATCGTCCTAGGTGACCTGAACGCCGTGCCCTGGGAAACCGTGACCCGGCTGCTCCACCGTGTTGCCCGCGTGCTGGACCCGCGCGAGGGCCGGGGCCTCCACACGACCTGGAAGGCCGGTAACCCCGTGCTGCGGTGGCCGCTCGACCATATCCTGGCAGGGCCGGAGTTCCGGGTGCTGTCCCTGCGTGTGCTGCCGGGCTTCGGGTCCGACCATCAACCCTACCTGGCCGAGCTTTGCCTGGACCCGGCGGGGGCATCCGGCCGGGCCGCGCCCAAGCTCCGCCCCGGCGACCTCGCAGCCGCACAGGCGGCGGTCCGGAAGGGCGTGGCCCACTCCACCGGAACCGAAAGGTGATGCCGGGCACACTCCCGCCGGCCCCGGACACCCCTGGGATGCCGCACGGCCACGGTACCGGACATGCCCTTGGCAACGGCTGTCCGTTCCCGTCAAGTTCGGTCCGAAGGGGTCCCAGGCGGAACGGCGCCGCGCGGTCCGAACCCCTGCGGCACCGTGTCCTTCAGGACGCTGAACGAGCCATCGGTTTCCAGCACGACTGCAGCGGCGTCCTCGGGCCTGGCCACGTTGCTACCGCGCAAGACAGCAAGCATCTCCGTGCGCGTCACCCGCTGCGCCGCCATGGCGCCGTCCAGGAACCGCCCCTGGTGCAGCAGCAGGGTCGGCTCGGACTTTACGGCATCCTCGACACGGCGGAAGCGGACCGAGGATCAGGTGATCGCAAATTGCAGGCCGGCCAGCAGGCCCAAGGCCAGCACGCCTTCCGCCAGGGCGACGTCCTTGCTCAGCACGATGGTGGCCAGCGTCGAGCCGAGCGCCACCGTGATGACTAGGTCGAATGCGTTCAGCTTCGTCAGCGTCCGCTTGCCGGACACCCGCAGCAACACCATCAAGGCGCCATAGGCGAGCGGACCGACGAGCAGGATGCGGCCCAGCCCCGCCCAAGTATCGAACAGCATGTCCCGGCCTCCCCGTTCCGATGCAGCCCCTTCATAGCCGGAGTTCGCGTCTTGCGTTCCATGCCGGCCCCAAATTCACTCCTGACGGCCCGCGCACGCCGCGCAGCGCGTCCAGCAGCGGACGGCGCCGCCGGCGCGCCCGTAGTCCCAGCCGGGGCCGGCCGATGATCCCCGATCCATGGCTCCTGGTGTTCTGCGTCTTCGTGCTGCTGGTTGCGCTCGGCGCGACGACAGGCTTCGTCAACGAGCGGCTCTGGGTGTCCGAGCCGCTGGCGTGCACGCTCGCCGGCGTCGCCCTCGGCCCAGCAGCCCTGGGGCTGCTCAACCTCAATCCCGGTGCCGACGCCTGGCACGCCACGGTGCTGCACGAGGCAGCCCGGGTCACGCTGGCCATCGCCGTGACTGGCGCCGCCATGCGGCTGCCGGCCCGCTGGCTGCGGGCGAACTGGAAGGGCCTTGCCGTCTCGCTCGGCCCTGGCATGGTCCTGATGTGGGCCGCGGGCGCCGCAGTGGCCGGGGCGGTGCTCGGCTTGCCGCTGCTCGTGTGCCTGCTGGTCGGCGCCGCCGTCGCGCCCACCGACCCCGTGCTGTCCGCGCCTATCCTGACCGGACGCCTGGCACGCGCCGCCGTGCCGAACGGCCTCCGCCACGCGCTGACGGCGGAAAGCGGGATCAACGACGGCCTGGCGCTGCCCCGGGTCATGCTGCCAATCCTGCTGCTCCAGCACCCGCCGGCCGAGGCGTGGACGGAGTGGTTGGTCCAAGTCCTGCTGTGGGAGATCGGCGCGGCCGTGCTGGCCGGCCTTGCCGCGGGGTGGGTCGTCGGCCACGGGCTGCGCTGGGCGCGGCACCGGCCGGAGGCGGAGAAGGCGTCACTGCTGACGGTGACGCTGGCCCTGGCGGTGGCGTCGCTGGCCGGCGTGCGGGTGCTGGGCGGCGACGGCATCCTGGCAGCCTTCGTCGCGGGCGCGGTGCTGAACAACAGCCACCGGGACGACAACGTGGAGGAGCACCACGAGCGGTTCAGCGAGGCGCTGGGCCGGTTCTTCGACCTTCCTGTGATGATCCTGTTCGGGGCTGCGCTGCCTTGGGCGGCGTGGGCCGGGCTGGGATGGCAGGGCGTGCTGTTCGCGGCGGCGATCCTGATGCTGCGCCGCCCGCCGGCCTGGCTGTTGCTGGGCCGGTTCATGCCATGGACGCGCGCAACGTCGGCGGCGCTGTTCGCCGGCTGGTTCGGCCCGGTCGGCGCTGCGGCCGTGTTCTATGCGCTCAGCATCCAGATGGACACTGGGATCGCCGAGCAGCGATTCTAAGTGGCTGCTGACGGTTGTGGGTTTCGTTGTCTCTGGCGGTGTGGTCCACGTCCTGGATGGAGCTTCTAGACACCCTTGTGGCTGGCGTGCGCTCGGCGTGCGCGGCCTTCCCT
>JAABUK010007599.1_pt1 | contig 15587 bp, 16 predicted proteins | sample 5559141 | NCBI WGS metagenome assembly JAABUK01 (sample SAMN10711869, study PRJNA513367) | rock metagenome | isolation source: Antarctica rocks | place: Antarctica: Victoria Land, Pudding Butte nord | collected 2016-01-03
AAGAAGAAGAGGAGTCTGACGGGGACGATGATGCTGATGGTGATGACAATGATGATCTTGATGATAATGAAGAAGATGAGGAGACTGATGAAGCATCTGACAAGGGCTTGTTCAAGGTATTGTGTTTTCATGCAAAAAGTGATGGTCCTGTCATTGTTGTTCAGCTTCAGCTGGCAATGTCAAGGGCTTCATGCTTGATCAACCTAGACCATGTCTTGATAATGGCATTCCCACATTGCATATGGCTCTACATGCAGCCTTACCAACCTTCCCTTCTGCCTGCTAGCTGGATATTGCCGCAAACTTTGTGCGCCAGTTCCCACAGACTATTATCAACCCATCCCTTCCCTTGACAACCACATACTGCATTTGTTGGCTTCTTTTGCTTCCAATTAGTTGTTTACACCTGCATGTGGATCAACAGACATTGTGGATCAACAGTCATTGCCATGTGGCAGTCATGTCGCTGATGGGCTATAGCTGCTGTTGCAGACAATGCCCTCAAGGCGCAGAGGAGATAATGATGAGGATGAGGGCTTGTGCTCCATATGCATGGACCGCCCTCTAGAAGCACAGATTGCTGGCTGCGATCATCAGGTATATTCTGCTGCTTGTGCTGCTTGAATTGCTGTTGGTATCTCTTCACATGCTGCTGATCCGTCAACTCCATTTACTGCTACATGCAACGAAAGAGGTGATGCTGCTGCAATGTCTGAAAGTTTACAGTCGCAGTGCAGTATGTGTCTCACAGCTTGCTGTCTGTGCCCTTGTATTGATGTCATCAATATTCTCACCTGCCTGCCATGTGGAGCACCCAGTGTGTGACCTGCGTGTTGATGTCGGCCTGTGTGGTGCAGATGTGTCTGCAGTGTGCTTACCAGATGTGTGCAAGAGGCCTTACCAGTCCCTTGTGCCCTTTCTGTCGCGGCCCTATCAACACTTTCCAGCCAGTCCAGAAGTGAGCATCAGGCATCTTTGCAGCCTGTTAGGTCCAGAAGAGAGCAGTATTGAGGCCCTGTGTCGCAAGCATGCCTTTGCAAAAGCAGTTTCTACATGCATTTGTGTTGCTGTTCCATGGTAACATCAAGCCCCACTTGTGTAGTTGTGGCTATGTATCAGTTGGTATGCAACGTACCAAGAAGCTATTATTCACCACTGTTTACGGATATGTCCTTCAATGAGTTCTTGTGTATGCCACGAGGTTCAACCTCATAAGGTAGTCAGTTAGGCAAATATATATATTCATCGACAGATTGTCATCTGTCTTGTACTGTCTCTATGTTGAGGTCTCCTTACTTTATCTCCTTATCACTAGCAGTTTTCACCCATGCACTGCGCTATGTTGACCGTGCGCCTGTACCAGCGTTTGCTTGAAGTAAAGCTGCGTGCCCATTGATTGTGTAAGAAGATGCTCCAATGTGTCTGCGGCGTCTTGCCCGGTGTGTAAGGTAATATTGTATGTTGCCAGCAAATGGTAGCTGCAGCGAGGGTGAAATGTGCCATTTGCTATAGCCTGCTCTGAGCTCAACAGAGCAAAGGTCGCACAAATTGTCGTCCAGACCATGCTTAAGGTTTGATATGCGATCTAGGGGCGAGACCTATGCGACTCTCACAACGTTAAGCATGCTGGGTTTTTTAATGATTATTCCCGGTATGACACTGTCTGCAATGAAAGACGCAACATGTCCTGACTCTGAAGAAAACACTTGAGCTGCAGCAACTAGTTGGCAACCTTGCACAATGTACATGGTGCAATGCCATCTGCACATCTGGAATCACAAACAAAGCAGAATGGTTGTCCCATCATCAACAATTCTGGACAACTGCAAACACGTTTCAGCACTGACACAAATCTAGAACTTGGTCTCCATGAAGCCCAGATCCTGCTCGTAATAGGCCTGGGTGACAATGTTGGAGTACTCAATTCCCTCAGACTTGATCTCATCCTTCAACCTCAAGTACTCAATAGACTTCTCATGGATGTCCTTCAACGCGTCCTTGTCAACATATCTGCAGAGCAACAGCAGACTGATCAAGCATTTGGGCACCAGCAAATATGCAGCTGCTTCAGGCTAACCAACCAGCAATTCACCTTTCATACACCAAGACCTCCAATGGGTCATCCTCAGAGGTAGATGCTTCATAGGCTAGTGTAGTTGGCTCATTTTCTGCAACATACTCTGCCAAAACCTTGAACTTTTTGAACCAGGCATCACGGTCATCTACGGTAGCAAAGTTGAGACGCAGGGTAAAGAGGTAAGCCCTGCAGGCACACTATGTTGGGTAAGCCTTGTGATGTTGTGATCAAGTGTAGACTCTACAAGACGAAGCTTAGGTCAAGAACAGAGTTGTGCTCAGTGGGAAAGTCAAGACGACACTGTCACAGCTCATTTGCACTGCCGGTGCTACACGACCGGCAGATCTTGTGGCCAGCTTTCAAAGCCGCACCCTGGGTGTCTCTTGCCTCCTCCGACAGACCGGCCACCCAACTTCTTGACCACCTTGGCCAACAGGAAGCCTCCGACAGCGAAAGCGACGTGAGTAGCGACAGCAGCAGGCGCCCTGCGATCGCAAGTCGAACGTGCTCACTCCTGCTCACTAAATGAAAATGACAGTGGCACCATTTGAACAGTCAGATGGTGCCCAAAAAACTTACAGCTGCTTGGCCTTCTCCTTTGTGTCCTCACGCACCTCCTGGTGGTGCTTCTCTTCGTTGCCGAACAGCCCCATATGACTCAGCAGGTAAACTTATCTGGCCTGAGCAGGGAGCTGGAGCGAAAGCAGCCAACACAACCTCAGCAAGGTCGGAGCTTTCAGCACCTGCTCACACTGTCCTCGAGAGATGTGTAAATTGATGTGAATAGGTGTGCCGTGTTGCGCCCAGCTATGGCTTTTGTTTCAAAAGCGAACTGAGAAGAAGACAATGCCCATTAGCTAAGCAGCATCTATTGTTCGATTTGCCACAAACGGTAAACAGATCATGATCAACGTTGAGCAATGCACCAACAAAGCGTGAGCTTCATCTAATCTAGTGTCACCTGATTGGTTGTCTGTAATGTGCATTGAGCAAGTCAAACCCTGCAAACCAAACTTGATCCTCACCTCGGTTGCCCAGGTGTTTGATCGCAACGCTCGGAGTGGGAGCTCCGTGGTACGGAATGTTAGCCAGATTGTAGACAAACAGCAGATAGCGCACCTGAAAAAGTAGTACTTGCCACTGTTGACTCAACCAACTTGATGACCAGCTCGCTGTCCAATCCTCAGATCCCTGCGTCCCCTACACAGCACCAGGCAATTCACCGTTATCCCACTAGACGCCCTGCAGAGGTGAAGAGCACGCTGGCCCCAGCTTTGCTGCAATTGCCTGAGCAGCTGTGAGGCTTATCTCCTGATGCTGCTCTTGAAGCTGCCTGCTCTTGCAGCTTGAAGCCCCTCCAGTTGATCAGGCTGAGTACACTGCTTACAGAACAGCCACAGATCTGCGAGAGCCCTATAGGTAAGGGAAAGACCTGCAATAAAGGCACTTCTGCCTCTATCACCTCCACCTTTACAGCAGTATAGCCCTGTGTCCACTGCTTAATGCAGGGTCCCTCTCACATACCTGCGCAACACAAAAAAGTTTGTGGGCCATGAGCTGCCAGAGGCGCCGCTGATAGTCTTCATCAATTCTAGGTCAGGGGGTCGAGCTGGGCCGGCTCTCACAGAAACCCTCTTTCATGCCTTGGGCCACTCACAAGTGCGCTATATTACATCCCAACCTGCCTTCTTGCTGTCATGTAGCATTTTGACCTGCAGCTCTTTGCAACTCCTTTGGACCAATGGTTGATATGACTTCAGTAGGTCTTGCATGGTGTAAAAACCGTGTAGACATTTGCTGTGTGACAACAGCAGTGTTGTCATGTTTGTGCTTCAGGAGCATTGGCAGAATAGCTTATTGCTCTGCAGGTATACGACTTGAGGGAGTTCAGGCCTGGACCTGTACTGCAGAAGATCTATGCCAACCTGGCAGCTGCCATTGAAAACGGTGACAAGATGGCATCAGTTGTGCGCAGGTAAGTCTGGCTGATTTCCTCAGGGTTGACACAGCGTCTGAACCCAACCCTTGCAACATGCGGCTTGGGAATGTCTGAAGTGCGTGCTGCTTATCAAGGCCAAAGACATAGACCGTGTGAGTATGTGTGCGCCTATGCCTGTGCAACTGTGGTGTGTGCATTTTATATGCATGTCGTCCAGCCACAGCCCAGGCTTCACGCTTTGATCTACAGGAGCAATGCAGGTCCTTAAATGTCCCCTACACCTTTGTTTGCAGTCGGCTGCGCATACTAGCAGCAGGCGGCGATGGCACAGTTGCGTGGATCCTAAAGACAGTGAGAGAGCTGCAGCTGGAGCCTCCTCCAGCTGTGGCTGTCATGCCTCTGGGCACTGGCAACGACCTCTCCCTCAGCTTTGGCTGGGGCAATACCTTCCTGCACAAGTGGATTGCTGTAAGCCCATATACCTATATGCTAACCTTTCTGAAGAAATTACAGACATGGATGTAGTGGTCACGAGATTGTGAATCAAATCTGCCTTTCGCATGCACGTGTTAACACATGCCAAGTCTGTTTCAAAGGGTCCCATAATGCTGTATGCAGTGAACTTTGCAAAGCTGTGCATGCGGTCACTGCTGTAACAACACTGCATGTCCAGTCAGTTTGTTCACTTGGTTGCTTGTTGAAGGTTGCTACACAGGAGCAGATTGCTTGCTGGCATTCACATCTATTCTGGCCTGCAGGACTACAAGACCTTGTATGCAACAATGAAGCGCATTGCTGATGCAGAGCCACGCAACCTGGATACCTGGAACATTGGCATCACTGCAGGTGATCGCAGGTTGCTTGCTACTCAGCTGCCACTCACAGTCATGTACGGCTGGACTTAATGTGCATGAATCACTGGCTTCCGTTTGTTTTGTAAGGCTGTATCGCCTGCAAATGCTTTTCATGTCATTTTCATGTCATGAAGTTCATCCACTTCTGGCTGTGAATGCTCATAATGGAAAAGGAAAGACTAAGATCTTGCCAAGGGTCAACTTACCAAGGAGCTATGGCAACCCTTTGTAACTGTTCTCATGGCTGGAACATCAAATTGCACCTTGGGCGCTTGAGCCATGTGCGCAAGTACATCTGCAGGCCATGAAATCCTGTTCTATCTGGTCCATGCTGGTCAGCGTGCTACAGTGATATGAATCATAGTGACTTTTGTCTGCAGCGCATTGTGCAGCTTGCTTGAAGGTCTTGGCTGTCAGTGAAGCAGTCATGCCAACTCTGTAATGGCAGTATGGCATGTACAGGTGCAAAGAGCCTTTTCAAGCAGCTGCCGCATTCCCTTGCCCTAGTAGGTGACCTGCAGAGCCAGAGCAGCCGCAAAGCCAAGGTGCGCCGCTGATCTTGTGCTGTGATGAGGAGCCAACTGTCGTGATCTGCAGAAGCATCCACTGATTTAGTCGTGATTGGCCTAGTGTACATGGCATGTCGCAATGATCGCCCGCATAAATTTGTACATACGTTCCTGCCGAGGCCAAGGCCCTACCCTGTGAGGGGGCATCGGCTCTTGTGGTGATCTGCATAAGCATTCATACCTAGTCGGTGCACGTATGGTTACACTGACATGTTTGGTGTCTCCTGACCAGTGCCAAACCTGGGTTGGGCGGCAAGATAGGCTTGTTGCCTGCTGTGCAGTCTCAATGCTCCTGCCTGCATGTTAGTAGCCTGCACAAGCCCATGCAGACATACCTGACTGTCTTTGTGAGTGTACACATGGTGCCTTATGTTGCGTGAATAGCATAGGTTATGCAAAAGCTCACATGCTCACTCTGCCATCTCTCATCTGGCAGGTGGAGGGCCTGTTCTACAACTACTTCAGTGTGGGTTTAGATGCCACAGCGGCCTATGGGTTCCACCATCTGAGGGAGACCAGGCCTTGGGCCGCCCCCTCCAGGCTCATCAATCAGGCCTGGTACGCCTACTTCAGCTGCGCCTCCGGCTGGTTCTGCTGTGCCCCGCCCCTCAACACCACTGCCACCCTCAAGGTATGCTCGTCTGTGGCTGTGTCTGTGCTTGGCAGTCATCTGTTTGATGCTTGTCTGCGGCCTGTGCTAGTATGAGTTTCGTCTGACTGTTTGTCTGTGGCGTATGGCGTGATGAATGACAGTTGCAGGCCTCATGTGTCAACACTGCTACAGTTGAGGCGTGAAGTCATCTCTGGCTGTGCCTATTCACTGCAATGGGCTTGCCTTCCCATTGCATGCCGCTTGATCGCGTCTTGTACCAAGCAAGCGCATTGCTGTTGGGCAACATCACTGGTGTGCAACATTACTGGTCTGAAACCAAAGCAGTTCATGTCATAGGTGAAAGGGCTGGATGGTACATGGCAGTCAGTGCGCATCCCCAGCAGCGTGAAGGCCATAGTGCTGCTGAACCTGCAGAGCTATGGTGGAGGGCGCGACATTTGGGGCTTGGCTGATTCCAGCAAGGATACCAGGAGGGGCTGGAAGACCCCCATCTTCAATGATGGCATGTTTGAGGTGCAGCCCTTGCTGTGACACCCTCATTGCCTGCTAATGCTGTGTCAACAGCAGTGTGCAGCTGTTCTGTGAGTGACACTCGGCACCCAACATCAGCAAATGATCCAAGCCTCTGTGAGGTGAGCTGAGCTTTACGATCTGCACAAACAATCCTGCTGCCTAAGCTTGCCATGACAAGACTTCGCCAGTGGCTCATTGCATGCATCTTCTGACCATCTTGATACACAAGAGTGCTTCCCGTCCTGGACACAGCCTGGTATTATGTAGACAAGTTGCTTGTCCTTGTACACCGGTCTATCTGTTTGCCATGAGTGCTATGCTCATGTAGTGGCCAAGCTGTCCAGCTTTGGTCTGCAATCCAGCAGCAGCAGCTGACCACAGCCTGACATGATTGTATGTGTACAGGCAGTGGGGTTACGCAGTGGCTACCACACAGCCATAGTGATGGGAGGGTTGTACTACAAGGTGCATGGCATGCGGCTGGCTCAAGCCTCAGAGATGCTGCTGGAGCTCAAGGCAGGGGGCCTGCACAAGGGGGCGGCGCCCATGACCCACATGCAGCTGGATGGGGAGCCCTGGCAGCAGGAGCTGCCTTATGAAGAAGGGTCACCTCCAATGCATGTGAGTGAAGTTGATTGTGGTCACACTAGAAATTCTCTTTTTGCAGCAGAAACATTTTCAGTTTGCATTGAGTGCAGCTGATTTTGAGAGCAGTACCTGACGCTCCGTTTCCTGTGCTGTCAGCTGGAAATCACCTGGTCAGGTTGTCTGCAATGATGTGACATGACACCTGCATGTGTCGCAAAGATACTTGTACCGTATAGCATTTCACACTCAGGCCTCTTGTCAAGCAATAGCTGCAAGGCATCTCACGAAGCCTGTTCCGACTGCAGATTCACGTGAGCCCCTCCGGGACCAGCAACATGCTGTTCAACACGGAGAAGCTGCAAGGCATGCCCAAGAAGATCAAGGCCCTGGCCAGGCGAGAAGCTGAGGTCTCCTTGGTGCAGCAGGTCTACCATCACTGACACATGCTGTTCATTCATTGATGCATTCCTGAGTACACTGCATGCATCACTATGCATATGCATACACACACGCTTTCTGTCCTATGCCAAGTCACATATTGGAAAACTGCCATGGACTTTGCTCTAAGTCCTGTCAAGTTGCCAAATCAGGCTGCTGCTGCTGCTGCAGCCACTGAATGCATTGTTGCCATCTGAAGATGCTAGTGCTTGACAGCAGTTTCTATCACCAGCATTCAGCTATGTTTGCTGCACCAGCTGTAGTGCTGTTTGATCTCATACTGCTGGTATTCTCAAAATTTGAGCAGGTAATTAGCAAGATGCTGTCGTGACTGCAGTTGAGCGTGGGCACACCGACGCCAGGCTCAAACCCAAACCCCACCAACTACCCCACTTTGGGGGCAGCCAAGGGGGCGACCCCTCGCACACCCATCACTGTAGCCCTTCCCACCACCCGCCAGGCAGACAGTCCCGGGAATCACCGCAGGTATTTGACAATCTTTGAGTTGCACTGCATTGTCCTGCAAGCAGCCGTCAACGCCAGCTCTGCAGGGTATTGTTGTGTCCATTCTTGATTGTGTTTGTGAGGTTTGGGAAGTCGAGTCTGGAAGTCCAAATGTCATGACAATGCAAAGGCTCATGACAGCCCAAGAATGCAAGCTGTGGCCAATCTTCATTTACAGCACCCTTGCTTACCCTCTTTATGTGATAAAGCACAGGGGATGCCTCATATGCTTTCTGTCAAGAGCATAAGATGCCGATGATGACATTGCCAACCTATTTCCCTGAAGCTGCAGTCTGAATACTTCATTCCAGTTCCAAAATAGGCAGCACAAACCACATACTGAATGCAACGCATCATATTCAGCTGTGTAGCAACAATCAGTCCGGTTTGCCTTGCAGAATGAAGTCAGGCAACCCGGCAGTGCCTGTGGCTCAGTCTACATCAGGCACTCCAACACAGCCAGGCAGAGTAGCTGATGACAGCACAGAGCAGGCCCTCATCTTGGGCCGCCCCAGCACCCCCACCCACCGCCCCAGCTCCACACCTGGGTCATCAGCACAGCCCCCGCCAGCAGGGCAGGCCCAGAGGCACTTTGCACCCACTGATGTCCCCAGTAAATCAGGCCTATCAACTTCAGCTGCAACCCAGATGCGCCAGGACAGTCATACGGGCACCTCTGCTACTCCCACTGGCTTGCTGCCCGCCAATGAAGCTGCTGCACCTCTTGGGAGTCCACATGGGCAGACAGCAAGTGTCTCAGGGTACAGCAGAGGTGCAGAGGCTGAGCCTCCATCCAGTGAGATGCAGAGCAGCTCTGCAGTAGGCAGCCTGCAGGACAGCAGTGTCCATTCACCCAGTCAGCAGCAGCAGACAAGTGATAGGCTGGCTCAACTGCACATTCCTCCATTGCTGGATCAGTCTGGTGCTGAGCTGCTAGGCAGAAATTTCTCTTCACAGGCAATAGGTTTGCAGTCAGCTGAAGCAGTGTCAGGCAACGCTGCTGACAACAGGCAGCAGCAGTCAGTGGCCAGCCAGCGAAGCAATGCCAGGGTGGCTCAGTCTGCTGTACCATTCGCAGGAAGTTTGAGGGAAGCTGCCATGCAGGATTCAGATGTGAGCGCGGCGCCTGAAACAATGCCAGGCAGCAATACGCAGTCAGTCAGCCAGCTGCCTGACACGCAGCTCCTGTCTGCACAGTCCTCTGCTGGTAGGTAGAACTGTCTCGAGGGACCTGTTGGGTCATGTATGCATATGTGCTCTTGATGTCTTCACTTGGTGCTCATCATTACCGCTATGTCCTACATGCAGGATTCGTGAATCTGTGCACAAATGATCAGGCACCTGTGGGTTCACATTCACATTGCCATTGCCATATGCAGCTTGCATGATACTGCTGAATAAATGCCTTGTGTTGATGGCAGACTGCACAGGGGTCATACGTATAACACACAGAGACATAGCCATGTCATGCAAATGTGACCAGCAGGCAGGCAAACTGATCCCGACAGTTTGCCGAGCTTTGCTGGCAAGTGCAGTTTCCGGAAGTGGGTTCATACCATTAAAACGAAACCTGGCATGCAGGCACTGACTTCCATCTGAAGCAGAGCGTAGGAGGTAATGCAGGACCTTTGGATGCATATGCTGAGCAGCCACATATTCAACCGGATCACAATAGACAAAGAAGTCTTGCTACTAGCCCTCCTAGTGCGTCCTGGCAGCAAATTGATCTGTGATTGACCTTGATACAAAGTCAACATGATTGAATGCTTGTGATCTACTAGAAAACGATGCCTGCACAAAAGTGCCATTGCACATGCGTCGTTAGATAGGGGTTACTACATGCCGTCGAGTTGTCAGACCTTAAGTTACCAGTTCTCACTGATGTTCAAAGTCAGGGATGAGTCATCAACTGTTCTGTATACAGAGACTATGATAAGGCAATCAGTGATTATCACAGCTGTCACAGCACCGCTGCTTGGCTTCGTCAAGGGTTAGCAAAAGTCTGGGGCACTCTGGAGATGCATCTGGAGACTTGTGCACAGCCCCTGCACCTGCAGTACATAAGCAGGAAGTGAAGCGGTGCCGTTATGCAGACAGAGAGGCATACAAGCAACAGTGGCAGCTGTACGCCTGCTACCAAGTGACGTTTGGTTTGGGCGTTGTTAAATGGGGCGAGAGCAACAGTTGTTTCTTCTTACCTTGATTCCCAGGAAAGGCCTCTCCTTTCAGGAGAACCACATCCCATTCAGTTGCCTGCTGGACACTGGCTGCTGACTTAACTCCAAACCCATTTGTGTCACGAATGCCGAGCGCACGCATCCAATTATGCCTGTTCACAGCCTTGTTGGGGACAAAGTACGTGCCCTCACCAACATATGTACATAAACATCGCATCTGCACATGATCTGCATGGAATCTGGGGCATGATGTTGATGTGATGACAGACAACGAAGCATCAATTGCCTCAAAGCCTGCATTGCACGATTGTGTTGCTATGATGCAGCACGTGTTCTGCTACATTCACAATGTTGATTACGAGCTCCAGCACCAACCAACAGCGTTCACAAAGATAGGCTAAGACAGCATATCGTAGCTTGTACCTGATAAATTTGCAAACTCATGAATGATGCTTTGCATGTCTGCACAGAGCATTTGGGACAAATGGTGGTCTGGAAGATAAGTCAACAGCTGTTGCACAGCTTGTTGTACAGACTCTGGCTGGCTTGTGCATGTGCTCTGCATACCATGTGATTGCATGTCCAACTGCTGCTTCTATTGTTACTTGAGCAGCTTCAGAGCTTCTGGTGCAAGGGTGATCAAAAGCATTACCCACCTGGGCCTTGAAGCTTGGAACGTCTCTCAGAAGATCAGCAAGGCCAATGATACCAGCTGGAGGTTGTCTCCTGACTTGTACTACGTTTATGCTTGGTTTCAGTATGTCTTGCAGGCTATGCGAAATTCCTAGACGGTGTTGCGAAACGCCAGCAGTGCGGTCTGCGGCGTATGCTTCTATCTCCTGACCACGGGGTCGAAGTGTGACATGTCCTTGTAACTTTTTTGGCGGGCGCTTGTTGATCGAAAGGGACCGGGTTAGCGGTAAACGAAGGATGTCACCAGCGAGGAGAGCTTTGTAGCTGTGCATGCAAGTCAGTCTCACCAGGAGAAAATGTCAAGCAGTGCTGAAACTATGTCGTTGCAGACCGTCTCTTCGGATTGTCACGGTTTGTCAGTGAAGGTGATCATCATCCATCTCCATCTACATCTACAGTCTACATGTACATCATACAAAGTACGAGCAATTCTGTAACGCATGGTATGAGTAATTGAAGGACCATTATTGACCACCGCAGCACAACGCCGGCCAGGAAATTCTCACAGCTCCTGCGTTGCACAGTCACCCTCCAAAGCCGCACTCTGATTAGGATTGCATGCTGTTTTCAGCAACGCTGTGACTGTTGTGGTTGCAAGTCGCGGCTTCTCAAGTTAGGTCAGACTCGTGTGTAGATCGGTGTCAACGTCATTGATTTCCAGGAACCAAGCACCTTGGCGTCTGTAGTTCTATGATACTGCTGCTTACGATAGAACGAGCTTGTAGCGCACCAGATTTTGCTGCAACAACAGCTTGTGAACCGCAGCAGTCCTCTTCTCGGGACTGGTGTTAAAACTATTGTAGTCAGTGAAAACAACGCGCTCAGCCATTGTTGCTTGGCTGCCGGCCGTGAACAGTCATCTGTTTGGCAGCCTGTACTTGACTCAGAGGTTTCATGCCTTTGTCAAGCCGAGCCTCGAGGCCATGGCCGTTTCTCACAGACACAGACAGGACCAAGACAACTTACAACAGTCATCCAAGTACAGCAGTGCAGGAAGTGGAAGCTCAGCAACTTGAGCATCAAGCCTCGCAGGTACACCCAGTACCACACTGTGATGGCAAAGTCAGAAAAAGGTGCTTTGAAGAAAAGAGACAATAAATGCATGTTGCAGCTTTACATTACAGCATTACAACATTTGGTCAGTGTCATGGCGTGACCAGCGCATATTGGTAGCCATCAAAGCAACGCACTGGTGTTGCTGTTCAGCTGAGAGCTCAAGCCAAGCAGTGCCTGATCAAGCACGAGTTTGAACAGGCTGAGCAGCTTCTGAGTGAAGGGCTGCAGCTGACACCCGGCTCCTACAAGCTTTTAAGGCTTCGTAGCGTCGCCTTCGCTTGCTTGCAACAATACAAGAGGTCGCTAGCGGTACGTTCTTGGACTGATTCTCCCTCCTGCAGCAACCTACCCTGTGATGCCCCATAAAACATCTGTCACCTACCACCACCAAGCTACTCAGAGATTGTTGCTACCACTGGCCATTGTCATGAACGCTTGGCAACATGTGCTGCACAACTCTTGACATGCATGTGCAATCTTTCCAGGATGCAGAAGAGCTTATCAAAGCTGTGCCAGGTCTGACAGATGGGTATTACCACAAGGTGACATGCCAATATGTGACAACATTTTACAGCATGTAGTTCAAAGAACAGCACAAGGCACTCCTGTGCTATCTCAGCGTGACGTCTGCCATGCAGGGCTTTGCATTGTATCACCTAGATGACTATGCCGGTGAGCCTGACACCAAGTCAGATGAATGCTCTGTCAGTTTTGTATTTAGTCTAGATGCTGCCTCTTGTATATTCATGCTGAGTGTGGCAATGCATTCAGCGCGCTTCTGGTGGAACAACAATCAACCTGAGGCAGATAACATAGTAGACACAACATGTCCTGTCTCACGGTGTTGGATTGTCTGCAGGTGCAGCCCACTCTTTTCAGCAGGCACTGAATCTCAATCCTGGAGACCACATCCTAAGACAGGTGCACCATTGTTTAACATGTCCATCTACAAGACACGGAGCAGCACACATCACATCTGAAGCATGCGCAAAGAGCAAAGATGCATTGTAACAAGAGCACAACTGCGCAAAGCTGCCTGCCTTGTTGATCACAACATGAAGCAGTGACAAGACGTCTCACATACATCTGTGCTGGCTTATGAGCTCAAGCAGTATGGGCTGTACCAAAAGGTCGCTAGGCATGGGCAATGCTATCGATTATTTGTAGTTCTCCAGCTTCAGAGTGCCTGTGGTTGCAGGGTTTTTGGGATGCTGTGACACTGCTGTCCCAACACAGAAGAGATGACACTCCTGTTGTTGGAGCACCCACCCGGACCAAATCTGTAGCTCCCACTCTGGCTTGGCTACATGACCAGAAATTGGCTGCAAGGGAAAAGGCAGACGGCCAGAAACAGAAGTAACATGCCTGGCATGTCTCAATGTGTTCATTTCCTTGATAGATTGGATCTCAGATACACATCCCCAAGGATACACTGATTTGCAGAGCCTGGTGAAATGCCTGGATCATAAGTATTGTGGTGGATACGTTATGCAGTCATGCAAGGCTGTGTTAGGCTGCGCAATGCATTGGAATGCATCTCGGAGACTATTGTTACAGTCAAGTAGGACCGCTGACATCAAAAGCTGCTGGAAAAACCCTCATAGCGTCTGTTGCTGACTGTTAGATCGAGGCTGACAGTCCAGTTGGCCGGCCACGAGCGCAAGCACAACGCACGTAGAGCTGGAATTGGAGGTTGTGTCGGTGGTATACCTATATCAGCAGAGTGAAAAGCTCTCAGAATGTGTGTCGAGGCTCTTCTGAAGAGTGCAGTCAGGCACAGGCAGGTTGTCCACACACAGGCACAAGGCAAACAGGCTCGTGACCGGCGCGCTGAAGCTGCCCTTGTTGGCTGTCTGAAAGTGCTGAAGTCCTCAGTCTGTGTAAAGATTGAAGAAGCCGCCTGTAAAATGACTAGCACAGAAAGGTCGCATCTCAAAGGGGCGAGCCCCGAAATGAGCAGGGCAATAGTGGCAAGTCCTGAAAGCATGCAGTGACTCATGTACATGAACACAGTGCAACATACAACCCAGTCCAGCATGTGTGTGACCGAATCTGGCTCAACTAACAAACAGGAACAAGGTAGCAAGGCTGATATCACTTATGACATGATGTGAAATGCATGGGCTAAGTAGCGCAAAGTGTGCATACCAGCACAGAACATACAGAAACATGCAATATGGACAACTGGAACAAAGTAAGCAGAGATGCAAACAGGCATACATCACCAGCTAATTGCTGGTTGATGATGCCCTCACCTCGGGCCCACACAGGGCTGTATACTATCTCCACTGTTGCATTGTGATGCCAACACGCGCTGCAGGCTGTCGCTGCCTTAGGCATTACTGCTTGTGTCAATGCTGCCGCTGTCGCTGCTGCTGCTGTCATTGACGCTGCTGATATGGTTGACATGGGCTGTGATAAAACATAACACTGTGCCATACAGCATGTGTGACAATATGCATCAACCACAAGTAAGTCTGTGATGGTTAAGGTGAGTGTGCCGTTTCGAGAAGTGACCCGAGGCAGTAACCCCATGAAAGCAGTACAGGGTAATAGGACACACGGCCACCCGTCCAGCGAAGGGGTGGACCGAGCTGATGCAGGAAGTGAAAACTTTCCCCACCTTGGTTGGTCCCAACCTCAGTCAGCACGGTAGGTGCTAATCAGCTCACATACGTTTCCTTGATAGATTGAATCTCAGATACACATCCCCAAGGATACACTGATTTGCAGAGCCTGGTGAAATGCCTGGATCATAAGTGGTCATGCCGTCTGTGATCTATCGGCACACATATGACGATGAGGCCAGTATAATCTTTGTGTCCCAAACGATAATTGAAGTAAGGTTTGTTACCACGCGCCCTATGTTTCACCTTGCTCGTTTTGATCTGTATTCCTATCTGTCTGTCTGTGTCGTTAGGCAACATATATACCGCATCAGCCACAGAACCTTCCGCGGTTTTGTGCAGAGAATGTGTAGGCAATATCGATTGAAGAAAGTTATACGCCATTGCCTCCTGACAATGCTTTGCAGAGCCCGCACTTATCTGTGTTGTGGGGCCAGCCTCCCTCATCTTGCCGACTTCCACCATGGCGCCTCTGTTTACGTTCTTCGGGTCCTGTGTGAGCAACATTGCTATCAAAAACCTGTTGCTATCAAAGACGTGTCGAGATCATAGCTGTTATCGACACTTTGATAGTACCTTTTTTGCCTTCATCACTATGGCTCTCACTTGCTCCCGTTTGTTGTGAAACCCCCCCTCTTTGTAGTAAAAGGGTACGGCCATGGCTGTCATGGGAATTACAGAGCCCACATGCGCATCCCAGACGCGACAGCTACTCCCCCCTCAAAGCAGTTCTCACAGCGAACTCAACTCAACTGGAGCAAGTTTGATTGGAATGCTGAGCAGCATCTAAGAGACAAGTGGTACCATGGTACCTGCCAGTCTTCAGCTACAAAGGTCAGCTTTTTCATGGACAACATGTTTTTTGACTCCAATGTCATGGCTTCTTACCTTCGGGACATTAGGCCCAGTGCTCCATTGTTTTCACTCATCAAGTTCAGG
>JAABUK010007600.1_pt1 | contig 15587 bp, 25 predicted proteins | sample 5559141 | NCBI WGS metagenome assembly JAABUK01 (sample SAMN10711869, study PRJNA513367) | rock metagenome | isolation source: Antarctica rocks | place: Antarctica: Victoria Land, Pudding Butte nord | collected 2016-01-03
ACTGTTTAGACAGCTGCAGAAATTTATGCTTGTCTTCTATTGAGGCAAACCCAATCAGCACAGGCCTTGGTTTCCTGTTGTTTGGTGAGAACCTGCCCAGCCTCTCCAGCTGGCTTAAAGACCACCTACAATACACCATACACTGTGCTTTGTTTAAGAACACGTGCAGATCATATGGCTATTGTTGTCACGCTTTGTCAGGAAACTTTGTAACCCCCCTGTGTCTCCTGTGCAGAACCAGCCTGCCAATGCAGAAAGGCCAGCACCATCAGGTGCAGGTAAGCCCAAAACAAGCATGCTGGAGTTCTGGTCATTAGTCGCATTAGTGGCATTTGCATGCATCAAGTTGCTGTTTGCAAGCCATGAATGCAGGCAAGCTAGTACTATGCCACAACCCACGGTGTGTATTTGCCTGTAGGTCCCCTTAAACTACCTCATGCTGGCAGCTCTGGATGGCGCACTCCTTGGATTGACTCCTTACATTTAGCCCAGGGCTTCCATCGTGAGACTGGGGCATCTGCATCTATCGGCATCAAGTACATCACCAGTGATGAGCCAAGATGGACCTGCAGCCCAGAGTCATCCATCAAGGTTTTGAGCAAGAGCCAGGATTATAGTGACATGCTTACTGTAGGTATGTGTGTCTTGGCAACACAGCGACAAGGCCATTCTTTTTCATGCAGTGCCCATCACAGCATCTTTGTATTGTGCAAGTGTGCCTACTGCAGCATACATTTGTGCAATTGATATTGATCCAGTATCTCGAATGGCTTTTCTGAAACCTGTGTCTTTGCCTCAAGCAGGTGGTTCAATGAGCTTTGAGGGCTGGGGAGCATCAGCAGAAACCTCCTTTCAGATTGCTAAACATGTGAAGACAAGTACCAAAGCAGTCACAGGGACAGTCAGCATGCGCTACATTTCAGAGAAGATTGATATGATCAGCCCTGCGGACAAAAGCCAACAGGTAACTTGATGACCACATGGTGTGCACATATGTGCGACATTTCAGATGGCATAGTCATGAGGAATCAAAACACAATCTGTTCAGGATGATTGCATCTTCATCTGCGCATTTTGCGTCATAGCTATCAAGACCCAGGACTAGCAGGCTTGGAGCATGCAGACTGTCTTATTGTCATGACTGTGTTGTATGGCATTGCAAGACTGGCTGTTACCTGACAGTCAATACTGTTCCCTTAGGTGACTCTCACGCCTGGAGCAGCAGAGATGTTGGAGACAAAGGGCCCAATACCTTTCCATGCTGAGTATGGCTCTCATTTTGTCAGTGGCTACAATAAAGGTATGATGCAAGGCTGATTGCATACATGAGCTTGTGAACTTGTCACATCTAGTGTTGTGCTTGCAAACAGATTGTTGACCGGGCAACCTGTACCAAGTACAACGACCTGATGTTGAGATGATGCTGATTTGGGCCCCTTTTTTCATGCTATGCTCAGCTTTGTGACACAGCGGATGCGCAATACACATTGAGTATGAGCTGTGACTCAACTTGCATGCATGACACCACCTTGGCTTGCAGCTCTTCCATATTCTATGATGCCCTTCCATGTTCTATGATGCCAAGCACTGTTGCACAACATGAGAAGCATATGGCAGGTTTTGTCGCTGTGTATAATGTGCAACAAGTAGCTGCATGCTTCTCTCAAATTTGTCAAAGCCAGTGTCAATCTTGTTGTTTGATGTAACATGATATCAAGGCACATGACCTGAATTTATGCTAGTTTGTGTGTTGCTCTGTGCAGACATTGTGAAGCACGATTTTGGTGTTGATCTTGTGCCCATTTGCAGGTGGCCACTTTGTTGGCAGCTATGTGATGGAGTTTGCAGATGTTGAGCATGCTCAAAGCTACAAAGCAGGACTCAAAGCAAAGTTTGAGGGCTTTGGCATGTCAGCAGGGGGCGCGGCTGATTTTGAGAAGGAGGTCAAAGACATTCAGGAGGTCAAAAGCTGCCAAGGTCAATATAACTGCGCTGGCTGGTCTTCAGCCCACCCCCCCAAATTGGGTTGCACTCTGGAAGACCTGGTTGCAGCTCACGACCACTTTGACATTTCCAACGGCCAAATATCAGAGGCTTTCTTGCGTCGCTATACTGACACTGACCAATATCAAGAGTGCTACAAAAAGTACAAGGATGCAACAGGCTCCTCATCTGCAAATGAACAGGTTTTCATCAAGGTAAGAACTGTGATGACTGACATTCACCACTCATACTGATACTTGTATTGGGAGAGCATGAGTTGTGTAAAAGTATGTGTGTGCTGCCTGTATCACTTGCACCCTCTGTTATGCTACTCAAAACAAGAGCGTACTGCCTACATGCCACAATGAGTATACATCGCAGCAGAATGCAATTTTGACGTCGTAAGACAACAGTGAAAATTGTGCTGCAGGAAGAGAACTATGGCGTTTTGAGTGGATATCTGAATGTCGAGTTTCTGCGATACAGCTATATTCACAAATTGCTTCTAGACAAGGACAGGTATCCAATGAAAGAGGCACTGAAGCAAATCTGCAGGGATGCAGAAACAATGATGGACATGTACAAGAGAAATCTGTGTAACGATCCCATTGAGAAGGTGAGCTGTTGCATAACATCACATGTCTTGATGGACAACTGATGGATGCTAGGGCTGTGCTTGCATGCATGTCGCATGGCATGTACCACAACGTGATCACTTCAGTGGTGACCCAGAACTCAAACACATGCGCACAAAAGGCGATGATAACGCAGGCTAACTTGAAAGCGTTGTTTGACAGCTTTGCTACTGTAGTGAACAGTAAGTCCCGGTCTATTTGCATATGTGACAACACAGCTGCTTTTGCTTAATTGTATTGGCAGACAACTTGTCCTAAGCCACTTGTGCTTCTGCCACATCTTAGCTTACTGATGTGGAAATAAGCTCAGTCATGGAGCTATCAATGCTTTGCAACAACATGCGTCCTAGCTACTGGCACGACCACATGTCAAGCCTAAGTGAGGGCAATGTCCATGCCCGCATGGCATGGGCACAGTCCTGTGTTGTGGCATGCTAATCTGCATTGCATTTGTGTAATACATATGTCATACTAAGATGTGCTTGCTTGTCTTTTCATGTGTGTGGAATGACTTTTGATTCTAGCAAGTCATGCAATCTATTGGTGTTGTGGTTACATGCTGAAATGGCTGTTTGACACATGCCTAGGTTCGCCATAACTTCAAAGCCTTGGAGATGTACCTAATCAGGTACAGTGGCAAGCCTAGTGCCAAGCCAGCGGAAGCGGACAAAGATTTGTGGGACCAGGGTCATCAGCTGCATTCATCAATGTGTCAAGCTGATGATCTTGAGCAAAAGCTGGCAAAAGAGTTGCCACCTCCTGAGCCCCTGCCACCTCCTATCCCAAGTGCGGCTCACTTACCTGCAGGAAAAAGCATCATCAAGTTGCTTGCCATTGCCTCTGTCATGTAGCTTGAACAGGATTGTAATAGACTATGGCAGGGCAAGGTATGGAGTCTGCTTGCACATATGTCGCTGCTAGCCCATGGTCATGGAGATGAGCCAGACTCACATCAGTCACCATGTGTTATTGGTGGTGTTTGTGCAACTGTGAGAACTATAGAAAGTGTGAAGCTAGGACCAACTGTAGCACCACCTTTTGCTTACTTGTGGACGTTCCTGTTGCATGTGCACAGCTCAGTTGTTGCCTGACCTTATGATTGTCATGCAATGCTCACACATAGTAGCATGTTGTGTGTCCAGCTCTGACCAGCTCCTTGCTTGTGCAGAGGTTCTAGGCGGTCAATGGACCACAGACACTAGTGTTGAAGGGCAGTGTCGCTTTATGTATGCTGGCGAAGAGATCATGGTCCTCAAGAAGGATCAGCAGTTGCTGAAGCATGGCAATCATGTTGTGATCAAAAATGTTCAGAGCTCTTGCCTGATGTCGCAACAAGACGATTTCTGGGTGTATGCGGGACATCATGGCGATTTCCTACTTGCGAGACCTGCAAGCTTCAACAACCCCAACCTAGAGGAAAAGTCAAAGATGATTTTGGAGAAAGTGCTTTGATATTGAGTGCTCAATATCTGCATTGGATCCACACCTGATGTCTTGGCTTTGCATTGTGCTGCAAATCTGAGTGCCTTCTCAGCATGTATTATATTTACCACCAGCGTGGCTTGCGAGTGACAGCTAACCTTCCTGCGCAAGCATACTGGCCAGGAAACTCGTCAGAAAGTCAAAGCTTATATGCCCACTTAAGCAACCTTGCTAATTTAGCTGTTTTTGCGTCTTGTTAGTCCGTGATGTCTGCTTTTGATTGAGGGAGAGCTTTGTAATACCAGGCTGATTTGTAAGACAGTAACCAAGTTAGCAGTATTACATTACTGACTTGTAGGACACATGAGGACTTAGTCTAGACAGTGCACTGTTGGTGCAAAGGTGCTAGCTTCACACAGGTACAGTGCCATTCCAGCTCTGAGCTGGCAGATCTGTAGAGTCATTGCAAGCTATAGGTGTGTTGATAACACATGTAATACAGGCTGGGCACTGCCAGTGGCCTCTGCTCACCCACGATCCCTTGCTTCAGAGTGTGATTTACTCCATACTATGGAGTCCATAGTGGAGTCTTACATCTGACTTAGACTTTTACAAGTTTCATTCCGGTCACCATCTCATTCAAGGTGTACTTCAAATGCAATACTTAAGCTTATAACAAAATGAAATGCATCAATGGGGCATCTTCGCTGCTCCACTGAAGTGACAAACCTGAGAAGTGTATAACATGCCATACTAAGCAAACGGTGGTGATCGGAACTGATCACTCAATAAGTGCCATATAAGCATAGTGAGACAAAAGAAGATAACACTAACAATGACAAAGGTGCTTTGCCACTACGCCGTTGTTCGTCAACAGATATTGGGCAGACAGCTATGACTTGATTGTTGATCAGTTCATGATTGTACACCTTTGACCCATTGTTACACCATGGTACCATACTGGTGATCACCTTCATAAAGCAATAATCCAGTGCAAAAGGGTCAAACAACAGATGCATGTCAACTTCGCACACCACCCTTGGTGGGCATCAACACTGTGTCATACACAAGGAAGTCCAACTGATCTCCATAGGTGACTTGGCCTGGGACAATTGCCTCTAGCACATGACTTGGGCAGACAGTGTAAGCATGTTGTCCACCTTGCCTGCAGCAGCACAAAAGATGGTCAAATCCAAACATCATCACGTCCACTATCCATACTTCAGCGTGTGGTCATAGCATGTAATTTCAACGTGGGGTCACAGCATGTAAAGATCACAACTCTGTAATTTGACATGCACGCAAGTTGCATCAAACTTCAAGGCAAAGTCCAAGACAAACAAATGTCTAGTAACAGCAATCAAGAGTTAGCTACGCAAGTCCCATGTAATGATGTACATTGCCTTGAAGCGCAAAAGTTGTGTCACCTGTCAAAATCCTTTCGCTGTTTTTGTCTTCAACACCTGCACATATTGATGACATCAGCTGCAATGCACACACGTGCACGATGCACAACATAAAAAAGACCACATCTTTTCATGATATTACAATTGCTGTCTGGTTCCTACCCATGCACATTTTCTCATGCAGGTGTGCACGCATCCCTGATGCTGTAAAGGCTCCCTTGTTCACCAACACACACATACATACAAACGCGTTGGTAGGAGGAACATATGTGCAGAAGAACCTCACCCCATGATGCTATCTCGAATGCACAACTAGAAGACCTGATGCTCTCCAAGACAGGAAGAAACCCAGGTCTGTGTTTGCAGAGAGCATAGGAGGAATGGGGGTCAAGCAGCACCTCCTTGCCATGTTTACAGCAATGGCTGACAGTTGCCTAAACCAAACTTTGCTTTGCCAACATGATACTCATGCCGCCTGTTACAGTGCATAAAGTGCAAGGCCTGGCAACACTGGCACATATTGTGCATCAGGCCCACACTGTGTGGTCTCATCTGATTCACATCAGCAACGTGCTGTTGCCACATTGCTGATGTGAGGAACAACTAGCGTGAGCATTCGCTGTCTTGACAACGACACCTGCAGTCTGCAAATGTGTTGCAGGAACACGACAGACCTGCAAGATATATCGCCGTGAACAATGTCGGCTTGCGCGTGACCTCGACTCAACAAGGTCGAAGCGCTGGATGCAGGTGCGGGCGGCACAGCAGTATCTTTGCTGTATCTTTGAACGCGAGCTGACAGGAAGGCTCGCAGCAACTGTTGCCTATGTGCCAAATTCGCGCAGTCTTGATTCGATGCCAGCCATGATCTAGCATTCCACATCATACTTCCACATTGCGCATTACATTGTAATTGACATATGCTCAAACTCGCCGGAGGGGTTCGGCGACGTCACGTTGCTGCAAATGCTGTTGCAAAGGCAGCGAGGCGATCCTGGCCGTTCAACGGTACTGGCGTCGAGCGAATCATTTGACGACTGAGTATTGAGAGGAACGCAAATGTCACAGAGAGAGAGAGAGAGAGCGAGATTGAGCAGATGAGCACCCCGCGCAGTCAGGAACGGCGCTTGTCTCGTCCCAGCATCACATGCCATGATCACATGCGAGCCACATGGGACAGCAGGCGAACGGCGGTTCAAGGGACGGCGTAATACGTCCAAAGACGGCGTATTGTTAGTTGTAATAACGCCTGTAACGCTCGAAAAGGACAGAGAAGAGACAGGTCTCTGCACTGTGGGACGTGCACACAATGTCCGATGATACATCTGACATTTTGGTGGGCTTAGGAATATTTGCTCTCGCGGCATACAGCTCTTTTCGCGCACTCGTTTGGGCCGCAGGGGGGCAAGCTGCGGCTGAGAAGAGCTACAACCTCAAGGAAGGTAGTTTGGAACTGGAGCGACGAATGACAAAGCTGGCTCTTGGCGAAGACGTACTCACTAGAGGCTTGATCAAAACGTGAGTTTTTCCTGCCTCTCTCATGGTCTGGCCCTGTGTCAACGCTTACCGGCGCCTATTTACGTGCCCTGTCGTTACAGCACAGCTGTATGCCCCAGGTATTTCCGTCCTGTGATGCGCGACTTCTAGCGGCAAAATGCGAACGGTGTCGTAGAAGTCGACTTTGAAGTCCGCAGGTATCTGAAAGGTCAGCAGAACCGCAATACAAAGTTGCACATCGATGCTGATGTTCAAGGCAAAACGAATCCAGACCCTCGTCCACATCTGGGGTACTCGTATGAGGTCAACGGAAAGCGTCTCCAGTTGGGTCATGTGTATCTTGACAAGAAATCTCCGCATCACAGACATGACACTTGCAATCCTACCAAGTCTAGAACACGTGCCCTAGTCCCGGAAGGAACAAAACAAGCCGGCGAGAAAAGCTACACTTTCTCTGGCACTGTTTTGAAGCACATGTGAGAGTCAGCGAGAGGCAATTTACAGCAATAGAACTAGACCACAAGCTTCACCCAGTTCAATGTAGTCCCAAGCTTTGGCGCTCAGGTCATCTTGTCCTCAGCATGCTTGCGTCCTTGAGAGATTATGCTTTCCCAAGGATACACCAACTTGCAGAGCTTGGTAAAGTGCCTGGATCATAGGGGTATTGCATCAGATACAGTATGCAGTCATGCAAGGTTGTGTTAGGCTGCGCAATGCATTGAATGCATTCTGGAGGCTATATTTACAGTCGTGGAGAGTAGAGTCGACTAGTCGCTGACTGAAAAGCTGCTGAGATGACAACCACGGCCTCTGTTACTGACTGTTACAGGGCAAGGGTGACAGTCCAGACGGCCAGCCACAAGCACAAGCACAACGCATGTAGAGCTGATATTGGAGGTTGTTATAGTGGGTATACAGGAAAAAAAAGCCCTCAGAATGTCTGTCAAAGCTCTGTTGGAGAGTGCAATCAGGCACATGCAGTAAGTTGTCCACAAAAACCAGGCATAGGCAGACAGGCTCGGGGCCAGCGCGCTGAAGCTGCTCCTGCTGGCTATCTGTATGTGCTTGGGTCCTCAGTCTGTGTGTGAAAAGTGAAGAAGCCGCCTGTAATGTGACTAGCACAGAAAGGTCGCAATGCAAAGGGGCGAACTCGGTTACGCCTGCTGCATATTGGGAAGCCCCAAAAGCAAGCAGTTATAACTGTAATTACACGCATTGCAATACACAGCCTGCATCCCAATTTCATGTTATTTGTGCCTGGCTCAGTTATCATGCCAATGGGGAAAGCATTAGCATCCATGCACCACATGACGAACATCACACAAGACCTGATGTGAAATATATAAGCTGCATAAGCAGCGCAAACTGCGCATACTAGTACACAACATATAGAAACGTGCAAGTTAAATGAAACAAAGCAAGCAGAGAAATAAAATGGCATGCACCAGCAGCTAAACACTGTTTGGTGCCCTCACCTCAGGCCCAAATAGGGCTGCAGACAATCACCACCAGGCCAAACCGCGCTGTTGGCTGTCACTGATGTTCCCTTGGTAGATTGGATGTCAGATACACGTTGCCAAGGATACACTGGTTTGCAGAGCTTGGTAAAATGCTCAGATACAGTATGCAGTCAAGCAAAGGTTGTGTTAGGCTGCGCAATGCACTGAATCTCGGAGGTCATCGTTACAATAGAGTAAAGCTGCTGACGTCGAAAGGTGCTGAGAAATCAACTGTAGCGTCTGCTGCTGACTGTGAGGTCGAGGCTGACAGTCTGACGGCCGGCCACGAGCGCAAGCATAACGCATGTAGAGCTGAATCGGGGAATTAGTGGTTATACCTATATCAGAAGAATACCATGTCACTTATGTTGCCACTACTGCCTGTGTCACTGCTGCTGTTGTGACTGCGGGTGCTGTTGCTGTCATTGACACTGCTGATGTGATAGACATGGGCTGTAGTAAATCATTACACTGTGCCATACAGCATGTGTGACGTCGTGCATCAAGCAAATGTAAGTCTGTGATAGTAAAGGTGACTATGCCGCTTTGAGAAGTGACCCGCGGCTGTGACTCCCAGCACGCTTGCTTGCAAAGGAGCAGATGTGATGCACTGAAACACTGTGCAAACAGCTGTGTTGTACATTGTGTACAGATGTAGTACCATAAACTATCAAAACAACAAAGTAGTGGTGAAGCTTGCTAACACAACTTGCTGAATGAGATACAAATCTGTACCTTGTTTGTATCATCTTACTTGCGTGTGACAGCATTGACCCTAGCATCAACACTCAACTCACGAATTGCACGTCCCACATTGGTTAAATGTCTTAGTCCTCACAAACAAGCACGTGCAGACAAGTGAGTCACAAGTGAGCAGTCTTTGTGATACTAGCTTGCAAACAGTGTACAGCAGTAACATTGTTTTCGTTAGTCGCAAGCGCATTTCAAGCTGAGCTTACCCTGCTACCAGGGTTGGGCTATAAGGCACTGTCCCACCTCCCTGTGCTTTGTTTATTGGCTGTGGGGCGCTTGCTTCTGCTGGCCCTGAGGCAGTGGGGAGTGTTAGGGCCAAATGATGACATGGTACATCACATTTGATTGATACCGCCATTTCTGACCAGGTTAGCTAAGAAAATTGCATTCGAGAGGCCTCAAGTCACCAAGTTGACCATCTCCAAGTTTATATGCATGTATCATCCAGCTTACGATGTGTGCAAGTCGCCTGTACCACAAAAGGTAAAGCAGCTATGGCACGAAGCATTTGCATAGCCTTTTCAAGGGCCGTTGCTGCTGCGGTTGCTGCCCTAGCTACTGCGGCACTGCATCATGGGGAATGTGACGCAGGTCATGCCACAAGTCTGTCAGCATGTCATTCAGTAGAAAGTATTGTGGGGGCCCTTGCTTCTACAGAGCAAAATAAAGACACGCACATGCTCGCTGTGTGATGCTGTAAAATGTCACAACTCCACAGCTTGGCTGTCTGCAATGCTGCTTACCACTGACGGTCTCCCACACCAAATGCCGCACCGCCTTTTGTCTCCTTGCCAGAAGGCTTGAGCATAGTATCTGACAAAAGCTAAAGGTTCCTCAAACTGCCGGTTGTCCTTGTCTAGCACCCGGACTGTAATGATCATGTGCATCTGAACAAGTCCGTGAGGTAAATGTCAAGGCATGAACAGCTCATGCTTCCGTGCCTAGCAACATCATACTATTGGATGCAGTGCAAATGTAAATGGAACGTGCACTGCAAGTGAAGCTGTCACATGCAGATATCGATTTGGCAGCTAGCATAGGCATTTGCTGACAACAGGACAGGCAATACTTGACAGGCAATATTAGACAGGCAGTATCAGACAGACAAAATTACAAGCAACATGTACTGCAACTGCTATTTCAGCTGACTTGTCCAAATCATGCTTCCTCAAGAGGCTGGCCGTCAGCAGTCTGGCCTTGAATTTGAATGTTGGCAATACTACATGCTGTTGGCCTACGTTCTCAGCAAATCCCTCTTTCCTGCTTGGCTTGACCAATGCAGTGTGACCACGCACCAGGTCAGCAGTGATGTGGGCAAATGGCAGATCAAGCATCCTTTTCACATTGAACTGCATGCACAGGTTAACATTCAATGCTATGCATAGTGTGACACTCACTGCTGTGTATATATGAACTAGCATGACATACAACTCATCAGTGATACTCAGACTATGCAGGGAGGTGCCACCACACAGGTTTGAGGTAACAGGATGCAGTCATGACCTTAACTAGACTGACAAGACAACGAAAGGATGTAAGGAATGTAAAATGCAAGGAAGAAGAAGAGTGGTACTATCTGTTTGCCTACTCATCTGTTTGTCTTGCTGAGATGCTCAATCATACAATGCTAAGGCAAATATTTATATGACGGCACTTCTGTCAACATGTCTCTGACATTCAAGTACACCCCTGTGCAGCAACAACCCTTGAACCTTGCAAAGCCCCTCATGAACAAGCAGATCAGGATAAATCACATGTTACTTTGAGGAGCAGCATTTGCTGCGTTGTAGTACACCTTGTGTTGCCCTTTGAGATTGTGTGCACACCTGAGCTGATTGTTCTCTGTCTCTGCCAGCCAAAAGTCATGGCATTGACAAGTATGCATAATATCAATTTCAAGGCTACAAAGATTTACACCTCCCAAGCCGCAGCGTGGTCCTTTGACATCTGGTGTAGCACTTCCTCCACTGCTTCACTTGTGGAAGCCAGGTCAGCAACCTGCATAAAACAAATCAGTGATGTGAACATAGTCAGCTCTGCATCTGATGCCTTACACAGCCAATGCTATGCTACCTGTGTAATTGTAAAACTGGGCTTGAAGTTGGTATTGTGTGCTGTGCGCTTGATGTGTTTGTCAAAGTCTTTAGACTTTTTGATGTAAATAGTATACTGAATATCATGCCTTTCAAACAGGGCGCTTCCTCTGGCATGAAAGCAGAACTGTTGATCTAGAGCCAGCCACGCAACAAGACATTGATTGGAACAATAGGCTGCAATGCTGATGCTGCAATCTGTAACACACTGGCATTTGCAGTCAAGGCTGTCAGGTCAGCAGCAGTCAGAGCGGTTGCAATCAAGGCTCTCGGGTCAGCAGCAGTCAGGGCAGTTGCAGTCAAGGCTGGCAGGTCAGCAGCATACATGAAGGGCTCACCAGGCTGTGCCAAAGCCTTTAGAGCCTGCTTGAGGCAAATATAGTCAGCATGGGACCGGCTTGATCCAAGCTGACTCTGAAGGCTTTCTGCAACATCTTTCAGTGAGTCTTGGCTGTGCCAGTCAAGGTGTTGACGGTGTACCTGTAGCAGTCCGTTCTTGCCAATGTACATCGTTGGGATGCTACAAAGTGAGCTAGCGGCAAGACAAAAGCAGCGCACATAAGACACAGCTGGAATTGACAAGGCAGAAGCCAGACTGAAAGTGATCCGTGCTGCTCCAGCTGCTGTAAACCATTGTGGAGTGCAGCTTTCGAGTGTGCCAAGCCACCACCAGACTCAAGGAGTTCTGGAATGGTGGGTTCCGGCTTTGGCTCCTTGCTGCCTGATGCCTTGGCTGTTAAGACAGTTGGCTTTACAGAGGATGCTGGTGTTGTTATCATGCTGCTGGAAAACAGCTTGTCCGCAACCTCACTATCTATTGTACACTTCGGCAGAGGCAAGCTCAAGCTGACAGTCGCTACGACGACTAGCTGCATAAACTCCTTGGGTTTTGCGAGGGTGCACACTGTGTTCAAAAGCAATTCGAACGTTGACTACGTACCGTATACGGACCGTATAATACGGTCTGGCTGAATTCGACTGTCCAGCTGCCCACATACTTAGGCAGCAGAATGCTCCTGTGTTTTCCACCAACAACGAGGGTTTCAAGTTTGTTACAGGCTGTCACACTTGTTCATGGGGCCGTGTGGGGGCGGGTAGGGGGCTAAAACGTGGTACTAGTGCGCATACCGATAAAAATTTATGAAGACCAGCCGTATCTTTGCACAGCGGCGATATAGCCCCAAAACAAGGACGAAAAGGGATACAACAACAAATCGGGCCCTCCTCAGCTTCACCAGTGTGCCCTCCTACTTCACGTGCACTGTAGTTTCATGAAGGCCTGCAGCTGCGTGGGCAATGTGTGCTCACATCATAGCAACCTTTTGCAGTGTACTAGATGAAGTCCTCCTGCCGTCCAGGCTACAACTCTGCCAAAAAGTCCTTGTTGTCCACAAACACAACCTTCCAGCCGTCAGGATCCTCTACAGATGTTATTTTTGTTTTTAGTCCTGGGAGGGGGCCAGGTTCCCGCACAACCTTGCCACCCAGGTCACCAGACAACTGCTTGACTGCTTCTGCTGTCTTGTACACATCCTGCAAGCAGCACCTGTATAGTGTTGTGCACGCAAAATGGTGCTTTGTTGTACCCAACTGGTTGAGCGTTCACCAGCAATTCCAGTGTACTGAGCAGGCAGCAATCCAACACAGCATCATCAGCAGTCATGATGCTGTGTTCAGCATCCAAGCCTGCATTATGGGGTTCTGTGCAAATGCAATCTGCAAGCAGGGCGGCCATGCTGCGCCTGCAGTAGCCTGGAATGCCTTGAAGTATTTTGCATGGTCTGCTCATCAGACACCTGAATTGCTGCTTCAGGCATGCCAGGACATTGGAGTTGCTGGTGAGCAATATCATTGTACCTCTGAGCTAAGGGCAACCTGGGCGTAGCCCTCGCCCTTGAAGTTGTCGTACTTGTCCTTGCCATAGTTGTACGTTAACTCAAACACGCAGGTCTCTTCTTCAGGTCCATAGCCTGCATCCCCAGTGCACAACATGTCGGGAAAGACAATCAGCATGTATCAATGTGTGCTGAGAATGGTAGTCACGAACGTACCATACATGGGCATTGTATGGAGTTACCTGTCAGCAAACCTGCTGGCATCTCCAAGTGCGTGATGCTGGTGAGCAGCTACCAAGCATGGGCCATCACAGCAGATAGTCAGTCTGCCTTTGAGGTGTGCCACACACTCACGTACAGTACCAATGTGTCTACTTGGTGGTAGACAAGTCACAGGTGAGATGAGGTGACTCACCTAGGAAAGCTAGCTTGTAGCCATTGTCAGGGTTGTCCCTGGTCCTGATTAGCTTGCACCCAAGAGCCTCTGTGTACCACTTGATAGAACGATCCTGATCAGTCACACGCAGCATCACCTGCAGTCATGCATCACATGACAATCATCCAGCCTAGCCATGCCCAAGGGCCATACCCGTCTTGGCTACTAGTGAGTGTGACTCAGAGACTCAAGCCCCTGAGATCAGGCTGAGTCAGGTGAGGGGGATGTGAGGGGTCGCACCAACAAATCATGCAAGACTTTGAGTACTGCATGAGCAACATCAGGCTTTCCGTGGAGCGTCAATGATTTGTGAATGTGAGTGAGCTCTATGAGTGCAGCGTCACAAATGTGCCTTTGTGTCTTGATGAAGCCAAGGGACATAGCAAGGCCAATGCCTGCCTAATGGGCTTTTTTGCTACTGCTGAGTGCGACATTGCTGTTGTTGGGCGTTGGGCGTTGGGCTCGATATTGTCTTGATCTCTGCTTTGTTTGCCAGGTGTCATTGTGGTCATGTCAGAGACAACTTACCGAGGCTAAGTTGTCTCTGACACAGCCACAATGACACCTGGCAAAAAAGCAGAGATCAAGACAACACTGGGCAGCAACAACGCCTGACAACAGAAACATCACATTCAGCAGTAGCAGAAACAACAAGGAGACAAGGCTGTGTGCATGATGTAGGATCATGTGAATGATACATTGACATGAAGTACACTCAAGCAGTAGATGGGATGCAGGAAACTTTGCCTGCTACTTGATGACACAACCAGCATTCAACACCCATCCTGATTCAGCGTCAGAAGGCACTGGTCAGAAATATGGTGCTGAGCATGTGGCTTATGAGTTTCGGTGGATTTACCTGTGCAATGGGCTCTGGAATGGGTTCTTCTCGCGTGATCAGCTCCCACTTGTAGCCAGTTGGGTCTTCCACAAAGGCAATCACAGTTTTGCCTCCTTTTACTGGACCAGCATCCCTGCTTACTTTCCCACCTGGGAAGCCAGCCAACTCAAATCAGGTTCAGCTTGTTGATGCCAATTTCAATTGGATCAGCCAGTTTTAAGCTCTGCCAAGCAAGGTTGTCTGAAACGATGCAAGCAGATGAGAGTGGTCCGCAAGCAGGCTTGTGATCATGTTCAGAGATGTAGACCCTTGACAGCTTTTGTTCCTGGGTGAAAAGAGATGTGTGGACTGCAACAAGCACAAGCACAAGCACCAAGTTCATCATGCTGACTGCAGTTTGTTGGGTGCAAAATGCAATATGCTGGCACATACTTTACATGGCACATGTGAGTTGCTGTGCAATGCAGACTGTCAGTAAAGACTTTGTGGCATGCCGCACCAGCTTTCTTGATGCTTTCGCATGCCTTGTAGACATCTGGGAGGGCCAGCGCAAAGTGACCAAACCCAGTGCCCAAATCGTAGTGGTCTGTGCCATAGTTTTGTGTCAGCTCAAGGCAGAAGTTCTTGTCTTCGGGGCCATACCCCATAAAGGCATTGCAGTACTTCTCCTGCATGATAGATCAGCAGCATGAAGGTAACATACACTAGGAAGCACAGTATGAAGCTATCTCATCAACTCGGCGCAGCCACGGGCATGAACCGCAGATTGACAGCCTGAACAGTGTACCTCAACTGTTCACAATGTGACAGAAGGGCGCAAGACGTCTTGATAGAGGCAGCATAGCTTCGTGCATGTGTTGCAATTCAGCAATGCTGTACACAGTCGAGTGTGAGGCAGATGCTGAGCATTGCCACTTACTTCTGGCACATCTCGGTACCGCAGCTGCTTCATGCCAAAGTGCTTTTTGTAGTAGTCTATTGTGGCATCTAGGTCTCCAACCCGGTACACTGCATGCAGGAACCTTCTCGTGTCCTGCTGTGGCCACTGTTTGAGGTCCTCGCTTGCTGCTGCCATGACTCTGCAGGAGCTGGCTCTGCGAGTCTGTGGACGTGTGCAGGCTTTCAGTGGACTACTGAATGGTACGTGGCTCTGCCTACAGTGAACGCCAGCGAAATGTGAAACGCCA
>JAABUK010007603.1_pt1 | contig 15585 bp, 11 predicted proteins | sample 5559141 | NCBI WGS metagenome assembly JAABUK01 (sample SAMN10711869, study PRJNA513367) | rock metagenome | isolation source: Antarctica rocks | place: Antarctica: Victoria Land, Pudding Butte nord | collected 2016-01-03
AGCTCTGTAAGATAACGTGCGTAAATGAGATCTTGTTTCTTGATTCACTATCAAATCTCAGCAGTTTGTGTTAAGTCTGCTGATTACTGATTTCATATCATAACAGTTACTAATTGTTAATTAAGAATAATTAACTTAATAAGTCGGGAGATAATGTCATGAGTTATTATAACTATAAATAATGATTATACGCAAGAGATGATTGCAGACTGAGTTATGAAAATCCAACTATTTTATCATATATATAATACGATAAAATGTCTGAGACTTAACATGTGAATTTAATGTGTTAGAACTACATCTTCTAATTAAGTCTTAAAGCTGAGAACTGTATTAAGATTAATAATTATAATGCGCATCTAATACTTCTGCAGCTTCTCTGTAAGCTAGATTAGTTTTTATAACTTGAGTATTCATTTTTATAGATTATTGAATATATCTAGCTTAAGCTATTACACTTATAATATTTAATTCTAAAAAGTAAATTGTGCTTAAGATAAATATATTAGATTATATTATCGATATATATATAAGTCAATTTAATAATGAAGAATAATTAAGACTTATCGTCTTCTATTTTAGAAAGATAATTTCAGTAGAACTTAATTACAAGATTTATAATAAGAAACTTCTAATTATAATTACCGTGTTTAATAAATAATAAGTATATTTAAAAGAATTTAAGTATTTTATAAAAGTTTATATAGATTATAAAAATCTATTATACTTTATTATTATTAAGATGTTAAATAAATATTAGATATAATAATCTGAGTTATTATCGGCGTATAACTTTAAAATCTTCTATTAAAAAGAGAATAAGAATGTTAAAGCTAACATTTTAAGTTATTGAGCAGATTATATTTAAGATATTAAATCCGCTTTATAATTAATTCTGCGTAAGAACTTAAACGGAATTATAATATATAATTATATTATAATCACTTCAACATTTCAGATCTCTAATTAAGATTGGAAAAGCTGAATTATTAGATTATACTTAAATAATTATTTATCCCGTAAGATTTAAAAAAATCTTAAAAAATATTCAGTCTTTTAAATATAAAATAGCGGGCTGATCTTATATAAAGAACTGATATATATTATTAATTAAATAAAAAAAACAATTCTCCGACAATATTATAAGAAAACATCTTATGAATATTAAAGAATAGAAAAAACTTTAGAATGTATTTTTAAATCCTACTATTTTTCTGAAATGAATAAAGCAGTTTGATAGTAAATTATTAACTGCGATATTTATTAGAAAACAAAGCACTTTCGATATAAACTATATAAAGAAATGTAATCTCCAAAATTATTTAAAGAAGCTTAAAAATCTATTATATTAGACTTCATTATTAAACTATTATTATGAAAAGATCTAATAATTAATATTAATTATAATAATATTCTGATTATTACTAATAAACTGATAAAATATACTTACTTCATTAATTATATAAAAGTATCGAATATCGAAGATTTGATATATATGTTTTTGCGAACAATATTCGTAAATTATAATATATTAATAGAAATCATCTTTGATTGAGATAAATTATTTACTTTTAAATTTTGAAAATCTTTAATAAATCAACTTAAAACTAAATATAAGTTATTAATAACTTATCACTCATAAATAAATAAATAAACTGAAAGAATTAATCAGACACTAAAACAGTATTTATAATATTACATTAATTATTATCAGAATAATTAAATAATACTTTTATTATTGATATAGTTTGTGTATAATAGTGCTTTAATAGTAACTGAAATATCATTCTTCTATATTAATTACGGGTGAGAGTTAGTTCTATATAGATAATCAAGAGAGATGAAATAACTTATATAGAAGTTAGTTATTAATATACGCCTATTAATCAGTCTGTATTAAAAATTAACGAGAGATCTTAAATTTATTAATTAAAGATTCGATATATATTATAACTTTAAAAGAATTAATAAATCAAATCTTAAAGAGAAAGATCTAATATATTTACTTTATTAAAATATTAAAATTAAAAGACTCAGTATAAAATTAAATTATACAAAGCTTAATTTCTATTTAATTTAGAAAGTTCTAAATTAATTAATTTATAAACTTAAACTTTTAGATATTATAAGAATTTATTTAATATTCAATGTTTCTCTTCTAAAATCTATACTTAAGAATATTAAACAGACTTTAATCTATTTAGATAATTAGAATTAGAAGTATAAGATGAAACAGACTCGATAATTAAAAGATTAAGAGAAAAACTTATTATTTAATAAAATAATCAGAATATAATATATTCAAAAATATATAAGAATTAGAGATAAATCTCAACTTCGCAATCTTAAAGAATTATTATCGCCGAAATCTTTAATATAAGAAGAATTAAAAAGAGTAATTAATTACATCTCATTAAAAATAATGTTAAAATTCTTATTAACTAATAATTCTCTCTTCTTTAAATATCTCTCTTTTTAATTAAGCTTCTTTAAAGACTTAATCTTCTAAATAATCATCTTACTTTAAGTTACTCGAAAAGACTTAATGCGAGAGTTAAGACTTATTACTTTGACAGTATTTTATTAAAGATAAAGAAGAGTTGTCTTTTAAATAGTTTTCAATCATAATTTCTTTTATTATAGCTTCTAAAAGTTAGTCTTCGAGAAGTTATTATTATAATAAATATCGCGATAAATATACTCTGAATACTTCAAGACATCTTTAGAAAATATATATAAATAATCCCGTGTAGTATAAGTAGAACACGCGATTATAATTAACACTTTTAATAGTATTATCTTTTTCGTCTGAATTTAATATTGTTTATAAGAGAAAGATTTACTAACACAATATAAGAATATAATAAAGAAAGAAAGAAAGAAAGAAATTAGAAATCTTAGAGAAAGATTTAAATAATTTAAGAGATTAAGTTAAACTCAAAGAAACATAATATTATAATATGAGACTCGATAATATATTAAGTTACAAGATCTTATTTACGCACAATATTCTGTAAAACTATAACAGATCGATTCTGAATGATTATAATCAGTAAGAGCCGTTCTAGATTAAGCGCCAAGACAGGTGCTTCTAAGTACTCGCAAGGAGCACTCAGAAGTAAGTGCTCGAGAGTGCTCGCAAGAAGCACTCAGGAGCACGCGCACGGGTCTTAACTAATGACTATATAAATAAACGTTTATCTCTTAGATTCATAATCTCTTCTTCCGTAGTCAACTTATATTATCAATTGCATCCTGTCTTTGACCCATCTATGTGAGAACAGTGATTCCTATCCATAATCCCCTGATACCTGGATCTTGCTATAGCTAGACTTGGCAGTTCCTAACACTCGATCGGTTCGGTCCCCCCAAAAATTCGTCCGTGGGACACAGAAAACGATAAAAATGAGAATTCCAATGAACAGCCCCAAACCAAGAATACGTGGCGCCGAAAAGTCTAACTCTGAACTTGAAGCAGCCTCATGTCAATGCTACAACAAACGGTCCATCAGCAGTACTGACTAATGTTGTCTATTCTTGGCACCTCAGGAGGACACGAGTTCGATTCTCCGCCTGAGCGGAGCGAAAATCTACTGGCCTTGAAGCACCCAGTAGTTGATACTAAGTTTTCGGCACCCTTAGTTGTCAGAGAGTTCCTACAGGGACACCGGCTTTCACCTATCTCGTTGTCCCTGGGGGGGGGTGTCAGACGTGAAATATTATGTTAGTGCGGCCATAAGTGGCCGCGGTTCTTTCGATTCAACAAAGTCTTTCTGAACTGTATTGTTAAAAGAAACGCCGAAGTACCCATAAAACCGACCGCAAAAAGAGGAGACTTTTGCCGCTGCAGCAGCTCACTGTCCTGCCGATCTATAATATTTATGTGACTTGATACTGATGAATGAGTGTATATAGGAAGAAGCTATCTACGCAAACTAGCAAGGAAGAAGGAAATAGGCCTGTGCTGAGTAAGCCGCCAAGGAGGACCTACAACAGATACAGATTCAAGTTTCAGTCCTAAAGAGGCTTTTTCTGGCTCCTGCCCCATCATGGTACCCTCAACTCCCCAACCGAGCACTTTGCGATTTGGCAGTTTGCCATTCGTCCATGATCACTTTTCGCTTTGAATCGTCTCATCGCTTGCTGGAGAGCTTTGTCTAATGGATATGATGGCGGATCTATGACTGTGTCCGGCGTCGCTCTTTTCCAAAAAGATGGGAGATGATATTGAACAGTAGTACCTCGCCGAACTAGTCACTAATACCTTTATCAAGTTCGCAGACACGGAATGCAGCGATCCCCGAGATAAGGGTTTTGCTTTCCTAGGAGTTGCAATCGATACCTCAGCATCGGACTGCGCACTGAAAATCGACTATTCGAAGAGCGTCATCGAAGTTTTCTTTGAAGTCCTCATGTTCTACAAGGAACCTCGTTATGACTCTTGGGGCGTTTCCCTGCCAAAGTTTGGCAAGAAGCTCATGCAAAGTATGTCTCTGTCTCTAGAAGAAGTTCAAAACTATCTCTCGGCACAAGAAATCGAAATCGGCACGACCGCATCTCAATCAGAAAACTATGAGGATGAGCCACGAGTAACTGTTGTTTTCGAGATTCTCGGTGCAACAGCTAATGTTGCATCTTTCGTCCCTCCATGTCCAACGAGGTTCCCGCCGGACGTGTGGGTCGTCTTCGAAGTACCAAAGGTGGATAAGTTTGACCGATCTGAGACTGGATTCCGCGGAATCGCGACCACGCAAGTGGAAGACGGCGACTACGTTCATTGCGCAGTCGATTCTGACGTTGCGCTAATAGTGAGACATAAGGACGGCTATCGCGAAATTGAAAGCTGGGCTATAGTAAAGACAGATCCGAATTGGAAACCACAAGAAGTGGACCTGGACAGAGTGTGGGCGCTCCATGATGGGCGTAATACAGGGCAGTTCGAGTCTCTCAGCGAACACCATGCTCATTTCTTCAGGCTGACATTACGACCCCGAAACATTATGCGCGTGCGTTTGCCTGTGGCCGTGGCTTTGATCCAAGGCTCTGATGAACCTCACAAAAGGTACATCGAGCAACCTTCAAGAGAATCCACTCCAAATGGTCCTCCAAACTGGCGGGGCTATGAATGGCCTGTCGCTTATTGGTGGCTAGTTTCCGTACGGCGCAGATGGAGAAAGCTAGTACGTTCTGTACAGAGAGCATTTTGGAGTCTCCGATGGCGACTTTCCTTTGTGCGAAGGGATTCTGTATCTGCTCGAAGGGATTCTGTATCTATCCAAAGCGAACCATTCACTGACAGTAAGACCGAGGAGCCGCTGCGAGGAAGTAGCCGTTATCCAGGTTCACGGATACATAATCCAATTTCTGATGAGATGGTGAGGGCTATAGCGGACACATGGCAAAGGTCAGCCGAGAGCGCGAGAATTTGAAGGAGCCTGCAGCCATGAATGACTTTCGGTTCGCGTGGAGCCAGATCCTATGATTCTCTAGCAAGTTCTGGAAGAGGAGCTCACACTTAACGGCGCAGAATTGACCTAGTGAAATTGGACGCAGATCCAGGGCACAACTCTGGACCTTGTGTCTAACAATGGATCATGGGATGGTCTGCTAACTTGGGACCCAGAAGGTGGACATCTTCGATTCATCCATTTAAGCGCAAAAGAGTACGTGCTATCCCACACACTCTGAATGATATCAAATTAACTACACGAGGAGACGATCGGAAGAGGCGCTTGCGTTCGGCAACCAGATCGAAGGAGCGTTCCGTCGCGCGGGGAAAGACTCATTCGAAGCGGAGACTCTCTGAGACCGCACGGTAGGTACGTCAAGGTGTCTATCGCCTGTTAGTGATGTCTCTTTCCCGCATGTGACAATGGAGAGCTTGTAACACGTACAGCCAGTTGTAGAATTTCAGCTATCTCGCGAACTGCTTCCGCAATCATATCATCAACTCGACCGTCTCAAATAACGTCTCAGGGAATGAGCCCAACGATTCTAGTAGCTAGACTGAGGCCGTGGAGAGGATCGAGATCTCGATCGATCGCGACGTCGAATCGCAATTATAAGGAGAAATTCGTAGCCATCAAGCAATTCCCCAAGAGGCCAATCCAACCCTTCTCGCACCCATGCTAGAGCCTCCAGCGGTTCAGTATGGTCAACAAAAAAATTAGTGTACACAGATGAAACAACCCCACTTGCATCTTCACGATCAAAGAGGCTGCCACGGAGCACAGCGTCTTTAACATAGCAAATTGGCGATGCTTTCATAATGGCTTCCGCATTATCGCGGATGAAACCGACGGCCACTGTATTGATACCGCCTATCCAAAATGTCAGTATCAAAGTTTTAATGTGACCGAATCATGTGTCCTCTTACTTCCAAATGCTTTTGCAGCCGCCAGGCAGGCAGCAGGGTGTGAACTCATAAGACCGTAGATACCATCATCATCTTGTCTGAGTTGATTCAATAGGCCGGCTGCAAGTCCACGCTCCCGAAAGTCGCTATGAACGACCAGCTGAGTGACCCAGCAAACATTTGTATTCTTGTAGCTCCAGCGACAGGCAAACGCGTTTCCTGCAAGACGGTCCTCGACGGTAACTCTAACGTAGGAGCAGGTGGCATTATCGGGTAGATATTGGGCTCGAAGCCGATTCTTGCTCAGCTTCACGGGACTCCCTATTCTCACATCAGTGACAGAGTTCAGAGTAGGTGAACCCAACTTACCTGGTTTGGGTGCGGGCTCGGAATTCGTAGGGTCCTCTCCCCAGATTCCGTAGTTCTCGTTGAACAGCTGGGCTGCTTCTTCCAACATATGATCCGTGAGCTCCGTCCCATTGAATCTTTCGAAGACTTGCTTCGCCATGTTTGGGCACTTCCGAGGCTTTCGGCTGGTGGACTCAATGTATCGTACCGTGGATTCGCCGTCAAATGCGACTGATTTTCGAGGGTGTTCGGAAGAGGACATGGCGGAAGAGCCAGGTCGGCCTCAGCTCTCTATCTGTAGTCTTCATGGGATCTGCTCTCATCGTTTAGCGGCGAAGCTAGGAATCAGCAGTCCAGAATGCCAGGCAGCAGCTTGAAATGGGCAGAGAGGCTTTTCAAACCTTTCTCGACACGTGCAACACGTGAGAAAGATCTGCTTACTAAGCAGCCGTGTTGGCTTCACCGGCTTATTCTTGGCGAATATTGCCGAACGGGAGCAAAGGTAACATAATAATCAAAATCTGAGCGCAAAGCGAGATATAGTTTGAACAGAGCCAGCGCAATTTAAATTCCACTTAGAATCACTGAGCTATCTTCGGTAATGTCCAGCCTGCCCTTGATAGTAACTCTAATTTCACATTGTCAAATAAATATGTCCCAATACCGGGCATCAAAAACTGGGGTCTTTTCTTACGAATAACCTCTACCGCTTTCTTGAAAGTAGCTCGGGACCCATCAATATCCCCAAGCTGAAAGCGTGCAGAGGACATGAAAAGATAGATCACACCGCAGGTGAAAACCTCCTCCTCCAGAGGGTTGTAAGCTCTGTTCTGAAGTAGGACAGCATGCCAGTGCCTTTCTGCTTCATCCAGTTGCGAGATGCGTGCCCTCGCAATTAGCGTTTGTACATGCCCGACTCTATCATTGACGTCTGGTTCAGCGACCCTGCTGTAGATGCCCAAAAGCTCAATCGTTAGACATTCGGCTCTTTCCAGGTGGCCCTCTCTGATTTCGATCTCAACCAAAGAGAGAAGCAATCTTCGGAGGCCTTTCGAAGGATTCACACTCGCTCTCATGCGGCTAATTTCTCGTTGCACAGCCTCTCTTCCCTTTTTCAGGTGTGTTGATTGCAGCGTCACGTTCCGTTGCATGTAATCCAGTTCACAGTAGATGTCTGAAAGGTGAGATATGATGAGGACTCTTTTAGGCCGAGAGAGCCCACGTGTGGTCAGGCACCCCTCAAAGCAGCGCCTAGCTTCGTTGAAAAGGCCTTCTCCCTTAAGAATTCGGCCATTGCAGTATAGTTGATCACACAGTAGACACAATTCGGAATCTGAAAGGTTGTCGCTTGAAGAACGCCATTTGCGAGTTTCCTCACGTGCTTTGCAAAAGTCGAAACGATATATTTGGTTATTGGCTTGAGATAGGTGCAGAAGGCCAAGAAAGAAATGAGACTCCTGGTTCAGATCCAAATCTTCATTGCCGAAAAACTCTGTGATCACGCGCTCCGAGTCCGAAATACGCCCCTGGGAACGGAGCATAACACTCAGCTGGTACACAACCTCGGCGCGCAGGCGAGTATCTGGCGGGTCCAATTGTAGGCGTGCGGCCATAACAAGCAGATTTTCTCTGTTACTGACATCTTCCAATTTGGATGCGGATAGTAGAGTCTCTACCGTATTGTTGGAAGGAGGAAGCTCTAAGCCGCTTTCCACATACAGGCGCAGAATGTAGCGAAGGATGCCTAGCAACTCTTTTCCTGATGAAAAGCTTGACAACGTCAGCGATCTGATAAATAAAGGGCGAAAGGATCATCGGCAACTCACAAAGGGTCTATACTTGGACTGCGTGGAAAAACATAACAACAAAGCATGAAAGCTTGACGAATCCAGTAATCTCGAGACTGCTCAAAGACCCCCCGAGCGACCTCATGTTGACAGACGTAAACTGTGTCCTGCATGCTGATTATGGAAAGCGAGTTGAGGTGATCGATATTTTGCTTCAACTTTGTTGCATCCAGTAGATAAGCCAAGTCTTGATCAAGGCCTGGATAGCGCGATATTGTTTCATACTGCTCGCCAAATTTGTCAACTCGTCGCTGGGGACGTGCTGCACGATCAAGGAAAGTTTTCGGGATTCGGCCACCCATTGCATGAAACAGCATTATCACGGCTGTCGTCCGTGAGCTGCTACTTACAACTTCAAGCCAGTTCGTACACGCGTCAAGTCCAGTGGAGCTACGAACCTCTTCTAGGGTGCGCGGGCAAGTAGGAATAGTGGCTATATCTGGCATTAGTTACTTATCAAACTCGATGGTGCTTGTTTTTACCTGGAGGCGAAGACGGTTTCTCGCTTCGGAAAGACTCCGGACCGGTGACATACACGAAAGAGATAGAAGCATCCGAACCGCTCTTGTCTGGAACTCGAACTTTGTGTATGCGGTCGACCGCGTATGTTATGCTATCAAGACTGCAGTCGAGATCGGTACATATTTCATTGATCCTAAACAGCCATTAATTCTGCTTCCCACTGTTTGGGTGGGACTAATACGGGAGCGTGACACCTGCGTCGGCCACGTGAATCATATGCGCGATGAGACCTGATATTGTGTATTCAGGCCGAAAGCAATCGCCAAAGTCGTGTTTTACATATTCGTCTTTTGTGAGCTGCTTGAGAATACTCTGGAAGCCTTCTTCGTTAATACCTAGAAGGTAAGAAGGCGACAATGGATCTAAGAAGAAGTTATTTAGCGGCCGAAAGTAATGCTGCAGAGCGTACTTATGAAAAAGAGTTCTGTCGCCCGATAAATGGTCCAACCACCAATGACAAGTTCATGGATAAGGAGGTTTACCCTGAGGGCCTGACTGCGCAGCCTCCTGCGGTCCAGCTCTCGGAAGCAGGAGACATGTTCTGTCAGCCGATCGACTGTTTCGTATGAAAACCCTCGTTTCTCGAGAATTCCACAATATGAGAGGAAAAGGAGAGCTTGGAAGTAAGAGACCGATTTCTGAAGGGCCACGTTTTCGAGGGCGGAGTTGGCAAGCAAAGCAAGTTTAACTCCTATCACAACAAGACCGTTCTCTGAATTTGGATCTTCCTCAGCGGGCTTTTCAAAAGCATTGAAGTCGGCACCTCCAGTGAGAGATTGGATGGCGGCTTCGTATTTCGATGCCGCGCCTGCAATCTCGATCTGTCGTCTATGCCACTGGCTGGCTTTGGGCGTATTTCGCAGAAATGAATCTCTCGCCCTGTCCTTTTTCTTCCGGCCCTTCCTCGATGAGTTCAGTGGCTCTGTTGGCTCGGCGGCGCGGAGATCCGGAAGCGTCTTCCTCCTCTTCGAAGCGGGTTCTTCTCTTGGAGGTGCGTAGGGTATCTCGGTGTGGCACTTCTGTAGAAAGGCTCGCTTTTGATCGCCAAAATTAGGGCAGTTGTGACAGTGTTGCCACAAAAGATCGAGGCAGCTCTTGCGAACGGTCACAAACTCGCTGTTAGCTGTCATCTCCAGATATGAGAGGATGAGAGGAGCAGAAGCCGGGGAGTGTACATGCTGTGCAAAGGCCTCTATGGCCTTGGCGCTAGCTATTCCACTTTGGTAACTGCCATACAGTTACCAAAGTGGGATAGCTTCTCCGCGTCAACCTGAAGCTCGATGCAGCCGAATGGAATTTGTCTTAGTACGGTGATGGACAACGTTAGCTGTGTCTCATAGGAGCTGGTCTTGTTTATTGACGTGCTTCCTCACAATACACCATTTCCCTTCTCGCTGCTGGATTTTATGGCTCCTCCGCAGCCACGGACACCGCCTGTCGAACCAGGCTGCTTTACGCCCATACCAAGTAGTCTGTAGAGATCTCGCTCCAACTTGCACTATCCCTGGTGTGGATCTCACCGCGGTCCAGAGCTTATGCAAGCCCATATCACATTGATCCCGCCCCAGTGCGGAGAGTCGCGTCGCTCAGTTTGGAGGTCTGTCCATTATGGATGATCCTGTTTGCATATAACTATCGTAAGACTCGTTGCCTTCTTTTGCCCGATTTCGCTGCGGCCTTCTTTTCATTTGTTATGAAACTAGCATTCATGGAGCTCAAGCTATCATCGTCACCGTCTGTTCTGCCGCTCGTTTTCGAACCTGTCCGTGCCCCGTGTTCAGAGATCACGATGAAGGATGTATGCGGCCCTGGTCCTTCTCGAGAATGACAGCTCATATCTCTTAGGACTCACAACCAATTAGTGATTGGGACGAGTCATGGGAGGTTGTGACAGTAGCACCAGCAAGCGCAATCGAAGCTGATACCTCCCAATGGCCCCAGGAGCAATTGGAGCCAGAAGTCAGCACTGCAGGAAACCATAACGACGTTGTCAACGACGCTACTGCCAGTTCACCCTACCTATTCGAAGATCACAAGCCCGGAGCAACGGAAAAGGCCATCTATGGCATAAAAGCTGCAACCAGAAGAGCTCTCCATCGATGGCTTCGACACGCAGCAGATGTGATCTTTTCTGGCAACCAGCCGAAGATCGATCAAGCCTGTCGCGATCACGCGCAATCGGAAGGCTTGCACGGTGAGCTTGCCAGAGAAATCTTGATCCACCGTATAGAGGTAGGACTGGCCTTATAAGCTTTCCAGTCTTCCAGCTGAATATGTCTCTAGAAATCTCCTGCTCAAGTCCAGCGAAGCTTGGCACAACATCTGGTGCTCTCAGTTCTGATCCTGATAGAGGATCACGGCTCTGATGATGCACAGACCTGCGTCGGGAGTAATCAGACTGAGCTGCTCGACAGTCTCGTGTCCTCATTACGCAATCCTGGACCACCTAAAAGGCCAAATCTTGACGAAGCTCAAATCACTTCGCTCATACAGGCTCTGCTGGAGTTATCCGGTGGTGAAGTGGACCTTCGACAACATGTATTTGCTGAAGATTACACAGCAGATGAAAATGCTGATCTCTACGCTTCGATATTCGGCATCACAAGGACGAAGCAGTTCGGAGACTTCGATCCAGAGGAGTTGTGTAACTCAATTTCGAAATCTCCAGTGTTTTCTGGGATGACAATCAATGTACGAAATCTGGAAATCTGGACCACGAGGATGAGGGACTTCCTTCCTCTTGGCTTTCCAGAAGGATATCTGGTAAGGCGTCCCTATGGGAGAATCGGTTCTATGCTAACGGGACTAGAATCTTCCATCGCAGGTGCTGAATGGATTCGGCGTTATCCAGATAGATGTATTCAATTGCTATCTGTAAGGTTACACTCCACACTAATAGAATAGTGAAACTAATGAGAGGCAGCGCACATATATATCAAATCTTTCCTTCTCTTCAAAAGCCGGAAAATAGCATGCTCATGCTTCTTGCATACAGCTCAAATCTTATTACCCAGAACACCTCTAATTGCGGTCGCCAGCTCGACGTCCTCCAAAAATGGGCAAGTTCAGAAGACGGATGGAGCCTTCACAAGAATTTGGTTAGGGATGCCCAAGATCCCCAAAGCGTGGAACAGCTTTCCTTGATCACAATTGCCCTAATGGGTTATTCACGACTCCTCCCCGACCATCAGGACCATCTTGAACAACCAATTAAGAGTAGCTATCTAGCCGACCTAGATGCTTATTTTCATGGTGACTCGCTTGGAAATAGTGGAAGAGTTGCGGAACAAATGGTCTTTGCTTTGATACGAGTCTTCTCTACTTTCGGAGACCAGTACGAGGATCTCATTACGTTCCTCGTTACCGCACTCGACCGAGATCCCCCTCTATTGCATCCCCTTGCCGGACTGTCCGATCAATATCTGAGATGCCGGCTTGACCGTCAAACTCATGGGGCTGCATTTGACACCACTATGGGGGAGCTACCGCATTTGAGGACAGAGTATGTGCCTGTTGTGTTGCAGCCTCCCCTTCATTTATGCTGACCATTATAGGACTCTTGTACAGCACTTCCGATGCCTCCAGGTCGGCGTCACTCCTACAGTCGAAGGATCTTACGCGGCCAGGACTATGGAAGACATGGTACCCTCTCGCATCGCCACAGCCTTTCCTTCAGGAGAACAACGCTGTATCACACCGCTGGGCTTGCAAGCAGATCAGTACAGACTCGCACGACTATCCGAGGTTGAGTACGAAGACGTATCGAAGTTCTTTGATGCTCAGATGAGAACATGGTACGGAGTGCCTTGTGTCTTACCTTTAGGTGATGGGTCATATGAGATTGTCGTCCAGAATTCACATTGCACTATCCTGAAGGACAGACTTGATAAGATGTTACCAGAATCGAACTTCGACCTCGAATATGACCCTGTTGAACCCACACATGCCGACCTGCAGTTCTGGGATTACGATACAGCAAAGGATTTACATCAACATTGGTTTCTTCTACGAGCAAGTAGAGTAGCTGGAAAGGACGGGTCGATGGCTGCGGCATATTACACTTACCGTCTGAAACATCTGTACGGCCTAGACGCAGCCGTGACCGGATCCTCTCTTAAGAGCTTCGACGGACCTCTTGTCCCCACATTCCGAGGCTACCTCGAAAGCGAAGATGAGGCTGTCTGTCTTGTCGAAGCCTGTCTTCGTGGAACAGCACTCCATTCCTCTCGAGGGCCTCGGGATGGGGAGGCAACTCTCAGTGGCAACGTTTTCGTCTGGGAGGCAAGCAGTGCAGGCATTAATTGTTGGAGCGACAGAATGGAGTGGGCTGCCCTGGAGCGGGAGCGGGGCGACTTTGAGGTCTGTGAATCGGTTGATGCGCCTGGGCTCATGAAGAAGACGATCAGCATTCCGGCCTGTAAGACTGTTCACCATGTGGTCTCCTACTATACGGCACAGGATGTTCCAACGCTGGCTCGACCATCCTGGTGCATGATATTTATGCCTTAATTAGCTTCTGAATCCGCGACGAGAGGTCTTTCTTACTTTGTTTCGTCTATATAGATGCGCGATGCGCCGATCGAAGGTAGTTCTTGGTGGCAAAAATCGTGCTCTAGCAAGAAATAGCAAGCATTTTGCGGTGTCGGATTGTGGGTGCGCTGGACAGACCTTTGCTGCCAGATTTGAGAATGCGAATTGTGCCGCGTAATTTTGTACTTATGCTGCAAGCCACGCTTGAAGTCCCAGTAGTTAGTGGTGAAAGTGATGAATGAGTGTATGAAGAAGAAGCTATCTACGCAGACTAGCAAGGAAGAAGGAAATAGGCCTGTGCTGAGTAAGCCGCCAAGGAGGACCTATAACACACCCCCACGAGTGCAGCGGCGGAGACGAAGCCTGCTGTCGCCTTAAATAGACAATGGTGTATAGATCCATGATGTTGAGGCCAGCACTCAATCCCCCTTCTCACTGTCCATATCCGCGTCCTTATCTCCTCGAAATGAGCTAATCAGGACTTTTCATTAGTCATACTTGTCCGCTTTTAAGGTCTTAATTAGTCTATCGGCCTTCTGCCTATCTGTGGATACGTATTCCATCAAAATAGTCCCATCCTTAATGATCTTCTATACGAACTGATATCGAACATTAATATATCTTATCTGTCTATTCTATCCCGTCTTTTTGATCAGCATTATAGCTTTCTAATTATTAATCTAAATTAGAATAGAGCTTAACTCTATATTCTAAATTTCTTATATATAAGAGTCTATCTATATAATATTCTAAGTAGTTATTAATGCAGCTATATACTCTATCTTATAAGTAGATAGAGTAATTACTAATTACCTCTTTATAAATTAATAAATAGAGTTATTATTCAGTATAAAAATAATGTTTATTATTAATTTTGCAGAGCTCTCTTCTATCTAATTCACATTAGAATAGTCTTATAAAGAACTACTATCTTAGTAAATTAGATCTTTATTAATAATATCTTTTAAATAATATAAAATATATTTAAGAGTTATTTAGATTATTTCTAAGAATTTTATTATTATACTTATAAGATGACTTATAATATAAATTATATCAAAGCGTGAAATTATTATTAACTACTATATTTTACTTATAAGCCTTCTAAAGTTCTCTATTTAAATTAGAATATTAGTAGACTTAATCTTCAGATCTATCTTTATAAAAGTAGACTTAAACTTAATATCTTATAGTTCTGCGTTCTATAAAAATTAAGTTATGAATTTTACTTATATAAGATAAATAGTCTGTTTTTCACATGTAATTTTCATATCTAAATAGATCTTATAGATATTAATATTCTTTATTCTAAATCAGTTTAATATAATCTCTTTAAACTTATAAATATCTTAGTTATTACTATCTATAATAATATAATTATTAATATAGAAGGAGATAAAGATAATACTATTTAATAAGTGTTAAGAATAGAGAGCTAAGTTATATAAGATCTATAAATAGTTTAGATCTTATAAAAAGATAATCTGAATCTTATATTAAATAGCTGAAGATGTTTAGAGATTATATAACGTCTTTTTTAGCTTATAGATTTTACTCTTTTATTTATATCTAATAGATAATTTAATAAAAATATTGTTCTTAATCTCTTTATTTAAGAAGACGATAATATTAAGAACTATTAAGACTGACTAAAGTAAGATCTAATATTAGAGAGTTATTATCAAGAGAGCTGTTTGAGATCAGATGAGCAGTAGATATTCTTCATATATATATAGAAATCTAAGATATAGAAGTTTATGAGTATATGAGTAATATGTGAAAGATATATTAAGAGTGTATATAATAAATATATAATAATAGCTCTCTTATATTATAAGAATAGAATACTAATCTATAAAGATTTATTTCTATAATTAACTTATATCTATATATTAAGATTAAGTCTTAGCACTTTCTAATATTATTCTCTCTTTTAAAAGTCTTATTTTTAAGATTCTAATTATCTTTATAAGCTTATAACTA
>JAABUK010007605.1_pt1 | contig 15581 bp, 14 predicted proteins | sample 5559141 | NCBI WGS metagenome assembly JAABUK01 (sample SAMN10711869, study PRJNA513367) | rock metagenome | isolation source: Antarctica rocks | place: Antarctica: Victoria Land, Pudding Butte nord | collected 2016-01-03
TTCTGAGTACAACAGGATGGAGAACATGCGTTGCGCCCCTGCTTTGTGACATATTGTACCTTCCAGGATGGAAGTTATGCTTGCTACTCCGTCGTTCGCTCCTGCCAACCCGACCATAGATCCGAGCTTAGACCTCCATCGAACACCCTCGTACCTACTCGTTTCTGTTCACAATTCCCAACCGAAGCCTTGAAGATCGACCGACAGACTGGTGTTCGAGTATCTTGTGCTGCAAGTGTATCTGCCTTCTTGACGATTCTGACAAGCACAGTTCTAGAAGCTCGAGGAAGTCGTCGAAGCCGCGCTCTCGCACTGCCAGTACATTCCCCCGTCACCCTACGCTCGAGACGACGTCCATCAGGTCCACCTCGAGTTCGGAGATTATGCCCACTGTATCTGGAGGTCAGCACTCTATCGCCCCCGTCCGTTCAGCGTGGTGCCACGAGACAGGGTTGCTGCGACCGAACACTTCGAGAGACATCTAGAACAACACTCGGCGAACTCGAGAGCGGTGAAGGTGTGGTCGAACGCAAATCGGAGCACGTTTCGCAAGTGGGTCAGTCTCATTCGAAGCGCAAGCCACCTCCACGCACGCTTCGCCGGTTCGCCCTGCCTCACCTGCCTCGCCGTCGTCCGGGAACGGCCTGCAGCTCGCGGGCGCCTATGCACCCGGCTTTTCACGATTCACTTTCGATCACGAGCCTGCAGTGCGCCATGATAGAGCGCGCCAGTGCTGTACAACAGATCGAATGTACACATGTGGAGTACATGTCGAATGGTCGAGAAATCTGCTGCAACAAGCTATCTTTGGACCTCGAACTCTCCAGATCGTCGACTTGTCGCAAGCTTTGCGGAAACAACGCAGAAGCGTCGAGACACAGCCTGGCTCTAGCTCAGGGAAAATGACGCTCCATGCAGGCTATGCATGCCTCGATTGGACTCGTTTATGGCGGCATTCCTTCGTGGTTAGCACTCATGACTAGCGGCATGGTGCTTGCCAATCGCGACGCTCCGTCGACTCACTCGAAGCAAGCCCGCCCCTCCACCACGCTTTCCGCTTCATTTGCCAGTTCATCCCAGCCTTACACACCGTCGCCTTCTTCTCACAACACCCGCTGTATAACCTGAGAATCTTCCGCCTTGCTCGACGACAAACAAAGAGCCAACGTCTTTACCCCGACACCGCTACCCGCCCGCCTAGAGTTTGCCACCCGGGAGGTCAGCTGCCGCTTTGTTTATGGTCCCTATTGTCACCTTAATCCCCCGAACATCCGATCATCTCGAGGCCACACAACCACATACATACACAAACATCATCTAGTCATGGCCAGCTATGGATACAGCGCACCGCACTACCACCAGAACGTGTCGTCGCATCCTCACAACCACCACGGGCGAAGCCGCCGAGGTCCGAGAATCTCCTCGCAGAATGCGCATCGGCACTACAAGGCGCAGCGCAGTCCCAAGGAGGTACCCGAGACGCCGACATACAACGAGTACCTGCAGAAGCTAGAGGCGGCGAAGAGCTTCGATTTTGAGGATGATGAGGTGTTCTGTCCTTTCCATCTCCTGTCGGAAGACGATGTACGTTCATGCCATCGAGCTTCTTCAAGAGCATGCCCGCAAATAGTACAGAGTATACTGACGAATGCGCACAGCTTCAAACTATCTACTCATCGTCTTCCTCCGACCGAGGGTCGCTATCTTCTGGCTCACCAGACAATTCGCCTCTACAGCACCAAGTACAGCCTACACCTTCATTCCTCCTCTCGAGCGCACCGAATACGTACAATGGTTACCAGCAGCACCATCAACAGCAGATGAAGATACACCAGCCGATGGCGCAACGGACCCGCAACGCAATCCCGATCGTAGACCCATCGACCCGATCTGTCGCGAGCCCACCTCTAAGCGTCTCGCCAGGCCGCCAAATGCAGCAGCAGTACGTGTCTCGCCGCTGGTGAGCACTTGATTCCGCTTCGTGATCTTTGCTGCTGCTGCATGTTTGGGCCTGGCGTGGAGCGCTTCACAACTTCGACCAGTCGCCAATGAGCGGGCGGCTGGTCGTCATGAAACGAACGACTACTGGATTGAGCCTTGCACTTGTACAAAAATATAACCAACGACTCTGCTAGACCTGAAGCCCTGGAACGGCATTTTCGATACACCCTGGGAACGACGGCGATGCAGCAAGCGATTACGAAGCGGAAGCATTTATACCACAGCGAGTTTCCTTTTTAGCATATACGCATCTCTGGACTTTCTTCTTGGTTTTGGTTGCTTGGTGTTGGCTGAGCAAAGAAACGAAAACGGAAACGCGGCGCAACCTCTCACATCTCGATATGACGAAAACGCAAGCGGAGCGGTGGTTTCTGGGTTGTGTTTGGAACGGCCATATGGTTTATGCCCTAGTACAAGTCACGGTGTTTTGTTTCCTTTGGATGGGGTGGAGAATTGGTTATACCATGATGCGAACTCGGGATTGTATGGGATGAGATGGTGCTGGCTGGCTATATGAACGAGGAGATATGTACGAAATGCTGAGACCTTCCACATCTATAATGCATCCTGTGCCAGATGTACTGCCGTGCCTGGACGATACGTGTCGAGCCAATGGAGTCAATGCTGTTGTAGCTTATCTCTGCCGCAGGAGCACTAGAAACGGCTGCGATATCTACTTCGCCAGTCGCTTTGCTATCTGGCATGCTGCTCCGGTGGTCATCCTGGCTTGGATGTGTATGCACTATTTGCACAATCATAAAAAACCAGGTCTCCAGAAGACTTTGCACGTGTCGGCGTTGTTGTAGACCTGGCTGCATTGACCATTTCCGGCATCATCCTCTCATGACGTATCGGAGATTCGCAAGAGCCGAGAAACTCTGTTGCGATCTGGACAGGTACAAACACCTCTCAGGTCTTCTCGAGTAAGCACTTTCAGAATCTATATTCGAACACCTAAGCTGTTTCCTTTTCCGCTAACCATTGTATCACTGAGCACATCTCCGACACACCCTCCACTCCAAAACCATCACCATGTCCCCAATCGCGAGAGCTGCATTCGTCCGGAACTTCATTACCTCGCCCAGAGCCATTGGCGCACAGCAGCGGTCGTTCCAGAGCTGCAAAGTGCTGGCTGTAGGAAAGGAGAGCGCTGTTCGTACGTATATCTACAGCATCATCCCGCCAGCCCCCGGAAGTGGGCCCCAGGAGCTGTGCTAACATCCACCAGACGAAGAAGGCCGCGCAGAAAAGGTTGAAGCGGAAAAGCAGGAACAGCTACGGAAGCAGAAGGAGGGCAAGGCCACTTGGAGTGACGAGCTGGCGAGTGACAGCGAGAGCATAGTAGGTGTCGAGACAGCAGCTACGCTTTGGAGTGCGTGCTAATGGTGCGGTAGATCAAAGCGGACCGCGACGACATCGACACGAAGCAGAGCATCGATGAGCTGCAGAAAGCAAGTGCGAAGAAGGCGGAGCAGGAGAAGAAGGGGCAGTAGCTCGATCCTTGTCTCAGGATGTATACATAAAAAGCTTTGGTGTAAGGGTACCGAGGGGCCGTAGAGAAAAAATGGTCTAGCTCAACAATTAACGTTCTAAACACACTGGCTGGATCAGTCTACGCTGAACCTACTGTCATAGCACCCGCCCGCACGAGGCTCTCGTGGCAAGACTGAAGGCAGGTATGTGACTGAAGAGAGACTTCGCGAGTGCGATACTGTACAGGCAATATCTACAACGTAAGGTACACTCATTCATTTGGCTGGTGACAAAGGCCCCTATTCTATACTTATGCACAACTTGCCGAAGTGCTTCTGATCCCACATATACTGGTACGCATCCTTCGTGTTGGCCAACTTGAACACCTTCTCGTCAACCATGGGCTTGATGTCGTTCGCCTCGATGGCCCTGTTCATCTCCTGGAATTGCATCCTGCTTCCGACGAGCACTCCCCGGACAGTGCAGATGTTCATCAAGCAATCCAGGAAACCGGGTGCATTCTCCGTCTTCCCGCCACCTAAGAAGCCGATGATGCTGATCACACCATCAATGGTGATGGCCTTCAGCGACTGCTTCATCGTAACTGGCCCGCCGACCTCAACGACGTGGTTCACACCAGCACCTCCAGTAAGCTTCTTGGCGGTCTCGCCCCAGTTCTCATCCTCCTTGTAGTTGATGACGTGGTCCGCTCCAAGCTTCTTCAGCTTGTCGGCCTTGTCGCTCGATGAAGTGGTGGCGATGACCCTCGCTCCAGCGGCCTTCGCAAACTGTAAAGCAAACATAGACACGCCGCCAGTGCCCTGCGTGAGAACCCAATCACCTGACATAAGTTCGCGGCTCTTCAATCCGTAGAGCGCGTTCCACGCCGTCAAGCCTGCGCACGTGAGAGTCGAGCCTTCCAAGAAGTTCAGGTTCGATGGCATAGCGACCAGCCCAAGCTCGTCGTAGGCGCCGTACTCGCGCAGAGTACCGTCGACCATGCCGCCGACGCCACTAGCAAGGGACTGCGCATCCAGGGAGCCGGCGAGATGGGTTTGGTTGAAGATGGTCAAGACCTTGTCTCCTTTCGCGAACTTCGTGACTTTGCTACCAATAGCTTCGACCGTGCCGGAGCCATCCGAGGCGGGTACGACGTTGTCGCTGGTGCCGAAGGGGTATTGGCCTTTGGTGATGATGAGATCCCTGTAATTCAAAGAGGCGGCATGGACTGCACTGACATTAGCACAGCGTCAGCGTACTTCTCGAAATCTACTCACACTTCACGAGCACATCTTTGTCGCCAAGTTGAGGCACTGAAGCCTTCTCGTCAAACTTGAGGTCGTCGAAGCCTCCCTTCCCAGCGACAGTCCATTGCTTCATCGTTGTTGGTGCCATTCCTGTTGATATATAGATAACCGTAATTGAGAAGATAGGGGATGGTTTGATGTTGCAGCCGCTCTCATTTATGTAGTTACCTTTGCATCATATGCTGCATGTCGGCATTTATAGGAAACTCTCGGTACCCTCGTTCGATTATGAAATCGTGCAGGCTAACCGTCTGCCGCCCGTTGCCTGCAGTCGCATGGATGTTTGGTTGGGAGGCATGACGTTTTTGATGGTACTTCACGAAAAGACCGGCTCAATGATGATGCAGGAAGTGAAGTCTGCTTCTGGAGTTCCGCCTGATTTCTAATAAGGCACCATCACAAGCCGAATTAAGTCCGGACGAACTTCACTTCACTTCACTTCACTCCTTGCATTCCATCACATGTCAAACCATTTCGTGGTTGAGGTCTGGAGTATTCTTTAGCCAAAGAAATGGCACGGTCTCTCCGCTGACAGATCATCGATGGGTGACTGTGGTCTTTGTGTGGCCTGGCGGGAGACCTTCGTAAGTATATTCGTTCTCCTAGAAGTGCAGGATTCTCCTGGACAGCTGATTGCACGGTCTCGAATCCATAGGCCCATTGTTTGCTCGAGCCCACGCACGAGTATATCGAGAAAGGTATAGCAAGCTCTTTGGTAGATCTTCGAGCATTCAATCGTTGTTCTCGTTTCCTTACTTTCCAACATTACTACTCAATCCAGCTCGTGAACCTCCCTCCCGTGTTTCTTGATAAACGGCACATACTGCAACGCTGTGGATACGGATCACCAGCGAGGATCAACTACTCCGAAAGCTGTCACCCTGAAGAAGCACAGTGACGGGAAAAGAGTTTGATGCGATGAGACAAACCAGCTGCATCCGGATAGCGAAGGTGTTTCTTGCTGAGACCATGGACCAGATCCCTTCTGACGAGAGACTCTGGAAACGCAGATGGGCGCCGATATCAGTTGTGCCGGACGGCTGAAGCCTCAAAAACAAGGCGTGGAAGGTACGTCCACAATTCACGTGCAGCCAAGCCGAGGAAGTTGCGTACCTCATGGACGGCAATGGATGCATTTCTTATTGTCGCAACATATATGCATGACCTCCCGAGGCTACGAGACCAGGAAAGTAACATAGGGCGGGAGCAGGTACCCTTCGAAGCTTGGCCACGACGCGAATGTTGACGGTACATTACGGCATTGACCTGGCTGCCATCATTCCAAGGTGTCGCGGCGACACATGACTTCGCCATATCAAAGCGACATTCTATACCGCCTAACCCGCGGTCCTCGTGCACCGCTGCGATGGCCTACTTCACCAGCGCAAGTTCGCAGCCGACCCCCCTTCCTACTCACACATATTCCTTCAACACCCAGACGTACACGCCGGCAGTGTATTCAGTAACAACCAGACATGCACTTCTCAGAGTCCGAGGAGCTCCAGATGAGTCAGAACGGCTTGCATACATCAACTTCGCCACAGCAACTTGGGTGAGTAGTAATCTGCGATCTCCCAGAACCGTACTGACCAAGCTAGGCATCACAGCAGCGACTTCACCGAGCATAACCCTGGAGGACCTCGCAACGACAATCTGACGCTAGCCCCGAGCCTCCTCAAAACGGCAGACTTCGACTTACCACCTTTCGCTGCTTTCGGCGGTGAAGTTGACCCAAGTCTTTTCGATGGCCAGGATTTTGCCGACTTGTTCGGGAATGGTCCGCCCTTGCTGGAAGAGCTTTTGTGTGCGAGTCACGACATGTCAACAGCTGCTCCAGACCATATATCGTCACATCAGCCGGTCATGCACGAGAACGATAGTGCATCGCTGTTCTATCAATCGCAGGGCCAGCCTCCAAGGCAGGCACATGCACCTCAGGTAGCTGGTCATTTCGATGGCGGGCCTCAGCTATGGCATCAGCGAGATTCAAACACAGCACCACATCAACATGGTGGGCATGGGTACAGTATACTTGGCACACCAAATCCAGATATGTTCCACCAGCACGAACTACTCCAGACGCACATTCATGCCAACCCAGGTGGTCCGCTACCTCGAACCTCAATTTGGCCGCTCGACCAGCAATGTACTTATCGTCATCCTGCCCTCAGCCACTCTCATGCTATCTACGGCTTCATCCCTCAGTCATCATCCACTCAAGGGCTGAATGGCGATAGTGCGAGTGTTTCCGTGTTGCATTATCCTGGAGACGCTACACCTGTACGAGGGAATGTGCCACTTTATAGCCTGACAGGCTCTTTCAACGACCATCTACACGATGCTTCGCCCATCGAAGGGCAGCCACCAGACCTTCCACCACCAAAAGTACGAAAAGCATTCCGAGGCATCAGACTTGAGACCATTTCATGCGCCGAGAAGGGCTGCAAGCGGAACTTCCGGCCTACAAGTCCGACGTCGAAGCTCTGCCGCCGCCACCAGCAGAAGTATGACCGGAATCATGCTGGTCCTCCTGTCTTCACGTTCCCAGCCGGCATCTCTGACTACCTCGCCGCCAAAACGAAGATTTACCCACATCAGGCGCCACTTTGTGTCGATGGAGAGCAGCTGAGCCAGGCCGCCTGCGATGCGCACGCCGACAACGCAGTCCAGCGTTTTGTGGCAGCCGCGAGTACGCCTTACGAGGCCGGCAGCGTGTACCACGAGTTCCATACACGCCAGCAGAAGGTGTTCAATGGCAGGGGTTTCAAGGATGATGAAGTCAACATTCGGATGCGTTTTCTGTACCAGGCGATCGTGGTGCTACACACAGGCGGCGAGACCGTGTATCCAGAAGGCGGCGACAACGGCGGCTATGGTCGACCGGACAAGACGCTGAACTTTCTCGACCGCGTCGACAAGATTGTAGAGATCTTGAAGCTCGACAAGCGGGTCTGTATGGATGTTGTGGAAGGGAGAGGCGTGACGGCTTTTGTTGCCAATCCTGACAAGTTCGAGAAGCGCAAGACGCAGAACAAGGATAGCAACGAGCGGAAGCAGCAGAAGCAGAAGCTTGGTGATCGTGTACAGGCTAAGAGGAAGGCGAAGGGCAAGGCTACGGAAGAGAGCGATGCTGATAGCGATGACTGGAGTGGCGACGAAGATGATCAAGAAGATGGAGAACAAGACGAGGTGGGGAATGGACCTTCGGTCGCCTCGAATTGGCGAACGCCTCAATCGATGGCTATGGACTACGATGGCAGCTCTGCAGCTCGATCCTCGCCTCTGTTCGACGGGCCCGCATCGAGGACGAGGAAGCGCACCTTACCGGGATCTAGTGCGGCAGCGAGTGGTCGTCGAGGTGCGAAGAAGCCAAAGCACGATACATTACCTCAGCAAGACCCAGGCCCACCATATACGAAGCCCGTCCTTGCTCCTGTGGCTTTTCCGATGGATGATGGCTATCACTCCTCACGGCTGTCAGATGTTGCCCTGCATCAACGCCTCTATATCGAGGAGGCCACGAATGGAATTAAGGAGAGTGATCTGGATGACCTTGACATCGATTACATGAAGGAGATCTTTTCCGACACGCCATAGCCGACACCTGCGCGGCTTTGGTAGGCATGGACCAGATTACGAGTGTTGGACAATGCTGCTATCTACTTGTCCCAATTGAACACACCATTTAGCCATGTAAGAGGGATGATAGCTCTGTAGTGTCAAAATATTGTTCAACTGGGTGATACCTCAGACTAAACTGCTCTCAACGCTAAGACAGGCAGTCAAGAGGAGTATTGAGTATTTGGTATATGAGACGGTATTATCTAGTGCCTCGACTAGTAATCGATTGATAGCTCCCATGGCGCAGAAGATACTGCGAGAGCAAGCAGGTAAAGGCAAGCAACTCCTCACTAATACCATAGTAGAATGAATGCATGCGCTGCCCCAGCGCCTCGCTGTTGCCAATAAGACTTCCGAAGCAAAAAATTAAATTGAAGAATGACCCACCCTGCCCTCATAATCGACCGTAAAACCGGATAAAGCAGACGATCACGTGCCACCCCTCTCCCGATGCTCACGCATCACCTGCTCAAACTCTTGGACGTGTTGCGCACCGTTGTTCCGCATCTGCTGTACTTGTTCCCGCATCTGCTGTACTTGTTCCCGTCGTGCCGCTAATATGCGATGTCGGTCTGCCGCTTGCTGCTGCTGCTGTTGCTGTAACTGCTGCAACCGCTCATGATGCTGCTGCCTAAGCTGCTCCACGTGCTGGAAGTTGCGTTGCTGGAGCTCGCGGATACCTTGCGCCTCGTTTTGCTGGGCGGCGGCGGCTTGTGCCTGATCTTGAAGAGCTCGGGCTCGGGCTTGTTGGGCTTGGAGCTGGGCCTGGCGTTGAGCCTGCAGCATCTGTGTCTGAGCTTGGGCACGCACTTGTTGGGCTTGATTTCGAGCCACTTGGACCTGCGCCTGGGCTTGAGCTTGAACATCTTGTTGCCTCCTCTGCTGAAGCTGGCGTAGAATTTCTTGCCGCCTTTGCTCGTTGTCTTGCTGCGGCCAGGCCCCCGGCATAGCCTGTGCTTGTTGGCGGACAGGTAATTGCTGCTGTTGCTGGTCCACGCCGAGGTTGCCATTTGCTGCGGCTCCGCCAAATTCATCCCCCATTCCAGGCAGAAAATGTTCCACACCATTACGGTAAGGACCCCGCATAGCACCGCCAAAGTGATGATAATGGTAGGCTCCGGCTTGCGGTGCCGCAGGGAGTTGTTGGGCAGGAGGGTATCCTAGCACTGGGATGTAGCCTTGGACTGCTGGGGGTCCGACCGGAGCCGCAGGCATACCTCCTCTGCGATGTGCAGCCCTTCCAGCGGCGAGTATCTGGCGTTGTCTCGCTCCATCAGGGTCCGGTCGTCTAGGTGCGCCTCCGAGGAAGTCGTCGAAATCGAAAGCCTCAAGGTCTCCGAGATCGTCATCCAAGCCAGCTGGCATCCATCCTAGATCGTTGTGTCTGGCTCCTATGCCGCCCGCACCACCTCCGCCAAACATGTTCAAAAGTCCAGCAGGCGCACCAGCCAAACCCCCAAGACCTGCGTAACCTCCTGCACCTGGCCAGATCGCAGCAGCTCCACGATGACGATTGGCAGTGCTTTTCTTGACAGCATCCGAAACCTTGATCTCGAGGTCTTCCACCGTGACATCCGGGTTATCCTGAACAACCTGGGCACGTGCAGCAGCCTCCGCTTCCTTCACCTCACGCTCATGTCTCTCTTCGACATTGTCGTAAAGTGGGCAGAGCTTTGACTTTGAAGGAGGCCCGCCAGCACGAGGAGGAGCTTGGTCGAAGTGGTTGTAGTCATGGACATCTTTGGAGCATACGTAGCACTGTTTGTTCCCGCAGCTCGCGCACGACATCTTGTTGCAGCCGTAGTCCTTGATGAAGGTCTTCTTGCACTTGTTGCACGCTCGGATGAGGGCAGCAGTCATAGCCTCCTCGATTTTATGGCGGCTGTTGATCTTGTTGTCCTTGGCATGCTGCTCGCATGAGATCGGAACGTGGGATATAGACTTGCACCGGCGGCAGCTGACCTTTTCGCACTCTGGGTTCGCGCATCGGAATTCGAAGTCTTCTTCGATGGGTGGCAAAATAGCTTTGTAGTCGCAGAATGGACACTCTTCGAGATCTTCCAGACCAGCATCTCGGATTGCTTTCTCTTGCTCTAGTTGTGACAACTTCTCGAGCATCTTTTTATCCTCGAGAAGGTTAAGCTGATTACTTGCAAACCTGGCCCCACATCCTGCCGTGCAAAGCACATTGCAGCGAGACTCTCCCACTTCAGTCTTGATGTACGTCTGAGCGCAGTCGAAACAGATGAAATGAGCCTCCGCTCCGTTGCAGTGCATCTGTCGGTTCATAGGCAGATCATCGAAGCATGCTGAGCACTCCGCAGTCTCGCCGGATGCGATGGCACGTTCCAGATTTCTCTTCTCGGCCCGGGTTCTTGCGTCTTCCGTGGCCCTGTCTGCTCTTACAATTTGCATGCGTGAACGAGCAGCTTGTAATTCTGCGAGTAGATCTGGCCAGCCGCAGTTTGTGGCAATTGTGGCGGCATCAGCAACTAATCGAACCGACGGACGACCTTTGCCGAAAGGACAGATGCCAGTTCGTTCGCTGTCATCCTTTTCTTTGGCAAGCGCGAGGTACGCCTGGTACAGATGCCGTTCTGTGGCGAGTTTCATGTTGATGTAGTTGACTGGGATCTCACCAAACTCGGCTTTCAGCATTGCTTGCATTGAGCCCTTGAGGAAGTTTGGGACCGCACCGCGGTCTGCCTGCTCCCACTTCTTGAAGTCTGTCTCATCGTTGCTGTCCTCACGCTTCCGCTTAAGAGCGTTCTTGCCCTTCTGCTGCTTGGGATAGCTGTCGCTCGATACGAGTTGCTCAATGATGTTGTCCAGACGTGCCTGGCCAGGAAGGACCTCATAGTCTCCTTCGCGGTCAAATCCATAGTAAAGCTTGAAGACGTGTTCGTGATTGACATCTGGAAAGATTGCGAGAACGCGCTGCAAACAAGTATCTGCAGTGATTTCGGCAGGCTCGACGCTCATCGCCACGTCGCCAACACCGTCCGGAGTGGCTTCGACAGCATTCTCCCCATCCGCAAGCGCACGAGCAAGCTCTTCGTCACGTGCTGTGTCGACTTCCGGTGCGCCAGCCGCGGCTTCGTCGTTTAAATGGTTGTCGAAGGGGTCACCTTCGAACTCCTCGTCGGGAATGAAGACTTCCACACCGTCAATGTTGAGGAAAGCACCACCTAAGCCGTGGACCTGTCGTTCCATGTGAGGATTGCTCCGGGGTCCTAGTGCAGCCATCGCAAGAGCTCCGATGGCGGGTGGTGTGTTGGCAGCGACAGGCTCCGCTCCTCTGTGAGGCCGCCTGGGATATGCCGGAAATTCCTGTTTGATTTCCGGTGCGTCTTCGTCATCGCTAACCAGATCAATCACTTCTATTGGCCGTGCGAGTGCTGGGCGAGCCATGGTGTTGGTAATAAGGAGGGGATCAATGATCGGAGGTCCGAGATTACCACCTGGGCGAGTCCGCGATGGTGGGGATGTGAGTGTGCAAACGAAAAACTTGGTGAGGTTCTATGTGCGTCTCAGTTGCCTGGTGAGAAGGAGAAGAATACAAGGCGCGCAAACGAGAGTGATGCTTGTGGGGCTCAGTCGAACTGGTGAATGGTGGTGACTCTCAGGAAGTGAGACCGGCAGACGGCACAACTTGTATTGAAGTCGGGGGTCGGAAATGAAAGATGACGGGCGGCGCTCATGGTGGGTGATGATGAGAAGTGCCTTTTGCGAGCTGTCAGAAAGGGAGCAAGGCTCGGGCGTCTGCGGTGGTAGGTTCGAAGTGAGCTCTTCGGCGCTACCGGTGGTCGTCGCCACGTGTGAATTGCATCAGATCACGCCCGAGTGGAAGGAAGGCGCTACGGGTGGACCATTGTTGAATCTACCTCGTGGATACAGCGCTTCAAGAGCGAACATCGAAGTGACGGGAAGTGAAGTGCTGTAGTACAACAGCTCTCCTGTCGAGGCATGCGCGTGTGAGGTGCCGCGTTTTGCGCACGGACGCGACTGCCTGAGGTTGCACAAATCTTTTGCGAGACACACTCGTCACAGGCGAGCAACAGCAACACAAACTACACGTTCCTTACCTATTATCTCCGTCTCTAGACTCACTGATCGTTGCAGAGTCTGGGACCATGACTCGGGCGGGAGTGGGCTTGCATACGGCACCTTCGGAGGAGAGCGATACGAGGATTCCACGTGGCGCGCCAAAGCCCGAGACAGCTCACTCCTGCCGTCTGGTGTGGTTCCGACGATGTTACCTTATTACAGCGTGGAATCTGGCGTCTTCGCGATGTGGACGCATCGTCACGAAACCCGACGCTCATGAAGCAGGATCCACCACAGCGGCATTGCCCTGATAAGATCCTCTGCCACGCTTACAATCGGCCGAGCCGACTTTTCAGGGCTTTCTCTTCAATAGAATCCTGGTTTTCGATTGGATATTTCACGTAATGGTTATACAGTCTGACCTGCTCAGATGACCACATACGAGCCTACAAAGTGATCTTGCTGCCCTCTACTGACATTGCAGCAGTCTCGACTCTACAGACGAAAGTGTTATCGAATTGAAAAACCAGGACATCGCCAAAAAGCCAAAAAATCATGGGGTCCATCGGCGAGCCAAACGGCCATATCGAATTGCCAGACAAGAACGATCCGGCCATTCAACTTGTCGTTGCAGACCAGGACGAGATCATCGCACAGCAAGAAGGCAACAGTATAGAATGGCGAGGCGCACTTTCCAAGGAGGCTTATCTCCGACGTGAAGTCCATTTGGCCAGTACTGCCTTGACGGAAGATGGCGGTTTGACATGCTGGGCATTGGTCTATCAGCCAAGTCCGGATCGCAAGAGGCAGGTTCTATGCGGTTGCGAGACCATCCGAAAGAAGGCGCTTGTATCGCGGGATGGCAAGGTGGAAGAGACCACCGCTCATGGTATTGGAAGCGTCTTCTGTCCTCCCGAGTTCAGGGGCAAGGGGTATGCTGGGCGCATGATGTCGGATCTGGGAAAGCGGTTGCAGAGCTGGCAGGCCGAAGAGTCGCGCAGGGTGCTGTTCACGGTGCTTTTCTCGGATATTGGCAAGAAGTTCTATGCCCGCAATGGATGGCAGCCATTCCCGTCTTCACACGTGTCACTTGTGCCTACGACAGACTCGATTCAAGGATTACCACCTGTCAGCTTACTCAACTCCGAGGATCTTGTTGAGCTATGCAACATCGACGAGAAGCTCATCCGAAACAGGATGACACGATCTGCACAATCAACCCGCTCCGAAGTCGCCCTCGTCCCGGACATCAGTGCGATACGATGGCACCACTGCCGCGAGGAGTTCGTAGCCAACGAGCTCTTCGGCCGTCATCCAGACATCAAGGGGGCCGTGACTGGTGACGTCGGATCGCGCGTCTGGTGCTACTGGACCCGCGTTTACACCAATCCGCGAGAGGAGTCTCCGAACACTCTCCACATCCTTCGTCTTGTGGTTGAGGACGAGAGCATCTCGGACTTTGCACCGGCCACAGCAGAGGGTGTCGCAAGGCAAAAGGGTTCGCAAACTGTCAGCGCCATGGCGAGCTTACTCGTAACAGCACAGGATGAAGCGATAACGTGGGACATGAAGAAGGTTCAAATCTGGAATCCAACTTCTACCACGCTTGCCGCAGTCCAGCTATTGGACGATAAAGCCGCTGTTCAGCACCGTGAGAGCGAATCGATCGCCAGCCTGCGATGGCACGGCGAGGGTTCATGGGAGGAAGTGGACTGGATCTGCAATGAGAAATATGGGTGGTGTTGAGCGAATTGTCGGACAGTAGTGCGAACCAGTTGGGTCATAAACGATATGGCTGATGTCGAGCACGAGCGAACGATTGTGTTGAAAGAGTATAGACATCCCCCGCAAGGCTAAAACTCTCCTCAAACGGAGCCCACATCCGCAGAACGGTTTCATGTCGTTACAATTGTGCTACCAACTCCGAGTCATACACTCAACTCTGCCTGAAACACAGGCTTCCCCGCTGGTGGGCTCGTACGATAGTGGGATAATGATGAGGTGTTGATGGGACGAGCAGGGCGGGGAGCCTGTGTTACTGTTACAAAACCTGCTGTGTATGAAGCGGATATACGTGACTACTAGAGACGTATCTTTTTTTTGAGTTTCTGCAGTCGTTTTTGTTTCCCTCAGCGGCTGGATCGCTATCAGCTTGTGCTGCCCCACCTACATATTCATCCTCGTGTTGACCTCATCCTTACGCCCTTGACCCATCACCCACTCTCTTCTGCCACTCGAGGTGTAGAGCGGTGCCAGTGTCGCCACCCAGAAGTGCAGGTTCCTGGTGCCCGCGGTACGAGATTTGCTCTAGAGTTAGGCCAGTCGCGCTTGTTGGCTCAGCCACAGCAGGAACGCAGACCAAATCCACCAACAACATCCTCAGGCTCCTGCTACTGGACCTCTCGTTTTCGGGCCTTCTTCCTATCTGGACACGGTTATTGTAGCCCGCGGGTCCGACGTGGCAATCATATCACTATTCGCACGGCGACTGCCGGCTCCTGCGATTTGTGTTCGGTTTCTGCTTCTGCCGGGCTCTATTGGAATCTCTTCACACGCGCAGGCCGGTGCCACATATCCCTGCAATATCTTCTAAGCGTCACTTCCACTCACCTTGGCTTTACTACCATCCTACCGACGTTGACTGACAAGCTTCCGACGCTCTCGCGGTGAACAGCCGCACTGCCATCTGACCCGGCACGTGCCCGCGACTCTGAAAACACCCCACGTCGACCTCTCGACCGACCCCACCGCGTCAACGACATCGTCTGCTCTCATACCGCTTCCCAGCAATAGCGAGCAACAACGCCAAGATGAACGAGGATCAAGCAATACAAGATGTCCAGCGCAAGATCGAGCGGGAGCGGGCCATCATCAATGCTGCCAACCAGATGCGGCAAGCTACGAATAATTCCCAAGTCACGTCAAGAGCAGAGAGTTCGATCCGTGATGCGCGGCGGAACATGGACTACTTTGAACAAACGCTGCAAGATCTACGCCGGCGGAAGATGGGCGAAGGCATGAACAACCTCTCGATATCCGGGAACGGCGGGCCCCCACCTCCTCCCAAGGGATCGGCTGGTGGGCAGTCAAGAGGCATGTACGATCCGCAAGGGTACGGCGCGCAGGGAGACT
>JAABUK010007606.1_pt1 | contig 15580 bp, 18 predicted proteins | sample 5559141 | NCBI WGS metagenome assembly JAABUK01 (sample SAMN10711869, study PRJNA513367) | rock metagenome | isolation source: Antarctica rocks | place: Antarctica: Victoria Land, Pudding Butte nord | collected 2016-01-03
AGAGTACAGCAAGCCAAATGCAACCTTGCATGCCTTGCCATGCTCACCCCCCCCCCCCCCTGTCTCATGCTGCAGGTGACGCTGGTGCATCTTTATCAAGCTGGCATGTTTGCTGATCTAGACCAAATTGATTCTGCTCCCCGCATCGCGGCCTCAGGTGCTGGTGATAAGTCTCAAGGCAGTGCCTCCTGGACAGGCATCAAGGTCAGTGCTGCAGAAGCGCCTCTGAAGGAGGAAGTCCAACACAAGCTGCGGCAGTTGCCGCCAGGAATCTTTGACCAATGCCAACAGGTGATTGCCTAGCCCTGTGAGCTGTGTGGCACCTTCGGCAGCGTGCTTCTGGCCTTGCAATGCCACTGCTGTAGTATTGCTTTGCCATGCCATTGGTGATGCATGTTTGCCCTTTCCTGATGTCTGTTGTGATCCTGGACATGTCAGTCCCCACAAAGTTCTACGTGTCATGTTTTTGACAACACTCCAGCAGAACATTGAAACGCCTTGCTGTGATGAAGTGCAAGGGCATGCTGCATATTTCAATCAATCAGTCAGCCAACCAATCAGTCAGTCAGTCAGTCAGTCAGTCAGTCAGTCAGTCAGTCAGTCAGTCAGTCAATCAGTCAATCAATCAATCAATCAATCAATCAATCAATTCATTGTGGTTCCACACTGCAGCCTGCAAGGCTACATGTCAAGACAGTGAAGCCCGTGCATCCTCAGTAAAACACAGACTTCTTCACCTTACAGGTATACTCAGAGACTGCACAACAGGCGGGCTTTGACGGGCCTTACCTGATTGAGCTGACCATCATGCTGCTGCTGAGCAAGGTGTACCCCTGCCTGGGGAGCAGCCCAGCCTACCGCCGCTACTTCCACGACCTCAGAGGCTCGGATCTGGCACGAGCGCGGCAGCTGACTGAAGATCCCTACATGCTCATCAAGTTCAAGGTAATGATAATTGGAACGTGTACTCAGCCAGCAGGCATCAGGTACGTGCGACTCTAAGTTCAAGGTAATGATGATTGGATTGTGTGCTTAGCCAGCAGGCATCAGGTACGAGCGACTCTAAGTTCAAGGTCACTGCTCCTTGCTCCTGTTGAGCTACTGCTACCCAAGTTGCTGTGCAATGCCTGGATTTGTTTCTTTGGCATGCTTAGCTACTGCTACCCAAGTTGCTGTGCAATGCCTGGATTTGTATCGTTGGGATGCTTAGCCGTGAGTGTGAGGTATGTGCATGTGCTACTTGCACACATCAACTTGCGGTGCAACCCAGGGTTGTGTGCTGTTGCTTGTTGGTCTGTTGTTGGACATGGGGATACACCCAGACATATCTGAATGTGCCTGTGGTATGCATGATACTGCAGCCTCTCCCTTTCATGGCTGCATGACACAGGAAGGGCCTAGCCACCTCTGTACAAGGAAGAGATGATATGCTGCTGCTTGCAGAGTGAGATTGCCAACAGGAGGGCACAGCAAAACAACTTTGTGCGTCAGTTGGGCGACATCAGCCGCACCCTGAAGAGCATGGGCTTGTACCATCAAGTCCAAGTGAGCCACGCACAACACTGCTGCTGTCTTGCATACATATCTGGAGCAAGTTGATGCTTCTGCAGTTTCTCTTGTTCTCCTCTGCTTGCCATTTCGAGCAGCATACAGCGCCTGAAGGCAATATGCCTTGACAGTGCCCATGATTTGCCTATCTTGTCCTGGTGACCAGCCCGGCGGTGGTCTGGCTGGTTGAGTTGATCACGAGCACTTCACACCAATTACCATAAGCCTTCAAGGTGATCTGTCAATTACAGGGCCCAGTAGAGGATGGCTTGGTGCATGTAGATATTGCATTGCCGGACTACAAGCTAGCGCTGTTCCTTGAGAACGCACACAAGCAACAGGGGAAGGAGGCCAACAGCAGCAGTGGGCAGGCTGATGGCACTACCCTCAATGGGTGCGCCTTTGGCTGGCTACTTCTCATATCCAAAGTCAATGCAATGTTGTTGCTGCTATTCCCAGTGGCGCTGTCCCTGTGCCGGATGTTGGTGTACATAAAGGGATTGCTGACCAGACTATGCAACTCTGTCTGGCATGAGCAGTCTCTATGAACAACATGTTGTCATGCTGGTTTGATAGTGTGTGACCTGGTAATGCAGATATGTGGCAAATGAGACTCCAGGAACCAAACAAGCTAAGTTGCAGCTGCTTGAGCAGCTGGGTTGGAAATGCTACTCTGTCACATGGAGTGAAAGGTGAGATTGTGCGTGCTTTGTCAATCTGTCACTCGCCAGCGAGCATTGCTTGCAACTGTCTGCACAGCATCAGCCATGGCTTTGTCGCTGCAGGAACTAACTCACCTCGAAAGCTTGTGCTGAATTGCAGGGGAAGGTCTGAGGAAGAGAAGCAGAAACTGTTGATGCAGCTCATAACAAAGGCTGGCCAGATGCACACAATGCAGGGCCGCATGAACAGCATGGTTCATGGGACACTACGAACTGTCGGGGACGAGAAGTCGCGCTTTCAAAATGCCTCTGTCGGCTACCACCTGAAGCGAGATAAACAATAGCTTTGACCATCTGCTTTTGACCTGGTCAATGTAGTGGGACCATACTTCATAAGAACATCATGCTACCCAGAAATGCTGATGACTTTGCACGACATATCTGTGACCACAAGTTTGGCAGTCACAGTGGATACCTGTTGCTTTCAAGCATTGTGCATAGCTAACGCGAGTCACTGCTAACTTTAGTAACAAGCGTGTCTATAGTTGCTGTTTTCAGACTTGGTCTAACAGCTATATCTGCAAAATGGAGCATGGTGCAAGTTACTCGAACGTGAAAGCTACAAGAACAGCTCCTAGCTGGCCCATGTCTGGGCTAAGGAGGTCAATGGCAGATTATCAGACCACTAATCATGACTGGGGCACTCTACCATGCTGCGCTGAATTCGATTCAAGAAGAATTCAGATTACTTGGCATTCGTATGGTGCTTCTTCTGAAAAGCATCAATCAAGAAGGCGTACTCCAGCGCTGAATTTTCCAGCAGGTCTGCCTCATGCGCATAATGTCCTGTGTCAGAGCTACTAAGCAGCAATATTGGAGATGGTCCAATCTGATGCTGCCGTAATTTTGCCATCCATTTGGCTGGGCCCCACACAGGCACACGGGGATCAGTCACAGAGCAAGTTGCCAGCACTGGTGGATACTCGGCTGTTTTTATATTCTGGTAGGGACAAAGCTCTCTCATCTGCAGCATCAAGAAAGCTGGCTACATGGAGCAGTCACTTTGGCAAGACAAGCACGTTAACAAAAGAGTGCATCAAATTACCGGTGTTTCAAAGCTGCAATGTTAAATCGCTGCTGTGATCACAGCTTGGACTCCATCAGAAGCAACCAAAGTGTACACATGCAAAACGCGCTATGACATTGAGCACTGCATGTAAGAGAACTGTCCTTGTGGAAACTGTGCTAGCGTTCTCATCATGGCAGGTGGTGTTGGAGTGGCTGTAATGCTACTTTTGCTTGTTGCTTACCTGCTGAAGCACAGCAGGGTCAGCAGGATCTCCCCATTCGCCATACTCATGTACTGTCAGGGGCAGCTCAGTTTGAGTCATCGATGTCAGGAAGTCCACAAAAGGCACTCGCAGTATTGCTGCCAACAGGTCATGGGGCCGCCTGAACAGTAATAACAATAGTAATAATAAATTCGCTTTGCAGCTCATGATGAGCTAGGTATGTGCGGGACACGTCTTGTCTCTCCAAAGCAGTCTGTGTTGCGCATCACTATAAGGTCTAACAATGCCTGAACAGAGTCTGCCACCAGTCACCAGTATTGGACTGCATCTATGCACCAGATGTGCTGCGCTGGTGAGCTTATAAGCAGCAGCATCAGCCAAATTGCAACATAGCTGTACATGGCAAAGCAGTATGTTGCCAAAACTGCCAGTTTGCTGCGGACAGCAATTGCACACAGTGCCTGATTGGATGCAATTGATCACAGTGTCAGCAGCACAGTGTCATTGGCTGTCATCCTGAGCTTCTACGCAATGGTTTCACAACGAAGGTAGCATGAATGTCATTTGTGCCACAGAGGCAGGTGGCAGCAGCAGTGGCATGCCTATTGAGCAGGGCACCAACAAGCAGCCCCCCAGCACTTGCAGCTTGTACCCCAACCAGGCCTTTCCTGCTGTACCCTGCGCACAGCATTCACACAACTGACAAGACATGAAGCAAAGGAATTGCCACTATACTACAATGTGTGTTGATTGAGAACCGTCGCAGCAACATCACTTTGTTGGGGAGCATGTAGCAAGACACGTGAGATCATGCTGATATGTGAGCGCATGAAAGGGCACAGCTGCCATTCCAAAAGCAGCATGGCACATTGCAGTAGGCATTTGCTGTGGGAATGATCTTGGTCTACCTTGTTGCAGCAGGTAGTCCAAGCAAGCCTCCAAATCCAGCAGGGAGTTCATTTTGTGCAATGAGCGCCCTGCAGCATGCCACCTGCAGCTACCAATAGCCTTTTGAGGTCACATGCGGTCAACAGCTACATCAAACTATCAAATTTTTCCTTTGCGAAGCTTGTACGTCAGGCAATGCAAAGCTGCAAACGCAAACTGCAACAATGTGCAGCAGAATGCCCGTCGGAATGCTGTGCACCATTACTGGTTTACTTTGGGCGTGACACTTCTTGTTTGAGCGACAGCAACAGCCATCCACTGCAAGGTAGTAAATTCATGCTCTCTGTCGCTTGACCACCATGTGAGTAGGATTAAACATGAGACCAGTGACAGCTATTGCATTGCACCTTCTGCCCAGCTCCCCACCCCCCCGGACATGGGCGAAAGCAATGACCCAGCCCCTGTCTAGCAACACCAACCTCTCAGGCTCAAAACCAGTCTCAAGGGAGATGCCATATGCCCCATACACTGTCAACAGAGCTGGGTGACTGCCATTCAGCAGCAGCCCTTTCTTGTGCAGCACTGTCAATGGCACCTGTGAACAGCATCAACTCTGGAACACCAAGCAAGGCATGCAGTTTGAGTCGACTCAATGTGCTTGCTTAGCTGCAGGTCTGTGAGCGCATGTTGTGACACCCTCTGTTCAACACATCTATGCATGTTGCAAGGACGAACACAGGACTGTGCACCTGATCTACAAACTCACATGATAAGCCGAGGCTGATAGTCATGCAAAACATGCATCAGCTTTCACAGGTGTCACCTGTGTGCCATCAGCAGCTGTTGCATACTGTACTTGGCAGACATACTGTTCCGGGTCATGTCCGCGCAACTGTTCTGCCCCCAGCAGCTGCAACTGACCTGTGTCCAGATGATAGTCATACACATGCTGGGGGTGCACGGGGGATGCCACGTGGAGCCTCACGGTGCGTGTGTGATGGTCTGGGTTGGCACCAGGCTGGATGGATAGAGCCCAGGATGGAAAGCTCAAAGTGTTAAGCTGAAGCTGCTGAGCTGGCTGATGATGCTCTGCAATTGTTGCACCCTGCTGCTGCTGCTGTTGCTGCTGCTGCTGCTGTTGCTGCTGCTGCTGCTGTTGCTGCTGCTGTAACAAAGCTTGCTGACTCTCCTCATGCTGCAGCTTCTGCTGTTCCTGCTGCTGCTCCTGCTGTAACAAAGCTGGCTGATTGTCCTCATCCTGCAGCTTCTGCTGTGGCTGCTGAAGCTGCTGTTCTTGTTCAAGCTCATGCTGCTGACGCTGTGATGTAGGCAATGTGTTGTGCACTTCCACAGCGACATGGGCAGTTCGCTGCTGCTCACTTGTCAAAGCAGCTGGGCTGTCTTGGAATTCGCCTGCTGCCTGTTGCTGTGATTCTGCAGCTTTGCTTGCCTGAGCCAGCAGGTTGAGCACGGATACAGCAGGACGACCTTGTTGGCGCTCATACAGCACTGCATGTGAAGCATAAACCTCCAGGTCCTCAATAGCAGTACCAAGCTGCTCAGGCACCAGAGGTTTCCAATGTGCTGAGCAAGGTGTATGCAGAGGTGCCGTCATGAGCTGATAGTTTGCTGCTCCGTTGGCATTGGTCAGAATGTAGAGCTGCCCTTGGGAGTGAGAAACGAAATACTCTGAGCCGGCTGTACGAGGCTGGACTAGCCTCAAAGGCTGATCGGGATCAGAGCAGCTGAGCAGATGCACCTGCAGAAAGACATGACACAGGAGCTTAAATGCAACGCAATGCAATGCAATACAAGGCAGGGCTTATGTCACAGGCATCAGTGGATCACAAAATCTGCTAAACAGCAGCTGCATTGTACACAGTGCTGCCTCATGAAGATATGATATGGACCAGGAACCAGATGTCACCAGTTGCAACATTGGTGGAGAAATACTGTGTCAGACCGCGCACAGCTAGTTGCCTTGCTGCATAGCATAGGGACAACTGGTGTATTTTGCCTAAGTGTTCTGCATGTTGCACAGTGAGAGTCTCTTCGTGAGAGAGCATGGCAAAAGTAAGGAAACAGTCAGATCAGTTGACGGTTTCTGCGCAGATCACCTCAGAAGCAGTTTTGGAATTGGAGTTGATTGTCACATAGGCACCATCTGTCATGGCCAAAGCCAGGAAGCAGTCTTCATTATCCTCTTGCAGCAGACACACGTCTTCCTCTTGTTGCTCGCCCAGTCTGTGTTTCATTACCTGCAAGTCAACAGATGGCTACCTTGCATTTTTTTCAGACAGCTGTCAATCTTGCAGAGGCCTGTCACGAAAGACAATGGCAAGTGCAGCTGCATTCCTGCATGGTATCAGTACACACTGTGGTCTGCCTTATGTTGGCAGCATGAATCACAGGAATCATGACATAAGCACGGATGAACGCACATATTGCTTATGGTATCACAAATAAGGACAATGTGGAGATAGCTGGAAGCCTGGGGATGTAGAAATGTGTTGGTGGTATGCGTAGCAGTGAGCGCAACAAATAACAAAAGGCAAACATGTTCAGTAGCAGGTCTGTACCCTGAATGGCCTGCCCTGAGCATCTGGCTGTGTGTACACCAGAGCACTGTTGCCTGCCCACTCAATGCTTGTCACATCTGCCAGCGTCTCAAGCTCAATGACTGGTCCTGCATAGCCACTAGGTAGCTACAAACTAAAAGCTAGCCTGGCAAGAGTGAGTGCTGACGTCAAGCATCGCCACTTTCATTTTGGTTGTGCAAGGGCGTTGCATTACTGTGGTTTTCCAAGCACTGTGTGGTGTGGCTTGCACTGAGTCATAGGGTGCATGCTGTTGCCTGTGCAAGGGTGGTGACATACAGCGCACCTTCAATGGACTGCAAGCGTGCTTCAAACGCTTCACTGCCATCTTTGTCCACTGTATATGCCATTCTTTGCTGATCAGCAGATAGCTTGACTTGGCCCACGCTGACAAAGGCGCTCTTTGCTTGTATGTGATTGACATCGAGAACAACCTGTTCTTGACCCTCAAGGTCTGTGCGGATATATGTTGGCAGTGGCCTTGCTTTACTTTGTTCGGTGCGGTAGCTGAACTTGCCCCATCTCTCTGGGAATGTTACCTGTCAAGTACTGAGTTGTTATTTGGTTTGTCAACAGTCTGACTGTAAGCAGCATCAGCCTTTGGCGTATACCAGCTGACTTTGCTCCTTAGTTTCCAGCTCTTTGCGCAGACACGCCAGCAGTTTCTTCCACTGCTGAAGGTGTTGCCTGGCATAGTGTGTTTCCTGATCCAGATGCTTGTCGAATGCTTTACCTCTACCCTCCATCCAACTGCAAGTGAAAGGTGACTAATCTCAGAGTGACCAAACAGTACATGCCAACAGACTTCCTTATACGCCCTGGCGTTAGCACCTGTAATCATCCTTCCAGGTGTGCCCATATGCTCCTCGGTGTGTTGGCTGTCCTCTAACAAGGGGTATACTGATCTGTCTGCTAGACCATAGTGAAAACAGGCAGAAGCCCCTGCAAGCTCCTTCTTGCCAGGAAGCAGTAAGCAGTTGCTGTTTGAAAGTGTTCAGACTAGCTGCCGTGATTGACGTCGGCAGCATTTGTTCAGACTCGTTAATCTGCCAGACTGGCAGTGCTAAGGACTACCAGCGTATGCATTGATCTACTTCGGTTGCTTTAGTTGCCTGCAAAAACTCTGGAATTGGAGACCAATAACAGCGTCGCTGTGTGCTCAGACAAGCAGCCACGCGATACGTCTAGTAGTGCAGGTGGATGCTGGGGGTTCACTTGTACGACTCCAGAAGACTGATTAGACAAATGCAAGTGCACTGCTGACACTTCATGACTGCACCTAGAGTTCTTGCGGGTAACATTCAGCGATTAAACCTGCAACTGACCTCTGAGAGTATTTTGACCCGCAATGTCGAAAGCAAGAGACAAAACAGCAATCACGGCAGATGCCACAGAGCATACTGCCGGACTGTCTACTACTCAGTTCGTCATGCTTGCTGAGTAAGCACCAGTCTTGTAGAGTCCACAACAACGCATGCAAAAAGCTTCACTATGCATTCACTGCTGCAGTGCCCAGAGGCAGAAGAATGCTCTTGCAGAACAGCAAGTGCGATTTCATGAGCTTCTGGAGGAAAACAGGCAGCTCCAGGACCAACATGATACCAGTTTGAGAGACAACTTTGAAGTCACCGAATTTTTGAGGCGCGAGATTGTTACAAAGGATGAAAAGATCTCATTGCTGCAAGGGAAGATGGACGAGGTTGGTCCACAGACTTTTTGCTTCTACATTGGACGCCAGACTTGTGCAGTGTGCACACTGATGCAGTGCACAGGTACTGAGCTTGTCATTCTTTGCCAGGTCAAGACTGCAGCAGCATCCCAAGTGGCAGCTGCCAAGCAAGCATCTGCAGAAGCCAAAGCCCGCGCTGCAGCAGATGCTGAGAGGCGTGTTGAAGAGTCCAGGACAGAATTGGCGCAAGTGAAGGAGCAGCTAGCAGCTGTGCTGGACTACAAGCAGAGGAAAGAAGTGCTTGAGGAAGAGGTGGCAAAGCTGACTGCTGAGCTGTCTAAGCTGAGGACTGATACAGCAGAGCAGGTACTGACCCTCAGAAGTCACACATATCAAGCACAACGCTTCTCACAGGCGCAGCTGACTTTGATGAGTTTCAGGGAAATTGCAGCTATCACACTCCAACATGCATCATGGTTATCTGTGAGGAAGCAGTGTGGGTCGCCACAGGTGCAGTCATTGTCTGCCATGCACTCAGCTTGCAGATGGGCAGCTTCAGCGATTCAGCAGGAAGCAGTGATGCAGCAACAGTAACATGTTGGACGTAACCTTGCAGCCTATAGCACATCAGCTCTAGCACCATCACCACCGACTGCTGGTACAGTAGTTTGTTGAGTGTGCAGAGTTATCGACATTGGAGAGCAGGTGTGCAGAGCTCTTGGGGAAGCCTTCCATTTTGCTTATAAACGACTATTCAGACATCTTGCCCTGGTTTGATGAGCTTCTAGTGCAGGTATCAGCAGAGCATGAGCAGCAATTCACAGAGTCAAATTGAAGGCTGCCCAAAGTTCACCATCGGCCATATGCAGCGCAAACTGTCAACTTTACCTGAACATAGATATGCCTGGTGTCCAATGCAGAGCACCAACGTGCTGCGTATCAAGCCTAAGATGCTCAGAATAATCAGAGCCTCATCACCTAGTTTGCAAATTGACAATTGCAATGCATATGTCAGAAACCGACACTTCATTTGCGGTCATGGCTTAGAGGGTGCCCAATAAATCATATCTGATATATTATGACCAGTACATCATATCCTGTGCCAGATGCCCTGCATAGCAGCAATCATCCATCTTACCTCTGACTGCATTCAGAGGCAGAGCAGCAAGTCAAGGACATGTGTCAGCAGCAGCAGCAATCTGAGTCAGAGTTGGTTGCTGTCTTGCATGGCAATCTTCACCTGGGCTCCCATTGGTGGCAGACTTCAAAGCCTGAGCAACAAAGTGTGTGCATGAGCAGGGTACAGCCTCACTTTGGTACAATACGCCACATGATACAGTCACTGTTTTCACACCCTGGACAGCCCCATATAAACACGTGGCTTCTCATAAACTGACGCCAAAAGTTCTAGTCTTTTTAAACGAGCATATATATCGTTTCTGAAATTGCTGAGACCATCTAAGACTCATAGGCATTCTGAAAGTTCTCTCTCAATGCTTTCACTCAGAGGTGAGTGCAGATGTCTGAGGCAGAGCAGCAGTTTGTGAACACAAGTCAGAGGGTGCGCAAGGAGTTTGAAAGCAGGCTGGAGGAGGTGCGCCGCGCTGGTGAAGAAGATGTGCACCTCAGGATGGATGCTGGCTCCAAGCGCATCATGCAGCAAAACCGCAGTCTTCAAGAAGAACTGCGCATCCACATTGAGGTACTGTGATCCTGCATGCTTCTGGGTTCTGTCTGCTGCCTGTGCAAGCTGCAGTATAAGGTGAAGGCCATGTGCACCAAAATCAGTGACTGTTGTCACAGCAAGACATGCACAGCATGCGTGCTTTCACATGGTGCTCTAAGCAAGCATGCTGCATTGCACAGCATGCATGCTTTGACATGGTTTTAATGCACAGCAGAGCAACAGATTGCAGCTCCTCTGGAGCTCTATGTTCTTTGCATGCATGAGCAGCAGCACGACTGCAGGCGTCATCAGAGTTGGATGCAGAAGTGAAGAGGCTGAGTTGTGAGCGGCAGAGGCTGGCCAGCGAGGTGCAGATGAAGCGAGAGATGGAGCAGCAGTATGCCAAACGCTGCACTCTTCAGGTGCACCTCACACTCCAATGCTGCTTTTAAGTTTTGCACGCACCACCCACAGATGCATGTTTCCTTTTTTTCTGTTTCTGTTTTTCCCTCCCAAGAGCCAGACCTCTGTTGAAGCTGAGCCCTTACTGATGGTGGTTACATCCTGTCAGGATCTTCTCCTCTCCTCCCCAAACTGCAGCCCCCTCCCCTTCCCCCTCTTCCTCTTCCTGCCCCCAAATTGTGCCCATGTGGCTCACAGCTGCATGCAGCTTGAATCTTGATTGGCCATCTTCTGCTCCCAGGGGTGCATGAACCAAACCCAAGTGGGCCCTGTCATGCAGATCAGCATGTAGGCCTGGCAAGGATCTTCTAGTAAACTAGAGGCCATATACAGCATTAGTAGGAATGGGTGTGCAGCCCGGTATAATACTTGGCTTTTCATTAAAATGACACCGAAAGGCGTAGCCTTTTCTTTTCTTTTCTTTTCTAAACAGGGATGGGTGTGCAGGCAAGGGAAGGGCGTGAGGGGCAGCAGAAGATAGCAGCCCTGGAGCGAAGCCTGCAGCAGGTCCTGGCTGACTTTGATGCAGAGCGCCAGATGCTGCTGCAGAACTCAGGCCAACAGCTTGCCGAAGCTCAGGCCGAGTCCAACTCACTCAAGAGGCTCATCAAGTGCGCCCTCTTGCAAATGATGCTCGTACAAGCAATACACCTGTGCATCAGCCTGTTTGCTGCTGACACACCTGGCACAGGAGTTGCTGGCATGGCACGGGGGCATTTTCAGAGTGATCAAATGAAGGTAGACCGTATAGAGATGCGCAAGACAGACTGCTTTGGAAAGACAAGACTTGTCCCGCACGTACCTAGCTCATCATGAGCTGGAAAGCGTTGTTATTATTATTATTATTATTAAATGAAGGTATTAGGGGCTCTGACCTAGGGCTCATCCCAACTTTTGTGGTGTCAGATTCACCAAGTGGATTCACCAAGCAGCACAACTCGCTAAAACCTGCAAAGTCTGTGTTACCACTTCATGTTCAGGTCATGCGTAGAGTGACTTCCTCAGCTTTTGTGCAGTTGGAAAAAGTAAGTCCTCGTACAGAGGGATCACTTTGCAAGCCACTGTCTTAATTGCTTGACTGGCTGCAAGGCTTGCGGCATCAGGCTTCCTTGCAGGCACTGACAGACATTTTGCCATGCACAAGGAGCTGCTTGCCACATTTGTAGCTCCAGAGCAGGCTTGCAAGCATGACGCATGGCTGACAGGGTGTGGTCTGTGCTCATCAGGCTGAAGACACAGGAGTTGAAGAACATCAAGCGCCTGTCGCATGAAGTCTTGCTTCAAAGGAGTGATGTAGAGACCTTCCTAGTTTCCAGCCTCAAAGAGGTGACTGCATGAGCTATGTTTCATGCAGCAGGCTTTTGTTCTGACGTGGTGTAAGTGAGCTTCATGCACAGCTTGTGGCTCAGGCTGTAGCCACAGTGCATGCTATCACATCAATGGCAGCTTGATCACATGAGCCTCAGACCAGGCACACAACAGCCATGACCTAAAATGAATACTCTCCTAACAGACTGCAATGTAAATGCTGTATGGCTTGCACAGAACTGGGCAGTGCAGCATCTTGCGTGGTTTCTAGCTTCCTTGGGTTGCCGTTTTCAGAGGCACCATCAGGATTAGTTGTACTCTATGTGTTGATTATTCTCCATGTTTGCATCAGTCATCACTGATGCTGCATTGTGTTCAGAGTAGTAATGCAAAGCTCGTGACCATGAGATTAGCAAGCTGAAACTTGTGTGAGCTAAGACCTGCACAACTTGGTGTCTTGTCTGTGCAGGTGAGGGACCGCATAGAGAAGGAGAATGTGTCAGGGCAGCCTAAGGGGGACTTGCCCCCTCTACCCCCTCCTGGCCATAAGATCGATATCAAGGTCAACATCACACCTTTGCTTCAATATCACACATCCGCCTTAATTTCATGGGCGCATCAACTCAACCTGTGTCATTCCTTGCATCCTGAGCACTTGCTTGTTGGTTGCTCTCATGAGGGACTCTACAACTAATATGTTGCAAAGCACGCTGCATTCCATCGTACCGAGTGTTGTCTGAGGAGTTTGCACTGTTGACCTGGTCAGCAGCGCCAGTTCACTGCAACATGATGGTGGTAACGAGCACCTAGAACCAAGGTGCTGCATGGAACTTTGCTCCTGTGCAGCTGCCTCTTCTTTGCAAGCTAAGTGCTTGGGCTTCAGTCATTCCATTGAATACTTCAGCCATTCTATGAAGGGCCACAACTGCATCTCTGCTAACTCAGCCACGCTGATGTGTTGACATGCCAATGCAGGAGCTTACTTGGGAGGACAGAGAAAAGGTGTTGAGGCTGCTGTTTGCCAAGATCAACAACCAAGCACAGCAGATGTACTATGCAAACTTGCCTGGCCACTCATTCCAAGTCGCTGAGGACAGCGTTGCAACAATGCAAGGGTTGAGAACAGAAGCTGGTCCTGCCCAGCTTGTCTAAATATGAAATGAAATGCATGTCTTGCTATTGAAGTATTCTTCCATCATAGACTATCATCAGCAAACAACATAGCCACTGATATATGTACCACAGATTGGTGGGTTGACACTATTTCGCAAGGAAGCTGGAGTTGCGCGCATGAACATGTCTTTTTGAAAGCATATATAGCCCTTTAAAGCTGCTGGCAAGGCGTGGAATGCGGGGCACAGAAATATCAAAAGCTTGAAACGTGAACGTTGTAGGGCAATGGGTCGTGACAAGGTTGCTTTTAAATGCAGTGCCAGCCTTGCTAACCACAGATGCCTCTGTCCAATTCCAATCTCGGATTGCACTCCTTTGTTCTGGTTGCAGACCATCCAAACCATCATGTATGCAATGCTCATCATCAGCGGAATCGTTCAGAGGCAGCAGAGTTTGGACTCGTCCTGGCATGTCTAATAATATGTTCTACAGGGCTGAAGCAACAGATAGAACTATTTTGCAATACACATGTCAAGCATTGCCATGTAGAGTAGAATTTTGCGTCTAATAGAGCGCACATTGTACTGCAAGGGAGAATGTGAGACTGTGTCTTTTCCATATATTCTACACTTGATCCAGCCCACGCCTCTGCACAGGTCGAGGTTGCCTGGGTCTGCCTGTTTGAGGCAGGCCAGCACCACTGCCACCCCCAATCAAAGGGCTGCTGGCAATGCCAAGGCTGGCGTTGTCATTGCCAGTTGGCCCTACGTATGGGGTCACATGTGAGTAAGACACTTCAGATACAGAGCCAGATGAACCCTCAGATGATCTAGACCCAGCAGCAGATGAGCTGCTGGATGAGCTGAAAGATCTCCCAGATGCAGTCAGGTCTGCAGCTGCAATGCCGGTGTGGGCCGGAGGGCTCTGGTTAGGGACTGCATGGGGGGTGGGCAGGGGTCCACTGCCAGCACTGGCAGGCATCAGAGTTCTGACAGGCCTAAGGGGCTGGGGCTGTCTGGAGTCTGCCCCTGCTCCCTTGGGCAAGACAGCTGATTGAGCTGAAGGACTGAAAGCCTTCACTGTGCCGTTGGCTGTATCTGCCTCAGCAGCTGAGCGCTGAGCGTTGATCTTGGCATCAGCAGTGAGGGACACCTCATTAGAATAGCCCTGCAAGGCACATGCTTCATGAAGTCTCCATCATCACATGCTCTACAACAGCGCTTGACAAACGATGACTAATGCATGCAAGAGAATTGCGCAGCCTGGGTGCTACGTCAAGATGCGTGCAGTGTGCAAAATCGATGGCTATTTTATTTCAACAGCCTGTACAGACCATGCACAGAAGGACATTACTGCCCGCAAAAGCAGGGCACTTTGAACATGGGCATGTTGTGAGGCTTGCACAACGCCCATGCATGCAGTTTTCACAGTGACTCACATGCACAAACCATAGCATGTGTTCAGTTACTCATGCAGGCAGCCTAAAGACAACAGCAGAAGCCCTGAGGCACCAGGAACTTCACAGCTACAGAATACCTTGTTCATATACGCGCCAGAGCACAGCATGCTGGACAGAGGCACAGCTGTTTGACAGGTGCACAGACTCGGCACTGGATCATGCATTGCATGAACCAGCTCAGAGAGCATCGCTGCCACTAGGACTTGCATCAAGGCATGGACTTGCAGCATACTCCCTCAAGTCAGCCTGTCGTGCTGCACACTTTGAGGAACGCAGACACAAGACCATGCACTGCCTCTGACTCAAGTGCTAAGACCAAACACAAGCCTTGTCCCATATGTACCTAGCTCATCATGAGCCGGAAAGCAATGTTATCATCGTTGTTGTTATGGAGTACAAGATGCAAGTGAGCATGCAGCAGTGCAGTGCCCGGAGGGACGGGGCCGTTGGCACTGCACACCTTGGGGAACAGCACGACTCCTGACTGAGGCTCATGATTGAGTACCTGGAAACCTGAGGAGGGCCTCAGCTTGCTGTGCAGCCCCACTCCACCCTTGCCAATGCCATCACCCCCCTCTGCACCCTGCAACCCCCATGCTCTGTGTCGCCCATTGTGACAAGTGGCATACGCATGGGGCATGAGATGCACAAGTTGCAGGAGCACTGTACATCATGTAGACGTTTACCTGATGAAACAGGCTGACGTGCATGGGATGGGACATGGCTTGCAGTCACAAGGCTGAGCATTGTGCCTTGTCAGTGGATCAAAAGATAAGGGTACTCCCAAGACTTGCAGACCAGAACCAACATCAATGCTTCAGGAGAAGAAAGACACACGGTCAGGCAAGGATGACTTTGAGAGGCAGGGGGCAGAAAGCCCCGGAGGGGGGGGGGGGGGGGGGGGGGGGGGGGGGGT
>JAABUK010007607.1_pt1 | contig 15579 bp, 19 predicted proteins | sample 5559141 | NCBI WGS metagenome assembly JAABUK01 (sample SAMN10711869, study PRJNA513367) | rock metagenome | isolation source: Antarctica rocks | place: Antarctica: Victoria Land, Pudding Butte nord | collected 2016-01-03
ATGATTCATGATCACTGCAGGGTCTCAGCAACACTAATGCAGTGGCAACAGCACTTGCCAACGGAGCCAACAGTATGCTTCAGCTCTGTCACAGTTCTGCTGCAGCTGTGCCTGTTTATGACCTGGTCCAAATTTGTCATTGCATGGTCATCACTGCATATAAGCAAATGCACCTTGGCATCAATGCAAAGCCATACCTGCTGCCTGCAGTCCTGTTGCAACTCATCAGAAGTTGGTGCATGCAGACACTCTGTAACCGGCTCTAACTTGCTGTATCAAGCCTGAACCTTGCCAAATTGTTATCAACTGCAAGACAGAGAAAACTCGTGTTGCATTTTTGCAGGCATGGTGACATCAGTCGCTAGTGCCAACTCCCAGTCAATCAGTCAAGCCACCAGTACCACCTCTACTGCAGTGGCTCAAGCTTTTGCAGCGGTAAGCCTCATGCCTCCTATCCAAGACCGACATGGGCTTTGTAGACACATTTGCAATCCGTCTTCAAGCGGCTACTACTCATGGCCTTCAGTATCAAATTGTTTGAAGCGAAATGCCATGCTCCTACTCCTCACAGCTTTGTTGTGATTGGTCAAGACAGACAACCAATCAGCCAGACCTCAAGATGCTTGTATGATTGCTAGATGGGCAGCCCAGTATAGTACTTGGCTTCTCATTAAACTGATGCCGAAAGGCGTAGTCTTTTCTTTTCTTTCTACGATTGCTGGACCTCTGAAGGAAGCTTGACTGTTCCCAAGCCATAATGACAAACTCTTGCATGCTCAGGTGAAAGGTGGCACATCTGCCACGGCCGCAGCTCAGGCAGCTGCCACCACCATTGCACAGGCGGTTGCTGTAGCAGTTGCCTCAGCAACTGCCAAAGTCACCACCTCAGGTCAGCTGATTGGTGATCTCCATGCTCGTCTCTGCAAAGCTCTGAGCATAAACATCAATGCTGACAACACAGTGTGTCACAGGCAAGGGCTCCTTTGGCAGTGCTAATGCCTCTGCTGCCTCCAGCGCTGTGGCTAGTGCAACTGCTCAGGCCATTGCAACCGCTGTTGCCATGGCATCCAACAGTGAGTGCAACGACCTCTGACCATGGCTGAAACCATCTTGACTGTCGGGCGCATGCATCGCATTAGGCAAATGGGCATCGCATAAGGCAAATGGGCATCGCATTAGGCAAATGGACATCGCGTATTGATGAACCCAGGTGATGATCATCTAGCCCTCTGTGCATCTGTGTCGGCATACACGGGCAGCTTAGGTTGCAATTGCTAAAAGTGCTTTGCATGGCAACCGCAACAGCATGCTGAGTGTCGTAATTACACTCTGTAAGAAGTTCCTGCACGCCATGCAACAACGTTGACCAAATTGCCAAGATCCTTGCTGAGCGTTGAGGTTGTGGTGATGCAGACAATGCACAAGCAGTTGCGGCAGCCAGTTCCACCAGTCTGACAAACAGCATCAAGGTGGCAGTGGCTAAAGCCCAGGCTTCTGCAACAGCTGCTAATGGTAAGCTGTTTTGTCAGCCATGAACTGTTCAACCTCAACTGTCTGGGTCATTAAAAAAGCTGTTTTGGCTGACACCTGCGTTGTGCACACTTCTGTGGGCCAAATGGATTGCAATGCACGATTTCACTTTCAAGCTATGAGGATCAATGTCCAGACTGATTTGTGCAATCTGTCACATTGCAAGTGTGGTCCTAATGAGGCCAGGCATATCTATAGAGATGAGTGCCGCACTGAGTGGTCTGCAGCAGACAACATTGATGATGGTGTTACAGGTGGAAATGCTGCTGCATCCAGCACTGCTGTGTCAACAGCTGTTGCAACAACTGTGGCAAGCGCCCTGGCCAAGGCTCTAGCCACCGTTAGCAGTACTTCTCCTGCCCCAGTGGGATAGAACATCATTGATGTGCCATTACCCACTCTGTACCTTGATCAATACATGGGCTGACTGGGCTGTTGATAACATAGTATATTGACAATTGTCTTGCAAGTACCGTTGGAATCTGGCATGTACACCACTGGTCATGTCATGTGTGCATGCATGCCGGATGACACCTCACTACTTTGTGACCACGCGTTACTGTTGGTACATACATTGGTACATACATTGGTACATACATAGGCACAGTCTGCATGCATACACTGCACTCCCTTATGTTAGCTTGGTTTAGTCAAGCTTGAGGATGTCACATACGCATTGAGTGCTCTGTATGTTGCCATGACCCATTTACTCCAGACATCACTCCTACATTGTATTTAGGCCTTGGCTGCCAAAGTGGGGATTCTAGCCCTGCCTTATCTCTGTTGCCGTTGATGTTGACAGCAACTAGACAAAAAACATATGAAGACCTCTGTCACCCACCGCCTTGTAAATACACGGAAGCAAAATGTTGTTGCATCATCTAAGCTGCGCTCTTCAATGGGGAGTTGCAGGATGGTCCTATGTTGCATGCATGCATATGCCTTCCTTTGCACAGCAGCAGAATGTCAACAGAGCAAATAGTGCATTCTCTGCATGCACACTGAAGTAGCGTTGCAGGCCTGGGTCAAGTTTTAGAGATTATGCAAACATTCATTCATCACATTTACACAGTACTGTCTTTGAATGAATCCCATGTTTGGGGCTATTCCTCAAGTCATGGCAATTGGCACTGTGCTTCCCTGATTGCACCCCAATTTGATGAAGTGTAACGGCTACAGATAGTATATCTGAGCGAGATTCGGGCAAACCAAGCAAAACTTTGGCAGCGGCAGCAGGTGCGCGGATACAAACGTTGGTGTGTTAACGGCAAGCTTGCCGCGTCTAGCGATGACGAACCTAGATTGAAGCAAGCAGAATGAGTGCAGTGATATTGGTCAAGAGCCCGACAGCGAAAAGCGGTGAGTGACGACGTCGTCCAGTGACATAGTGACCAGTTGCACACGCACCTACATGTCTAACAAATACATGGTAACTGCGGATCACAACAGTAACTTCATTCGCCTGCATCCAGGCGCACACGCTAGCATGCAAGCAAACAAGCAAGCAGCCCTGGTTCAAGAGTTGGTGCGACGTCAGCACGTTTCTTGTCCAGCTCATCCGGCATTCAGAGAACCACATGAAGACCATGTCGGAAATGGAATCCATAGCGATGACGCCCCTCAAACGGTCTCAGCACCTTCAGCAGCTGCTGCCAGACTGGAATCATACTTTGCCAGTCCTTCCTTTGACCGAATAGCAGCGACACATACAGGACTAACACAGGCACCTGGATATAGCATACCAAGTGATTGCTTCATGTCTGCTGGCTCATGGGCAGCCTTCTGCATCAAGCATGACCTGATGCATGCAAGGCACACAGCCAAGGACGATCAATTGAGCAGCAGAATGCGTCATATCCAGTTGCGGGCTGCTTTTGCTGACACCAATGTCTCCAGGGCTGTTGCAAAAGATCCTCTGCTGCTTTCATACTGTCCAACAACACTCACCAGGCATATGGAGCACCTCCAGCTTTTATTTGGCAATTCTGGGGCCTCTGCAATGGTTGCCAAGATGCCAACCTTGCTTCATTACCGAACAGCTACCTTGTCAGCCAAGCTGGATGGACTATATGACCTGCTGCCACATGCTGACGTCAGCAAGGTAAAGCATGCCCTGCCATGCCCCGCCCCGCCCTGCCCTGCCCCCCCCTGCCCTGCCCCACCATGCCCCGCCCCGCCCTGCCCTGCCCTGACCTGCCCTGCCCTGCCCTGCAAAGTTTCTCAAGCGTAGCATGCTGTTTGCGCCGTGTGCTGATACGCTAAGTGCATATGCTGTACGCTGATGGTGCTCAACTCTAATCTTATGTCTCATGTCTGCCATTTTGCATGGGCTAACGGGCCATTAACATTTCTTGGTCGGCAATGCTGATGTCATTGCAGATGGTGACAAGGTCTCCCTTCTTGCTTGGCCTCAGCTCACAGACCCTGGCAACACGATTTCAGGCTTTACAAACAGCGTTCCCAGATGCTAATGTGCAGCGTATGGTTGAGTATTATCCCAGTTTGTTAGAGGTGAATGCTGCATGCCGAACCACCACTACTGCTGCGCTGCAGCACCAGACATTGTGTTGCTGCTTTGTCATATGCATAGTCAGCCTGCTGTCAGACTGGTGTATAGTTGCTGACCACCATCATCATCATCATCTGACCAGCGTCAATAGCACGTTGCTCTGAGTTTGGTCGTGGACAGCCATGTCTCAGTCATGTATGATTCTTGATCATGCACCATAGCATTGTGCTGACTGTTGTTGCATCCCAGGAGCAAGTTTTTGCAGCTGGAAAAGACACTCTGGTTTTGGTGTGCAGTGCAAAGTGGGCAAAGTCATAGGAAACCTGAAAGCTCTACAGCAGCTGTTTCCTGATACAGTGAATACTGTTGCTGTGGTTGAGTACATGCCGACGCTGCTACTCAGCAATATGCAAAAGGTAGCTCTCCTCGAAACCAACTTGTTTTGCCAGCTATGAGCCATACAGTCATGCAGGTCCTTTGCTGAACATATGTCGGTCACACTGTGTCTTTTTATCACTGTTGTCTCTTCAGGACATTGCTTTTGCAGGGTTCAACATCCAGCAAGTGTCTCAGCAGCATCATGGCTCCTTGTTTGTCTGCATGCAGGTTGAAGAGAAGTATACTCGCATGCAGATTTTGTGCATGCACAGACCCCGGTGGCGCAAAGATTTCATTGCAAGTCAACAGAAATCTGCAACCTTTGCACGATTGCTTGGTGTTTCTCACAGGTGAGATCATTGTACAGTGACAGAGCCTGGTGCTAAGATGCACCTGAGCATATACCAGCATTGGCTCTGCAAGTGTATGATGTGATGACTTCTTTGATGAGTCGTGTCACACAGTGTCAACAAAATTGAGTAATGACATTGATGCAGGGTTATAGACCGTCTATCCTTTCTGTTGGAACACCAGGACCTTGCTGATTTAGCAGCCTCTACAATAATGCTCATGAGCCGGAGTAAATTCGCCACCAGGTTTGAGCAGTTCGAAGCATGGCAACAGCAGAGGCATGCAGCACAACATATCAATATCTGGCAGTCTGACAATGCCTTGTCACTGCTAGACAGCCTGGATCAGCCATTGCGACTGTCTTCAGGCAGCGAGACGCACAATAGAAAGAAAGAGATCGCCCTTTAAGCATGTCAGCTAGGTAACTATTTCGAAGGACCACTGATCGAGCGTTAAGGTTCTACCTCGGACCGAGCGTTACGTTTAGTGTCGTTCAGTGCAAACTGCCTAGACATGACACAACTCTTGACATGAACGCGATTGTGCAGATCGTGACATAGCACACCGCAAGTGGAACCGCTGCTTATGTTGGTTTTACTGCTTCTGATAGTCCATGGCGTCACTTGTTCCCGTGCCTGCCTCGCGCCAGATTGCAGACAACGAAGCTGAACCCAGTTGCTGGGTGTGTCTAGGGCCAGGCGACCAAGCTCAACCTCTCGTACAGCCATGCCGCTGTCCAAGGCCTGTTCACCAGGCGTGTCTTGCTCGCTGGCAACTTCAGTCAGTGGGCAGAAGGTATGTACGACACATGATCACTACAGATCCCAAGCGTGTTTTGACAAAGCTTGCTAAGGCTGCCGACGCCGATGCAAGCTCAGAGGACCTTGTCAACCACTATTCGACCGCGGGTAAAAAACAGCATGACACGCTTGACTGTCCGGTGTCCTGCAGTGAAAAGACTGCCTGCCGCTTCTGCTATGGGGAGCTGCCGGACTGGAGGACAGCATGCAATTTGCCAACTGCGAGTCCTGTCATGACCGTGTCACACAATAGCGTGCAACATCTGTTGGAAGTCAAGCCAGGAGAGGCAGGGAAAGCTGAGTTTCAGCAGAACATCAGAAGAATTTTTGGGCTGAGTCCAGAAGATGTCATCGAGCTCACTTTTGGCTGCAAGGCACCAGGGACAGGTAAGCTGGACTGCCTCAACTGTCAGGCCACCTCTCCCTGCTGTCTTCACGGCTTACTTACACTAGCCATGCTATCTTGATGACCAAAACGGTGGCTGCGCCCTGCAGATCAAGATGTTGCTCTCAAGGGCTGGCAATCCTATGATGCAGCAGTACACTGTGCAGCTGTTTCAGCTGGAGCCAGACACGCCAATAAGCCTTCATTGCAGACACCACAAATGCAGCCAATGCAAGGTCAAGGCCAAGCAACAAGGCATCAGCCATCAGAAAACAGCAGCTTGTTATCATCATCTACAGCATGGTCTAGACAATCTGCAACATCACCTGTGCAGCGGACGTACTCCACAGCATCCACAAGCTCTTCTGTGCAGCATGCTGCCGTTTCACGGGACGCACTAACAGTGCAGCAAACATGCAGATGTGCAACAACAGCAAAGCCTTCACTGCTGCCTGCTTTACTGCGCAGCCTGCATGCTGGTCGCAAGAGGACTAGGCAGCAATGAGAGGCATTCATCACGGACTAGGCAGTAATGAGCAGCATTCATCACGGACTCGGCAGCAATGAGCAGCATTCATCACGGACTAGGCAGCAATGAGCAGCATTCATCATGCTGCATCACATCACAGCGTCAGTGTCAGCATGACTGTGTGTCCCCATGCTGACAAAGTGTGCAGTAGTGTCACCTTCTAAACTTCTGCAATGTTTTGTTTTGCCAAATGGCCTGCCACTCCTTTGGCTCTGGAGCTGCAATGGGTCTTGCAGCTCATGTTGTGTGAGAAAATGATGCATCTGGGTTCATCACAGATGCAGGGCATCCACGAGTCAAACAACCTCTTTTACCAGAATCTACATTGTAATGTCATGTTATCTAAATTGCAAATCTAGCGTTTGTGTAAAAACTGATATGCAGCTGTCCATACTGCAACAGTCACATCTGAGTCGATGCATGATACGCATGCTGCAAGATCTGTTTCTTGCCAAGGCGATACTGCACGACCAGGCGCATGTTGTCATCGAGCTCTCTACTGCGCAGCTGCTGTACGTCCTGCTGTATGCTTGTCACAAACTGACTGAGCATCTGTTTGCATCGAAATGAAAGTAAGGCACCTGCAGGACATCAAATCAGACTGTGACACATATAGACTGTAGCCCCCACATCCATCAGCTGCACAAATGCTGTCAATGATCATGGCTGTACAGCTGAATGTTCATCACAGATGAGCGGTGTGCTGACACAGCAACTGAGACACTTGACTTGCTCAAAATTCACGCATACCAACTCCTACCAGGTCTTATCTGTGTAGCAGGGTAAAGAGTTAGCGGGCAGGTAACGCACGGAGTGACTTTTTGCCTACAACAATCTACATTGTGCACAACATACACAGTGCAGTGTTGCATCTTTGCCTTGAACAGGCCTGTCTAGTGAGACCAGCCCTTGGGGTCTATCCAGATAGGCAAAGTATCCGGATAGGCAAAGTATCAGTATCAAGTCTACAGTTGACATGCTGAGTGCTTTGACATCTCGGCCTTGAGGGCCGGGCATCAATGTGCAGTTGAATGTTGGGCAAGTGAGTGACTTGCATGTGCAAGTGCATTGTGCCGAAAAGGCATGGGAATCTGGTGCAAGGCAACGCACCAGGAGTTGCATTGATTCAGACTGACATGGGTGATACAGTGATCTTACCAAGACTAGGAACCTGAGACTGCAGCTGCTCATCATTGACTTTGCTTTCATGCAGTCGTACAAGTGTTTGAGCAGCATGAATGAGGCGGCCATCAAAGCCTGCTGCTGTCACAACCAGCCTGCACACCAGGCACTGGTCATTTGCTTGATATAACACAGCTTTCATGAGCCAACGCCACAGTTCAGAGAAACAAGAAAGCAGGCACAAGTGGTGCTGCCGTGAAAGCTGACTGTGCCGTTCTCATCAATGCAGGTTCAGGCGCAAGACAGCTGCAGCTTTTACAAAAGGGGTAGCTTGTGGCAACACGCAGCATCCTCCAGCGACTCTGCTCAGGCACAATGGTGCGTCATTCACAAAAAGAAACATGCTCACGTCTGCCGTGGTGAAATTGTCAGTGTGAAATGCTGAAGACAGGGCTTTGATGTTGTCTGCCCTGCTACATTGATGCTTGTTGTGCCTGTTTAGTCATGGTCTTACCTCGACCAATCCCCAGGGCCTAATCTGGCTTGTAGAAGTGCCAGCTGGCGTTTTGTCCAATCAGTGCCTGAGTCTGAGCTTTGAGACTCAGGCATGCTGTTTGCATGAGCTTCAGAGCCAGCTTCCTGTTGAGAGGCAGCTTCGAAATTCATCGCATCACTTTCTGCTAGTGGATGATCTGAATCAGGCTTTGCATTGGTATGACTAGCTCCGGAATCTGAATGTTCAAGCTGACTGCTTGTTGACAGTCCCAGGTCAGTGCTGCCATGAGAGCTGCTTGCATGTGCTTGGGGCTGAACCTGGTGATGCTGTGCTGGCTGCTGATGTGCATCTGATCTTGAAGCATGAGGCTCAGGATCTTCAGTTTCTCTGGGAGATCCATCATGCTGATGCTGCAAAAGCTGATGCTGTATGTGTTCCTGTTTTGTTCTCTGCTGTGCTCCTTGCAGCTGTTGCTGCTGCTGCTGTGGTTGTTGGCCCTGCTGCTGCACAAGCAAGTCATAGCAGTCTGTCAGGTCTTGAAGAGTGTCAAACAGCACGACTGAGTCATGCTGGTTCCCTTCTGGCAGGAAGCCAAAGAAGAGGAGGAAGACATCATTGGGCCAATCGCCATAGCTGATGGTCACCTCCTCTCCATTCCTACATGGTTAAACCCCCTCATGATGTACACATGAGTGCACGTTTGTGAAGCACCGTAACTTTGTCTGCCATGTTGCACACCATGTTTTGTTTGTGCGGATAAAACAACTACTCACAGCCACCTTGTGTGTGGGCAGGTGACAGACTAGTATAATGAGAGGTGAGGATCAGATTGGATCACTTCTGACTTCTGGCAAGTATGCTTGCACATGCAGCTGGTGTCTGCACTGCGCTGCCAAGCAGAGCTGTGCAGTTCAAGCCCATGCTATGCAGCTCTGTCATGCATTGCGACATACCATTTGGTGTAAAGGAGCAGCAGCTTGCCTGATGCCACCAGGTCCTGACAGCAGCTGAAACATGGCAGGCTGTGCTGGAGGGGGGTCACACACATCTTCTTCTGCTCCCCGCCCTTGACTGGCCTCAGGGCTGTACACACACCTGTCACAGTAGCACCAAAGGTCAACAGGCCATCACACAGGGCAGGGCAGGGCAGAGCAGGTCAGGGCAGGGCAGGACAGGGTAGAGCAGGGCAGGGGTGCGAGGACCGCAGGACATGCGGGGACTGCAGGACATGTGCAGGGCAGGGCAGAGCAGGGAAACAGCACATAAAGGGCAGGGCAAGGGCAGGGTAGGGCAGTGAGATGGCACAGCATGGCGCTACCACACACCCCAGCAGCACAGCCAGTAACATGAAACATATGCTGTTGCATTTGATTACTTTGCTTGATTGAGCAACAGCCAGCAAAGCAGAGTCTGCACCTGACAGCAGCATTGGGTGAGAATGAATGGTTGGCCATGTCCACGCCGGGCACTGTCATGTGGATGCTTTGTGGTCCATGGATGAAGCAGCGGCTGTGCAGCACTGAGACTGCCCAGTCAAAATCTTGCCTGTTGCATCCCACCACCTCCAGATCCTCCTCCAGCTCCTGCTCATAATAATAATAATAACGACAACAATAATAATAACAATAATAATAACAATGAGATACAAGAATAAGAATAAGAATAAGAACAAGAACAAGAACAAGAACAAGAATAACAATAGCAACAACAATAACAATAAAGACACAACATCAATAATAGTGATGGTGATGATATTGATAATAGTAATAATGACAATGATAAGGAAGAAAAGAAAAAGCAATCCAGCTCATGATGAGCTAGGTACAAGCAAGACAAGTCATTCCTCTTCAGAGCAGCCTGTCCTGTGCATGCCTATAAGGCCTCATCCAAGTATGCATGTGTGATAGCTCTCTGATGTGTGATCTCAGTCGGACATACACATGCATGCAAGCTTGACTTTGCTGCCTTGTGAGGAGCTTTGCCACTGTGTCTGCAACTGTGACAACACTGGCCAAAGGGGTGCTGCTGTCACACATGCAGTGATGACAGCACACCTGCCACGACGCACTGAGATCAAGATCAGCACAGCGCTCAAGACAGGATCAATGCTCTGTATGGCAGCGTGCATTACGCAAGCTGAGCATGGAATCTGCCCAGCTAGCAGTGGCAAACAACAAGCCTTTAATGCTGGGCATATCAGGTGGTTTCAGTACCGTGTGCTATGGGAAAGTTCATGATATGTTTGGAGAAGACATACCTGGAAGCAAGCTTCATGTGAGAGCCTCATGGCTTGTACCTCTTGCACAGTTTCAGGATCTTGAAGAGCCATTATTTCAGCATCTGAAAAGTGAATGTGAGGAAGGATCACCTGAGAAAGGATACAGCACCCTGAGCCCCAAAGACTTCATGCTGATGATTGCAAGGTATTGAAGACATCACCTTGATGATTGCAGAGTGTTGAATGACCCCCATCATGCGGCCCGCAATGCATGCATGCATTGTCACATGCACAACATGCAGCATGGGGACATGCATTTCAAGTGTAAACAGCTGTATGAATTGACCTCAGGCTTGTGCTACATGCTGACGTCAGAATACCATACGGTAACACAGATTGCCCATGGAGTACCTGCCTGGGCAGTGCAGCTATCCAAGGACACATGAGAGCGTCATCAGGGTCTGCTTTGAGGCACAGAGACTTGTGCTGCAGCAAGCGAAGTGCCATTCGAGCGCTCCAGGGTATATACGTGTCTGCATCAGTCTGCAGCTAAACCATGTCAATAACACTGCATGTGCCCACTCAGCAGTTGCTGCGACTTTTTAACCTGCACACAGTGTCTGCCCAGAGCTGAGCAGTATGCCCCAATTTCAAGGCTCTAATCAGCTGACAGGATACCTCAATGTCGACGAAAACGCTTGTGAGTGGTACGGACATCAGAACTTCATTAGCTGCAAGGTTGCGGTTGGCTAGCAAGCGTCGGCCGGCGATTGATGGGCTTTTGTCGACCTCAACGGCTGTCCGTATGGCTCCGCGCCGGTCAGCAAGCCAGTTCAGCAAGTCTTTGGCTGCCTCTGGGCTCGGGGCTTGCTGTTGAATGACTTTGTTGACAACACTGCACCGCGCAGGCCAGCTGGTCGCACGTGCGAGTGATGCAACGCCTGAAGAACACGGGCGATTGAGTGATCTTGACTTGAATATCTTGCTGCGGTCTGTGATCATGACCCGGCCTGCGTAGCTTCCTGCAGCGTCCAACGCCATTTTGGCCTGGGTATTTACGGAATCAGACTGTCTTAAATTGCTAGCTCTATCTCTTGGAAGTATGGAAGTTATGGAAGATGAACCGGTGAATGCATGCCTTGACAAAGCAAAGCGCTCTGCAATTTTTTACCAGCGCGAAACGCTATGCTCCTGATGCAGCCTGTAATCTTTCCAAATCAGCATCCTGAAGATTTTTTCACCCATTAGCTAAGCCAGCTCTTACTGTTAGGCGTTTGACCTGTCCTGCTGACCACCTGTTATCGGTCTACTGAAGGTACCACAGTCGAGTTAGGCTGCACTGACAGCAGCGCAACAGACCGTATTCGCCGAATGGGTCTAGATGGTGGCACATACATCACTAGATCAGACGTTCTGCGAGGCCAGTCTTGGGAGCTTGCTACTGCTGACAACAGTCGCAGCACTAGAGGTGGAAATGCTAGCACTTCAGCGGCCAAGGACCGAAACGCAGTGGATCCACGCACCGTCAAGTACGCTGGCACAGTTGCTGTGATAGCTCACCGAGATAGAGTCAGCAGTTAGCAGTGTTGGCGCAGGCTAATCTGTGGTGAATGTTGACAGGAGCACCAAATGGTCGACTTGCTCACTGTCCAATCAGCAATTGCAAGTTCCTATTGTCGCAGATTATCTTGGCAGCCTATACAACAGGCAAGCATAACGCCCTTTGGAGCTGTTGTCATTCTTGTCAAGGTAGCTCCTTTGCATGAACCCACTTTGCATCTGCTCATGCCAGCTGCTTGCTCCATGGCACTTTGTACAGGTCCACCCTTGCAAAAAGCACACATGTTGCATGATGTCATGACAAGCCACACAAATGATGATGTAGGGAAGCTGTGCTGGAGTTCCTCCTATCAAGGGGAGGAGCCTTTGTTGACGATCTAGCTCAGGTCAGAATACCCTTCTTGTTGCAAGCAGCTTGACAACGAAATGGGCATCTGACTGAGCATCAACACTTTGCACTACACCTGCAGCATCGCTACCTCAATCAACAGCGTGCCTCCAAGTTTGGCTATGAGCATCTGAAGTCCACCAGGTATGCCATCTTTACAAGCTGTGCAAACCTTCAAAGGCTACGTCAATCAGTTTCAACAATTATGATTTGCCAGCCTCGACACAGAATGTCACTCGAGAGGATACTGATGTCTCTGTGCATGGTCGATTGCGGCGTCTCTGCTTTGAAGTGTTGATGGGCATCATGCAGGGACATTTTCACTGTGCATCTCACAGACTTACAAGACACACAGACAGCTGGCCTGCCTACAGCTACAGATGCTGAGGCACCTGAGCGTTTTGTCTGCCCTGTCACACACCTCCACAGCACTCGCTACCCATTTGTGGCTATCAGTGGGTGTGGACATGTGTTCAGTGACCGAGCTGTCAAGCAGGTAGCAGCAGGCTTTCGTACTCTCAAGAGCATGTGGTGGCAGACAAAGTGGTCACACATCAAGTGGTATCACATGACAGTAGACATGGAGTAATTGGTAATAGTTTGCTGTTGTTTGATTTGAGTGATCGTCCAGGCGCTGTGTGAAAGAGCCTGATTCAGCAGTCCTCCCAGGAATTTCTCAGCAGTGCCACATGTGCAATGCAATACATACCACCTTCTGCTGATGCAACACTTTGCTGACATGAGTCTCAACTGATTGTGCAGATGACTGATCTGTCATGTGCCACTTGTGGAGTGAGCTTCACAGAGGCCAATCTGATACCAATCAATGGCACAGCTGAGCAGATTGAGAGTTTGAAGGCAGCTTTACATACAAGGAAGCACAAAAGCAAAAGCAAGGGCGGGAGCAAAAGGAAACGCAACAGTCCAAATGCTGACCCTCCCTGATGCAATTATGACTGCAAGTGTGCTAAACTCTAAGGCGGCTGTTTGTGTTTTATGCAGTTTGCTCTGCGAGCAATGCGGCCAATAAACTTGATGCTTTTGCTGCAGGATTTGAACACGTCACTTTTAGCTTGAAGTTCAATCACTGCCTGTGTCCTCATGGCCACAACAGCCAAGCCATAAGCCAGATCGACGTGTTTTCGTGTCAGATACCCTCAAGGGGCCTGCATGTACAGACCTATGCTGTTTCATGCATTGCTTCGCATCAGCTTGACCAAGAAATACAAATACCCGCTGTCAATAGTGCACACTACCACCATAAGCACTACAATAGACACCAGAACAGCAAAGGACTTCCAGACAAGGTCAGACCAGCTTGGATAGTTCATTTCAGGCTGAAATGGCATTCGCATCGCGTCTGAAGCAAGGTCCTTCAAACTGGGACCATTTTTTGGAGTCCAGGTTTGTGCAGTTTTGATGCAGTTCCTAAGCAAGCTGGGCGTCCTTGGATGGGCATGCACCCTGCTCCAAAACCCCATACTGCACACATCAGCAAACCAACTTCAGCGGACGTGCATGACTGGACACGTGACCAACAACAGTGCCTTGCAAGCCAATCTGTGCTGTGCAATCAGCTGCATCAGAATGCATTTACCGATTAGGACTCTCAGGCTGTGACGCCATACTGCCTTGTCCCACAGCAGATGCTTGGCAGCTTGAGAGGTGCCGACACCGTACATGTTTGCTGCAGTGCTGGATTGTGCAAAAGCAAGGCTTTGCCTGCCTTCTTGTCTGGAGGCTGGGCAGCAGCACAGCAGATTGGCAGGTGCTGACATGTTGGCTAGGCATTTGGCAAGACCTGGATAAAGGCTGTACTGCTTTACTGGCCATATGGTTCCCAAGTCCTGAGTGTTTCGGCCGCACGCTGGCTTGGATTTGCAGCGACATAGCCACTGGTGGCAAGCAGATCCCTGGCGCAGAGCAGTTGGTGTGGCAGAAGGCTGGTGCTGAAGGTGAGTGTTGACAGAGGTACAGCTGTGTATCGCCACAGATGAGTGATGTCACAGCAAGTGCTGCCACTCTTTTCTATTTTGTTTGCGGAGCAGGCCCAGCTGTTCAGTGCCGGTACCGACAGGAAGCAAGAACAGCTTGAGATCAACGGCAAGTCCCGAGTTGAGCTATGTTCGCAGGCTGTATTGATAACTTGAGGCAACGTGCGGCACGCCTTACACAAGCGGATGTTACTTGCACCCAATTGTGAGCAGTGCCGTGTATGAGCATCAGGAAAGCTCTGCCGAAACTTTTGCACGGGGCTCCGAAACCATGTGAATGCCATCAACTGACTTCAAGTCACAAGTCACTTCAGGTGGAGGAGTCCTGTACACTTTACTGAGCTGGGCCTACATCATGCAGCTGTCAAGTAACTGTTGTTAAGTGAGCCTTCAAGGAGCAGGTTGATGCTATCAGTTGTGGGTTGTTGGGGCTTCCTGTGCCCCGGGACCATAGGTGCGGCCCTGCAGATATCCGATGTTGAACGGCCATATCAACCACTCAAGACTATGCTGGCTTGACCAAAGAGGATGACTGCTACAGAAGGAAGTGCACATGGGGTGCATTTGATTCAGCCTCTGCAATTCAAGGAGCATTGGTGTGTAGTTTGCTAGATGCATGATTCTCATTCTGCAGATTATCGTAAGACTGTCAGTAAAGTAAAACTGCTGATCAAGCGCCTAGTTTTGAGCAGCTGTGCCTGACTTACTTTGCAGGTGCCATGGTATTGCAGAGATGCTTGCCGACATGTAGCATGAAACACAATGGACTGAACTGCATATTGCAGTCGTTGAACTTTTAGATCTTGTCTGTATACGTAGCGTTGCAGCTTTTGGAGTCTGAGGTCAGGGTTTTAAATAGTAGTGACGCACTGATCAGCAGTGCTGTTTGCAATGTAATGACTGCAGTGTTGTTTGTGCTGAATTCACTGTCATATATGTCATACATACTGCATGGCCTGTTCAGCATAGCAAAGGTGGGAAGGTGGGTGTGCACACGCCTGGGCGCTAGACAAACCTCAGCTTTGTCAGGCTGTAACAAAGCAGACCGCAGTCCACAACATAGTGAAAAGACTCTGTGACTAGTGGTCAACAGGGTCCATACATACATGGTTCTAGCCTGAGCATGCATGTTGAGGGACTACCAAAATGTCTTTATGATCACACAAAACCTTCTGTCAAGAAACACACATAATGTACATTGAAAAACAGGCAGAGATACATTCAGCTTGCCAAACAAAGCAAAACTTGCCACTTATAAAATAGCACCAAACAAGCCGACAGCTTGCAGTACATGTTTGCTGTATCACCCTGACACACTG
>JAABUK010007608.1_pt1 | contig 15579 bp, 7 predicted proteins | sample 5559141 | NCBI WGS metagenome assembly JAABUK01 (sample SAMN10711869, study PRJNA513367) | rock metagenome | isolation source: Antarctica rocks | place: Antarctica: Victoria Land, Pudding Butte nord | collected 2016-01-03
TTATATTATAAGTCCTTATATATTTTATATCCTAATATACTATCTATTAATCTTAATATTATAAATATTAGATTAATTATATTTATATATCCTTTAAAATACTAAGTAACTATATCTTTTAAGAAGAGGAGCTCTATCCTAATAAATATTATTACCTTAATTAGCTTATCTACTTTATTATAATATATAAACCTTCCTAGATTATTCTAATTTAAGTAGTATAAGTTAAAGTTACCTATTAGAATATACTTCCTAGGGGCCTATATTAAGTCCCTAGCTTAGGCTAAGTAAGATAGGTTATTAGCTATAATTAGTACTAGGCTTAGATTATAGATATTATAAATATATACCTCCCTAGTTATAATATTAGGATCCTCGCTCTCTACCTCTAGCTCCTAGATAGTAATCTATATTCCTCCTTTAGACGTCTAGATTATGAATAAATATATATCTTAGGAGTAATAGGTTACCTCTTATAACTCTAGGTTAATCTTCTTATTAATATATAAATAGGTTTAAGTATTAATACTATCCTTATAAGCTAAGTAAAACCTATTATAATTAGGGTTATATAAAGTCTTATTACTAGGATTATAATAGGGCTCTTAAATAGTTAAGATATTAATTCCTTAAATCTCTTAATCCTTTAATAATATTATTATTATCCTCCTCTTATTTTTATATTATATTATAAGATTATTAATAGAATAGGATATAACTTTATTATAAATCTATTAAATTATCCTATTTATTTATTATATCTTAATCTTAATTACCTATTACTTAAGTAGTAGCTTTAAATCCTTATATTATCTTTATTACTATTATTATTACTTCTTCCCCCTTCTCTATTAATAGTATTATTATATTAATCCTCTATTAGCTTACCTCCTTTACCTCTAGCTACCTTAGCTAGCTAAGCCTAGCCTATTATTTCTACCTTAAAGCTACTACTATTATATTTAGGTTAATATTCCTTTATAAGCTTAATCTATAATTTAACCTAGGCTTTAACCTAGATTCTAGCCTAGAATTTAAGTTAAATTCTAAGTTAAATTTTAAGTTAGAGTCTAAGTTAAATTTTAAGTTAAGATTGAAGTTAGATCTTAAGTTAAACTCTAACCTAGGTTTTAATTTAACTAGCCTAGGTACTAGATTTAATATTAAGCCGCTTATAGGTATACTTATTATTACTTTACTTTCTACTACTTTTCTCTTCCTCCCTACTATTAGAGTAATAATTATAAAGCCTTTAATATCTACTATTAACTTATTAACTTTCCTTTTATTATAATATTTATATAATAATATCTTAGCCGCCTAGAGTTATTCTATCCTCTTCTACTCCTTCTTATATAGCGGGTAGATATTATAGAACGCCTTATACCCGCTCCCCCTATATATCCTATATATTATAGGGGTATTAGGAGCTTTCTTCTAATACTCCTAAGTATTATAGTCCCTATTATAGTCTATATATTAAGTAGAGTTTAGGTATAAGTATATTATATACTTATATTCTTAATAGTTAAAGTACTATATTATTAATATTAATTGATTAAACTTTTCTATTACCTTTATCTAATATAACTCTACTAGCTATCTTCTTATTAATTTATCTACTATCTCTAGTATAACTATATTAAGGATTATTAATAAGTACCTCTTAGTAGCCCTATTCTTCGTCTTCTAGAAGGCTATAGGTAGCTAGCGGGCCTTAACAATATCTAGCCCTAGGTATAATAAATAATTTGAAAAGATTATAATTTTTTAATTAATCCTTTAAATTACTTTTATATAATACTTATTAATTCTTAAATATTAATTCTTAAAGTCCTTTATCTAATTTAATAATAAGTTATTAAAATATTCCTATATTTATTCCTCTTTAAGAATATTGTTTTATATATTTATATTATATAAACTTAAGATCTATTATTAAAAAGTATAAAATATATAAAATAATTTATTATTTATTTAAGAAATATATTATATTAGCTTTTATAAAGTTAATAATATTTTTAGATTACTTTTAATATTTATATATAATCTTTTTATTATAAATATAAAGGTTTAATAACTTAAATATATATTTATACTATACTCTTTAAGATATTAAGTTATTAGTTAAGGAAAGGTAGTAATAATATATTAAAGTATTTTTGTTATTTTATCTATAAATATTATTTATAGATAAATTTCTATTAGAGCGCCTTTAATAAGCTTATTTAACTTAATAAGACTTATCTATTTTATATTAGAAATACCTTAAATTATCTTAGAATATAAGCTTATTTAAGCTTATCTAGCTTAAGTCTTATAATAATTAAGAAAAAGTTAGCTTAATTTCAAAAGATAGCTTTTAATAGTATTTATAAGAAGGAGGTAGATAGACTAGTAAATATCTATATATAATAAATATAGCTAAAAATTCTATTAATAAAATTCTATTTAAATTAGAAATAAAAATAACTTTTATAAAGAGATCCTAAGTTATTTACTTTTAATATTAAATATTAAACTTTAAAAAACTTTAAAAATAAAAGTTATATTTAATAATTTTATTGATTGTTAGATTTTTTAACTTAAATTAACTTAAATTATCTTAAGTTCTAATTATAATTACTAGAGTAATTATAACTTATAAGAATTTCTTAATCTAAAAATATTTTATAGATATATTTTATATTTTATTATTTATATTTTTACTTTATTCTTTAAGTCTATTATTTATTATTTCTTTATAACTAATATTTCTAGCTTTTTAATTCTATCTTTTAAGGTTTTATAAGTCTCTAGCTTTATAAGTATTGTTAGGGCGAAGCGTAAATACTTTATTAGAATATATTATATAACTTCTTTATTAATTAACTACTTATTAATTCTTAAGATATATTTAATCTTAAAGTTTATTCTCTTATATCTATATAAGTTATAAGTAGTTCTTTATTATATCCTTTATAATTTAGTTATAATACTTTATTAATTATAATTATTAATAATTAGGTTACTACTCTTAATAAAGTTTAAAGTAATTAAAATATAAAGATAATATATAATAATCTAGTTATTAAGTAGCTTAAATAGCTAGTAATAAGATCTACTTATATATAGTATACTAGCTATAAACCTCCTTATATTACTTATAATCTTAAAGAGCTAAGAGATCTTAATTATAATATAATAAAGTATTATTAAAAGGGATATAATTTATCTATAAAATATTTTTAAACTAAGAATTTCTTATAGGTTATAATTACTCTAGTAGTTATAATTATAATTTAAGATAATTTAAGATAATTTAAATAAAAAATCTAAAAATAAATAAAATTATTAAATATAACTTTTATTTTTAAAGTTTTTTAAAGTTTAATATCTAATATTAAAAGTAGGTAATTTAAGATCTCTTTATTAAAGTTATTTTTATTCCTTTTTAAAATATTTTTGTAGTAATAGAATTTTTAGCTAAATTTATTATATATAGATATTTACTAGCCTACCTATCTCCTCCTTCCTTTATTATTACCTCCTTCCTCCCGCTTATAAATATTATTAATTATAAATTTTAAATTTTAAAATTTAACTAACTTTTTCTTAGTTATTATAGGACTTAAGTTAGATAAGCTTAGATAAGCTTTTTCTTTAAGATGATTTAAGGTATTTCTAATATTAAGTACCTAAATCTTATTAAGCTAAATAAGCTTATTCTAAGCGCTCTAGTAAGAACTTATCTATAAACGATATTTATAGATATTATTATAAAAGGGATATATTAAAGGAATATATAAATTATATAAATTATATTAATCATATTAATATTAATATAATAAGGATAGTAAGAGGAGGAATTAATAATATTATTAGGAAGATAAATATAAAGAATATTATATAAAGATATTTATTATAAATTACCTCTTAATATCCTCCTCTTTTATATATAATCCTCTCTTCTTCTTTTCTTATATATATTACTAGTAATATAATATTAGTAATACTAACTTATATATAAGAGCGCCTTAAAATAGCCTAAGAAATAAGATATAATCTACTTATCCTTATAATATAAGATATCTATTCATAAATATTATGTATTAAATAATTAATAACTTTTATTGTTATTATTATAATTTCCTTCTCTAATTTAACTTAAAGATAATTAATCCCTTTATATATTTATCTATTCTTTCCTTAAAAAGGGCCTATTATATTATAAAATAATATTATAAGACCTTTCCTTATACCTCTATTGAACTACTCTTTTATTAGCTATTAAAACTACTACTTACTTATATAAAATAAACTACTCCTTTATTAACTATTAAAACCTCTACCTATTTATATAAAATAAGCTACTCCTTTATTAATACTTTTAATCTTATTACCTTCATCTTATCTTAATCTTAATAATATTTATTAATAATTATATTAAGGCTTATACCTTTATAAGTAATAAGTTAAAAGAATATCTATATAAACTTTTATATATATATATATATATATACTTATATTAATATTATATCTTAAGTAGGTATTATATTTTATATATATAATATTCTTTTATTAGATTTAAATATAATATAAAGTAAATATATATGTAGGGAATATATATATTTATTAGAATTATAAAGGTTTTTACTTAATATCTATATTTATATATATATATATATAATTTCCCTTATAAGTTATATATATATAAAATAACTTAATATAACTAGAAGTAAAGGGCTTTATTATATATTTCTATTATATAATAATTAGAATATATTAAAGGCTCCCTTTATTACCTTTTATAATTTAAATATAAGTAAGTATAAATTAAAAAAAAGTTATTTAAATAATATATATCTCTATTTTATAAGTATTAATACTAATTACTAGCTTCTCTTTCTCTGAAAACTCCCTTATCTATACGAGGGAAAGGGATAGTATAGTACTACTATAGTATTATAATATAGCTTAGGCGTCTTATTACTAGCTAGTTCTTATAAATACTAAGGTATTTATCTTAGTAAGACTTAGTAGTAAAGGTCTTATATATAATATATCTATAAGGTAAAAAGCTATTTAGTAATATTACTAAGATAATTATTATAATAAAGCTATAATATTATACTATCTTACTACTATAATATCTACCTTAGTAAAAATCTAGATCTTTATAAGTATTTTCTAGTAGTTATAACTTATAATATAAATAAATACTTATACCTCTAGACTTATAACTTATTATAATATATATTAGAGTACTTAATTAGGTTACTACGTGTAGATGTATAAGAACTAAATGCGACTGCTAAGACCTACTAACTCGGCGTCCTAGCACCTTGACAAACCCTCGCTTTCCAAGACCGAGGGTTAGTTAAAAAAGTCCCTGCCGATTTGTCTCGCCTGCCAAGCAAAATATCGGCAGGGACCTTTTCAACTAACCGAGGGTCAGTTGAATAAGTCGTGGCTGACATAGATCTCCGCAATTTAGTACGCCCTATAGATTTCTAGAGAACACTATCTTTTCTACTAACACTACTACTATTATAGTTAAAAGGATATATCCTTATATACCTATATTCTTATCTAATCCTATAGCACCGTACTATGAATAGCCTACGCTAAAGCGGTTAAAAGTTAAGGTCCTAGACCTTTAAAGACTATTAAGGAAGGAAATTTAGACGAAAATACATGTTCCTAAGCGTACTTAATAAAGGATTATTAATAAACCTAATAAACGGCTAGGAAAGGAACGCTTTAGGATACTAAAAAAGATAGATAAAGAGACTATTAATAAGATAATTATATTATTATAAGGCTGTTATAATTAACGTATTAAGTTATAGGATATCTTTATTAGAGATTTACGTTAGCTACCTCCTCTATTATATTCTTTACTAGTATTTAGCCCTCCGCTTAGCGGCGATATAGTTAGAGTATATATAAATAAGGCGGGATATTATAAATATTAGGTATATTAAAAGAGCTAGATTAGCTAGGCTAATACTAAAAAGCGTGTTAATTAGTATAAGGAGTATAAATAGGCTAACTAGTAATAGAAGCTTATAAGTATCTCCGCTTCCCTTATACTAATTATTATACTAAATATAGAGAGCGTTCTAGGTCTATTAGCCTAATAAATGTTATTTCTATTAAAACGTATAATATACCGCCTAAGTTATCTAAAATAAGTATGAATAATATTATAGCGATTATATATAAAAGCGACGACGTATAGCGGCCTCCTAGTTCTTAGTATAAGTAATAGTAGGCGTAGGATTTAAGTTAAAACTAGTATTTTATAGCTAAATTAAGGAGGTTAATAAGGAGTTTAAGAATAGTAATACCTAGACCTAATAGTAAAAATTTAGTAGGCTTATAAACTTAGGTATAATACTAGAGTAAGATCCTACTAATTATACGTCGCCGTAAGGTTATCTTAAAGTAGGAGGGTAAGCGAAGAATCTTCTAGGAGGATAATGATAATAGCTATAATACTAGGAGTACTAAGAATTACTATATATACTATAAGGATGAAATAGAGCTAGAATATATTAATAATTAACTAGTAAATTCGCCTAATCTAAACCTAGTTAAGAATATATAAAGGATCTTAAAGAATAGGGTAAAACTATATTATTTAATAAACTTTAAGAAGCTTTGAAAGGCTATTTAAGAGGAATAGGATAATATTAAGTAGTAGGAAATTAATAAGTATATCTTTAGTAGCTAAAGAGGGCCTGATAAAGGGAAAGGAGGTAGGAAAGGTAAGGATTATTATATTTAAAACAGGATTAATTAATATATTGAGCGTAATAGATTATCTATAGAATTTTAGGTAAATAGTTAATAAAATCGTGGTATTGGTAGGTTTATAGGGCAAATTTTGGTGTGGGGATCTACATCGGCCACGACTTATTTAACCGACCCTCGGACCCCCGGACCATTACATGAGAGTTGTACAATGGTAACACGTTCCTTCATCCCAAGAATACGTGGCAGGCCCCCAAGGTGAACCGGCACACTTAAAACGTCTAATGACAAGCCGAACGTGGAGCGACCTACCCGTGACTGTCGCGTGGATCTGTTTCATCTTTTGGGTTTCGTCATTAATTTGCCGACCTCGTGATACTGACGTCCCGGGAGTCATACTTATGATGCAAGTATGTACACGGCTTCAATCCTACCGTGTATAAGTCCATAATTACGAGGATCCATCCACGCCGTGTCAGTCCTCGGTGTCTACGCAAGCCCATCAACTAAGATGCAGCCACGAATGAGTCTCATTCATGCCAATGAGCTCATGCTGTCTACCATCTTTATGGCAAGATGACGCCCGAGCTTGGGCATGTCACGCCTTTGAAAGCGAGTGCCAGGAACTACTGTGAGAATGAGATGCGCATTCATAGCCCCTAAGCCTTCTAAGCCTTCTATGCCTGAATGCCTTTTAAGCCTGCGGATAATGCGGATAGCTACCTTCGTGAATGTTTCACTGTGGGAAACACTAAATCGTTCTATTTCAGCCGACTTGGCAGTCGTCTCTACCAATGGCGACTCAGCGACGCATAAAAGTTTCATTGGAAACCGCGCCTTTAATCAATGTGACGCGGGTCGATTAGCCCTGAGTATGAGAAGCTACGGACAGTACCTACAGCCAGAGCAACTTTCTGTCGCGCCAGTCGGCACTCCGCGGCAATGATGTGGGTTATATAACATAGCTGACGCCCATCTTTTGATCCGTAACATTTCTTCATGGCAGCTCTGACCGTCCGTAAAACCAATCTCTCATCTAGCCCAGGAATTCGTTAGCTACGTCCGTTCACTATACACTCACGCAATGTCGTATGATACGATCCTCCTTTTCCTATTAGCTGCTTTATTTTCACCCATCTTCTCGGCTTTGAGCATTGACCAACCCAGTACCCTCGACCAATTCAACATATCAACATTGGACCTTGCACAAAATGGCAATCTGTCGCTACTCCTACCAAAGGTTGCCAACCTCTCCGGCTCTTACCGCTGCATTCCGAGTTCCAAATACCTCCCTTGGACAAAACGTCCTACACTCCGAGACTGCGGCGGAGCGATTCGCCGCCTTCCATCTAGCGGCGACATCAACATATTCAAAAGAAAGAATAGGGCAAATCCCCTATACGATATTCCCAAAGAGTCCACTGTCGGGTCATGCAAAGTCACGGTCAACTTGACCGAGCATGCTAGTACCGCGTGGTCTAGCTGGGTAGAGATCGGCCTCGCAGCAACGGAGGCGAGCCTTGCCTGTATTAAAGGTGACTACACGGGTGGCTCCACCACGTGCGGAGAGCAAGATAAGCTTAACGTGACGTTGGCATGGGTCAAGAATTCGGACCCTGATGGTTTGTACTCCGCCAATGGGCTTAATTTGCCAGACCTTGACGTCCACAATGCGTCTACCGGGAAAGGCACTGAGTGATGGGCTGTAGAGGACCGACGAATTCAAAACTGGCGCTTCAACAAAGGTTCATGCGCCTCCAATTACTAGGTGGGCTTTGCGTCGATACTTGCTTTAGAGAGGTCTTGGTTGCTCCGCTAGAGGAGCCGGTTGCGCAGCTGGAGCAGATGGAGGCCGAGAGGCGGTCTAGGGTGAAAGCACCCATCCAAGCTTACCTACCAAGAGTGTAAAGAAGAGCAAGCCAGATCTCTTCAGCCATTACACCAAACATCAATTTTTTAACATATCAAAATCCCGGTTCTGCGGTCCTGATGTATGCGCTCGCCCCTTCGTAGTGTATTTCGTGTCACAAGTCCACGCTATCTAGCACTGGCTATGGGAAGAAACAGGAAGGAGGCAATTTGATTTCTGCCTTGGCAACTTCCACCTGTCTCTCCAGTAGCGTACGTGAGTCTTCCGCAGGGAGCAAAGACACCAATCTCTCTCCACCTCCAATGTTCGTCCTAGTATAGTATCTGAGTCTTCTCCACAAGACCGAGGCGCCAATCTCGTCAACCTCCAAGGCTCATTATGTCTCACTTCGGTCTCAAGTTTGCAAGCGTCGCCAGACCCGATATCTCGTGCTAATCCTGACGCCCAATTGCGAGCGCCATGGATTTCGTACACAGCGACAGCTAGTGCTCATTGTTCGATCCTGGCTCTCGCAGTGTCGCTGATATGTGTAGCAAATATTGACCAGACACTAGCGGCAAGGAAGCGTGGGGCCACCCTTCGGAACACCATTTGAGTGTGTGTGTCTCGAGGCTTGCATATATCTGTTCCAAGATTATTCGTAGAAGCTTGAAGACTCGTGCTCTCCCATCCGCCAAAGAGCATCATATGCCACAACATGGTGCACTTCAAGTATTCCTACCTCTACGCTTTGTCTTTCAAGCTTGAAGGGTGAACAACACGTCATTAACACTGGTTAGTCCGAGTGAGCAAATCCTCAGTCTTACGAGCGCTCGTACCAAAGTTCTAGATTATTCGAAGGTAAGGAAATTACATGATTTATAAGAATATTGCGATCGATAGCGAAATAGTATACGCCTCTTGTTGCGCAATGCTAGGTGTAATAAGCTAAGGGTCGACCCTTGGAAGGACGATACTCTTACCGAAGCTCATGTCGTCTCCGAGGAGATGTAGTGAGGTTCGGAAAGCAAGCTACGGAAGGCCTCGAAGACAGTCTACAACATATCATCAATGCGAAGCGGAACGCTTCGGCTACTACCCAGAGCCTCCGCGCTCGTCAGTATGGCGGAAAACTCTTGCCGATAGCGGGTCTCTGGTAGCGAGAAACATTCACACGAACAATTTACCTTGTTTGCTTTTGCTTGAGAAGAAGAGCCAGACGAGCGTGAATGTTGTGTCTGCGGCGAGAAACGGGAATATAAAGGGAGATTGGAATAGACAGCAGATCATTGGGGTGAGAGTTAGAAACAATGAACGTTTTTACCTACAATTTTGATCCCTCCATTCTTTGGGCTTTGTCGGTAGGAGTCACAATGGCACAAGGGCATGGGAATGAGACTGGCTGACAGACTGACAAACCGCGGTCAGAGAAGCGCATTACCTGAACAGGCTCAATTGCCTGGTGAAAAGGTGTGAAAGACGCTGCTTTCCTCTAGTAGTCATCTTTGATGGGTTTGGGTGGAGCTAACAGACTTACCATTTCGTTGCGCCCGACTACACCTTTGTAAGGAGGACAATCTGCCACTGGGGGAACTTTCTGCTCTGGCTAACGGCCTAACAAGATGATATTTCCCAACGTCTCGCGTTCTTAGCTTGATTCTTGCTGTCACTTCCTTCTGTATCAATTGAACCCTGGCCCCCTTAGAATCAGACCCATCGGTAGGTAAGGTTGTCATTCGTGTGACTAAGATATGTTTGATTAGCATGCCTCCATCGCTATTGTCATGTTAAATGCACTACATGCCACACCAGCGTGCTTTCTGAATCAGATCGTAAGCTTCGTAAATTATCCATCGGTCATCATAGCGTTGAGATAGAGGATTGTCTCATGTTCGCGGATGTCGCGTGTCTAGATCCTGCTTAGTACCTTCCCTGGGCGTAGAGGAAGCGGCTTTCCAACATATTGGGGAACAACAGCTGGAGCAGCGAAAGTTAAGGATATATGACAATTACGGGTAAGAGTGGCAGGGGACATTTTATCAGAAATCAACGTTTCCATCGCTGGTAAATCGTAGCCCTTAGGACACTCATGTTTTGAGTCTAAAAGGGCGAAGGACGAGGATTGAGATTCGGGTGATATGGGTTCTTGAATTCTGGTGACCGTAGGTGCTCCTCAGAGGGGTCTATACTTCTAGTCGACAAGTGAGACTATTCAATGAAGACCAGCACTCGTAGTAATCTCCAGTCAATGTCTTAGGTGTCGCTTTCCTAGTAATGGCCTTGCTCGCATGACGCTTCCAGGTACCATTGTATCATTTCTAATTCGGGGGCCATGGCGGAAGCGGCGTATTCAGAAATGATTTCACGTCACCGTTGAGACCAAGAACCACATTCGGAACGTCAACGAAGATACCAGCTAGTGCTTCCAGGGTACAGTCCACGATGCTATCGCTCCCTAGAAGCCTGCGCAAGATTCGAGAGTAGGAATGCAAATTAATAAGACATCTTATAAGTGGACATCTTATCAGGGGGTTACCATCAAAAATGACAATCATGGAGTGTGAACAAGATTGGCACCAGACATTCTATCTCTTTTCAGAACTAGAGTCGAAAGCGAAGGGGACGAATAGCTTGTTATATCTTGGGTTTCGTCACTCTTAAGCCAAGTGACAGGTGGCACATACTTGAAATGTGAACCCCAACTAGCAGCCGTTCACGACATGCGCAGTGACTTGCAAGGCAAATTCGCGTGACCCATCAATGACAAACTACCGAGAAACATTGCTCCGGCGCATGGATCCTATAGTGAAGTACGACGATTGACTACAAATGAACGTACCACCCATAGATCGACTGCGCCCGGATAGTCAGCCTTTTCGAAGAGGGCACAGGCTTTGGCCAGATCCTTTTCAGCGGAATCTGGACTTAGAACGCATCGCTAGCCTCTGCGTAGGCATGCAGTATTCTCGATTCTGGGACCTTGTCTGTCTTTTCCAATTCCCCAAACTTCCTCTTCTGTGTCGATGAAGTAGGCACTGTGATCGGGAAGTGCAGATAAATATACTAAATATTTGGGGGAATGAACCTGTCACCAAGGTTTCTAAAGACTCTGCTTCGGAGTCAAGCAGGAAATCGAAAGCACTGCCTGACTTCAGCAAGTTTGTCGATTGTCACTACCCTCACTTTCGTTCCATTTCACAATCTTGTCCACGAGATCCTCATAGAGGGCGTTGAAAATTTACTAGAGGCGATAAACAGCATTTCTGTCCAGCCACAATTCTGAGAGTGGCCTCTTGATGGGCCAGCTCTGGTGATTATTTTCGTTGAACTACTTCAAGAAGTTTCGAAATCTATCCGACGTCGCTCGCAGTGTAGGTAGCTTGGGTGGCAACAATTTTGACACTGAATAAGAATAAGCGTCATCGAAGTCGAGTGCGGAAAGGTTTCCCTGCGCTTCCTGGTTGCGAAGTTAGAGCGCCAGATGGGTGCGATGTAAGTGGGCTCTTGTCGGCAGACAGACATCTGCAGTTTTCTGGAGATGGCTGAGTTGATCGTATATCTTAACACTGTGAACGACATTGATCAAGATCCCAGCATTAGTATTGTGCTGATAGTATACGGAATTTATTCGGAGAGCAGACTTCATGGTACAGGCTACTCGCCAACTTCGACGTCGGGTGCGTAGTTATGCTGACTGTAAAGGCTTTAACGTATCAATTACGCTTCCCGCCATTCTTCGTTCCATCTCATATCCTCGCTCCGAGTTTAGAGACCTGCAGCAGCCCCAGGCTCACTCGAATCACTTACAAGGCCGACCGTGACCAGATATGACCAGGTTTTGGCCACACAACCCATGTTTGGGAGAAAGTCTGTACTCTTTAAGAGGCTCCTGTAGAACGACCAAGGCCTGATGAGAGGTGAAGCCCACTAGAGCCTTGCGCCGCAGGAAAGCGAATAATTTCCTCGTCGTAAGGCAACGACGCAGAAGGCTAATATTGGGGAGCGTCCACATAGATACTTGAAGACAGCACGCACTTGATGCTCCGGTCTTGCTGCTGCTGCCCCACGATACAAAATGTCCACCAAGGCTGCTGACTTAGCTTCTCGAAGCAGATTCGACCGCACTTAAGATGATAGTTCTGGAGGACCACAAACAAAGGATATTAGGATATCTCCACTTATATCATAGCTTGGGTTGCTACGGCGAAGTGTCAGCTTCGGCTTGACCTAAGTTCCCGCCTTTGTAAAACGGTTATCAGCGTTCGTTGTTAGAAGATTGACAGCTGTGTTCCATAAGAAGACGCGTTCTGTTTGGGGATACTGAAGCTAAGCCTATGTTCCAGCCCATAGACTCACAATGATCGAGCGCTGTAAGTACTGACGAGCTTCTCCTTGATATCTATGATTGGGCAAGTCTTAGAATCGTCACCACCTCACAATACCACTCGCAGATACATCGGCTTCCCTACTTGGGTGTTCTCTATGGCTCGACTGGTCCCCAATTACCAGGCCAATGCTTTACACTGATTTAGTGAGTGGATCCGGACCTAATGCGTGACCGAGTAAGATCGACTCAGAGATGACCATCCAGTCATGGCGAGTGTAGGTCTATCAAGGTAAGTGCTTTGAAAGGCAATCTCGAGTCTGGCAATGTAGTGCATAGGAGTCTCCGCAAATGAGAACTTTTTGATTCTAGCGTGAAATGTGGTTCGGAAGCCTCGTCCGAAAAAAAGCAAAAGAAAGAATGGAGAGGGGTCCCTGGATGAAGACGATGTAATCGATACGGCCAGCTGGGAAAACCGTTGAAAAGCCTGACCACTACGGCGCGGTGAAGGTGATCATGACCCTTCCAGTTTGAAGCTCATTGTAGCGTATGTCTGTGCCTCGGATACGGAGCTCGTAGTCACCTCTTATCTTGGAGCCTATGATCTCATGAACATCCCTCACTCGGGCTAGATGAGGCCCGGTTGCTGGCGAGCTTTCATCTCTTTCTGCAAAGCAATACTAGAAATTGGCCAGAGCTGCAATGTGTAGAGTATCAAATGCAATCTTTAGACCGATGGGTGGAGTGCTCAGTAACAATATGTTGTGTTTCTATCGAGCCCTATTCCAATCATACCTTAACAAGCTATTGTACAGGTGCACTACTCTTTGGATTGCGATCAATAAGGTGGCGAAATAGGGTTGACGCTGTCTGAATTTCCTACGAAATTTGATACCAAGCCGAGTACCTGGACCTCTGGAAGCTACACAAAAAGCATTGCGAGGCCAGAACATTGTTCCAGAGAGCTGCGGAGTGTACTTTTCCCCGAGACTTTCGCCCATGGCTGCACCCTTTGATAGCTTGCCTACTCTCTAGACACGTTTTATGACTTAAGTCGCGCTTTAATGGGGAGGAGCTGGCTTCGATTTCTTTTGGTCACGTATCAAAGCACCATCTCACTATGCGGGACGAAGATTCTCGTGCATTTTCTTGCAACCGCGATGGCCGTCATGTTGATCTCCGGCGTGGTTCTCCTAAGTCAAAAGCCATGATGATGGGGCTAATAGTGGTACTGGCTTTCTTCCGAGAGATTGTAAATGGCTCAGTCTTTTCCCCATTGGCCCATGTGCATCCGAGTTCCAAGGGTTCGTTGACACTTCTTGGCCAGTTCTAGGCCAGTAAATGGCTGACCCAGAGTTGAAAGATTTGTTACCGACGTCACCAGTAACGCAGGGAACTTTCGCTTTATTTCTCGGTCGCTGGATAAAATGGTACTGATTGTGCGAAGATCTTCTGAATCGTTGGCGCAGTGAATATTGTCGCGAGTATTTCAGTAGCCTGGATCCGTCCGATACTAAGGAAGCCGACAGGTACAACCAACTACCACTGTGCGAATGTGGCAGGAAAAATGACGAATTCGCTGACCAAGTTGCAGTCTTGTCATATATAACATCCGTGGACCCACAGGACAACAATGAGAGCGTTTATCGTAAACAATCCACTTATGGATTTACTTGCTAGAAAAGTTGTCATGGAGACCAGGAAACATATCGGGGAAGTGCATTGAAAGATTTGCTGATGCCGTGATAGAGCCGCCAGTAATCCTTTAACCAATAGTTATCTCACTAGTTAGACTCTAGCCTAGTTTGAATTATAAGAATTCCGTCCTAGAGTCTAAGCTAAAATATAAGTAATACTTATATTTTTAACTTCTAAGTATAAAAATATTAAGTATTATTATTATTAAAGTAAATTTTAATATATTTTAAAGTTATTTTAATATAATATTACTATTATATTCTTTTAACTTATTAGCTTATTAACTTAAATAAGTATTTTACCTATTAATTTATATTTTATTTATTACTCCTACTCTTAAGCCTTTTTATATAATTATTTATATTAATTATATCTCTTTTATTATATTATATTAATATTATATCTACTATCTCTTATTTATACTTTATTATTATTATTATTATTTACTTAACCTTCTTTACTTATATTTAATAGTCTTATAACCCCTTTTATTTCCTTTCTTTTATCCTCCTTCCCTTTAACTTTAACTTATATTTTTACCTTAATAGCTTAACCTTTTATCTCTTTTTATTATATTATTTAATAATTTATAAGATTCTCGCCTATAATTTTATTAATAATATAAAATATTAAAAGAGGTACTCTTTATATAAAGATATTTAATAGTTTATTAAATCTTAATTTATTTACTTTATAAACTTATTATTTCTTATCCTTTAATTAATTAATAACTATTAATAAAGATATATAATAATAATAAATAATATTAATAACTTAAAGTTATATTTTTTAATAAATTAATTACTTATCTTAATTCTTATTTCTTATAAAGTTAATAAAATTATAATTCTTTTTTATATATTTATATAAAGGTATTATATACTTTATAAAGTTAATAAGTTTTTTCCTTAATAATATATTATTATTATTATTTAACTTTAATCTTCATATTTTTATTATAATAATTAAA
>JAABUK010007609.1_pt1 | contig 15578 bp, 19 predicted proteins | sample 5559141 | NCBI WGS metagenome assembly JAABUK01 (sample SAMN10711869, study PRJNA513367) | rock metagenome | isolation source: Antarctica rocks | place: Antarctica: Victoria Land, Pudding Butte nord | collected 2016-01-03
TATCTCTCGCTGACGGGCCGGATTTACGGTTTTATCTCATTGACGAGCACGGATTGAGCCGCACAGTACCCAAAACCGTGGAAAATCTGGGTACGACTCTATCGAATTCAGCGCAAGAGCAGGTGCCTCCTCGGAAGAGGAAGGCTCCTATAGACATCTTCGAGCTCTCTTGACTGCCACACAAACAACTCTCGCCACCCATCCTCCAGAGATGGCCTGGCGGGGTTTATCCACCATTGCACCCTCGCTGTTGTCGCATAGTGACGAGAAGGCGACCTCCTCGTCACCTTTGATCGATCTGACGATGTCAGAGTCTTCCATAGATCGCGTTAAGGCGACGCCATCTGTGGATGGTGAAGAGAACCACTGGCTACTGGACGAGTCCGAGGTCAGATTTTGGTCCAGCGATGATACGGTGGTCGATTCCTCGCATCATCGTGATGATGATATCCTCCTTTCGTCATTTATTCGTTCCCCCTCGCCGGACATGACCGTCAGAAGCAGCGATCAGAGCCAGCCTGCGTTCGATGGACACCGCTCAAAGAACCCTTTTGGGACTAGCATTCCTACCAGCTCTAGTGGGAACCCTCCAATCCGCCACAGCCAGGCAAAGGATGAGCTTCTCGACGCCTGCAAAGCACCTCGCCAAAAGCTGCGCATTCGCCTGCGAGTCGAGCCGCCTAAGCCGAAGGTGACACTGCGCATTTCTGCGCCCAAGAAAAGCCAGTCTGATAAGAGACGCCGTCAGCCAAAGAAGTCCATGGCACGTAGTTCACAGCAACAAAAGAAGAGGTCTGCTCGAAGGTGATAGATTGGTTTTGGGTTCTGTATGCAAAATCTGAGGATCTTCCCAATTACACTGTTTACAAATTTGCTCGGAGAAAATTGTGGAGGCAAGTTAGGCGAGTCAGAGCAGATGTGCTGGCGAGTGCCAGCGTGAACGAAGAGAAATTTTCTCTGATAGATCTGTCGAGGTACAGGTGATAACAACACGACGGCAAGGCGTAGAACATGTATCAGCAGCATTGACGCGAATCGGGCAAGACTGCGCGCCCTGGAATGATGTGATGGCAGCAAGCTGCATCTCGTACATGCGTCCTTGCGACCAGGACCTCGAGGACGTTCTATATTGACGTGTGGCGCCCGAGAAGTTCTCGGATTTCTAGATTTGGCCGTTCTTCCCCACGTTCCAGTACCGAGACTCCTAGAGAATCTTTGATTGAAGGATCCGCACCATTGTCCAGCAAGAAGCTGACCATATGAAGGTCTTGTCTCGTGCGGCCTCGTGTGCAACGGAGTACCTAGTTTCAACGCTTTCCAAAAGTAGTACGAGTCGCGTCTAATCCTAAGCTGGAGGTCTCTTGCCTCCTTCTCTTGTAGTCACGTTCTTTGACAGCGACTAGTCCAGGGATAGCAGAGATCTGACATGAGGTTGCAGTAAGAGAAGGCACTCCTCTGAAAGGCGCATTGCGCACTGATTGACTTGACCAATGTACGGGTCGTCAAAGATGTGTGTGGGTGCAGACCTTGTCTCCAGCCTGGATGGCCCCACAGAGCACGTTATTCTCCTGGAAGCGTCGATAAGCGTGCATCCGGGTCTCATCTGCGCTATTTCAGCTCCGATAAGGTGACCCAGCACCAGGTGACAGAACTTCGTGAACAACGGGTTATGCCTGTCTCTAGACGCTTCGAGTTTCTTGATCTCGTCTGCGTCATCAAAATGTTGAAGAGCCAGGTGTGCCTGAGATGAGACGTGCTGAATGGCCTTCAGCAGGATAGGGCCCATTGACTACTTAGCGTCGATGTGCGCTGGATGGACCGTGCTGCAGCCAACGCTGAGCCTATGGGCGAGCATTGAAGGTCCCTATAGGACTCCCTCCGGTTGGCAGCTCGATCGAATGCGTCGTAGGTAGTGAATGCATCTTGTGGAATCTCTAGAATCATGAATTCATCGCTGTCGTACTCAATCCTGATGCCTGGCTTATTGCTGAATGCATTCGACGACAAGCTGAAATGGCGTGGATGCATGAAGAGCCAGACAAAGACGAGCTTGACATCCCCGCTGCCCCTGACGCTGTTTCTACAGACGAAACCAGTGTCCGTGATGAAGCGGAAGAGGCCCTCTATCCCATCTTTGAACAGGCTGCTTTCGGTCACTCGACCGGGTGGCGACGCCGACGGCGACAACGTTAGCAGACATAGCCACGTCTGCTTCCAGAGCGAACGACATCCGATCCCCATTGAACCAGCTCAAGGCAGCCCTCAAGTCCTATCTATCTTGAGGTAAGACGAAGGCGGGGTGAACATCGGGTGAGGCTCACCCACGTGACGGTGAGCCAGGGGTGAGCCAGAGCGGCTTCACCCTAAGCCCCAACGGGCGGTGAGCTCGATGCAGATTTCCCGTTACTTTGCTCTCTTTACATTTCTCTGTTAACAGAGGCAATCAATGTTCACATGGACTTCCATTATCGAGTCAAGTTGGCTCTTCATTCGAATGTTTTCTCGTCAGTCTAGCTAGTCGACGCGCTTCCTATCATCCCGTTACTTTTCCGTGACCCATAGTCTTTTCATCGTAAACCGGGTTGCTGCAATACGAAACAAGAACAGCTGGTCCAGCCGCGCTCGGCAGAACAAAATAGGAGCATGAAACGAGTTCAAGGCTTCGGCGAGGCAGGTTACCGAGTAGCCATTGCCTTGGTCATCAACCTCTTCAACGCCAATTCCTTCTTCTTGAGGTCCTCTGGCGAAGAATCCTCCACCTCGAGTTGGGCCATGGCATCGCTCAGAGCAGTCTCAATCTTCTCTTTGTTACCACGCTTCATCTTCATCGACATACCTGGGTCTGAGATCATGTCCTCAACACGGCTAACATAAGACTCCAGCTGCTGCTTAGCTTCGAATTTCTTGGTGAAAGCTTCATCGCTCGTCTTGAACTTGGCGGCATCGCTGATCATGCCGTCGATTTCGGTGGAAGACAATTTGCCGACGGCGTTGGAGATGGTAATGTTGGCACTACGACCAGATGATTTTTCTGTTGCTGTAACCTTCAAGATACCGTTGACGTCAACTTCGAAGACAACTTCAAGAGCCGCATCTCCAGCCTTCATTGGTGGAATAGGGGCCAAGGTAAACTCTCCGAGAGACGTGTTGTCCTCACAATTTGTACGCTCGCCTTGGAAGACTGGGAATTGCACAGTCTGCTGGTTGTCGACGACAGTGGTGAATGTTCTCTTCTTGATGGTGGGGACGGTTTGGCCTCGAGAAACAACGGGAGCGAAAATATTGCCCTCCATAGCAACACCAAGAGACAAAGGAACCACATCGAGGAGTAAGAGGTCGGCAGTCTCGGCAGACGTGGCCTTTCCAGAAAGAATACCGGCTTGGACAGCTGCTCCATAGGCAACAGCTTCGTCAGGGTTGATGCTCTGTATGAATTTAGCTGATGTATTAGCGGTAACAGGAATAAACTAACCTTTTCGAGCTTCTTGCCGTCAAAGAAGTCGCTCAACAGCTTTTGAATACGAGGGATACGAGTAGAACCTCCAACAAGTACAATCTCGTCAACCTTTGACTTATCGATACTGGCATCTTTCAACACTTGCTGCACCGGGTCAAGTGTCCCAGAGAACGCTTTCGCATTGAGGTCCTCAAATCTGGCACGAGTGATCTGTGCATTGAAGTCTTCACCATCAAACAGGGAATCAATTTCGACAGTGGTCTGGGTTCCGTTTGACAGCGTTCTCTTAGCTCGCTCACATGCTGTCCGCAATCTTCGCAATGCCCGTGGGTCACCTGACGGATCCTTCTTTGTCTTGCGATTGAACTCTTTCTTGAAGTGTTCCAGCAGATTGGTGTCGAAATCCTGCCCCCCTAGATGGGTATCACCAGCAGTAGCTTTGACAGTAAAGACACCTCCTTGAATGTTGAGCAGAGACACATCAAAGGTGCCTCCACCTAAATCGTAGATTAACACATTTCGTTCCTTATCAGATTTGCCAGAACCGAGACCATATGCGATAGCGGCAGCAGTCGGTTCGTTGATAATGCGCAACACGTTTAGACCAGCAATAGCACCAGCATCCTTAGTAGCTTGTCGTTGATTGTCATTGAAATATGCGGGGACTGTGACGACAGCTTTGGCGACTTTCTTGCCCAACTTAGTCTCAGCAACCTCTTTCATCTGAATGGATGTCAGTATGTGTAAGTTTAAGGCTTGTAGGACCGCCATGACCTTCATGAGAACCATTGACGAGATTTCTTGTGGTGAGAAAGTCTTGGTCTCCCCCAGGTATTCCACCTCGACCATAGGGTTACCACCTTGATCGACGACCTTGAACGGCCATGACTCGATATCTTTCTTGACGGTGTGGTCGTCGAACCTTCTACCAATCAAGCGCCTTACACCAAGTCAGTCTTTGCGAGCAATGATGCGGTCCCCTTTCCTCAAACTCACTTGATATCGAAGACGGTATTTCTTGGGTTCATGGCAGCCTGGTTCTTTGCTGCTTCTCCTATGAGGCGCTCTTGGTCCGTAAACGAGACAAACGAAGGTGTCGTGAAGCTCCCCTGCTCATTTGCGACTGTTGCAAAATCTCAGTAAGAATCCCATTCAGACACACTTGCTCCACCATGTGGTGCAATTCGTGGGGTTCTGGACTGGCGCAACATACTGATCTCAACATTTGTGCCCTCGTAGTTGGCAACGCAAGAGTAGGTTGTGCCTGATGGAAAGGTCAATTTTGAGTCGGCGGTGAGGCGCACCCGCGTGAGGACGAACCAAGGTCGATGCCAATGGCACCTTCGTAAACTTCTTCGGCCATATCTGGTAGATTTATCTTGGGAGTATGGAGAATAGAAGACTTGTTTGTGTATGTACAAATCTAAGGTTTGTGGGTGATCTTGGACTGCTCGATTGACGGATTTGGATTGGAAAAAAGTTATGACTTGGCAGCACAAGAAAACTAAAATGTTGCCGCTTTAGCTAGCGTCGAGGTTGGTCGCGAAAATACACGGAATTTTTATAACTTATAATATTTCTTTTGCCGCATCAAATCAATTGCCCGTACCAACTTCCACTGCATTAAACCAAGATTTGGTGCCACTGGGTCGAAGTCTGGCTATAATTCCGACGAGAATGTCTACTTTCGGTCATGTATTCCGAGTGACCACGTTTGTCCCCACAGAGCCTTGAAAATCCGTGTCATTAAGTGGTCACTAGGGCTGGTGAATCTCACTGTCGCTCCGTGACGGCAATAGTCGATAATTGCCCTCCAGGGCTTTCACTGACGGAAGACGACATCCAGCCGCAGCTCACGCGGCGACGACCGGGGCAGTCGGCCATATCTACACCTCGTAATGAAGTAGACCGAGTTGAAATACAAAGTGGTACGGAAAATGGTCTCACTTTGGGCACGCCAATCGCACTTCGCGTGCTCAACGAAGATCAGGTGAGACCATGTCTAAGTCTGCATGGGATATTGACTGAATTCGGAGTTCAGCGGCCGCACGATTACAAGTCAAACAACATGGATCTTTACCCCCGGCCCTCGCATGCAGACTGGACATATGTAAGTACTTCCCATCTATCCACCAAACCCATCACTGAATTTCAACCACAAGCTCGAGAAATATGGGGTAAAGGCTTCCTCAGGTGGCGGACGCTCCTCTGCTCGCGAGACTATCGCTCGCGTAGCAGCCGGCGCAATTGCCGAAAAAGTCTTGCGAGAAAGCCACGGAATCGAAATCGTCGCTTTTGTGAGCAGCATTGGCGATGAATTTCTTTTTCCGCCAACACCGAAACATCCAACAGCGACCACGCAACCAGGCTTTCAGAAGCTTCTCGACACCATTACCCGCAAGCAGGTGGATGCTTTCCAACCTTGTCGTTGTCCTGACGCAGATATCAGCGCCCGCATGGTTGCACTGATCGAGGAAGTGCGAGACGCCAAGGACAGCATTGGTGGAGTCATCACGTGCGTGATCCGCAACATGCCAACAGGTCTCGGCGAGCCATGCTTTGATAAGCTGGAGGCGGTGCTTGCGCATGCGATGATGAGCATCCCAGCAACAAAAGCATTCAGTATTGGCAGCGGATTTGGCGGATGTCAGGTTCGCGGCAGCCGTCATAATGATTCATTTTTGAGAGGCACTAGCGAGAAGGAGAAGCCACGTCTGACGACAAAGACCAACAATAGCGGAGGCGTGCAAGGCGGTATCAGTAATGGCGCGCACATTTTCTTCGATGTTGGCTTTAAGCCCCCAGCAACAATTAGTAAGTTTTGCACCGTGCTTCTTGAGAGAATGTCGTTTCTGCACAATATGGATGCACCTCTTCGGTTCTATGGACTTTACCTCATTCAACCTCTCCTAAAGTTTTTCTCCTAATGACCCGATCGATGATCGACTGCAAGCCTCCAATCGAAGCAACTAAGCTTCTGTACAGGTCGAGAACAGACAACAGCCGGCTACGATGGGGAAGAAATTGTAGTGTCGAGTGGAGGCAGACACGATCCTTGCGTTGTTTCGAGGTACGTATGGAAATATTCTCAGCTTCGAGCAGAGACCAGCCGCTCGTAGTCTCTCACTGCAGGGGCACGTTAGTAAAGAAGAAGCCTGCTGACCAAATTGCAAGAGCTATCCCGATCGTTGAAGCAATGGCTGCGCTTACGATTTTGGACGCTGTTTTAGTTCAGCGAAGTAGGTTGGCTATGAGGACAAAATTGGATAAAGTCGATATGTAGAGAAGAGCGTTTTTACAAGACTCAACCAGCTCCAGCCAGTCAGCGAGTGCAAGCAGCCGACTGTCTGTTGCGGCTTGCTTGATGTTTGTATTCAGATGGGCCCAGTACTCTCGAATTATCTCCTCATTGATGGTTTTGATGGGAATAAGTCCTCACCATATGCATTCTGCGATGGAGAGCGCAAAAGCGCACCACGATAAAGATTACTGACATACCACGCTGTTTTCGTAAAATATTGGAGCTGGCTTCGATTTCCATCGAACTCGTTGATCAAGTGCTGGACGTCTTTCGCGATTTCTACGTCAAACACAGGGCTGAGCGAGCTTCGAATTCCAGGAGGAAGGACAAACTTCTTCACCAAGGTATTGTTCGAAGGCCCAGACGCTGATTTTGACTGCACACGCTCACACTTGTCGCTTATCTCAATACTGTCACCTCAACCTTGTTGACGGCCTAAGCGCAGGCTTCCAAGATGTAATAACATCCTCTCAACGTACTCCCTTCGCTCGGCATCAACGACTCTTGACATGGTCCTGAGCCTGTCCAGCGACAGCTTTTGCCTCTGAACTGACAACTGTACGCCGCATTCTTGCAACCTGGCTCTCAATTGAGATTTGCTCATATCGTGGAACAACGGGTCGCTTGACACCTTATTTTCCTTTTCGTCTTGATGATCAAGCTGAATGATCAAACTTTCGACGTCGCAAAACTTCCATAATCTTCCCGTCAGTGGATCACAAGAGGTTTTTACCACCCGGCTAGAAAATTTCTCGAGGAGCTGCTCCTTGCGCATGCCTTTGTATGCCGGATGGGTCTTTGATAGCAGAGACAAAAATGTTGGATAGCTTGTGTCTTGAATCATCAGCCGCTGACGCGCTGACGCGCAAGCTGCCTGGACGTCTCCGCTGAGTACACAATGCCTCATTTTCGGCACAGTGATTCGAGCTTTACAGCTCTACATTGCTGATAATCTCTTCCAGAAGGCATTTGCTCCGCAACGGAGTCACATTGTTCTAGGACCGCACAAAATTTTCTCTTGTCACCTTTCATTGACAGACCATGTATGGAGAGTCCTCGCTGCTGGCACTCATACCTCAGGCGTCTTGCATCAAAGTCATGGTAATTTTTTACGCTGCTCGGACCACGTATACGCCTCCTGGAATGTCGGAAGCTGCCCTTTGGCGAGGGGCTAATACGGTATCACTTGGAAAGGGCTCCTGGCTCTGTTCGTCTTGGTCACGGTCTTCGATTTCTTCCCTTGATCCGTCGCTCATGGCTTTCATTCCTTTAGCAGAACGGTCCATTGAATCGCCGTTAGCTATTGAAGAAGAGCAGTCATGAGCCGTAGTACTGGGGTCAGTTGCGTCTTGATGTTGGACAAGGTCGTGTCTGTCTTCTTGGAAGCCCTGAGCTATGAGTCTGGAGGGCCCCGAGGACGCTCCCAAACCTGCTGAAGGATTCGGTGGAGCACCCCCAGCAACAGCCACGGTCAAATTGCTCTTGACATAGGAGGATGGTGCATCTCTTTGGATCAGGAAATCGATCGATTCTACGACAACAGGCTGGCTCGGGACAGTCACCATTGAGGTCATGTGCAAACTCACTGTCCATGCAGCTCACCCCTACAAAGACGCAGCTCCCCCAGGATCACCCATGGTCGCACGACAGTTTTGTCGTCTTGGCAACGTAGAAAAAAATGAAATCTGCTCCTAGTGAGACCATCACATCGTGCTCGTCACTAAACAGTTTGGCGCTACTCTCATAACTTCACCAGTCACTTCGAGCCTCGCCCTCTGACCCAACATGCGCCACTCGAACAACAACATCTCGTGAGCAGGCGAAACCCTCCTCTCCCCTCACCCTACAGATCGACTTATCCTCGAAATTGAATACGAATCTTCGAATGAGACGGCTGATCTTAAAACGCCCGTGTTTAGGTCCCGCAGCCAATGTCGACCCAGGTTGTGCTTTGGCTATGAGCTCGCTGGCATTAGGCACGACGGCGGAACTTAAGAGAGGAGTAGTGGAAGAAACGTTTGAAAGAAGGATAGTAGCTTGACAGGGGAGGAGCTTGCGGGGGAAGAAGACCGGAGGATTACGAGGGGACTCGGACGCAGAAGGAATTCTGTTATCCTTTTGCAACTTGTTGGAAATGGGCCATGTTTGTCCTACTTCCTGTCCCTCACTAGGCCGTTCCCCCTATGTTATCTTTGTAGAAGCAATGACTCGAGGCTCCGAAATTGATTCGAGATCGAACACCTTTTGAAGAAGAGAAAGGATGACCAACATCCCGGACCGCCCTCGAACTTTCCCCCCTCAACCTGTACACTGTGCTCGCATCTTGCTGAACCACTTGTTGCTCAATACCCTAGCCATGAGTACGGAGAAAGATCGTCCGTCATAAGCGGCCGGCCCAGTAGAGGGCCTTGCTCTTCAGAATAGACTGCAAAATCAGAATTCAACCATATTCCGCAGGAAATATCGTGTTCGTCCTGCATTTCTCTCTCTGCCTATATCGCTTCAACAAGCTCTCATCCACGATGCTGAATCAGACCCCTCTGCTCAACAATCCTTTCATGTCTCACGCTTCCCCCCCCCCCCCCCTTCCACACCACCTCCATATGCCGACTCCCCCCCGAGAGTGCGCTGCAAATGGCAGCAAACCTTCTCCATCCAGTTCGGTAGATCCATGCTGAACCAACTAGCGTCCGGATGCTGAAGATCCATACCGAGCTGGAGTCCGGGAAGAAAGTCGCAGTCCAGCGGCGGAGTCAACGACAGCTATAGTGCATTAGCATCACTAACCAGGGTAGAGAACAACTCTTCAAATCGCTGGATGGTTGAGATTCCCTCCATAACACCGTCCCCGATTGACCTCAGGGAGTGATGCAAACGCCGGCTGCGTTGATAAAGCTCTTCAGGACGGCCACGTACTATGGCACGCGTGCCGTCGCGCTGCTGATATGAACGGCAAGGCCTCTGCGCTCTCACGTCCAGCTTGGTAAGATGGCCTCAATGCCGTGCGCCGAGGGTCTGGAGGCAGGACACGATGGGGTCCCAGTTGTGGCCGCCAAGGCAGCAGAAAGTGTTCTTCCCCGTAGAAAGTCATGGCGGCTTCATCAGCCACAGTAATTAGTATTGCATCGACGGGGAGGTTCAGCACCAGGTCTTGAACACTAGATACTGTGGCTTGGTGGTCCATGATAAGATCTCAGATCCATGTCATCTCCCTATCATAGTCAGGGTCGTTCTGCTTGGGTGGAAATGTACCTTTGAGTTTACCGAACCACAAAACGCAGGGCGAGATCATAGATTGGCCTGCTGAGTTTGGAGGGGAAGGGTTAGGAAGTTCGATCGATGATGAGCGGGCATCGTGATCCAAGAATTGCTGAGTAGAAGATACAGTACCGGTCGAGGGTGAGCTCGGAGAGTCTGGGTAGATCCGGAGAAACGACACAAGGGCTCCGTTAATTCAACAGCCTGGCTCGAGCAAAACCTTACTATACTGAGATAATTCGTCAGAGAAAATTGTTGCGGGCCTGGGAAATCTGCGACGAGTAAGAATAGTACTATGGGGTGCTGTACGAATTACAGTGCACTGTGATCGTAGTTGCGGTAATCATGACATCCTCATGCCCAGGAGGCGCATGATATGAAAAAGTCCAATGAGAAACAAAGGACTAGTGAATGTTGCTTCATGTGTTTCATTGACGTCGTCGGAGAAGAGAAATAAAAGTCTCGTTACGAGCATTGAGAAAAGAAAAGGCTACTCGCTGTCGAGAACATGACAAGCTTTTCACTGTCATGAACAAGACATGCTTTCGCTGTTGGAAATGGAACAAGCCCGTCGTTAGAGAACAAGAAGCTGGTCAAACCAAGCTTTCACTGTTGGGAATGAAACAGGCTCTGCGTTGGAGTCTCCAGGCTTCGAAATGCTGGACGTGTGCAAAGTCGGCTGGTAAAGCTTTGCCGGAATAGCAATCACCCCTAATTGTACATTCGAGTGCTCGCGCACAATAGCTCCGTGCCAAACCCCTCCCTGACTCCATACTTCACATGCTTATTCTTGCGATAGAACGTCGACTGTGAGAATAAAACGCTCGAAGTCGTGTCTCTCTTGCGGCCACTCGGGTGCTGGATCTCCTCGCTTATTGATGGTAGCCAGAAAATCGACGCAGATTGTATTGACTCCTGGTCTGACTCTGAAGTCAAATGCGAAGACACCAGGGACGTCTGGGTGCTCAGGATAGAGGATTGCCAACTCTCTGCTTACAACTGCGCGGTACTGGGCACGACTCATACATTCTTGGCTGAGCCAGAGAGTGAGGCGAAGCCATATATGCGACGGGGGAAGATGGACCACCATTCCATGCTGAGTCTGCGTGGCGGAAGGGTAGTAGATCATTCTCCATGGATGAGGATGTTGAAGGTCTGGATTTGTCTCAGCCTGGATACGCGCATACAAAGCGTCGCCGAAATCTAGGACGCTGTTAGCTTCTGAATAGTCAGCCACAATGGGATGCGTTACCTTTTCCTGGATCTCTTGTCACTCGGTCGAAAGCGGTTGTGATTTGGTAAGTTGGTCTGACAGTTGGAGGAGGTGCGACTTGAGCTGGGTGAGCCTGCTGGGGAACCACCGCCGGAGGTTGCATCATCAAGGCCTTTGTCGCGGCCATATCTTGAATCAATTTTTGGTTTTCGGATGGTAGGGCTGGCTGATTAATGTCTGGAGGGCCATCTTTCATGATGCGATCGCCTGTCAAATTTCCCTGGTCATCAACGTCTCCAATCGAAGCGATGGATGCACTTCGTTTAGAGTCAGCTGCAAACTTCCCAGCAGGTTCAGCGCCGACGTGTGATGACTCTCTGCCAGCAGCACCGCGCTGAGTCATACGGACTGGTGTCTCGGTAGACCTGAAGACTTCACCGCGAGAAGCAGCTCTTACGTGCTCATCTTGTCGCCGTCGAGCTTCTTCGTCAACAGTGATGCCTGGTTGCGCGATGTCTTTGTTGACATTGGTGAACTTGATGCGTGGGGTTGGTTGTTGCGACGGATTCTTGGGTGGGTTGAGTCTCAGCTTCTTTGGAGGCATGATATCTCGGGCGCCGTCGATACCCGACAGGCGGTTTAGAAACCAATCCTACAACATTAGTAAGATACAAAAGGCACCTCTATGAAGAAATACGTACCCTTAGTTTGTTTGCGTTTTCGTGAATGAAGGAGCCTTCTTCGTTATACGCTCTAGCATTTTCCCAAAGATACTCAACCTCCGTAAAGAAAGCATCCCAGGTTGGAAATTTGTTGTTCAAGACCGCCTTTCGAATGTCTTTCAAAGCAGTTGGATGTGCAATCTGTTTGTAGTAGTCGGGGTAGTCTCGTTTGGAAGGCTTCTCGAAGAATTCGAGTGTTATCTCGGTGTCCGCATCACTGCACCAGGTAAGCTATTGCAGGCTCCAACCAAACACAGATACTTTTAGGCCACAAACCTTGGATCTCGAAGCTCGACCATTTCCTCCACAATCTTGATCTGCTCCTGCCGCATCTTTTCACTTCCTACTGGCGGAGTTTCGTCCTTTAGCACGCTTACACTCTTTCTGCTTGTGGAACCGTTGACCTTGAGTCTGATCGTTGTGGGCACAAGCGCATCTCCGGGCGGGATAGGAAGCTGGTAGCCATCGAATTCTTCGTCGCTGTCGTCTGGAACCGGTGTTGGCAGGGCGCGGTATTCCTGATCCTTGTACGCTGGATTGTGCTTTGGCATGAAGTTCGACAACGCTTTGCGGATCCTCTCAGCGTCTTCATAAACCTTTGAGCCTGTGACATTGAACTCTTTGGCATTTTGTACCATGCGCTTGAGGTCGGATTCGAGGGTTGTCATATTGCCATATTGGCGAGCATCCAGCTTGGCCTGCGCAAGTGCATCAGCAAACATGCTCTATCTTCAACAGTTCGAACAGGAGAACGAAGAGCTAGGCACAGCCTGCCCCAGCGTCCGCAGGGTTGCTAAACATCTCCAAGCCTCATACCGTGGATACATACCTGGATTTCCTGGAACGACAGAGGAAGTCTGACCTGCCGGTAGTACTCCGTATTGCTCTGTCACACGTGTCAGTCACAACTCCTGCGTCTCATACCGTGTCGACGCCGGCGTATATCATTTAGACCTACCCTCGGCGGTAGCTGAAGAAACTCGGTGGCAACAAGTCGACCTCTGCAAAGCTTCAGTGAACAGCCTCGACACTCGCAGAAACGGAGGTCTGCTAGAAATTGGATAGCTTGAGCGACGCCACGTACGTCTTGTCCTGGGATTTCTTGAGAGAGTCAAGCAACTTGAACCCTGTCGCAGTGGTACCTTCAGCAGTCTCACTCCCTGCGGGCCAACGGTTATCATCCTGCAGCTTCGATGCATGTTAGCCAGATCTCGGTCGCAGATGCACTGGGTTTGGATTGCGCCGCAGCGGAAGCTGGAGATGTAGAGTGATTGCATTTGAGTGCCGTTCTGGCGTTGCGCAGCCCTGTGCATGAGCCCTGCAGCTGGATCTCTGGCTCACTCCAGCACTGTTCCCTGCTGCGTGGTGTCGAGCACTGGTGATATGGACCATGCTGGATGATGCGATCATTGTGACAGTGCAGGAGGGTGCTGGCAATGACCATGATAGTGGGGAGAAGGAAACGTACAATCTCTCGACGCTTCTTGGTCGCTGGGGTCGCCATGTCGGAGCTGGCCCTCCGCTTGACACTCAGCATGTCCAGTGTGCAGAGTTTCGACCAGGAACAGACCCTCTTGACCTGCGCTGAGACGACTTTGGGGGCAGATTGGAAGAGACCTTTCGAAATCACAAGGATTCAGTCTCTGGGGCTTCCAGATGTGAGCACGCAGGATTACTGACCCTGTTCAAGACTTTCATTCACCATTCGCGTACATGCGCGGTTTGGGCAGCTTGAAATGGTCCCCAGTTGGACGGTGCGGTGTGGCAATAAGCGCGTGGCAAAACGCGGGTGAGAGTGCCGCTGCAAAAGTCCCCACGGGCCACGGGGCTAGTTTAGCTTCGTGGACACAGGACTGCGTGGAAACAGTGCGTGTTGACATCCCTGCGACCTACCATCTGCTGCTCTGGAGATTCTGGGCTGCTTGATATGGGACGAGTTCACTCATAGACACATCCTGCGCTTCTCCCTTCCACGCATTGGGCTGTTCACTGCCGTCAAATACCAAGCTGCTCTTTCTCTCCAACCCCAGGCCATCAGTTGCGCTCCTACCGCCTCAAGCTTTTGTCTGAAACATATCTCCCTCACACGACCACACGCCGCATCAGCGGTCTAACAAGTTTGTTCGTTCAATCAATCACTCGTTCGGAGCCGAGTCTCGGCTTCTGCTAGCTTGTCACTTGGTAGAGATTCCCCAGAGCTGGGGCCTGGATATTCACGGCGCTGCGCTGATTCACACACTTCGACTCCGCGCAACACCACAGCCTGGATTTTGTTCTGTGATCTGGATCGCGACTTCCTGCACAAAGTCATTTACCCCTACACCAGGTGCCTGCAACCGATCGGTGCCACCATCATGTCGATACCGGATCTTGATCACTCGAGGCGCAACTCGAAGCCACGGTTGCTGCTAGAACAAGAGCGCGTTCGTTTGGATGAATTCATCGAGTCGATCGGCTACTCAGCAAGGCGGGAGATCTCCAGGACCATGAGAGACATATGCTAATTGACGGCAGGTACTCTGACAACCATTACGAATACCGACATGTCCAACTTCCGAAAGCAATGCTGAAAGCCATCCCACGCGACTACTTCGACCCCTCCAAGGGCACGCTCAAATTGTTGTGGGAGGAGGAATGGAGAGGACTGGGAATTACACAGGTGATTTTCTTGTCCTCTGCGAGCAGTATGAGTGCTGACATGGTGATGCAGAGTCTGGGTTGGGAGCATTACGAAGTACACGAGCCAGAGCCACACATTCTGCTGTTCAAGTACGTTTTGGCCCGTACAGGTCATCATTCTACCCTACTGACTCCGTGTACAGGCGACCAATCAATTATCAACCACCACCTCAATAGTGGCGATGAGTTCTGCGACGATGCATGATGGATACGGCGTAAAATGCGTTGGCGGACTAGCAAGCCTTGGAGTGCTATCATACCCAGTCAGCGATCAGCGAACAGCAGAACTCACATGTTCTCGTTCAAATAACACTTGCCTTGACCGAACCTAACATTTCCATCTTGTCCTGTACATACCACTCATGATACACTCACGAAACCATCTCCTCACGTCACATTCTTCTCCAACCACTCCTCCCACTCCTCCTTGGTAAATGAGCTACTGATCCCCTTCTCCTCCACCCCATCAAAAAACACCGTCGGAGTAAAATGCACCCCCACCACCCTCGCCGCTTTCACCATCCCCTTTATATCGTCCGTCACCTTATTCCCTGTGTTCAAACTCCCATCCTCCGCCGCTTTCTCACCAACCCTCAACAACCCCATCATCTCCTCCTCATCAACCCCCACACTCTCCCGCGCCAACCTCGCCAGACGCCCATACGTCTGATTCCGGCTCTCACCCACGACACCGACGTCGAAGTATTCGGTCTGACGGTCGAACAGGGCGGCGGAGAACTCCCAGAATCTGGTCGGGGAGAGGCGCAGGACGGCGGCCCCGGCCTCGTGGGTTAGGGTCGAGGAGGGGTGCCAGGGTTGGATTTGTTGGCGGAAGATCAGGCGGAGGGATCGCGAGTATTTCTGTTGGACGAGCGGGGCGACGGCGGTGTGGACTGTGCGGAACATCTTCAAGGAGAAGGGGCAGACGTAGTCGAGGTCTGGGGAGGG
>JAABUK010007610.1_pt1 | contig 15578 bp, 16 predicted proteins | sample 5559141 | NCBI WGS metagenome assembly JAABUK01 (sample SAMN10711869, study PRJNA513367) | rock metagenome | isolation source: Antarctica rocks | place: Antarctica: Victoria Land, Pudding Butte nord | collected 2016-01-03
ACGTTAAACCCATGCGAGCCCTTAACGTCCACGTGTCTGCAGCCATTCAGATCAATGTGCTCTGAGCGCTTTTGCGCGAATGACTGACTACTAGCATGACTTGATTCGAGACCGAACATCTGCTGGAAGCGATCAAGTGTGTTCACATCACTACACTTGCTCCAGGCAAACAGAAGCTTTATAAAGATGCACACCATTCTATGTCGCGAAAGTCTGTCTGTAAAATTTGTGAACAAGATCTGTGTCATGAATCTGCTTAGGATTTGTGTTGTAGAGATATGTTGCTCAATCCGTTGACTGTGACATTCTTCGCCTAAGCACATGAGGGAGGCGATGTCTGGTGACAGTGTTGTTTTCCTCGAGGGGAAAATGGTGTAGAAGATCATGCCTAGCTTTTGGTCACCTGGTCCGCTTCCTGCCATCGTTAATGTCTAGTCAACTTCGGTACCGCTCATCCAGTCTAAGGTTGGGCCTGGTAAACTGATCCAGAGGCAACCAGTATCTTCGGCTGCACAGCGCTTGCTTCATCACCATCGGAGACTGATGAGGCCTAGGCGCCTTCATCTACTGTCAGACTTTGTCGAGGGATCTGGTCATCTTTCACATCGGTTGCTTGCTTCTTGCCGACGACGATGACTGTCAAAAACATCCGTTCGGATTTCTTGGGCATGAGACTCTACCCAGCTGGCGTTTCCAAGAGGCTTTGCAGGTTATTGGGGGTACGTGAGAAATAAAAACTGAACATATGCTGGTCTGGATAGACTTCTCTGGTGATTGCATTCCTCAGGTTTTATTGCGAGCGGGTTAAAGTTTCTGCTTGGTTTTCGACTCCACTAGAAGCGCGTCGCCTTCAGTCATCAAGGTTCCTTTCTCATCCAGGATCTGAGCCCGCACCCAGTATTTGCGGCCTTCCTTCCGGGTGACCCAGGATGTGCAGATAACGTTACTTGGAACGAAGATCGGTGCTTTGTATGTTGTCTCGAGCGAAGCCGTGTAGATGGGAATTGACCTGTCGAGCTGATGCAAGATCGCACACATCCCAGTTAGTTCGTCTAGAATGCAGGCCAAGACTCCTCCATGAGCAGTCTTCGGATGTCCATTGATGCCAGGTTCGGCAAGATGAAGTAGCCAGACGCAATCAAACACAGCCGGAACAGACGACTTCAATGATGTGGTGCCAGAAGTAGAAGTGGTCTGATTGAAGGGTGAGCCTGCTTGTGGCAATGGTAAATCATGTCGGCGGAGGCTCAAACAGTAAGGAATTGTCGTTGGGGTGTTGATGGTTCGAGCGAAGAAAGCATCTTCACCAGTGGGTTTGAGGTGTCGCGAGGACGTAGGAACGAACTTGTATTTGATGGATTCCAGATACTTTGCCGTCCATGCAATTGACCTGAAATGCGCGATGGCTGCAGTGTGTTCTGGGTTCTCGTCTATAGCGACGGTATCTGGATCCATGGTGGGACAGACGAAAAAAGAATGACGAGTCGTCCTTCAAGACAGCAGGGCTTCTCGGCTTCTCTTCCTTTCCACCAGCTGCAGGAGAGTGAGGAGCTTGCATTATCTTTGCCAAGAGGGGTGGTTGAAGTTCAATGCCTCGGCTTCCAGCGACGCTCCCGAGTAAAAGTCTATCAACGGCTTTGGGATCAGGTTTCAGGTTTTCTTCCCATGAAACGTGTCCCGACCGGCACAGGCGCTTGCGATAGCTATCAGAGGAGCATCATCCCCGCAGACCTTCTCTGCACCTTTGGATTGTACCGTACAAGTAACACCTTCAGAAGGCAGCGTGAGCAACACCGCTGGCACCAGAGTTTTAGCCTACAGCCCACTTAGCAGCCGTAGTTTCAGACTAGGGATAAGTTAGCACCCACTACCGGTCCGCACTGATAGGACTAACGTAGCCTAAGCACTTTAGTTGGTCGATCCTGGAACTTAAGCGCAGGAGCTATCCGACCAGCTAACCAGCTACACTAATTAAGCTAATCAAGCTATCTCTTGACTTTCCCCGATCCGTAATCACGATAGTTGCTGTGTGACTGGTGCATGGCAACCCAGCCTCTTTCTTCCCTCTTCCCTCTCCCCGTCACACCTTCACCGCAACTGCAAACACCTGCCTTCCCTCGAAAAGAGCTTCCGCGCTTACTCTACAAAAAGCTGCACCTGTGCTTCTCCACTTCTTCTCTCTTGCATATCTCACTCCAGCCACAAACATCTCTCGATCTTGCATCAGCAGCTCTCTGCCTCTCACACCTTTTACCTCTTCCATACAATACCAACACCTTCGAGCTTCGACACACGCCACATCCATCAAGATGCGTTCAGGTCTCATCGCAGCGATGACGGTGGTCCTTGCGACGTTGGTGGCTGCTCAAGCTTCCACCACCATCTCTCAGTCCATGCCACCCACTGCTACCGCTGGCTTCAACATCGCACCAATTCCCGAGAAGCAGAGATGTACTTTCCCTTCTTTCGAGACAGCATCTAAGCCAAACTAACTCACCTTGCAGTCGACTGGTGTTTGGGCCAAAAGAACGCTTGTCCGCAAATCTGTGGCGGTTCAGCTACGACGAACACTTGCCAGGAGGTACGTTAACCCTCGTTGCCACCAAGTCAATCTAGTTACTTCCTTGCCCCAGCGATGGCTGAATGCGCTCTTACATCTTCTTTGAGCGGCAGTCCATTCATTTGCAAAGTGTGGAGCAATTGCTGACATAGCTTTACGACAGAGTGATTTGACCTACTCATGCATTTGCTCGAACGGCACAGTCCCTGATGTTTCCGCGTATCAAAACACCCTTCCTTTCTACATCTGCCAACAGACTTTCGTGCAATGCGTTGCGGCGCATCCAAACGACTCACAAGGACAAGATACCTGCAAAAATAACCAGAAATGCGGTACTCTTAACGCTACAGCAGTCGGAAGCAGCTCGAGTGGTTCTTCCGCCTCGTCATCCACCTCCGTTACTAGCATGGCAACTTCTGCGACGGCCGCTTCCGGGTCAGGTTCCGCAGCTTCAAGTGCCGGTGCCAGACCCACTAATGCTGCTGTTGCTGTCTCCTCACAAGTCGCCACCGGAGCATTCGCAGCCATCTTCTTGGCTGCCTTCAAGCTCCTTCTTTAGAGCAATACCGACTTGAGCTTTTTCTCAGCACATTGCATTGGATGAGGACAGTCAATTCCAGGATAATGATAATTGTTGGGGACGGAAGATTTTCTTATTGGGGATGGAGAACAAGTGGAAGTCATGATGGCAAGTATTCATGCACGAAGCGCAAGCATCCTTGAGCGACGAATGAACGCTGGGTTGATGGCTTTTAAAAGGGACGACTATCGAGCGTTTTCTGCGACTTTCTCAAGTTTGCACAAACTTTCTGTCCTTTAGTTATGTCTGTTGAAGTTGCGTATGTGCTTGCAAAGCATCTTACGTAGCCCGTCTGAATACAAACTCCTTGCGTTGGCATTCGAGCCTGTCTCTTATCCACTCTTATATGACTCTGGCGAATGAAATGTGCTTCTCGAACACATTCAATCATCTGAATCACAAGGGAACTGAGATACAACATTTTCGAGCTGCATCATTGGTTCAATATCCCTGTCGAAGATCCCAGCCTCTCATTCGGCCCGGTTTATAGGTACTACGAGTCCGACATGGTTGGTGAGCTTAGTTAATGCTCCTGGCATAACGACGTATTGCAGTGAATGATTCCCACAGCATTTCTTTGTTGCAGACCCTAACTGCGTACCTCGAAATGAGCGCGTGGCAAGGCCAGCTAGACAATCAACAGCCATGGCAACCACCGGGCCAGAAACCTCGCAGCTCCTGGCAAGATCCACGATTCACAAACCAGAATTCAAACCCACCCAACTCCCCAGTCGCGCATACCCGTCTGGGTCCGGCGCAGGCTTACGATGTCCCAAATGCGCCGAATAATTCTCATTGGGGGGTTACATATAATCAGGCTCAGCAGCCGGGCTATTCCAGCGACAACAAACCCCCACTGCCTCCTCGACCAGCTAGTGGTCTAGCACATACTCCCTCACCAGCTCCAGTCGTAAACGTGCCGTCATGGCAGACACCGCCATGGCAGGCTCCAGTGCAGCATACACAGCTTGGATATACACAAGTTCCTGGGTATGGTATTGGACAACAATGGCCTCCAAGCACCTTTCCGCAACAGCAATCGCATCTACCCTCACCCTATCAACCATCTCCTCAGTCTCCAGCGCCGCCGGTCCCTCCTCCGCGGCCTTCCGCCTATCAACCTCAGGCACAGCTTGATCAGACGCAATGGTCGCATCAGCAACACTCGCGTCAGAATGCCTCGCCGAGCAAAGATCCTAGAAGCCAGGGACAACCTTACAGCTTTCGACAAACATATCAACCTCCACAGTTGTATCAAGTTCAACAAGCATATCAGATTCAACAACCGTATGAAGAATCTCGCCCAATTCAGAACCAACCACCTTCGCTAAGCCAAGCACAGACTACTCAAGTGGACCAGCAAGCGCCTGTATCACCCGTAGAGACACATGAAGTGCTCTGGAACAGCACGTCACAGGCGCAGATATCCAGCCAGAATTCGAGGATTGAATCGGGGCCCTCTGCGCTTGGAGCTGGTGGACCATCCGACTGGGAACATTTTCAAGGTTCAATTGGGGATGTCGAAGATGAAGGGACGAGTGCCATGTATGCTCAGAGTCAATGGGAAAACCCGTCCTTGAATGATGGATATGCCGAGCTTCCGGCAGATTCCTCTCAGCAGGCTTCGCAGTTCATGGATCCTACACCACCCGCTCCAGCCGTGAGCGAAGTACCAATTCGTAAGCATAGTGTGTCGCCAGAACCTAACAGCGAAGGCTTGCGACGCACAGGAACTATTGATGGTGTGATTCAAGCGTGGAACAAGCCGTTAGGCGGCACTACTACGGGTGCAGAAAGTCGGAAAAGCTCGATCTCGACTCTTGACCGTTCACGGCGTGATGGCCTTGAATCAACTAATTCGTCACCAAGACAAGCTTCACAGAGTTCACAGGCATATCAACTTCAGGCTAGCGCTTTGGAACACGACTCACCGAATTCAGTGGCGCAGGAGCAGCCAGCTAGTCCCAGCAGGATTCCTGCTCGACAAAACTCTCTTGCTCCACCGCCGCTTTCGACAAAGACCATCGAGGTCGATCCTTATTCCGACTTGGGACCAGAGTACAGGGCATCTCTTGCCCGATATGCTGCTATGCTTAGGAAAGAGGAGGCTGCTTCGGACGAGGAAAGATACAAATTTTTCAAATCATTCGTGCTGAAGGAAAGTCGTCTACGCAGCATTTTATATGGTGTGGAATCCGACGATGAGGACGTTTTCACGCTCCCTCTGAAACGCGTCAAGAAGACAGAGCGTGAAACTGTCCAGGCGGATGCTTCGCCGATTAAGGCGCCAAGTGCCAGTCCGCCGCTGCCAGCCCAAGTCAAGACATCTAAGGCACCAAATTCAACCCCCGCTCTTTCCCCGAAGCTTACAGTTAAAACAAGCTCACCTGCAAACGAAGACCCTTATCTCGTTGTCGAGCAAGAGAATGAGTCAGAATACAGTCCTGGTGGTCGGCCGCGCATGTCACGAACTGTTCCTCGGAGGACTGCGTCGCATCCTCCACCAAAATCGTCTCCGAATGCGACATCATCCCCCAGCGACTACGCGCCCATTCTGGTGGATGAAGTGAATTATTCGCCCAGCAATAAAAGACCAGTCTTGAGACACGATCTTCCTGAACGACCCGGAACTGCACCGTTGGCTGTGCGGAACGGCGTGATGAATGAGCCAATCAAGTTTCAGCCTACTAGACCAGCTTACACACCATTTCGATATGCAGAAGGCCCACAGAGAGGCTCTGAACCACTGGTAGCGGCACGGCCGGCCTACCAGGCTTATTCGGCATTGAGACACCAGTCTGTTGACTCCGGACGAATCATGGCAAAAAGCACGGCCGACATCACAGGTCCTGTACGCCGAGAAACAGTCGCTTCTCCGACCGGTAACAATGTGCGCCGTGAGCACGAAGAGGCTTTCCTGGGACTGATTCGGGAGAAGAGTCGAGCTTATCGTGGTGGGAAACGAGCAAGAGCACCTAGTGTTCCCAACAGCGACCTAATGCCGTTTCCTGATCTGATCGATCGCCAGACTCAAGCAATGAATGGTCTCCACAAAATCGTTCCAACAATGATGCCCCAACAGCGACGTCCCGGCCTGCAGACTGTAGAGGCACAACATGCAATGGAAAAATATCCAGACATATTCTCGTGGATCCCTGAGACGGTGGTCACGTGGGACCGAGACAATCGAGTCATTCGGAAGAAACAAGAGGACGAAAGGCAGGCTAGGCAAGAGGAATCTGAGAAAAATATTGACGCTTTGTTCAATGAGCACGAGATTGGTTACTCTGACATTGGCCAGCTAGAGTCAGATTTCAAGTTGGCCGAGGCCACACGGAAATATGAGGAAGACGTACAGGAACTTGAATCTTTCACGGATAAAGTTTTCAAACCTGTGACAGAACGTTTGAAAGAGGAGGTATTCGAGCTAAATGCGCAGTGTATTCGTGCCGTCGACGTGCTGGAACTCGAAGCCGACAGTGGCAGCCAATACCTCCATGGAAAGGGTGATCGTGCATCGCGTTCCGCAGCAATGGATGTTCTCTTGGCACTGTACAACAAGCTGCAGATCCGACATGTCAAGATGGCTGAAGCTCATTATGAGCGGGAAAGGCGTCGAAAGAAGCTTGAACTCTCCGTCCTTTATACGAATGGTGACACGGCAGCGATGAAGAAGCTTGAGCAAGAGTTCAATAAAGCAGAGCGACAACAAACTCTTCAGCAAGCTCTAGAAAAAGACTCGCGGGCAAACAAACTGATGGATACCTTTGACCGGGCGACTGTGCGAGGCCTGGGCGATAATCAGCAATTTGTCGATGATGTAGTCACGAAACTGCAGAACATGAATGGTTTTTTGCAAGAAAGGCCGGAGCATCTGACAGAACCCCTTCTCGCTGGCCTACAGGAAAGCCTCCGCTCGACGGAAGAGCTTCTGGACTACGTTGCGGATGATTCAAAGTCCCTGCTGACCATTTCGAACCAAGCCGACGACATGCTGAATAAGGCTGACTACGATGTCTCCGTGGCTGAAGCCAGGGTAGCAAATGCCACCCCGGAGAGCATGAAGACTCTAGAGGATGAGAAAAACAAAGAAGATGAGCGGATCAAAGCAGAAGCTGACACGCGAATGGGAAGTGTTGCCAAAGGACCTGAGAATGCATCGTCCCTTCTCAGGAACATCATGAAGCGATCCGGAGACAATCCGCAGCATCAGGATCGCGTGCAGAAAGCTTTGGAGGCGGCCAAAGTACGCAACGCTTCGAAGATGCCCGTTGAGTGAAAGGCCCGACCCACGGTGGAGTAGATTACTTAGTCCACGATTAGCTGAATACATCATGACAATTGACTTCCAATGCGAGCATCGTGAGAACCAGAGGACCGCTCGACGGCTCTGGCGGTCATTGAACGAATGGTTCTTACCACCAAGAAGTATCTCTGTGGAAGCAGACCTCTGTCCAGATTCCACGGCAGTCAATGCTTGCCGTTCCTTCCAAGTGCACCGGGCAGCAAATGAGATCTGGATGATCGGCGATCGACAGGCTACTGCACGAGCGACTGGGATACTGACACTATTTTGACCCTGTGGCACCGTGGCTCGACCTGGAAGTTGCAGCAGCGGCGGGTCTTTGACTAAGTACTGGTAGGCAAGGGAAGCTAAACCATAGGCGAGGCCAGGATGAGCTTTTCGTCGGCAAGTGAATCGACAATCCCAGTCGGAGTGTGGCGCGACGCAGCATCCCCGGCCACACTTTTGGACTTGCCCCGAACAGGATTCTCGGCCGCTTGTTTGGAGCATGACGCCCTTGGCCGTCCACTTGTCCTGATGGGCACCCTTCCCGCTCTCTTCTGGCTCAGAGGTGATCATCGGCGGGTGTGATCATCGGATGCCGTGTGGAGGGAGTGAAGACGTGTTGGGCGAACAACCAACAGGCAAAGCGCTCAGAGCCGGTGAGGCTGCGATTGCTGGGTGCGCCACTGGCTGCGAGGCTGCGACTCCGAAGCTGCAGCCTGCGGGCGGCACGGTGTCATTTGAGCCACTCCACTAATGAAGCAGTGGCGTCCAGCCGAGTGCTCGCACCAGTCACTAACGACCAGCTCGGCGACTCTGCTGAGACACTGCGACACTGGCCCGACGGTGTCTCCACAGATACGGTGTTGGCGAGAGGGGGCGGGCGCAAAGGGTCAGCGATCGTCTGGACCTGGTGGCTTGAGGGGTGGCTGGACACCAAAGGCACCAATGACGGGAACGTGAGAGCAGGTCGGTCCATCTTCCAACTCCTACCCTCGATTTGTGCTTGTACATGGGTCTTGACTCTCTCCCACGTCCTGAAGAGGCAGATGATGGGCCTTCCCTGTTTTCAGAACGGCGGCCCGGCAATCCTGCTTCGTGCGATCGACATGCTCCGTACTCTGTGGGCATGAGGACTCACAGCCGACAGATAAGGGCTGCTGAAGGAGTGTGGAAGGGCTGCTGAAGGAGTGTGGAAGGGCTGCTGAAGGAGTGTGGAAGGGCTGCTGAAGGAGTGTGGAAGGACTCGTAGCCAGCAGCACCCGGAGCAAGGGCCCCGGTCCCCAAAGCCACTACGCCGCTTAGGATTTAGCGAGCCCCGCGCCACACAAATCTAAGCATCAGGCCCGTAAAACTCTCCTCGGGGCTCGGTTCTCACTCGGGCGTCCGGGACGTCATTGGACCACCTTCCGGTCCCTAACATAGTTCCCACCTTCGCTCCCTTGCGTGTCGCTGAACTGCCCGTTATCACTCTCCCTGAACCCAACACTCGCTGACCAGCTCATCTCCCTCCTGTCCCTTCTCCATACCTCGCAACCCTCCAGCGACATCTACTTGCCACGCTCGCACTCCAACCACCACTCTGTCTCTCCTCAACAACCAATCGTAGGGTGCCCTGCCGCAGACCTCGCGAACACACTGTGGCGCCCCAACATCCCGCGACGCAGGAAACCTCTTCGCGAGGCCATCCACTTTCTTCGAATTCTCGCGTAGTGAGCTGGACTCACTCGGATACCAATCACCGACAAAGACGCAGTCGAGCATCACACTCAGAGCATCTGCGTCAAGATCATGTGCCCGGCGTTCAGTGTGTCCTAAGCACGTCTGGCTGCTACATTAGCAGCACTGGAATCCTGGGCCACAGCGCATGCACTGTAGGGTAGTCTTTGATGTCCAAGAGCTCAGGCGCCCTGTAAAAGGCTGATTAGGAAGAGTTATTTCTGCTGCGGCGAGGCTGTACGGCGGTTGTTGACAGCGCGGCTCAGCTGGCAGCTTGCGCCACAATTTCCCTTTCAAAGGTGGGCCTTACCCTCCCAGATTCGCTTTCGCCGATGCTCCATCCCATTGTTGCACCACTCTTCTCAGAATCAAAATTATTGCTTGACCCCTACATCACTGTGTCTCATTCATCTCGTCCCGTGGTCTTGCGCAATCAGCAGTCGTCGGTGGCTTGCAATCTTTGACAGCATCATCAACAACAACAACAACAACAACGACAACGACAACGACAACAACAACAACAACATTAGTTACAACCACACATCGGCAAAAACCATTGAGCTAAGATGTCCTCGTATCTAGTTGCTTCAGCTCCTCCTTCCTTTCGACCCATTGTTCCCAGACATTTCCAACCGCCATTTCTGAACGCCAAGTTCGGTCGTTTAATGGCCGATTCCTCGTCTAAACCCTCTGAACCTTCTTCGGACATTTCAACGGTGTCACCAACAGCGGGAGTGACTGCTTCACCCGCCGCCTTTGCCAAACCATCCCATCCGCCCAAGCGTTCATCTAGCCGGCGTGAGCCTTCAAATGATCCCTCACCCAGACCGGGCAAGCGGCCACGTCCAAACCCGGCTCCCATGACCGCTGCCGCAGCTCTCGAGGACAAGCGACGAGAACGATCGGAGCAATCACGCACTCCTTCCGTAGAGACAAGCCCCAACCCAGCCAAGGGAGCCTTGAGCGCCTTGATGGGCATCGACCACGGGGCAATAAGTGCGGTCCAGGACGCACCGCTCCGTCTTCCAATAACCATGAGCGAGCCTTTACATGTAGTGTCTCGGTATATTCAGGAAACTCCAAATGAGATGCATTCAGGCGGCCCTGCACAGACTAGTCCAGTCAGCCTGTCGAGTATCGGCACGCTCGAGAGCAACGTTGTTTTACCCGGCATGGAGACGACTACTGTGGACAGTCCTCGGTCAATCGGCGATGCGAATCATGAGGCTCTGGCGTCACCAGAGGAAACCACCCTAGAAGCTTCCTCCGCCGAGGAGGGTCCCAAATCCTTCTCCTATCCGGGCCCCATGCTACAGGCTCACATGCACCCCAATCGTGGCATGAGTCTGCCTGGTTCAGAGTCGCGGAATCCAGAACGATCATCATCCAACAAAAAGCACCGTTGCCCTTATTGTGCTACCGAGTTCACTCGGCATCATAACCTCAAAAGCCACCTTTTGACCCACAGCCATGAAAAGCCATACGTGTGCCAAACGTGTCAGTCCCGTTTTCGTCGACTGCATGACCTGAAGCGCCACACCAAGCTGCATACTGGCGAAAGACCCCATATTTGCCCGAAATGTGAACGTAAATTCGCGCGTGGGGATGCGTTGGCTCGGCACAACAAAGGTCCTGGTGGGTGTGCGGGTCGAAGAGGCAGCACCGACAGTTTCGGCGGCGACGCTCATTATGAAGAAGGGAATGAAGAGTCAATGGAGCGCCTCGTATACAGTGAGCCTGAAAATATGGACGACGAGGACGCGTCCGGCGAAGGTCAGAGCGTGCCAAGCATTCGGCGGCAAGCTCCGGCACTGAATGACAGGCGGCAGGGCACAGAACGGGCAAGCTTTCAACCTCGGCAGCCAAGCACCTATCCACCTATCCAGGGCCGTCCTCCTGGCGGTATAGCATCTGGCTTATACCCGCCTCCCGGTGGTCCTACCGGCTCAGGGTCGTCGACCTCAAAGTTGTCTCAAGGTGGCATGACGAGCTATCCACCTGCACCCGGCAGCTCCTCGAATCTGCATCCTGCCGGACCAGGCAGTTCTACCTTTCCCCCGGGCACTATGACGGAAAGTCCGAAGCCACTGTCGCCTGGTGCACTGCATGGTAGCCACACTGAAGGGGGTTTGTATCGCAACAGGTCTCCCAGCATGGCGTCCCAGTTCCCACCGCAAGCCTATGGTCGAGGTTCAGGTCGAAGAACACCACCGCCCGTCTCGATGGCGGCCCCGTCATCTGCCACAGGTCAGCTGCCGCCACCTCACCCCTCAGGCCTCAATCCCCCAGATCCCCGTTACACCCTGCCGAGTCAGGGACCTGCCCATCCGCCTACTGGTCCCACTGGCCCACCTACTCACATGAGTGGAGGAGGCTTGTCGTCACATAGCAACAGTCTATCCAGTCATGGGCAGTCGGCGAAAGGCAGTGGCGAGAACTCAGCTGCCATGTTTGGTCCGCGAGAAGATAGGCTGTGGGCCTATGTAAGGAGCCTCGAGGACCGAGTCAACGGCCTGCAAGGCGAAGTCGCGTCACTCAAAGATCAGCTGGCAACTGCAACCCAGTCCAACCCTCGCTGATGTACATCTACCTCGACATCAGGCCATGCCGGCAGCTGCAAAAGTCCAACCCTCGCAATAGATACCACCCTCGCTACAGAGATCTCGCTGTCACATTTTCTATGGCACCTAGAAGCAGCTTGGCTGTCGTTGGTAGACCTCTGGTTCGGTGTCTACGGCCATTCTAGCAGCTATACTCAGTCTAACTCTCGTTGATAGAACATTTTCTCGAGCGCGCATCGCCCTCCGCACTGGTTGTGTCGTTCTTGATCCCGTTATTCTGCGTCGCCGAGCATCCATCGTTTACTCAACGCTCTTTTCTTTCATCACAACCGCAAACACCTACTCAGCAGGAAGCCAGGGCGTTCTTGCATGGTTCTGCTTTCGACGTTCGCTCCGCGCATGCTAGTTTTCGAAGAAATAATTACTGTCTGGAAAGTTCTATTCACGACCAAGGCGTGGCTTGTGGCTGGGACAAACCAACGCCCAGATTCTGTCTCAGGATCGATCGCTATGGTCTACAGGACATCGGATGAGAAAGACCTCTGGGTGAAAAAAAAGACGTTCTCCGATGTTCAATGAGCCATGTATATTACGCACATCTTTCGTTCATGTCCTCCCCCCCCCCTTCCAAAAGGGCGGTGAGCAGGCAAAGAGGAAGGCGTTGCACATGATCCTTTTCTTCACTTTCGCTGTACCAGATATATATTCAAGGGCTTGATTCCAGGGCAGACGCCGATAGAAGAGCCACATAAAGCTGTATGATACTGATGATGAAGCAATCAAAAGACCATCGTACAACAGACCTAGCATCTTGCCGTGTCTCCGACGCCTGGACCAGTTGGGGGGCAGATTTCGTACCTCCCATTACCTCCCAAATCAGATGATCAAAGCCAACTTCTTTTTCGGTGCCTCCCGCCACGCTGTCCTTGAGCAGACGCTGCAACTTTGAAGTCTTCATACCGGCAGAGCGTAGGGGCAAAGTCGAATCATTCGGTCCCCGGGGGGGGGCGCGAGTGAGTATTACGTGCACCTGTTCAGCGGGGAACTTTTGATAGAATACATAGGTCAAGTTGAGAGTTCGCGGGCGGCGGAACGGAGCACACACACACACACACACACACACACACCCGTCGTTTCCCCCGTTTTTAGGTAGGATATTATGTAGTAGTTCAAGAGAAGCTTTTGCATACATGCATCTGCACTGCGATGTGATGTGTCCGCGGTGGACGCTGCTGAAATAGGCGGGCGGTATGTCGCATGTGGCAACGATTGGATTGCGTGGGATTAAGTAAAAGGGGTGAGAAGAAGAAGAAGAAGTCGCCTCGTCAGCTACCTACCTACCTACCTACCTACCTACCTACCTACCTAGTTTACTCTAGCTACCGCTTCTGTTCTCCGCAGATCCGCCGCCCTCGTTCAAGGGCCATCATGGCAATATGATCGGCTTCGATAGGCACGTATTGTGGCATCAAGGTCCGGACCAAGATGGATACCGAAGAAAGATGACCCAAGAAGCGGACAGCTTTCAATTTCCCAGGGGGGTTCCTTTGTTCCCCACCTTTTAAAATCGTTCGTTGGTTGAATAACTTTGAAGCTTCGATCCGACATCTGGGACAACTTGTTTTTAGCCATTGGGATTTTGTCGATGCGGTTGAGACCGTCCGGTGGTCCAGGATCAGGCAAGATATTAGCTTTAAAAAATAATTCTCCACAGCTTTTGTTCTGCGGTCCCCATTTCTGGGTCGTACAAACGTGTATTTTTGCCTGAGTTGATCCGGCGGTAGACCCGGGGAGTCACGGTCCTTAACGTACGTGATCAACAAGTCCGGCAATGTCTTCTGGGAGTTTCCTCGTAGAAATGACGCATATAGATAATTGTTCTCCGCCAAGTTCGCAACCCGGTATGATGGGTTCTCAACAAGGCGCGTTCCCGATGATCGACCTGGACCACCCGTAGAGCTAGTGGCATCAAACGTCCCGACAGATTGGGCTGGTGTCGGTGGCACAGCGAATCCATCGGCATCCCGTCTATAGTCCATCCTCGGCGCCGACTTTGTCAGTCTCCTGGGGAAAAGGTCGCCGTCTGAGTGACTGAGAAGACTATCCGACCGGTAGTGTATTTCTCGGTAGGATCCTGATCCTGAAATCGACTCGACCCACTGGGTAACACAATTATCAACAGCCCCCAGGACGGTATTCTTTCCAAGTAGGACTCGAAGGGCATTGGTCGACTAATTCTCCGAGGAACGAGGCGTATGGACGCTTTACTAAGCGATATCGTTAGCTGAACGATTGGATTTGCTCGCGTTCCACCGCATCACCATGTTGTGGAGAAGTTGTGACCGATCGATTGCAGAAACGTGATGAATGAGTGTATGTAGGAGGAGCGGAAAGCGGCCTCTGCTGAGTAAGCCGCCAAGGAGGGCCTCCCGCAAAAACCGTGCGCCAACAAGTGTGGCACGTGATTTGCAGTCAGCTTTCGGCTATCAACCACTCGCAGCACTGCTTAACAATGGACATGCACAAGTTGCTGCCCCGATCATGCCAGAAACAGGACGATCCGGATAAGTCCAAATCTCGCAAATGGACAGGGATGGCGATGTACAGGCGACGTGCATGAGCGCTGCTGCGTACGGTGTCTCCCTAAGTTCTTCCTCGTCGTGTTCCGAGACAGAAACGCACATTCGGTGGTCAAACTGAAGCACGCGGTGGGCAGCATGGAGGCTCAAAGTTCCGGCAAGATACCGCAACTCAGAGAGTCCTCTCTTGCTTCCCCTAGATCAGAACCAGATGTCGGCGGTAAAGCTGAAGGTGTCGACTGCTAGCGAATCTCATTCTGCTCTGCACCCAAGCATCATCAGGATCAGGACCGGGTGCGTCAGTCCGTAAGCCAGGCTGAAGTTGAAGACGCATCTGGGTAAGTGGTCATCCCGCCTCGCAGCCTTGCCAAGAAGACCATGGTTCAGAAAACTCATTCAATGCGCCCTCCTAGCATGACCAGAGCCTGGTCTAACCAAGCCGTCAATACGTGAGGTCTCCCTGACGTGCCCAGGTGAGCATTCGCGCGGCCCTGTAGGGATATATGTATAAAGCGTCGAAAGGCGCGCGCTGAACCTCTAGACTTGATATCGTGGACGCTCTCCCTCTGTGTCCTACCGTGTAGTTAGTCCATCTCTCTCCAGCGTGATAACACTTGAGGTCTCTGACTTCGCCAGCATCATCCTTGATACAGACTAACTAGATGGCTGGACAAAGTCTGCGCAACTTCCGTGCTCTAGACCCATTAGATCCGAATCCTCACGGGGATTGATCAGTTAGATCGACCCAGGGGGGGGAAGCTAGATCGTACGTGTGTGTTCGATGGGATCGTTCTCGACGTTGCAAGTTTCGGAGAGAGATAGCGAGAAAGGGTAGAGGATCGCTCGTCTCTCATATATCGGGAGGAGGATGTTGCTGTCCGTACTTGTGTGTCGGGAGCAGTCTTGTTATTCTTTCCGTGTCAACCACCCATCTCAAAGCAGGAACGGTGGGTTTCCAGAATGCCAGATCCTAGGCTGATCAGTGATCATACTATAGGGGATGCATGGATGTTAATGCATACTAATTAATTACGTAGCTAGGGGGTTACAGTCTCACTGGTCTACTCTTATTCTCACCAAACATTCCCCACCTTCTCATAACCTACCTAGTCTTATGATAGTATCTGTCTACAACTTACTTTTTCCCTCCCTCTCTTCCGTCTTCCCTCCTCCTCCTCCTCCTCCTCCCCCCCTCCCCGCCACATTCCTCTCCGTCCCCATAATCAACCCTACATGTGTACTAATCGCCACCACCTCCCCCAGCTCATCCAACACCAGAACCTCCAGATCC